>UOFI01000132.1_pt1 | contig 96625 bp, 85 predicted proteins | sample 1988361 | NCBI WGS metagenome assembly UOFI01 (sample SAMEA4712194, study PRJEB27164) | hydrothermal vent metagenome | biome: marine basaltic hydrothermal vent biome; feature: marine hydrothermal vent; material: mineral | place: Pacific Ocean | collected 2011-06-14/2011-07-23 | depth 1689 m
AAATGCATTTTTCGGATATTACCACGCAGTATGCCGATTCGTTTTTACCCGCGGCGACGATTGAGCCGGGGCAGATCAGTATGAGCCATACGCGGTTTTTGTTTCGTTTGCGCCCCGGGGTTTATTTGTTGCATTCTGATTTGATTGAATGAAGCCGAGAACCCGCAGCGCTTGATGCCGCTCTGCTTGATGCCCGCCTACATTGGTTATTTTGTAGCTTGGGTATGGCTGAGCGGCCTATTCAGGGGGTGTTTTATTTATTAGATGGGGCTTTTATGGGGAGAGATTTTATTTCCCTGGATTTCGCTGCACTGCACCCGGACCACGCTATAAAAACGCTGCGCCTCTGCACCAATAAATAAAAATCACACTAATCCATTGATTAATATGCTGTTTTCCTGATTTATTAGCATGGCTGTCCTATTAGCATGGCTGTCCCGATAAAAACCCACGCAGTATGCCGATTCGTTTTTACCTGCGGCGACGATTGAGCCGGGGCAGATCAGTATGAGCCATACGCGATTTTTGTTTCGTTTACGGCCCGGGGTTTATTTGTTGCACTCTGATTTGATTGAATAAAGCCGGAGAACCCGCTGCGCTTGATGCCGCTCTGCTTGATGCCCGCCTACACTGGTTACTTTGTAGTTTGGGTATGGCTGGGCGGCCTATTCAGGGGATGATTATTTATTAGATGGGGCTTTTATGGGGAGAGATTTTATGTCTCTGGATTTCGCTGCACTGCACCCGGACCACGCTATAAAAACGCTGCGCCTCTGTACCAATAAATAAAAATCACACTAATCCATTGATTAATATGCTGTTTTCCTGATTTATTAGCATGGCTGTCCCGATAAAAACCCATGTCAAAAGCTGCTGTCATTATCCATAATACTAGTTCGTAGATTGACCACATACGATATACGATAAGCAGGCTTTTCAGTTTTATACTTTTTTCACTCTTAATTGATAACCAGCAATCACACCCTCAACTTAATCAATGTTATGCTACAAACAAAAAATTCTAACCAGAAATCACTCTCAGGCGTGTAGCTTAAGAGATTTTAAGTTGTATTTATGTCCAGATCTCAGTCTATTTTTATTGGCATCGATATTGGCACCTCCGGTGTCAGGGCCTGTGCTATTAATGAGAATGAAGAGCTTCTGCAGAGCTGTCACACGCCACTACCCGCCCCTGTAATACGCCAGGATTCCATCACCCAGAGCCCGGCGTTCTGGTGGCTGGCCACCTATCAGGTGCTGGGGGCGTTGCTTCGCCGTATTGATGCTTCACAGGTGCTGGGTATTTCGGTAAACGGCACTTCGGGCACGGTGCTGGCCTGCGATATTGACGGCACACCACTGGCCCCGGCACTGATGTATAACGACAGCAGCTGTCGGCAACAGGCGGCTGCGATTAAACCTGTTGCCCCGAATACCAGTGCCGCCCATGGCAGCAGCTCCGGGCTGGCCAAGCTGCTGTATTTACAGCAGACGTTTCCACAGGCGGCTTATTTGCTGCATCAGGCTGACTGGATTGTGGGTAAGCTCTGCGGGCGTTTCGATGTCAGCGATGAAAACAATGCGCTGAAATCCGGTTATGATCCGGTGAATGGCTGCTGGCCGGAGTGGCTGGCACAGTTAAATTTAAATGCTGGAAGGCTGCCGGATATTGTGCCCCCCGCCACCTCTGTGGCCACCGTTAAAAAACGCCTGCTTAAAAAACATAAACTTAACCCGAGCTGCCGCGTTATCAGTGGCACCACCGACAGTGTTGCCGCTTTTATCGCCACCGGAGCCCATCGACCAGGTGATGCGGTAACGTCTCTGGGCAGCACGCTGGTTTTAAAAATAATGACCGATAAGCCGCTTTGCGACCCGGCGGCCGGCATTTACAGCCATAAGCTGGGGGATTACTGGCTGGCGGGGGGAGCCTCCAATACCGGCGGGGCCGTTTTAAGGCATTATTTCAGCCAGCAGCAAATCGACCGAATGACGCCTCTGATTAAGCCATCCGCTGCAACCGGCTTCAATTATTATCCGCTGATTTCTCCCGGTGAGCGTTTTCCGTTTAATGACCCCGAACTGTCCCCTCGACTGGAACCGAAAGCGGACTCTGAGGTCGAATTTTTTCAGGGAATGCTGGAAGGCATTAGCCGGATCGAGCTTCAGGGCTATCAGAAACTTCAGCAGCTTGGCGCTGCGTTTCCCACGCATATTGACACCGCCGGGGGCGGCAGTAAAAATAATGGCTGGACAGAAATTCGTGCAAAAATGCTCAATACTCCGGTAAAACGGGCGAATTTTAGTGAGGCATGCTATGGTAGCGCGCTGTTGGCAAAACGCGGTATTTACCCTGAATTAATCAGTTAACCGCCAGGGAGTGTATGTATATTATGATTAACAATTTATTCAGCGGCTTCGGCCACATTATGACGGGCTTAAAGCTCATTAGTCAGCCCGGTATTCGACGCTTTGTTGTCGCGCCTCTGAGCATCAATTTTGTGCTGTTCGGTGGCGCTATTTATTATTTATTCAGTAAATTTGACGGCTGGATTAACAGCATTACTCCGCAGTTTCCTGACTGGTTGAGCTGGCTGGACTGGCTGGAAACTCTTATTGCCTGGATACTCTGGCCATTATTTTCAATTATGCTGTTGCTGATTGTTTTTTATACCTTCAGCCTGGTTGCCAACCTGATTGCAGCGCCTTTTAACAGTTTACTGGCGGAGAAAATCGAGAGACTGCTCACCAATAAGCCCCTGGGTGAAGGGGCCAGCTACCCCACCATGGAAATGATTAAACGCAGCATTGGCTCTGAAGCGGGTAAGTTGCTGTATTTTCTTAAGTGGTGGTTGTTGTTACTGATTATTTCATTTATTCCGGTCATTAATATTATTGCCCCGGTTCTGTGGCTGGTGTTTGGTGCCTGGATGTTTTCACTTGAATACCTGGATTACCCCATGGCCAATCACAATAAGTTTTTTAAGGATATTAACCAGCAGGCCGCCTCCAGTCGCAGCCTGACGCTGGGGTTTGGCGGTGCGGTGATGTTACTGACCAGCATTCCCTTTATTAACCTGATCGCTATGCCCGCCGGTGTTGCCGGTGCAACCTCTCTGTGGGTTAAGCACAGAGATAAGCTCTCATGAGCGGCGTAGCCGATAAGGCAGTAGAGGGGCTGGAAGAAAAGCTGATTGATCTGGAGATTAGAATCACTCACCAGGAAGACCATATTCAGTCTCTGGATAAGGTTATTTACGAGCAGAATCAGCTATTAGGTGCCCTGCTGGATAAGGTAAAACAGATGGACAGCAAACTGAAGTCTGTTGGGAATGAGAATATTTTATCCTCTGAAGATGAAGCACCGCCGCCACACTATTAGTGCAATTAATGTTAAAATACCTCGTTTAATTCTGTATTAGAGCACCATGTCATCAGATAATATTTCCCCAGATCCACATAAGGTCGGCTTTATTAGCCTGGGCTGCCCGAAAGCTCTGGTCGACTCCGAGCAGATTATTACCCGGCTGCGCGCCGAAGGTTATGAGATCAGCCCCTCCTATGAAAACTCTGATATTGTGGTGGTCAACACCTGCGGGTTTATTGATGATGCGGTGGAGGAATCGCTGGATGCCATTGGTGAGGCCCTGAATGAAAATGGCAAGGTGATTGTCACCGGCTGCCTCGGGGCCAAGGGTGATATTGTTGCCAATAATTACCCCCAGGTACTGGCCATTACCGGCCCCCATGCGGCAGATGAAGTGCTGCAGGCGGTGCATGAACATTTACCACCGGAGCATGACCCCTACCTGAGTCTGGTGCCTCCGGCGGGTATTAAGCTTACGCCGAAACACTATGCTTATTTAAAGATATCGGAGGGCTGTAATCACCGCTGCACGTTCTGTATTATTCCATCGCTTCGCGGTGACCTGGTGAGCCGTCCCATTGGTGAGGTGATGACGGAAGCAGAAAACCTGGTGAATGCCGGCGTTAAGGAGCTGCTGGTGATTTCACAGGATACCAGCGCCTATGGGGTGGATGTAAAATATCAGACCGATTTCTGGAATGGTCGAGCACTCAAAACCCGCTTTGAAGACCTCGCCCGCCATCTGGGAGAGCTGGGTGTATGGACACGCATGCACTATGTTTACCCCTACCCCCATGTTGATAAAGTGATTCCCTTAATGGCGGAAGATAAAATTCTGCCTTACCTGGATATTCCATTTCAACATGCCAGCCCCACTATATTACGGGCCATGAAACGCCCCGCCAGTGCCGAGAATGTATTAACACGTATAAAAAAATGGCGGGAGATTTGCCCGGATATTACACTGCGCAGCACCTTTATTGTGGGCTTTCCCGGTGAAACAGAAGATGACTTTAATCAGCTACTGGATTTTCTGGTAGAGGCCGATCTTAATCGGGTGGGCTGCTTTAGCTACTCACCGGTAGAAGGAGCCACCGCAAACCAGCTGGCGGAGCAGATTCCGGAAGATACAAAAGAAGAACGTTTAGCGCGCTTTATGCAATTACAGGCTGAAATCAGCAGTAATAAACTCAGTAAAAAAATCGGCCAGACTCTGCAGGTGATGGTGGATGAGATTGATGAAGAAGGTATTATTGCCCGCAGTAAATCTGATGCCCCGGAAATTGACGGTCTGGTTTTTATTGACTCAGACAAGAAATACCCGGCAGGCACATTGCTTGATGTGAAAATTACAGACTCCAGTGAGCATGATCTGTTTGCTGTAGAAGTTGATTAAGCCCAATACTTTGCCTGTTTATAGGGCTATATCCATTATCGGCTTCCCCTTAAAGCGATCAATCCGTTATTATTAACCTGACATTATTAACTCCAGTCACTTTTTAACAAAAAAACATTATGACAACATTAGCCGATACTCGCCGTGAATATAATTATACCCGCCTGAGTAAAAACCAGTTAAATACGGACCCGCTTGCTCAGTTAGAGCAGTGGCTGGACCAGGCACAGCAGGCGGACTTAAAAGATGCCACGGTTATGACATTAGCCACCACCGACAGCAATGGCCTGGCGGATGCGCGCATTGTTATGCTGAAACAACTGGATAAAAAAGGCCTGTGCTGGTACACCAGCTACAGCAGCAAAAAAGGCCGGCAACTGGCTGAAAATCCACAGGCCTGTCTGTTATTTTACTGGCGTGATTTTGATCGTCAGGTGGTTATCCGGGGCCGTGTTGAAAAGCTCTCGAGCGACGCGGCAGAAGAATATTTTCACTCCCGCCCCTTAGATAGTCAGTTCAGTGCCGCCGCATCAGATCAAAGCCAGCCAATTGAATCTCGGCAGGCACTGGAAAACAAACTGCAAGCACTTAAAAAAGCAAACCCGCAAGCCGTAGAAAAACCCCGCAGCTGGGGAGGCTATCGTTTAGTTGCCACTGCGTTTGAATTCTGGCAGGGCCGTGAAAGCCGTCTGCATGACCGTTTTAGCTACACGCAACAGGCGAATAATCACGACTGGTTAATCACCCGTCTGCAACCTTGAGCCTGATATTGTCGGGCACCCACTCCCCTCACCAATATGAGTAATAACGAATGAGCAATAAAATATTAATCACCGTTGGCAAAACAAGAATAGAAGCCGAGCTGCTGGACACCCCCACGGCAAAAAATGTTAAAGACGCCCTGCCCTTTGCCAGTAAGGCCCAGCTCTGGGGTGAAGAGGTTTATTTTGAAACCCCGGTGATGGCTGAGCTGGAGGAGGATGCCCGGGATGTTATTCAGGCGGGGGAGCTGGCATTCTGGGTTGAAGGTAATGGCATTGCCATTGGTTTTGGTAAAACGCCGGCTTCCAGAACAGGTGACGAAATTCGACTGGCGACTAAAACCAATATATGGGCTCACGCCATCACCGATGTTACTTTGCTAAAAGCCGCGAAAGCCGGTGACCTTGTTTTTATTGAAGCGATATAGCAAACCGCTTTACGGGTAAAAAAACGTTTGGCAAATGGCGCGGCTTGAGCTCAGCGTTTTTAACCTAAATTAATCAGTTGGACGCCATATTTTACCACTGCGATACCCAATGCGTATTCATTACAATCCATTTTATTATACGCTTTAATTTCTGCTCCCTTATAACGGGATATCAGAGAATGATCTTTTGACCCGGGCACATCTTTTGCAAACAGAGCCGCTGAAAAAGCATCTGATAAGACACAGGTCAATACGATTAAAAAAATTTATTTAATTTTAATACTCCATGTTCATTAAAAACTAATAACTATCTCGATAGTTCTGCAAAAAACGATCCATTTTTTCCATTACGCCGTCCATGTCTTCGCGGCGGGAGAGAAAAACTAATCTAAAGTGATTTTTATCGGACCAGTTAAATGCAGTACCCTGAACCAGCAATATTTTTTCCTGCTGCAGTAGCTGTAAAATAAATTTTTCATCATCGTCTATTTTATATATTTCGGGGTCGAGCCTTGCAAATAAATACAGCGCACCTTTCGGGCGCACACAACTAACCCCCTCAAGCTGGTTCAGCATTTTCCAGCTGTAATCCATCTGTTCATATAAACGACCACCGGGCTTAACCAGATCTTTAATACTCTGATACCCTCCCAATGAGGTCTGAATGGCATGTTGACCCGGAACATTTGAACACAGGCGCATGGATGCCAGCAGCTCCATTCCCTCAATAAAATCAATGGCATGATCTTTGGTCCCACTCACCACCATCCAGCCGGCACGAAACCCGGCGACACGATATGCTTTTGATAAGCCATTGAAGCTAATCACAAACAGGTCTTTTGCCAGTGAGGCCACGGCAACATGCACAGCATCGTCATAGATTATTTTGTCATATATTTCATCGGCAAAAATAATCAGGTTATGTTTGCGTGCCACCTCAATTATCTGCAATAACGTTTTTTTGCTGTACACCGCACCGGTTGGATTATTCGGATTAATAATCACTATTCCCCGGGTTTTAGCCGTAATTTTATTTTCGATATCGGCGATATCCGGCTGCCAGTCGTTTTCTTCATCACATATATAATGTATGGGGCGGCCACTGGACAAGCTCACCGCCGCCGTCCAGAGTGGGTAGTCCGGTGCGGGAATCAGCATTTCGTCATTGGTATTAAGCAGGGCCTGCATCGACATGACGATCAGCTCACTTACACCATTGCCAATAAATATATCGTCGACATCAATATCCGGAAAACCTTTTTCCTGACAATATTGCATCACCGCCTTACGGGCATAATAAACCCCTTTGGAATCAGAGTAGCCCTGACAGTTAACCAGGTTGCGCATGACATCCTGAATAATTTCATCCGGTGCGCATAAACCGAAGGGTGCCGGGTTACCAATATTGAGTTTGGTTATGCTGTGGCCTTCTTCTTCCAGGCGCCTGGCCTCATGTAAAACCGGCCCCCGGATGTCGTAGCAGACCTGATCAAGCTTGTCGGATTTGAGTATGGTGGTCATAAATTAGCTTAGCTTATTCAAAATATTATAAGTATGCCATAATACCGGCTGACTTATAATATTGGTAGCTCAAAGCTGATTTTATAAGCAAAAAACACATTAATTAAATGATGGTTAAAGCATGAATATAGTGATGGTCGATAGTGGGCAACTGGCCGGTGAAGCGGACTTTCCAGAGGTAGATATTAAGAAATATGGCTGGCAACAGTTTGTCTCCCTTGAAAACGCGGAGGTGGAAGAACGCTGCTGGCGCACCGATGTTATTATCAGCACCAACACGCCGATTACGGCGCAGGTTATCAAAGAGTCATTTAAACTCAAACTGATTATTGCCGCCGGAGATAATACAGACCACATCGATAGAGCCGCCGCCGATGCCCAGGATATTCAGGTTATGAATGTACCGGGCATTACCGGTGACAACGCCACAAACACACAGGTTATCTGCGAGCAGGTGGTGCAACATATTAATAAGTGGCTGAAATCGCTCCCTGATAAAGAATAGTTCAGGCTTGCAGTGCTCGTGGCGAATCCGCTGTGCCTGGTCCGGCTCTGCAGTCTTTGCTTTTATTTGCGTAATTTAGCGTACATTTGAGAAAGTAAGCTTTTCATCTTTATCTTCCTTAAAGCAAGTGTATTCGTTCAAACGCCATTTCTAACATGAACCGCTTTTGCCAATTCCCTTAACAAGGTTTCGGTCTCATCCCATGAAATGCAGGCATCAGTCACACTTTTGCCATAAACCATGTTATTGCTGTCGGTTATGTCCTGACGCCCCTCTACCAGGTGACTTTCCAGCATAACACCAATAATATTTTTATTGCCGCCCTTCACCTGAGAGGAAACATTACGGCAGACTTCCAGCTGTCGGGTATAGTCTTTCTGGCTATTGGCATGGGAGCAGTCAATCATCACATGGGGGTTTTGCTCGCCATTCTGTAACTGGGCAATCGCCTGGCGCACACTTGAAGCATCATAATTCGGGGCTTTACCCCCGCGCAAAATAAGATGGCAGTCTTCATTTCCCGTTGTTGAGAAAATGGCGGAGTGTCCCTGCTTGGTCAGGGACATAAACACATGGGGGTTTGTTGCCGCCTGAATGGCATCAACGGCGATCTTTAAACCGCCATCGGTACCATTTTTAAAGCCTACCGGGCATGACAGACCGGAAGCTAACTCCCGGTGCCCCTGACTTTCAGTGGTACGGGCACCAATGGCTCCCCAGCTGACCAGGTCAGATATATATTGTGGGCTGATCAGATCCAGATATTCTGTGCCCGCCGGTACGCCCATATCCGCTACATCCAGTAACAGGCTGCGTGCCAGGCGTAAACCGTGGTTAATGTTGTAACTGTCATCCAGGTGCGGATCATTGATCAGGCCTTTCCAGCCCACCGTGGTGCGCGGCTTTTCAAAATATATGCGCATCACAATGCAGAGGTCTTCTTTTAGCTCTTCAATTAAGGCTTTCAGGCGCGTCGCATATTCCCTGGCGGCTTTGCTGTCATGAATCGAGCAGGGCCCCACAATAACCAGAAAGCGACCACTTGTACCATGCAGAATTTCATGAATAGACTGACGTGTATTGCGCACGGTTTCTGATGCAGCGTCGGATAATGGGTATTCCCGGTGTAATTCCTCCGGGGGAATCACTTCCTGCAATCCGGAAATACGTAGGTCGTCAGTTTTATACTTCATGGGGCTATTAATCAGGCTAAATAAAAAACGGCATTATATAGTAAAACAGGCCGATATGCTTGAGCAGAGGGCTCAATTCTAACGTTTCAACCACTCATTTAACTGATATAAATCTATAAATTGCTGCTCAGGCTTATCCTCCGCTGTACTCCCACTTTCATCTCCAGCTGCATTCATACTCCAGGACTGGTTAAAACGATTGATCCACACCGCGTCCACCCCTGCATTTCTTGCGCCCTGAATATCATGCACAGGATGGTCACCCACATGCAGGGTTTTTTCTGCGGATATACCTGTTTTTTGCATCGCTTTAATAAACATGGCCGGGTGAGGCTTGGCCTGCTGAACGTCTGCGGCTGAGATCTGAAAATCGAAATACGACAACAAACCGGTTTTGCTGATGTGAGCATTGCCATTTGTCAGGGCGACCAGCCGGTATTGCTGCTTTAGATCAGATAAGACCGGAAGAACATCCGGGAAAAGTTTAACTTTCTGGCGAGCCTCGTAAAACACATCAAAAGCGGTTTCAACCCAGTCATCCTGCACATCAAATTCAGCGGCCAATTGACTTAAATGAACCCGTCGGGCCTCTGAAAGATCGTGGCTTAATTCAGGCTGAGCCTGAAAGAGCTGTTTGCGCTTTTCTCTTAACTGGTCGCTGCTGTAGGTTTGAGTTATAGCCGGTATATTTTTTGATAACCAGCTATAGAGCGTTTGCTCTGCATACTGAATAGTCGGCATACAGGGCCATAAGGTATCATCCAGATCAAAACAGATCAGTTCATAATTTTTTGTTTGCTGATTTAAGAAAGGGCTAATTGGTGATTACCACATAAGCCGGCGATGAAAAAGACTTCTGAAATTTTCTGAGTAATTCCCGTGCCTGATCTCGCTCTTCAAATCGCCCGACACGCACATTATATTTTACTGCGCCCGAGGTTGAGACAAAATCACTCACATAGGCTTCAAAGTTTTTTTCTGCCAGCCGGTCAATAAAACTGGCGGCATTGACCTTGCTGGCGAACATGCCGGCCTGAACAGAATAGTAACGTTTAATCCCTGCTATATCATCCGCAGAGGTGCCCGGGGGTAAGGCTACTGGCTCTGCCGTCGCCCCTGGCGTTGTCTCCGGCGTTATGGTTCTGCTGGTTTGTTTCTGCCCGCTCGCAGCTGACGTCATATTATTTATTGAAGACGGTGAAGCCGTGGTTTCCTTTAATGACTCTTCTTCCGCTTTTTTAGCCGCCTGTTCCTGCTTTTTCTTTTTATCGGCCTTTATCTTATCGGCTTTTTTCCTGTCTGCTTTTCTCTTATCCGCCCTTTTCTTATCGGCTTTTCTTTTATCCGCCTTTATTTTGTCGGCTTTCTTCTGCTCTGCCTTTTTCTTATCGGCCTTTTTCTTATCTAATGCCTTCTGTTCAGCTTTTTTAGTGTCTTCTGTTTTTATATCCTGTTTTTTGTTATTTTCAGTGCTGCTTTCTGTCATTAACGGACTGTTATTTGTAACACTCTGCTTATCAGTTCCAGGAATCACGGTCTGCTTTAAGGTGTCAAACGGTGCCGACAGCTGCGCTCCCGTGTAATATCCCAAAAAAAATACGGCCAGAATAACCGCTATCAGAACCAGTAAATACTGCTTCACCTGATCTTGACTGATAAGATATGTTTTCATTTTTTTACTTTACTCATTAAATTAATATTACTGTGCCATATTTTCTACTGTAACCGACTCAAAAAACCAGAATTGTATAACAAAACCACGAGTTTTATATCAGACTTCTTTGTCACATTCCAGTGACGCCAGGTATGCCTGCAATTGCTGGTATAACCCCTGACTCACCGATGCTATAACCGAACGAGGCTCAAGTGACATTGCTGACACCTGCTCACCCTGCAGGGTTCTGGCTAGCCCTCCGGCTTCATCAAATATCAGTTGCCCGGCGGCATAATCCCAGAGTTTCTGTCCGCCATGAATATAAATCTGGCTGCGCCCTGCCGCCAGCCAGCACCAGTCCAGCGCACCTGAGCCAAAGTTACGTTGTGAAGCGAAAGCGTGATCACGGGCCAGACAAGCCCGCATTTCGGGTTTAAGACGCTTGAAGTCAAGCTGAGCAATACACTCACTTAACGACTCACGTTCACTGCCACACGCCAGCTCACTTCCATTAAGCCAGGCACCTTCACCTTTAATGGCTGTAAAAACCTCATTTCGCAGAGGGTCGTAAACCATGCCCAAAACAACTTCATTCTGAATAAGCAGTGCAATTGAAACCGAAAAAATCGGCAGGCCACTGGCAAAATTACTCGTACCATCAAGCGGATCTAAAACCCATAAACCTTCCGGGCTGTTCTGCAGTAACGCCTGCTGCTGCTCAGCGCTCATTTCTTCGCCGAGGATAGCATAATCCGGCCAGCATTGATTCAGGCTATTGATCATCGCGATCTGCATTGCAGAATCCGCCTCAGTGACCAGACTCCCGTCGTTTTTTAACCGATAAGGGACTTGATTATACCGCGATAAAATTTGTTCTGCGGCGTGCTGTTTAACAATAAGCTGCAGTTGTCTGAGTATTTCCTGCATGGGCTTATTTTGTAAACAGGGCAATTGATTCAACATGGGCAGTATGCGGAAACATATCCATTACACCCGCCTCCTGTAAGGTATATCCATATTCATGCACCAGTGTGTGGGTATCCCGTGCAAGTGTTGCGGGGTTACAGGAAACATAGACAATGCGTCGGGCATCTAATTTACCAATATACTTTAACATTTCCATTGCCCCGGATCTGGGGGGATCAAGCAACACTTTATCATAACTTTGCTTAAGCCAGGGCTCATTGCTGATATCAGAGGACAGATCTGCGGCAAAAAATGAGGCATTTTTAATGCCGTTATTCTCTGCATTCTCTCGGGCCTTTATAACCATGCTTTGCCCGCCTTCAACGCCGCTCACTTCTGCACACTGCTTTGCCATGGCCAGTGTGAAATTACCCAGCCCGCAGAATAAGTCCAGCACTTTATCATCGGCTGACAGCTCCAGCATCTGCAGTGCTGTACTCACCATCGCCTGATTCATTTCACTGTTGACCTGAATGAAATCATTTGGCTGAAACTCTATTTTTATGCCCTGCTCTTTCAGCGTATAGCTCAGAGGTGGCGGGTTTTGCGGCCATAGAGCACTCACCGTATCCGGCCCGCCAGATTGCAACATGATCTGTAATTCATGCTGCTGTGCAAACTGAGTCAGTGCCGTTTTGTCGCTTTCACTGATCGCCTCCAGGTGGCGAAACACCAGTGCGGTTGTCTCATCACTCACCGACACTTCAATTTGTGGAATGCTTTCTCTGGCCTGCATTGACATAATGAGGTCAGACAGCTCTGTCAGCCGGTTACCAACAGACTCATGTAACACAGGACACTTCAGCAAATCAGCCAGGAAAGCATTGCCTTTTTCACGAAACCCCACCAGTACCTTGCCTTTTTTATGCACATATTTAACCCCCAGACGGGCTTTTTGCCGGTAATTTTCTGTGGGGCCAGGCAATGGCGGTAAGATAGTCGCTGGCTGGGTTTGCGCCAGATGCTGAAACTGCTGCATCAGTGACGCCTGCTTACTGCTCATTTGTGCCTGATGACTTTGATGCTGCAAGCTACAGCCACCACACACGCCAAAGTGAGCACAGACGGGCTCTACCCGATCAGATGACGCTTTGAGTATTTTTACCGCCCGGCCTTCATCAAATTTTTTACTCACCCGGGTATATTTAAACTCAACGGTTTCACCGGGCAGAGCATAATCGATAAAAACCACTTTACCCTCTATATGTGCCACACCCCTGCCTTCAGGGCTAAGCGATTCTATACTGACTTCCACCAGATCTTCTGGTAGGCGTTGTCTGCGTCTGCGTTTTGACATAGTGACTTCTTTTTAAATTATATTAATAACAAACCCGAATGCATCACAGGAACAGCGTCTCTGGATTTATGAATTCGGGTTATGAATTCAAAATTATGCATTCGGGGGTTAAACACCGCGCGAATAAATCGGCTAGGCAGGAAACACGCCGGTGGATAAGTAGCGATCCCCTCGATCGCATATTATTGACACAATGAGTGCGTTCTCTACCTGCTGGCAGAGTTTTAACGCTGCAGCCACGGCACCTCCGGATGAAATTCCACAAAATATACCTTCTTCAGCCGCCAGGCGGCGCGTCATATCTTCTGCCGCCTGCTGCCCGATATCAATTGTGATATCCACACTGGACGGGTCAAATATACCGGGTAAATAAGCTTCAGGCCAACGACGAATGCCCGGGATACGTGAGCCTTCCTGCGGCTGCACCCCGACAATTTGAATGTCTGCATTTTGCTCTTTGAGGTATCTTGAAGTCCCCATAATCGTGCCTGTTGTGCCCATTGCACTGACAAAATGTGTCACCTGCCCTTTTGTGTCCCGCCAGATTTCAGGCCCGGTGGTTTTATAGTGTGCCAGCGGATTATCCGGATTATTAAACTGATCCAGCACGGTGCCTTTACCCTCAGCCTGCATCTCCAGTGCCAGGTCCCTCGCGCCTTCCATGCTCTGCTGCTGGCTTACACTGATCAACTCAGCACCATAGGCCTTCATACTGGCGCACCGCTCTTCACTCATATTATCTGGCATTATCAAAATCATTCTATAGCCTTTAATCGCCGCGGCCATCGCCAGCGCAATCCCGGTATTACCACTGGTTGCTTCAATCAATGTATCGCCCGGTTTAATTTCCCCTCTGGCTTCTGCATGCTGAATCATGCTTATCGCCGGGCGGTCTTTAACGGACCCCGCCGGGTTATTTCCCTCCAGTTTGACCATAATTGTATTGTTGCCGGCCTGTATCCGCTGCAGTCTGACCAGCGGCGTATTTCCGACAAAATCTTCCAGCGTCGGGAATTTTTCAGAATTCATATATTTTCATGCCTAAAAAATAGTTTTTATAAAAAAAGCTGTTAAAATCAAGTCTATAAACAGGCCGATTAAGTCAGTTTATGGATAATATGCATCATGCCCTGTCTACACCCGACCCGGGGTTAACTGGAACCACCTGCCGCATTATCCCACATTTAAAAAAAATCGGTGAGAGCGTTATAGATACCTAAATGAATAAAATGACACGTGACTTAGTCTTATTAGTTTCATCGGGGCTGCTGATATTCGCTTCTGAGCTTTCAGCCGCTACGCCTGATAATACACTTGCACTGCTTGATGCAGAAGATATATATATTGAAGAGCTGCCGGTCATTATCTCTGCTACACGTCTGGAACAACCTCTAAATGAAGCCCCTGTAGCAACCACCATTATCGATCGCCAGATGATTGATGCATCCGGCGCGCAGACAATTGCAGACCTGCTGCGACTGGTTCCCGGCTTCACTGTCGGCTACCTGAATGGTAATTACCAGGTCGCCACTTATCATGGCCAGAGCGATCGTTTTTCCAAACGGGTTCAACTGCTTATAGATGGTCGCTCGGTTTATCAACCGACACTTGCCGGGGTTTCATGGTCTGACCTGGTGATTACCATAGATGAAATTGATCGCATTGAAGTCATTCGTGGCCCGAATGCCTCCACGTATGGCAATAACGCCTTTCAGGCCGTTATTAGCATTATTACAAAACACGCATCAGAAGATCAGGGGCAGCTGGCCAAAGTGACCGTGGGAAGCCATGACACACTGGATGCACTGTACCGCTTTGGCGGAAGCAGTGACAATTTAGACTACCGTGTTTCTGTTCGCACTAAAAATAACGACGGCACTGATTTACTGGATGACTTTACTGAAACCAATGCATTCAATTACCGCCTGGATTACCAGCTTAATACATCAACCAGTATTTTTTATCAGGGCGGATTACAGGACAGTGTATATGGTGATGTGCAGGAAAACGCATTGGATGGAGACAATGATGTAGATATAACAACTGCTTTTCAACATATCAAACTGGAACACAGCTTTGACAATGAAAACAGCCTGTCTGTGCAGTATTATTACAATTTAACCAAAGACTTTAAGTCTGAGCTTCACGGGATTGTCTCACTGGCCGATTTATCGGTTGGCACCCCATTTGAAAGCATACTCTCAAATGTTGATGACTTCGCCGTGACCGAAACAACGGACCTGAAATCTGAACGCCACGACCTTGAAGTGAACTATTACTATAACCTGTTAGACAGCTTGCGACTTATTTCAGGGGCCAGTGTACGTGCCGATAAAATTACCGCAAAAAACGTATTTGACCCGGATACGGATGACACCCTGTTTCTATACCGCCTGTTCACCCATGGGGAATATAGAATAACGCCTGACTGGTTGCTTAACGCGGGTGTTATGCTTGAAACAAATGACATATCAGGCACTGACGTTGCCCCTCGCCTGGCCATTATCCACCACCTGAATGAGTTCCATTCCATGCGCCTTAGTGTTTCCAGGGCAACCCGGACACCAACCATATTTGATGAAAACGGCAATGTCGCCTTTCAACAGCAACTCACTGAAAACGGCGGCCAGCCTGCTAGCCCCCAACTTGAAAATCTGCTTGGCAGTGATACCTTAACCGATGCTATCGTCTACACCAGTGGCAATGTACAATCCGAAGAGATCACCTCTTATGAACTGGGCTGGATGAGCCAGCTGCTGAGCAACAAGCTCACCATCGACACTAAAATATTCTATGATAAGAGCAAAAAACTCATCAGCGATACTGACTACCCCGGCAGTATTCCCGGCGAGAACATTGGTATACTTGACCCCGAATCTGCCGGCGCAATAGATTTTGCAAACGTTGCCAACACCACCACATATGGTATCGAAATTTCTGCGAACTACCAGCTTTCTCAGGACTGGCGTATTTACGGCTTTTATGCCCACACGGAAATAGACGCTGAAGAAACAACAGCAAACACCACAGGAGCTCAATCAGGGCGGCTGGAAGAATCGGTGGCTGCTAATAGCTTTGCAAGCATATTAATGAAACAATGGCAAAACAACCTGAATACCAGCCTGGCTCTCTATTACGTCAGTGATATGGACTGGATGGATAGAACCCATGGCCGTCAGTTAAATAAAGGCAATGAGTTTAAAGATCGTTCAGCCGAAGCCTACACCCGCATCGACTTTATACTTCGTAAATCGATCATCACAGACAACGGCAAAATCAACTATTCATTTATTTTGCAGAACCTGGCAGGAGATTATTATGATTACACAAGGACCAGCTACACAGATGCATCACGCCAGACCGTCAATGTACCCGGCAGCAAACAGGACCCCAGAGCTTACTTTGAACTGTCTTATAGTTTTAATTAAGCACAGCAGAATAACTGCGCCACAAATAACCGGAAAAGATTTGCATTCTATCCCATGCTTTAGTTAGGATGCCAGATTCACAGGGAAAGCCATAAATGCTCTATCGCTTAAGCATGCTGAAACGATTAAATAAGTGTTTTTTAACACTCAAGGTTAGCCTGCGGCAACTATTTATCTTTAGCGTGTTAATCGCACTTTCCATGGCTGCACAGAGCGCCTCTCCTGAACATAACATCTTAATTACCTACCAGAACTCCCCTGGCCTATTGCACGGATTTAGCCAGCAACTTATTAATAATCTGCAAAAAAATATCGTCCGGGCAGGCTTCAAAACTCACCTGCTAACACTCGACCCTGACAACCTGGAAACACAAAAATTAAATGGCTATCCGCTCATTATTGCGGTGGGCAGCAATGCAACCAGAGCATTGCTGAGTGCAGACATTAATACGCCGATTTTAAGCGTGCTAATGCCACGCCATCTCGCTGAGAAACTGCGTAAACAGTACCCTAAAAGAAAAAACTGGAGTAGCCTGCTGATCGATCAGCCAGTTGAGCGGCAATTTCATTTAATTACCAGTATCACAGGGCGGCCACAAAAAACCGGTGTTTTAATTGGCCCCTATACAAAATATCTTAAGAAAAGCCTTAAAAAAAGCGCTAAAAAATCCAGACACACACTGACAACAAGGTACGTTAAAAACGCTGAAGAGCTAACAAAATCACTTAAAGCTCTGGCCAGAAAAAGTAATATTCTACTTACCTTGCCCGACCCCGTCATCTATAACAAAAATACAATACGCGGAATTTTATTGCTGTCTTATCGAAAAAAACTGCCGGTTATTGGTTTTTCAAAGGCCTATGTAAAAGCCGGTGCTATTGCGGCAGTATATTCTCAGCCCAATCAGATCAGCAAACAAACTATTTCTATCATTAAACGTTTTTTTAAAAAGCACTTTTTTAAACGTAAAGAATACCATCCGAAAAATTTCTCAGTTGCACTCAATAAAAAAGTTGCCCGTTCACTGGGAATAAGCCTGCCGGAAAAATCGCTGATTATAAAAAGAATAAAGCTGGCTGAGAAACACAAATGAGAAACTGGGGAATTAATAAGCGCGTTATGTTTCTGGCTCTTTTGCCAACATTAATCATCGCCATCACACTGGCTTCTTATTTTAGCTTTAATCGATACACCTATATTGAAAGCACTTTCCACTCAAAAGGCCGCCTCATTGCAAAAAATCTCGCTCCTGCCTGCGAATATGGCGTTTTCTCAGGCAACTTTGAAATTCTCGACAATCTTATTTTAAACACGCTGGAGGAGAGTGATGTTGTCAATATTACAATCAGTAACAAATACAATGAAATACTGACCAGCCATACTCGAAAAATAGAAACACCGGATACTATTCTCCCCCTTTTTATTAATCCACAGGAATTCAAATACACAGCCGCCATCAAAGGTAGCGAAGTTCAGATTCTGGACTACAATGAATTAGAGAGCACTGATAATAATATTCTGGGATATGTGCATGTTACCCTGAACAATTTATCAACACAGGCGCAGCAGCTGGACAGCCTTATCAAGGGATTCCTGATTACCGTCATAGGGCTGCTTCTAACGGTCTTTCTTGCCATTAGTATCAGCCGCAGTGTTGTTACACCTGTACAGCGATTAACCCGGGCAGTGAAAAAAATTGCACAGGGAGAATTAAATACGCGTATAGATATCGACACAGGGGGTGAAATCGGATCACTTGAAGAAGGTATTAATAAAATGGCTCGTGAGATGCAAATGATACGTTCTGAACTGCAAAGCCAGGTTAACAATGCAACAGCTGATCTGAAAAAAACACTGGAAGAGCTGGAAATACAGAACATTGAACTTGATCTGGCAAGCAACCAGGCTTTATCTGCAAGTAAAATAAAATCTGAATTTCTTGCGAATATGAGCCACGAAATTCGCACTCCCATGAATGGGGTTATTGGCTTTACAGAACTACTCAGCAAAACCCCGCTTACAGAACAACAGTATGATTATGTAAACACCATTCGCAGTTCTGGAAGCAACCTGCTTACCATTATCAATGATATTTTAGATTTTTCAAAAATAGAATCCGGAAAACTTAATATTGAACATATCAGCTTTCAGCTTGATGATGTTATGGACGAAATAATTACCATGTTTGCTCCTATGGCTTATCAGAAAGACCTGGAGCTTATTTACCACCCTTGCTCTGAACTACCAGAAAGCATTATGGGTGACCCTTCCCGTATTCGCCAGATTCTGATCAACCTGATCAGCAATGCAGTGAAATTTACACAAAATGGCCATGTCATTATTCGAGTGATACTGGAAGCCGATAATAACGGTAAAGACAGAGTTCGATTTACGGTAACCGATACGGGAATGGGCCTCAACGAACCGGGTAAAAAACGGCTGTTCAAGGCATTCACCCAGGCAGACACCTCAATAAGTCGAAATTTTGGTGGCACAGGCCTTGGCCTGGTAATTTCCAGAAAACTGGCTGAGTTAATGGAGGGTGAAATTGGCTTTGAAAGCAATCTGCACAAGGGCTCAAGCTTCTGGTTTACAGTGCCGCTAAATACCAATAAAGACTCTGTAAAATTACTGGCGGAAAACAATGAGCTTAAGGTGATTTTATTTGAATCAAATGACCAGAACAGAATAGCCAGCCGTTCTTTTCTGAGCAGCCTGGGTATTGAAGCCATGGAAACAGGAAAAATAGATAAGCTTGTCGAGCTTATCCACTCAGCCTCCAGACACGGCATTTCAGGCATTATTGCTGGCGTTAACCGTAACAATATAGACAATCACGCCATGCTGAACAAACTGGCTCCCGTGCTTAATGACTCTGCTATCCCTTATATTACGCTTGCCAGTATTTTTGATATTAATGAAGCACAAAGTTTAACCGATGCCGGCCTGCAGAATATTGTATACCGATGCTCTAGAACACATTTACTTAAAAGTCACATTATTACATCTTTCTCCCCTCAAAAAGAGGACCGTGTTATGCAGGACGAGTCTGAAAACAGCCCGACTAAAGTATTTCAACTTTCTCATATAAAGGTTTTGCTGGTCGATGACAATGCAATCAACCTCAAACTCGCCCGAACTTTGCTGGAAATACAGAAAATACAGGTCACCACTGCTGAAAATGGAGAGCAGGCAATTGAACTTGCTTCACAGCAACACTACCACCTGATATTTATGGATCTGCATATGCCCGACATTGATGGTTTTGCAGCCGCCCAGACCATACGTAATACTGAAAACCCCTGTAAACAGTCAACCATCATTGCCCTGACTGCAAACGCTATGCCTGAAGAGCAGGTACAGGTTTTTAACTCCGGTATGAATGATATTTTACTTAAACCCATCACCGAACAACAGCTCATCGACATCTTCACACGCTGGATTAATACGGTCGATGGCAGTCAACGTGAGGCGATGAGCACAATTCAGGACGATGAAAACAACCTGTCTATTTTTGATGAGGCTCAGGGCATAGAACTCGCGGGAGGCAATGAGCAGTTAGCCAGCGAGCTTCTCCCCATGCTGATCAATGAGCTGCCCACACATAAAGAAAACCTGCTGGCAGCAAAACACAATAATGATATTGATGATTTAAAAAAACACATCCATAAATTACACGGCGGCTCTAAATATTGTGGCGTACCGGCTCTGCGCCACGCATCGGCACAGCTGGAAAACATTATCGACCTGAAACAGCTAGGCGAGCTGGATAGTAGCCTGCAGGAAGTTATTTCACAGATTGATCAGCTGATCGAGTTTTATCAGAATAGCTTTCAATAACTTTTTCCGCATTCTGCATTCTCACTATTTTACACTGACCCGCTTCTACACTGGTCAATTCATTTATGCTTTGCAAACAAATACAGGCCTCCCCACATAAGCAAATTCCAGGATTAATTTAGGACTAACTGCCGTACCCTATAATCGGGCCTCTAACATCAGTTTTTTCATATTACTCACCGCCAGCGCTAAACCACTGAATATTGATTCTGCAATGATTGCATGCCCAATATTAAGCTCCCTGATCTGGGCAATTGACGCAATAGCCTGAACATTATGAAAATGCAGCCCATGCCCGGCATTAACCTGTAAACCGAGGTCATGCCCGATATCCACCGCTTCACGAATTTTCTTTAGTTCTTTTAGCTTCTCAGCATGGCTTTCTGCATCGGCAAAATGCCCTGTATGAATTTCAATCACGGGTGCCGCACATCGTTTAGCCGCTTCAATCTGACCACGATCCGCATCGATAAACAGTGACACCCGTACATCGGCCTGCCCCAGTCTGTCACAGGCCTGCGCAATACGCAATTCCTGGCTGAGCACATCCAGCCCTCCTTCCGTGGTTAACTCCTCACGCCTTTCCGGCACCAGACAACAATCCTGGGGTTGAACCTTTTCAGCAAAGGACAGCATTTCATCCGTTACCGCCATCTCAAGATTCATATGCGTAAGCATCATGTCTTTCAACAACAATACATCACGCTCCTGTATATGCCGACGATCTTCACGCAAATGCAGGGTAATGGAATCGGCACCTGCCTGCTCCGCCTGTAATGCCGCAAATACAGGGTCAGGATAACGAGTCCCCCTGGCCTGCCTCAACGTAGCCACATGATCAATATTAACTCCCAATAAAATAGCGTTTGTATCTGGCATTGCATCGTCCTGTATTATTAATATCGTTATATTAACCTAAATTAACCCGTTGGACGCCATAAAGTGTGCCCCTGGGAGTGCCCATGTTGATAATTATGGGAGGCAATCAAAAAGAGCGCTAATGGCGAGTCCTTCGCGCTCTTTTTGATTGCGTCAGGAGTGCAAATCAGGCTGCAACACCATCACCGAGTGGGTGACTTGCTCTAAGCGAAAACAACGAACATTCTCAAATACTTACAATGGACTTGTGCAGTTAACTGATTAATTCAGGATTAATGGCTATTTTATTAGAAATCAGTCGCAGTTTGAATCAGAAAATATAAAAAACAACCGGGGGGCCATATAGCAGTCAATGCACATCTCTGCTATTGTCAAACTTAAAAGATTAAACAGGGTTCACAGGTGTTAAAACAACGAACATTACGATTCAGCCTGGGACTGCTGGTTACTTTTATTCTCATCGCACATACCGGCGGGATTTTACCCCTTCGATTTATTAAAACGCTTGAGAATTTTTCCTATGATTTTCACATGCAGCTTTCACTCCCCTCTGAACTGGACAGAAAAGTTGTTATTATTGATATTGATGAAAAAAGCCTGTCATCCATCGGTCAGTGGCCCTGGGAACGAAATAAACTTGCTGACATTGTCGACAGTTTATTTGAGCACTATAAAATAAGTGTTCTCGGCTTTGATGTTTTATTTGCCGAGAAAGACGAAAATTCTGCCGACAGGATTCTACAGGCACTCTCTCAAAGTGCGGTGTCTCAGTCTGAGGATTTCCAGAAAATTACCCGCGACAGACAGGATATAATCAACAGAGATCAGGTTTTCGCCCGCAGCTTATCATCCAGAAACATCGTGATGGGAATGGTTTTCACTAACGATGAACAGCACCCTTCCGCTCTGCCCAAGGACAAACCAAGGGACAAACTAAGGGATAACATGAAGGGCAGCCTGCCACCTTCAATTCCGCAAATCACTCAAAACCTGATCGACAACCTGGCCCTCATTAATGCAACAGGTTACACCGCAAATATAGAACCATTACAGGAGCAGGCCAGGTTCGGCGGTTTTTTTGATAACCCGCTTATAGATGAAGACGGCGTTTTCAGAAGAGTGCCCTTATTGCAGACGTTTAATGGAAAAGCCTACCCCTCACTTGCTCTGGCAATCACACTGGCAACCACCCACGCTTCACTGAGTAACCGCACACTGGAACTGGGCTATAACGCCAGTGATGAAAACAGTAAATTACTGCAATGGCTGTATCTGGGTGAAACGGCCATTCCGGTGGATGAGCGCGCTGCCGTTATGGTACCTTACGCCGGCCCACAACGGACTTTTCAGTATATATCCGCTGTAGATATATTAAACCAGTCAACGCCCAGACACTTACTTGAAGGTAAAATTGCTGTTGTTGGTACCAGTGCTGCCGGTTTAGCCGATTTAATCACCACACCACTTGAATCGGGTTTTCCCGGCGTTGAAGTTCATGCCAATATCATACAGGGCATTCTTGATCAGCAGATAAGGCACAAACCGGAATACATGACGGGTTTTGAAATTCTTATTTTACTGTTACTCGGCTTTTTTCTAAGTATTTTATTACCCCTGCTATCCCCTGCCTGGAGCACCCTTGCCGCTGTTTTATCAACAGGCTTCATTCTTTTACTGGATAACTATGCCTGGCACCAGCTGATGGTCATTATGTCTGTCGCCCCGCTCTTAATACTTGTCGCTGCGCTGTTCACAATAAATATGTCTTATGGGTATTTCATTGAATCACGAAACAAGCGGCATTTAACCCGTTTATTTGGTCAGTATGTTCCACCTGAACTGGTGGATGAAATGAGTCGCAGCCAGAAAGAAATAAACCTTGATGGTGAAATCCGTAATATGACCGTGCTTTTTACGGATGTACGCGGCTTCACTACACTCTCTGAAAAGATGGAGCCTAAAGAACTCACCGCTTTTATCAATGCCTTTCTGACGCCACTCACACATGTAATACACCACAACCAGGGCACCATCGATAAATATATGGGAGATGCGATCATGGCCTTCTGGGGTGCCCCGCTAAAAGATCCTCATCATGCCAGAAATGCACTTAATGCCGGCATGGAAATGCTACAGGCCATCAAACAACTGAACAAAGAACTTCTGACTCAGGGAAAAGCAGAAATAAAAATAGGCATCGGCATAAACACCGGTGATATGAATGTAGGTAACAAAGGTTCCGAATTCAGGGTAGATTACACCGTTTTAGGTGACTCAGTAAATCTGGGATCGCGCCTTGAAGGCCTGACAAAAAATTATGGCGTGGATTTTATCGTCAATGAAACAACTTGCCGAGAGGTCCCTGAGTATGAATATCGTAAGCTGGATTATGTCAAAGTAAAAGGTAAAGATAAGCCGGTTACCATTTATGAGCCCGTTGGGCTAGCAACTGAAATAGAGGCGTCTACGCAGCAGCAAATCAATAATTTCCATCTCGCACTGTCACATTTTTATGCTCAGCAATGGGATGATGCAGAAAAAATACTGCGTCAGTTAAATCGGCAGGAACCAGAACGGATGGTCTATACTCTATATATTGAAAGAATCGCATTCTTTCGTAATAAGTCTCCAGGGGAGAGCTGGGATGGTGTATATACCCATACCACAAAATAGCTGTGGTTTTGCGCCACAATTTTAGATAAAAATGAAAACAGGAAGCCAATATTCTGCCTGGCATCAATATTACTTTACTTTTATTAAGAATATGTGAATAAGAGCACATTTTATCGGGCTTTAATGTAGATCTGCTGTGACTTTTTTCACAGACAACGCTTCATTCTATTTGTAGGATGAACAGCAGGTTATAGCCGTTAACAGCAATGCCCTTTTAGCCCTGAAAAGGCGACTGGGTTGCAAATATTTTACAGCTTTCAATAGTAAACTATAATTTAATATGCTCTATTGAACTTTTAGTTTTCTATAAAGCACACAGCAACAGGTTATACCTGCACTCTATATAATGAAGAATCGCCAATCACAATATGATGTATCAAATACAATTGATGTATCAGATAGCCAGGCCGTAAAAAACGCTGTTTGTGATATATATCACAGCTGTTACCTGGGTGCGGATAGCAGCATCATCTCCCAGGCATTTGAAGATTTCGAGAATTTATTTGAAGGCCACTACCAGGGGTTCAATGCCTGTGACACCTACTACCATGACAAACAACACACTCTGGATGTAACACTGGCTTTAGCGCGACTGATAGATGGCCACGAAAGACAAAGTGACAGACACCACACATTTGGCGCAAAGTTAACCAGCCTGGCCATTATCATTATGTTATTTCATGATTCTGGATATATACGCAAAACCGACGACCAGAAACACCATAATGGCGCTCAATACACTCCTATACATGTCAGCCGTAGCGCCAGTTTCCTGCATAACTACCTGCACATGGTGGGTATGTCAGAATTTGCAGAAATTGCCGCCAATATGGTTCACTACACCGGTTATGAAATCGCACCCGAGCATATAAAACTTGCAGATGAAAAATTACATCTGTTAGGGTACATGATTGGTACCGCTGATTTAATTGCTCAAATGTCAGATCGATGTTATCTGGAAAAATGCAGGGACAGACTGTTTCCCGAGTTTGAGCTGGGCGGATTAACCACAAGGCAGAGCACCCGCGCACAAAAAATTGTACTGTTTAAATCAGCCGAAGACCTTTTGGTTAGAACGCCTGCATTTTATAATATTGAAGTGCGTAACCGACTAAACAACCTGTTTAAGCAGGTGTATAAATATGCTGAAGCGCACTTTGGTGATAATAACTTATACCTGAAATACCTCAACCAGAATATACAGCATCTGGAGCTGCTCATCGCCAATAATCAGCTCGATAACCTGTATCGACTACCGCCCATAAGCAACGACAAGCAGGCTTATAGAAAAAAATAGACAGGGTTTTCACCGCCCGCCTGGCGTAAAATATCAGCCCACCCCGCCGCCGCGTTTCGCGCTATAAAGCCGAAGTACTGCACCTATTCAATGGCAAACACTTCCCCATCAACCGTACTGAATATCACCATATTGTTGGCAATCACAGGGGATGAAAAAATCTTTGCATCCAGTTTATAACGCCAGATCTCTTTTCCTGTATCCGCCTCAAGTGCATACAGATTATGGTCTGTACTGCCGATAAAAAGCGTATCGGAAGCAATGACCGGGGATGAAAAAATAGCGGCATTGGTTTCATATTCCCAGACCCGACCGCTCTGCACAGCATCATAAGCGTAGACATAACCATCGCCACTGCCGAAATAGACCTTTCCATCATACACTGCGGGAGAAGAAAATATTTTACCTGATGTTCTCTTTCGCCACTTTTTCTGCCCGGTTTCTACATTCACAGAATATATATACATATCATCACTGCCGACAAATAAATAGCCGTCATACACACTGGGGGAGGAGTAAACAGGATGTTTGACAACGTACTTCCACTGTTCTTTTCCCGACTGTTTATTAATAGCCCGAATAAAGCCGTTCAGGGTTCCAATATATATTTTTTCGCCGTCTACAACCGGCGATGTATACACTTCACCCTTTGCATTAAATCGCCATTTTTCTGCGCCACTATCAGCATACACGGCGTATAGATTTTTATCTTTGCTGCCAAAATAAACAATACCATCTTCAATGACCGGTGACGAATAAACCTTTCCTGCGGTGCGAAACTTCCACTTCATTTGATGTGTGTCTATATCAACCGCATACAGATAACCATCCCAACTACCAATAAAAAGCGTACCCCCTGTGGCCGCAACAGATGCCTCCACATTGGCTTTAGTTTTAAATTCCCATTTTACATGTCCGTCCTCAAGGTCCAGCGCATACACCGTGCCGTTTTTACAACCAATATAAACCGTATCATCAACCACAAGCGGTGATGAATAGGATTTATCCGGTGCTGAAAACTTCCACACCAGTTTGCTCATCTGCAACGGCGCTGATGAACTGGCCACACCGCTGTGCTGAGGGTCTTCCCGAAACATTGCGGTACCACCGCCACAGGCGGTGAGAAAAGCACTCAATAACACAGACAATATAAGATATGGAACAACGGATAAGATTCTGATCATTTTTTTCTCCAGAGTCAGAATATAGCAGATGCCTATTATCCTAAAAAATTCAGGTGCGCGCATGAATTAATTCCAGGTTGTTGATGGAATTCTCTATTTAGCACGAATGTTTCATGGATACGCTCAAAAAATGAATCAATTACTGTTTAAATTGATGGGTTATGCCTGTTTTTAAGTGATTGGCAAAAATACAGTGTGTGCTTTTTGAGTTTGCAGCCAATCTGAATGTGTCATCCTGAATCAATCAGTTGGACGCCATAAAGTGTGCCTCTGAGAGTGCCCATGTTAATAATTATGGGACGTAATCAAAAAGAGCGCCCGGCATGACACAGCAGCTCATATGCAATAGTATCAGCCCTTAAGGCAACCTCATCGATGGGCACCTGATCACCCCAGAGCTCAACCATATCCCCGCAACGGGCCTCAATACCCCGTAAATCAACCGCAATTGAGTCCATTGATACACGTCCGATTAGCTGACTTCGCTGATTATTAATACTGACCGGTGTGCCGGTGAGTGCGTGCCGAGGATAACCATCAGCATACCCCATATTCACAATGCCAACCGGCATATTCTCAGGGCAGATCCAGCTATCTCCATAGCCGACATGGCTGGCTTTTTTCAGCGGGTTAATGGCAATCAGCTCCGCCTGCAATTTCATCACGGGTTTTAAAGCCAGCTCTTCAGCTGAGCGCCCCTGCAACGGGGAAGCACCATAAAGCATAATACCCGGGCGCACCCAGTCCTGCTGTGTCAATAAACCGCTCATTATTGCCGCAGAATTTGACACGCTGGTCTCAGCCTTAAGCGAATCGGCAATACGACTAAAACAGCTTATTTGCTGCTGGTTTGATTTATGCTGAGGAACATCTGCATTAGCAAAATGCGTCATTAAGCCGGACTGATTAACTGAATTTAAGCCCTGCAATCGCTGCCAGCAGGCAGCTACATCCTCTGGCTGAAAACCCAGGCGGCCCATGCCTGTGTTAATTTTCAACCAGACATCCAGAGAACCGGTATCCAGTTTTGATTCCAGCAGATCCAGCTGCCAGCGCTGACTGATTGCCGGGCGCAGTTGATAACGAACAGCTTGCTGCAATTGCGCCCGATCAGTAAACCCCTGAAAAACGCTGATCGGTTTGTCAATGCCCTTTTGGCGCAGAAAAACCGCTTCAGATAATTGCGCAACAGCAAAGCCATCAGCCTGATCCAGCGCCCTTGCAACCTGTAACATACCATGGCCGTAGGCATCCGCCTTAATCACCGCCATGACTTTGCTGTCAGCTGTGTAGTGTTTTATTTGCTGGAAATTATGTCGCAAAGCAGATAAATCAACGGATAATGTTAAGCCTCTGCGCGCCGTCATAGACATTCAAATACTATTCAAAACCACTGGAAGAGTACATTTCGGGGCTGAAGTTTTCAAATTTGGTGTACTGGCCGAGAAAGGTTAAGCGGGTGGTGCCGATCGGGCCATTACGCTGCTTACCCACAATAATTTCTGCGGTTCCCTTATCCGGGCTTTCTTCGTTATACACTTCATCCCGATAGATAAACACAATAATATCCGCATCCTGCTCAATTGCGCCTGATTCACGTAAGTCTGACATAACCGGACGCTTATTCGGCCGCTGCTCCAGACTCCGGTTCAACTGAGACAGTGCAACAACCGGCACTTCCAGCTCTTTCGCCAGGGCTTTCAGGCCTCGGGAAATTTCTGATATTTCATTGGTTCTGTTTTCTGAGCTACCTGCGACCTGCATCAGCTGTAGATAGTCAATCACAATTAGCCCCAGACCATGCTCACGTTTAAGACGCCGTGCACGGGCCCGTAAATCAGTGGGGGTTAACGCAGGGGTATCATCAACAAAGATTTTAGCTTCAGATAATATGGATACAGCGGAAGTGATCCGCGGCCAGTCTTCATCGGTTAACTGTCCGGTGCGCAAACGGTGCTGATCAATACGCCCCATGGATGAAATCATTCTCATGGCCAGCGACTCAGCCGGCATCTCCATGCTGAACACCGCCACCGGTATGCCCTGAGCGATGGCGGCATTCTCAGCAATATTCATGGAGAAGGTCGTTTTGCCCATAGAAGGACGACCGGCAACGATCACCAGGTCCCCTTTCTGCAGGCCACTGGTCTGTTCATCGAAATCTTTAAAACCTGTGGTAACACCGGTCAGGGTGCCTTCCTGCTCAAATAACTGATCTATCTGTTCAACTGTGGTGGTTAATAACTGCTTGATATTCTTAAATCCACTGCCTGAACGAACGCCCTGCTCTGCTATGGTAAAAACCTTTCGCTCCGCATCATCCAGCAGCTCTTTACTGTCCCGACCTTGCGGGTTGTAGGCGCTGCCCGCAATATCCGTACCGACCTCAATTAACTGGCGAAGCACTGAGCGCTCCCGGACAATATCGGCATAGGCGCGAATATTCGCCGCACTCGGGGTCTCTTTTGCCAACTGCCCCAGGTAGGCCAGCCCCCCTGCGGCATCTAACTCAGTGGTTTTTGACAGCTCATCAGAGAGCGTCACCACATCAAAGGGTTTATCCGCAGCCTCCAGTCTGGCTATGCTGCGAAATATCAACTTATGGTCGTGACGGTAAAAATCGTCTTCTACAATGCGATCCGCTATTTGCTCCCAGGCGCGCTTATCGAGCATAAGCCCACCCAGCACAGCCTGCTCGGCTTCAATCGATTGTGGCGGCACTTTCAGGTTGCTTGCGCTATCAGCTACCTGATAGTCATCATAAGCAGGGTAAGGCAGGGATTCAGACATAGGGCTTCTGGGATACTTTGTATATAGATAATTATTATTTAATGTTTTTAAACCGGATATATTCAGGTACAAGATGTATAAACCGGCTTTTAAGACCACCTTATACCCATCAAATACTTAGCCCGCATATTTCATGGGCTTTTGAGAGGTGCAGTCTATCTGGCTAAATAGCTTTTTGGGGCAGGCTATGACGCCCGATTGGCTGCAAACTCAAAAAGTACACTCTGTATTTTTGTCAATCACTTAAAAACGCTTGTAACACATTCAACGCATTCAACGTATTCATTTAAATAGTCATTGTTTAATTTTTCGAGCATACTCGTGAAATATTCGGGTTAGCTTAGTGTGCCCCTTCAGGTGAAGGACTGCAATACACTTTTAGCCGATTTTAAAATTATTTTTCTCTGCCAGCCAAAACAGCAACGGCCGGGCAAAAAGCCCGGCCGTTGTCACTTTAAATCGGTAAGTTAAGCGTATTAACGCTTATTCTTCACCTATAATCGTGAGTTTAACTGTTGCATTCACATCCGTATGCAAGTGAAGGTCGACTTCATACTCACCCGCTGAGCGCAGCGGCCCCATCGGTAAACGAACTTCCTTCTTCTCAACCGTAACACCGGCAGCGACAATCACTTCTGCAATATCCATATTGCCCACTGAACCAAACAGCTTGCCTTCAGAGCCCGCTTTAGATGTAATCGTCAGCTCCAGCACATCCAGCTGAGCTTTACGTGCTTCTGCTGAGGCCAGGTTTTCAGCTTCTTTAGCTTCTAACTCAACACGACGCTCTTCAAGCTCTTTAATATTTGCTTCATTTGCAATTTTCGCTTTACCAAAAGGCAACAGAAAATTACGCGCAAAGCCAGGCTTTACGCTTACCAGATCACCCAGCTTACCCAGGCGATCAACTTTTTCTAATAAAATGATATCCATCACTTAATCCTCTAATAGACCTGAATAATTTTAGTGCTGATCAGTGTAAGGCAGTAAAGCAAGGTAGCGTGCACGCTTAATTGCTGTAGTTACCTGACGCTGATATTTAGCTTTGGTACCCGTAATACGTGCAGGTACGATTTTACCGGTTTCACTGACAAAGTTTTTCAGCAGGTTCAGATCTTTGTAATCACACTGTGTAATACCTTCAGCAGTGAAACGACAGAATTTTTTACGACGAAAATAGGCCATGTTTATATCCTCAATACTTATTCAGCAGGTGCTTCTGCTTCAGGTGCGGCTTCAGGTGTAGACTCTTTAGTCTCTGGTTTAGCTGCCGGTCTTTCTTCACGCTTATCAGACTTTTTGCTTTCTTCCTCTTTCATTAGAGGCGACTGCTCAGTAACCGCTTCTTTGCACTTAATAATCATATTGCGCAAAACCGCATCATTAAAACGGAACATCGACTCCAGCTCAGCCAGCTCATCTGCGCCGCACTCAACATTCATCAGCACATAATGTGCTTTATGGATTTTATTAATAGAGTAAGCCAGCTGACGGCGGCCCCAGTCTTCCAAACGGTGCATTGTGCCACCTTTAGACTCGATAATGCCTTTATAACGTTCGATCATAGCAGGCACCTGCTCGCTCTGGTCAGGGTGGACCAGAAACACAATTTCGTAATGACGCATTGTATGCTCCCTACGGTTAATGCCCTCTGTTCAACAGCATCATGGAGGTTTCCAATGAGCTGCCAGTAGAGCAAGGAGTTAAAAACACTGAATCTATAACGCTGCCACAGACTCAGGGTCGCGAATTATAGGGTTTTTCGGGCAAAATCACAAGTTTTGTGGAGCGATAACAGAATATTTTATCGTTTTTCGCGGATTTCTGCTCCCGGATAAATAGATTACCTGCCGAACGTTGATATACAGGCGTTAACCTAACCCGACGATGAACAGTCATCCCCCTGAATCAACACGCCTTTAGCGCTGCGCTGCCCCGCCCCCTGCAACAGAGCCTTTATAAATAACAAGCATTCATTTCAAGTCGATCAGCTGAAGAATAATACACTGAGAGAAGCGGATATTATTCGACGTGGTCAGTCTCAGCCATCAAGCGAGCGCCTTAGTCTCTGCCCTGCCTGCGTATTTTTATCTATAGAAAAAGCGAACTCATCAACATCTTCGGCCAAACACTTTAATCGCTTCTACTATATTACTCGCACCGATATCATCGACATAAATCGCTGCACGCCTCCCATCATCCACTAAACCAATAACCAGTAAGTTTGAAACCATTTTAATGATTTCATCATATATCTGTGGCAGCATGTTATCTTTCATTCCGACGATCAGAACATCGATTTCTTTTTTTTTATAATATCAATAAGACCATCAGCACCCTGCAATTGATCGATTATTTTAATTCCTTCATTTTTTTCCGCCAGTCGCCGCACAATATCCGCCAGCATCTGTTGTGGAATATCGACAATTAAGCAACGAAAACTTTCCATGTTAAAGACCCTTTCAATTTAATGTAATCACATCTTGCATGAATTAGCTTAATAATTAAATAGACAGAAAGAATGAATAAAGATCCATACATAGAACTATATCTAAAGATTTAGTTTTATGTTTTTTATGAGACCCATAAACCTAGAAAAATATTCAGCACTGCCACGCACTTACAATGTTATTGCTCAGTCAACTGATTAATTTCGGCTCAATTAACCGGCAAATTATCGAATGTGAATGACTGAACTTAAAGACACCTGAAAATTTCGCAGATATTTACAGGTAAATGAAACGCAGCAAGGGCTGGCGAGTGTCAGCGCCGGACCTGCTCTATCTGGCCGCCCCTGTTAAATCTGAATGAATCAGTTGGTCGCGAAAAAAATGCGCCAGGTGTTTGAAACATTTGAATATCATTTGATTTTTTTATTCACCCCTGCCTGGCAAAGGCACTGCAGCCTGCTGCTCACATGTTATATTTAACCTGCCCGGTTATATCAAAAAGCACGCAAAGGGCTGAATACTTCCGCTCTTCTCATCTGTCTCGTTAGCTAAGCGCCATTAGAGTCATAGCACAAAGCAGGCACCCCGCACTGACTCAGACTAAACAAATAACAGCTTCGCTCAAAAACTCTCCAGACCTGCAGACTGAACAGAACTGTGATAAAAATCATGTTGCAATAATGAAATAGCCTGCGCCCGGCTTTTTACTTCAAGTTTAACCAGAATATTATGCACATGATTTTTTACTGTAGAGACTTCGATGGTGAGATTACGAGATATCTGCTTATTAGACTGACCGTCAACCAGAAGTGAGACTATTTGTCGCTCTCTTCTGGTTAGGCCCGCTAATAAAGAAGCTTCATCACGTAACACGTCAGGCATATATTGATTTTTAGCACGCGTTGCCAGATTTTGTACTTTTCTAAATATATATGTAGCTATATTGGGCGGGCAATGAAACTCGCCTTTATTAGCGCCTATCACCGTTTCAATCAACTTATCCAGTGATGCTTCTCTGGCAACATAACCTGCAATTCCGGCTTCTGAACATTTGATAATATTGTTCTCTTCCACCGGTACGGCTAGCGCCACTATTTTAGCCGAAGGGCAAATATGCAGTAATTTGACGGCAATTTTACAACTTTGAATCATCGTCATATCCAGCAAGATCACCTGAGGGAAATTCTGCTTTATGATACTTATTGCATTTTCGATATTACTTTCTGCGCCAATAACCTCAATCGGCTCAATATCTGAAAGTATCTGACTCAAGCCCTCACAATAAATTTTTATATCTGAAATGACAATTACTTTAATCATTATTAAATACTCCATGTGACCTGTGATAACATCACGTTATATTTTAATAACTAACAATCAAAAATAGATACCTGTTAAATTCCCTTAAAGCAACTCGATCCATAGACATAAGCACATCTAATGGTTTTTATTAATAATTTTAATTATTAGCGGCAAGCAATAGATTGGAACCTGAACAGCCAGCCCCAGCAACCAATATGATATTTTATAGCGCTCTTACAATAACAGTTTGCAACGCTTATGCAAGTTAAAAACAAATGAGCTTTAATGCTCAGCTTTTTGTTGTTTTTATTCAGACATATGTATTATTACATTTATTTCATTACACGGCTGCGGCTCAAATAAATACGCCGTTTAATGATATAGATGATTTATTGCAACTACGCTCTACGCCAACTGGTTTCAGTGCCTTTATCTTCCAGCTCAATTCCCTGCGCCTTTAACGCATCCCGAATGCGGTCAGCCTCTGCCCAGTTTTTATCCATTTTGGCCTGACTTCGTTGCTGGATTAATGAGTCAATATCATCATCACTGAAGCCATCATCACGGCCACCACTCTTTAAGTAGCTTTCCGGATTTTCCTGTAACAAACCCAGCACGCCCCCCAGATGCTTTAAGGTGGCTGCCAGTACCGAGGCTTTATGTGAATCTGTGGATTTCACTTTATTTATCTGACCTGCGATATCAAATAAAACGGCAATGGCTTCAGCTGTATTGAAGTCTTCATTCATTGCCTCTTCAAATCGCTGAACATACTCTTTCGAACTGTCGTCCATCTGCGTGCTTTCAATATCGCGCAATGCATTATATAAACGAGTCAGTGCGGCACCCGCGCTGTCCAGCATCTGGTCTGAATAATTCAGCGGGCTGCGGTAATGACTGGCGAGAATAAAATAGCGAATATCTTCAGCGCGGTATCTCTCTAAAATTTCTCGCACCGTAAAAAAATTACCCAGAGATTTGGACATTTTTTCATCATCAATGCGCACAAAGCCATTATGCATCCACAGGTTAACAAATTTCTCTCCGGTGGCGGCTTCTGACTGAGCAATTTCATTTTCATGGTGTGGGAACTGTAGATCTTGCCCCCCACCATGAATATCAAAGGTATTTCCAAGGCAGCAGGTGGACATGGCCGAGCACTCGATATGCCAGCCGGGGCGACCATTGCCCCAGGGAGACTCCCAGTAGGGCTCATCTGGCTTTGCGGCTTTCCATAAAACAAAGTCCAACGGATCATCCTTAAATTTATCCACAGCCACCCGTTCTCCGGCCCTTAAATCTTCGGTTTTTTTACCTGATAGCTGACCATAACCATCAAATTTACTCACATCATAATAGACATCGCCATTTTCTGCGGCATAGGCAAAGCCTTTTTCCTCCAGCACCTTAATCATCTCGATAATGTCATCCATGGATGCTGTGGCGCGGGGTTCATCATCCGGCGGTAAAACACCCAGCGCTTGGGCATCCTCATGCATAGCGGCAATAAACCGGTTCGTCAGATCATTAAAATCTTCACCATTTTCATTGGCACGCTTGATAATTTTGTCATCTATATCCGTAATATTACGAATATAGGTCACATCATATCCCTGTGATGCAAAATATCGCGTAATCATATCAAACACCACCAGCACTCTGGCATGACCTAAGTGACACAGGTCATATACCGTCATGCCGCAAACATACATACGGACTTTGCCGGGCTCTATAGGGTGGAATTCTTCTTTCTGGTTGGTATAAGTATTGTAAATTTTAAGCATAGGATAAATAATGAGTCACTGTTAGCTGTTAATTCTGCAGCTTATTATACAATGCTTTACAAATTATGTTTGGAGTATCAAAGAATAATACAGGGCACTCTTTAGCCTACTGAGCGGGTACATAGGGCTGGCCCGAAGGCTCTGTCAGGGAACCCCGCCCTGCCGCTGACATATAGTATAATAGCCGCTCAGCTCCATATTAAAGCGGTGCTTTTGGTATGCATTGCCACGCAGAGCCAGGCAAGGAGGGTTAAGAACTCCTGCAGCGTTCACAGGCTTGTGTGAGGAGATTATTGTTATGATGCACAGGATGCAAGCGCTTGAGCCGGACCCGCTGTGCTTGATCTGCCCCTGGCAAACGTGCTGGCAAGCGTGTACCTGCACAGCATATTATTCCACACTGTTAAGTATTTAACTGATCCAGCCGGCTATTTAACTTGGCGAGATAAATAACCTCCTGCCTACGGAATAAGTTATCATCGATATGCACTGGATCCTGGGTATTAAAATCACCACCCCAGCGCAACTCTTTGTCTGCACGAATGAATTCAATAAATTTGACTATTGCATCCGGCAAGCTTGCAAAACTGGATTTACGAAGTTTTTTTGAGTTATATAACACCTCATTATATAGAACATTCACATCGATAGCATGCCCCACATAATGGCAACTCCTGCTCGCAGGGCGAACAATGGCGCCTTTTAGCTGCTGATTGATATTCCTTATAGACGAAGTCACCCAGACTTTGACATTACACTCACCGGCATACTTATTCACTCGATTGAGTGAAGCAATAAAGTCCGTGTCAGCTATAACATCTTTTCCCGTAAAATGCGTTCCACGATAGGTCGCCATCTCAAAATTTTGTGATGGGAAATCACTTTGAATATCATTCGTTAATATTGCATTTTGTTCTTTGGGGATTCTTCCAGATAATCAGCATGAACATAACCAATCGCGCCATCAGAACTTTTCACCCTGTAAAAACGTACCTCATCAAGTAACTCAACCTCCTGGTTATAGCTTAAAACGGATAGTTTTCGACCATTGGGTTTTTCTCTTAAGTTCAAACCGATCTCAGACTTAACTCTTCCAGTCGTCATTTCAACTACCCCCTTGGTTCCTGATCATATGCAACAATACTGCCTCTATCACTGCTAACAGGGTTTGATGATGAACGAATTTTCTGAATTTTCTCCAGCCCGCGAGAGCCAAAGTAAAACCCATAAATAGTCAGCATTATAGTTTGAAAGAAAGGTATCCAGGCTTCGATAGTCTTAAGTTGATCAGCTGTAAACTGGTTGCCAAAAAATAGTAAAAAAGGCCAGAATCGATACCACTAACGTCATAAATACCAGTGTCATAGGTCTGATATTCTTAGATAACCATGAGTCACTTTTCATATCCAGCTTAAGACGTTCAGTGAGTTCATTTTCCATGTTTTCTTCGCGTTTTGCTGCCTGCTTATCAATCTCAAGCATCAGCGCCTGCATTTTCACATTATAAGCTGCGGTAATTTTTTTCTTCTGAATATCCGTTAGCTCTAACTCCTCATCACTGGTCACCAGGTCATCAATAACCTTTCCCACTGAAGAAATTACATTTACACCTACCGAGCTAAATATTTTGCTTAACCACCCCATACTATTTTTCCTTAAAATCGATTTTAAGTTTAAACAACATAAAAAGACGCAAGGGCACTTCTAAAAATAGCCTTCGGCCTCTGCGTAAGCTGAAGCCTGTAGCGGCAAGGCACGAAGCGTAATGGTTATTACTCCACTACCAGGGCTCATAACACCGCAGATATACGCTTTCGGTTGTGTCCCGTAGGGCACAACCTATTTTTAGAGATGCCCTCGAACACAGGACACTACTGACCAAAAAAATCACTCAGTCATTATTATAGTGAAGCACCACAGAAGACACAGAACTTTTTCTTCCAGGAGGTTTCATTATGTATATTAACCATTACTAACAAGGCAGATGAAGCAGAGCTTCAGGGTATGCGTTCCCAGGCAGAGCCTGGGAACGAGGCTTAATGCCGGCTGCAAACTCATAAACCTGGAAAAATCAATTGAACGCCATAAAGTATGCCTCCTGGGTGTGCAGATACTGTAATCAAAAAGAACACTAATATCGCAGTTGCAGGATGCAAAAGAGTGATGCTTTGATATGCTCAGATGTGCTCCCATGTGTGCAATTCAGGGTGTAACACCATGACCGAACGGGTGACTTGCACTAAGTGGGAATAACCAACATTCTCAAAGACTTACCGTGTATTTGTGCGGTTAGCTGATTAATTTAGGGTCAAGGACTTGCACAGACTTTTGCGATTCAGCTGATTTTTCCAGGGTAATAATGCCCATCAATAAAAAACACCCGTAGAACCTCTTAACTATAAATTGAGAACTCAGTCGAACCGGATGCATACCGATCCTGTTGTTAACCGTAGGTATTTTTTACTGCTTTTTGTTTGAGCTTAATAAGAGATACAATACCCCCCCTATAAAACAACAACACTAACAATTATGAAACAGGTAAACGTACTATTTGTCTGCATGGGTAATATCTGCAGATCACCAACAGCCGAAGGACTATTTCGTCAGGCGGTAGAAGAAGCCGGGCTTGCCGGGCACATTAAAATTGATTCGGCAGGTACTCACTCCTACCATATCGGCTCTCAACCGGATGCCCGGGCTCAAGCTGCTTCGCTTAAACGGGGCATAGACCTAAGCAACTTACGAGGCAGACAGGCAGAGAACAGTGATTTTTCTGAGTTTGACTATGTTCTGGCAATGGACAATAGTAATTACTCTGACCTGATGCAACTGGCAGGCGGCAGTGCCGACAACCTGCACCTGTTTCTTGATTTTTCCGATAATTTTAGCGAAACAGAAGTCCCTGACCCTTACTATGGAGGGGACCAGGGGTTTGAGCATGTACTGGATTTAATTGAAGACGCATCGAAAGGCCTGCTCACGCATATCCGCCAAAATAACGGGGACTGAAGCAGCCGTCGACAGCTATTAGTGACGTATCTGTACTGCCATAAATGTTAATACAGATACGTCATTAAACATGCTGGATGATACTCAATTACGTGAAGCCTTTCCTTTTTACTAGCGGGAGAGGCTACTGAAAATATCAACCCCTGAAATGTATATTCTCAAGGGCAATGCAGAAAAACTAAAAGCGACAGAGGTTCATGTGCCCACTCCAATATTCGCTTTTAATTTTTTTTCTCCGCCAGGCCTCACTCTGCAAATTTCTACCTAGAACTCCCAGGGCTTACGCTCGGCTTTCTCAGTGGGTTTTGCATTCGCATTATTATTTGCCGGTGCCGCATTCTTTGCTGGCTGCTGAGGCTTTGCTTCGGGTTTTGCCGCTGGCGCTGCAGGTTTATTCGATGCCTGAAACTCCCACGGCTTTGCCTTAGAACCATCTGAAGAGCCTTCTGGCTTTTTAGAAGTTTCAGGTTTTGCAGCGCCCTGAGCATTACTGCTCTGCTTGCTGCTCTGGACATCACCACCTGGCTTATGAGCGTTTTGGTCATTGCCACGGGAGTCATTCCGGGTTTGCGCCCGAGGCTTTGACGCCGGCGAATGACTCGGCTGTGTATCCTGTGGCGCAGACGGTTTTGCTTCTGCTGATCCAGTCTGGGTCTGCGCTCTGGCTGCTGTTTCAGTCGGTGGCCGGTTATCTGCTTGCGAAGGCTTAGGTGCTTCAGAGCGATTGCGGACAGTTGACGGTGGCTTCGCGACCTGTGTTTTTGTCTCTGCAGCAGATGCTGATGAAACAGGTGCTGATTTTATCTCAGATTTTTCATCTCTGGCTGCAGAACTGGATACCGGTTTGGCCGCAGATCCGGTTTGCACCTGAGCAACTGCGGGGCGCGTATCCGTTGGTTTAGTTTCCGCCGGTTTAGCATCCGCTTTGTTATCAGCCGATGCAAAGGCGGGTTTACTTGCCTGGACATTTCCCTGGACATTTCCTGATTTAAACGTCTCAGCCTGCGTGGCATTGTTCGAATTCTGGTTGTGATTCGATTTATGCTCAGTCGCTTCAAACGACTGGCTTTGCTGTTGACGGTTTTCATTACGATTACCATCATTACGATTGCCGTCACTGCGATTACCACCACTGCGACGACCGCGACCCCGGCGATTACCACGGCGAGCACCATCGCGACGTGTCTCTCCAGCAGGGTTATCACGGGGATCTTTCTGCTCATTTGCCGTTTGTACCTGTGACTCCAGACCATCACTCTGATCCTGTGCCGAGTCACGCTTTGGCTTGTTCCGGTCCTGGTTTCTGCTGTCCTGACGCGGGCCAGAATTACGCTCACTCTGATTACGGTTGTCTTTCTGGTTATTGGGCTGTCTGTTTTGCGACTTATTCTGGCGATTATCACTCTGGCGATTATCATTACGCTTTTCAGGCTGTCGCTTGTTTACATTACGCTTATCGTCACCATCGCGTTTATCGGTTGACTGTCGTCCCTGCTGCCGGGTATCCGACTTCTGATTCCTGTTGCGATTACCGGTGGTACGACGCCCTGAATTGCGGCGTCGACTATTACGGTCACTGTCACCGCGATCAGCTCTTTGCCGGGTTTGACGTCCCTTCGCCGGTGCCTCTTCTTCCTTTTCATTACTAAACAATGATTTAATCACGCGCGTAAGAAAGCCCGGAGCCTCTTCTACTTTTTTCTCTACAACCGGCGCAGGTTGAGCCGGCGTAATAGATCGAACCGCAGGTTGTTCAGATTCCACCTGGTTTTTAGCTTCACGATCCGGCACATAGGCCGTCTCATCGGCTTCTGGCAGTTTATATGAAGGCTTGCCTTCATAATCCGCAGATTCAGATGCCTTCACACGAGTCACTTCATAGTGTGGTGTCACCATTGCCTTATTCGCAATAAAGGAAATTTCCACGCCTGTTCGTGCTTCTATTTCGATTAAATCTTTACGCTTTTCATTGAAAATAAACGTTGAAACCTCAACCGGCACATGAATAATCACACGCTCGGTATGATCTTTAAGGGATTCTTCTTCAGCGATGCGCAGCAAAGACAATGACAGTGACTCAATATTACGAATCGTGCCATAGCCATTACACTGTGGGCATACATTCTGTGTAGCTTCACCTAATGAAGGGCGTAATCGCTGACGTGACATTTCCAGCAAGCCAAAACGGGAAATTCGGCCAATCTGCACCCTGGCACGATCCATCTTAAGCGCATCGCGCAAACGATTTTCCACTGCTCGCTGGTTTTTATTCGCCATCATGTCAATAAAATCGATCACCACCAGACCACCCAGATCACGCAGTCGCAACTGCCGAGCAATTTCATCCGAAGCTTCAAGGTTGGTATTGGTGGCGGTTTCTTCGATGTCACCGCCCTTGGTCGCACGGGCCGAGTTGATATCGATCGAGATTAATGCTTCAGTATGATCAATAACAATGGCACCGCCGGATGGCAGGGTCACTTCCCGCTGAAAAGCCGATTCAATCTGGCTTTCAATCTGGTAGCGGTTAAACATCGGCACATCATCCTGATACAGCTTCAGCTTACGGCGACTGTTCGGCATGACCTGATTAACAAAATCTTCTGCGGTTTTATAGACTTCCGGGTTATCAATCAATATTTCACCGATATCATCACGGAAATAATCCCGTAACGCACGGATAATGACATTACTTTCCTGATATATCAAAAAAGGGGCTTTACGCCCGGCAGCGGCTTTTTCAATCGCACTCCAGACCTCTACCTGATAATCCATATCCCACTGCAGTTCTTCAGTTGCACGCCCGACACCCGCTGTACGCACAATTAAGCCCATACCCTGAGGAATATCGAGACCACTCATGGCTTCACGAATTTCTTTACGATCATCGCCTTCAATGCGCCGTGAAACGCCACCAGCGCGGGGATTATTCGGCATTAAAACCAGATAACGGCCCGCCAGTGACATAAAGGTCGTGAGGGCTGCGCCCTTATTGCCACGCTCTTCCTTATCAACCTGAACAATGACCTGGGTGCCTTCCTTAACCGCGGTGCGGATATCCGGACGACCAGACGCATTACGGGCTTCATCCGTAAAATAACTGCGGGAGATTTCTTTAAAGGGCAGAAAACCATGGCGATCAGCACCATAGTCTACAAAGGCCGCTTCCAGGCTGGGCTCAACCCGGGTGATTGTACCTTTGTAGATACTGGCTTTTTTCTGTTCGCGAGAAGAGACTTCGATATCCAGATCGTAGAGCTGCTGGCCATCGACCATCGCAACCCGTGTCTCCTCTTTCTGGAGGGCATTGATTAAAATTCGTTTCATTGAGATGTAAACCTGATTTGGATTGACACTCTGAATAAGCTAACCGCATAGATGCGCCGGCAGACTGTTGCCTGTACGCGATATCAACACCGCGTAAAATTAACAGATAAGCAGCCGCCAGACATTCTTCCACAAGTTGACCCGCCGCCAGAACATTCGATCCGGAGCTGGTTTCAGTAGAATTCAGCAGTTTTTCTTTCAAAATAAGTATTAGAGTGAAAATCATGATTTGTTAAATTAATTTATAACAGATATTCATAAAGGCTCTGTCGGACCACGATTGGGCTTATAACTGTTTATAAAAACACGGCATAAACCCGGATTCTGTTTAACCCATTGGGCGCATTGCTTTAAGTACATACGGCTTCAAAGCATGCTGCCACTGAGTATTCCTGTAATAATAGACCTTAATGTACTCAAAAACCAATAATTAACCTTCAAGCTCAGTTTAGCGACTAAATAGGGTCGTAAGTTATTGATTACAAGGCTATATAAAAAAATATTATCGCCGGAATAGTTATAGTTTTGCAAATTGTGGCAAGCGGGTCAAGCTTTGTTATCATATGCAGATGACAGATTTAATCCATCACGGCGTTCAACTCGTGGAAATAGGCCCCCGTAACGCCGAGCAGCGCCTCGACAACTTTCTCTTAAGCCAGCTAAAAGGCGTTCCAAAAAGCCGAGTGTACAAGCTGCTGCGCAGCGGACAGGTAAGAGTCAACAAGGGCCGCAAGAAGGCCGATTACCGGATTCAACTGGGGGATATTGTGCGCATCCCTCCGGTCAGGATGACTGAAACTGATGACAGCAAAGCCCCTCAACACCTGGTTGACAGGGTCAGCCAGTCCGTCATTTTTGAAGATGCACAGCTGCTTGTACTCAATAAGCCCGCAGGAATTGCAGTACACAGCGGCAGCAATTTACGCTTCGGTGTTATTGAAATGCTACGTCAGGCTCGCCCGCACGATGAAATGCTGGAACTGGTGCACCGCCTGGACAGAGAAACCTCAGGCTGCCTTATCATTGCAAAATCACGCGACACGCTGAATCAGCTACATCAGCTTTTCCGTGAAGAGAACAGCGGCATGAATAAAATATATCGTGCAATTGTGCAAAATCGCTGGCAGGGCTCTGAAAAAATAATAGATCAGCCTCTATTAAAAAACACCCTGCGCGGTGGTGAGCGCATTGTTGAAGTTAACCCTGAAGGCAAAGCGGCTCGCAGCCTGTTTATGCCACTGGAGTACAGGGACACCCTGAGCCTGCTGGAAATTAAATTATTTACCGGGCGTACGCACCAGATTCGGGTACACGCTCAATTCTGCGGCCATCCGATTGCCGGTGATAAAAAATACGGCAATAACGCATTCAACGACCCGCTCAGAAAAAGGGGATTTAAGCGCATGTTTCTGCATGCACACAAACTCAGCTTTTCACTTGGCGCACAAAGCTATAATATCTGCGCGCCACTGGACGATAGCTGGCAGGACCTGATTAATTCAGGTTAACACAAACACCTGAGTGTAAAGAGCTGAATGAATAACAAACGCCCCTACCAATTACTGATTTTTGACTGGGACGGTACCCTGATGGATTCCGTCGCCCGTATTGTTGACTGCCTGCGTAAATCCAGTGAGCAGGTGCTGGGCGAAGAACCTCGCAGTGACCATGAGCTGAAAGATGTCATCGGCCTTGGCCTGCGAGAAGCCCTGACCCAATTACACCCAAAAGCAGACAGCCAGCAGATAGAGGACATGTCTGCAGCTTACCGATATCAATATATGGAAGTAAACGAAACCTCTTCCGTACTGTTCGATGGCTCCGAGAGCCTGCTTGAAAAGCTGGAGCAACAGGGGTACTGGCTGGCAGTCGCAACAGGTAAAGGTCGCCAGGGGCTGGACCAGGTACTGCAAGTCACCGGACTGGGGGGGCGCTTTCACGTCACACGATGCGCATCTGAAACCGTCTCCAAACCCCACCCGTTAATGCTGGAGGAAATTTTGCAGCAGTTGGGGCTGGAGGCAAAAGACGCACTGATGATAGGTGATACGGAGTACGACATGGAAATGGCAAAAAATGCCAATATGGACAGGCTGGGTGTGAGCTATGGTGTACACCCCAGGGATCGACTGATGAAACATCAGCCCATTGCCTGCATTGACCATATCAGCCAGTTAGATGCGATCCTGCAGAATCTTTAACCTGTATAGCCGTAAATAGTCAGTTAATGACGCACACAGCACTTGCTCCGCTCTGTAAACTGATTCAAAATAACAGGTTCATAAAAAATAACCGTGCGGAAAAATCATGAGCGAAGGCAATAACTGGGAGAAAGACGTTTTAACATCTATCGCCACAGAAGGCTTAAAAGAACAGAAACGCAGCCGTCGCTGGGGTATCTTTTTTAAAATACTGACGTTTGTCTACCTGTTTGTTTTGCTGGCTATTATTAATCCGAGTCTGCCGGATCGAGGCACCTCCGGTAAAAAACACACCGCGCTGGTCGAATTAAAAGGCGTGATTGCCGCCGATGCAGAAGCCAGCGCCGACAATGTGGTTTCGGGTTTACGCGCCGCATTTGAAAACCCCGACACCGCCGGCGTAATTCTACGTGTTAACAGCCCCGGCGGCAGCCCGGTACAGTCTGGCTATATTTATGACGAAATTCTGCGCCTCAGAGAAAAGCACCCTGACACCCCCCTGTACGCCGTCATCAGCGATGTCTGCGCATCCGGCGGATACTATGTTGCCTCCGCTGCTGAGAAAATTTATGCCGATCAGGCCAGCATTGTCGGCTCCATTGGGGTGCGCATGGATAACTTCGGCTTTGTTGAAGCCATGAAAAAACTGGGCATTGAGCGCAGAACCCTCACCGCCGGAGAAAACAAGGCATTGCTCGACCCCTTTGCACCTGAAGACCCCAAAGTGATCAAACATATGACCGGCCTGCTTAAAAGCGTTCATAACCAGTTTATTAATGCGGTAAAACAGGGCCGAGGGGATCGTTTAAAAGAAGTTGATGGCATGTTCAGCGGGCTCATATGGACCGGTGATCAGGGCGTAGAGCTGGGCCTGGTGGACGAACTGGGCAACTCAAGCTTTGTTGCACGGGAAGTTTTTAAAGCAGAGGATATCGTTAACTTCACTGTTCAGGCTGACTTTCTTGAGCGCTTTTCCAAAAGAGTGGGGGCTCAGATGGCCACTATGCTGATTGAAAAAGAACTGGCTCCACAACTGCGTTAAACCTGAAAAGAAAAGCTCGGGCAGCAGAAACTCAGCAGCTAAACGCTTTATCTTCGTAGCCCGTATGCGCCCTGTATGCAACAAAGCGAATGCGGGAGGTGTCGCCACCTCCCGAGCTGCGCCTTGAGGCTCCACTCAGGCTACACAGCATATCAGACACAGGGAGAATGCCCAGCTGATCTTTTCAGGGCAAAACCCTGAGCTATCCGCCAGCAAAAAATCGTTTGATTTTTTTCTTTAGCCAGTCATCATTATCGGTTGTATTTATATTCGGAATATTTTTTTTAACCACCGGCGCGTAGCTATTATCATCTTCTGCGATATGGTTAATCAGCCAGATATTCAGCACCTGAAATAAATCATCAGAGATGTCTTCACCGGCTTTATAACGCTCCTGATAAGCATTTATTTTTTTGCGAAAAGCGTCATGAGTCTGCTTATGAATTGTTGTTGCATCATATTGCGCATCATCCATCAGCGACTCTTCAAATGCGAAATGCGATAAGGTGTAATCAATCAGCTCAAGCAGCACCTCCCCGGTCAGTTCCGGCTCTTTCAGGTTTTGCGCATCCGTTAGCTGATTAATGTAGTGAATAATTCGTTTATGCTGAGCATCGATCACACGAATGCCGGTAGAAAAATCATCAGTCCATTCGATATAGGCCATATTTCACTCCGTATTCATTAATAACAAACACTCTCAATACAACACTAACCAAAGAATTTTTTAACTGAACGGGATAACCAGCCATCATCAGTGCTGGTATTCACATCGCCCATATTTGCCCGAACAATCGCAACATAATCATTATCGTCACTGCGAATATGATTAATCAGCCAGGATTTAAGCACCGCCAGTAACTCCTCAGTAATATCCTCACCCATCTCAAAGCGCTGCTGAAAAGAGCTCACCCTTTTAATAAACAGCGCATGCACCCGTTTATGACCATTAATAAACGGATAATTCGAATCTTCCAGTAAACTTTCCTCAAATGCAAAATGCGACAGCGTATAGTCCACCAGCTCATTTAATACCTTACCCACCTCATCCCGCTCATTACTGCCACTGACATCGTCCAGGTTATTAATATAATCCACAATACGGTGATGTTGACTGTCAATCACCTGTATATTGGTATTTAGCTCATCAGTCCATTTTATATGCGCCATACTTTGTCTCCAGAAAACATACAGTTCGTTATGTATGATGCTAGTCTAAAATTGGCATCTTTCAGCTCATTCCCCCTACTAAAATCCTGTTTTGTCTCGACTAGCTGATATACCTCAAGCAAACCGACTCTGTTTTGTGCTTAGCCGATCAACGGCATACAAACACCCCGCATACCGGGCTACATAAATATACTGACGACCAGGCCCGAATTTCGCTACAATTACCCGGTATTAATATCTACCGATGCCATGTCCAAGCAGACACTTAAACAACTGATCACCCAACTCCAGTTACCCTCTCCCGTAACAGAAATACAGTGCCCACTGTTAACCGATGCAAAAATACGGCTCTATGTTAAACGAGATGAGCTCATTCACCCGGTTATTCAGGGCAATAAATGGCGCAAACTGAAATACAATTTACACCAGGCAGAAAAAAACCGACAGCAGACGTTACTCAGCTTTGGCGGTGCCTACTCCAATCACCTGCATGCACTGGCAGCCATCGGAAAAACCGCCGGCTTTAAAACCATTGGCATTATTCGCGGTGAGGCGCCAAAACAACTCAACCCCTGCCTGCAGGATATGCTTAACTGGGGCATGCAACTCGATTTTATCAGCCGCAAAGACTACAGACTTAAAAGCGATGCGCAGTTTATACAGCAGCTTCATCAACAGCACGGCAAGTTCCACCTGATACCTGAAGGCGGCAATAATCAGGCCGGCATTCAGGGCTGCGCGGAAATTCTGCATGAGTTGAAGGATCACTACGACTTTATCTGCTGTGAAGTCGGCAGTGGCACCCTACTCACATCACTGATTTTACATAACAACAACCCACACACACAGTTTCTGGGGTTTGCTGTTATGAAAAACACACAGCTGGAGCAGGAAATAAGTGATAACTTAAACCACTGTGTTGCACCCGGGCATATCTCAGGCACTCACTGGCAAATCAATCACCACTATCACTTCGGCGGCTTTGCAAAAACCAGCACTGAATTGAATGCTTTTATCCATCATTTCAAGCAACAACACCATATTCAGCTTGAACCGGTTTACAGTGGAAAAATGTTATATGGCATTCTGGATATGATTAAGCATAATCACTTTAAAAACGGCAGCCGTATTCTTGCCATTCATGGTGGAGGGCTTCAGGGGTTAAGGGGCTTTGCAGTGGACTTTCCCGGGCAACTTCCCCTTTCTGATAATTTTGATCTATAATTTAAAACACGCACATTTTTACCGGCTATACACTGAATACCGGCCTAAAACTGGACCCCGTAATTGAGCAAGACGCAGCCACTACCCGACAGTACGTTTTTAACCATTATTAATGCCTCTCCCATTGGTATGCTACTGGCGAATAAAAAAGGTATCATCACTTTTTCAAACCCGCAGGCAGAAAGCATCTTTGGCTATACACACAGTGAATTCAAAGAAATCACCGTTAACCAGCTAGTGCCGGATAAATTACGTAAACTACACGAGCAGATGCGCAGTGATTTTAACCACTCACCCACCCCACGTGCCATGGCTTACGGGCGAACCCTGCCAGCTGTCACCCGTAATGGAGTGGAAATACAGGTTCAGCTCGGCCTCACACCACTGAAAACCGATAATGAAGACGCTGTATTAATTTCAATTATCGATATATCCAATCAAATACTAAAAGTCGCCTCATACCATGACGCTCTGACGGGCCTCGCAAACCGTAATTTATTTAAGGAGCTCGCCAGTAACCTGCAGAGTTTATCCATTCGAAACAAAACCAGCCTGTCACTGCTTTTTCTTGATCTGGATGGTTTTAAAAAGGTCAATGATCAGTCGGGCCACGCAACCGGAGACAGGGTGCTGTGCCAGGTTGCCAGTATCCTCACCCAGTCAATCCGTAAAAATGACATTGCCAGTCGCATCGGGGGGGATGAATTTGTTCTGTGCTTTTATGACATTAAAGACATTGAGCACCTGCAAACCCTGGCCAGAAACTTAATCAAACAGGTTACTTCAATACGCAAGGTTGATGGCCACAATGTAAAAATAGGAGCCAGTATTGGTGCAATCATGGCCCCTAACCCCCTGAACATGTCCATTGAAGACATGATAAAGTCCGCAGACAGGCTCATGTATAGTGCAAAAAAAGCAGGAAAAGGTCAGGCCATTTCAGAACTGCAATAGTTTCAACGCACCGATAACTCATGGCTTTTCAGCACAGGCAGCTATGGCACTCAGAATTGACCGACAACAGGCAAGTCTGGCATTTATGATCTATTCTTGATTATAATGCAGCTCTCTGCCTACCTGCTGACAGCTATATAATCCTGAAAAAACCAGTTGAGTCATGAAAATCTGCACAATTCATTGCAAACAATGCATTCACCTTATGATGATATACAGATACAATAATCAAACCACGCACTTTTTACCTTCAACCCATTATTCCCTGAAATACCCTGAAATAAATGAAACGAACTAAAACAAGTATAATAACGAGGCATCAATGAAACAGGCATTCTGGAGAAGGGACTGGTTCGCTGGCTTTGTCATTTGTATTGTTATTATTTCACTCGGGAAAACGGGCCTGTTTGACCACCTTGAACGCACCGCCTACGATCTGGGAGTACGCTCTTCAGAACGCACCCCCAATAATAAAATAGCCATTATTGCCGTTGATGACATCAGTATTGCCAATATTGGGCGCTGGCCCTGGCCCCGGGGGGTTCATGCAAAACTACACCGCATTCTTAAAAAAGGCGGTGCTAAAGTTATCGGTCAGACCATTTTCTTTATAGACCCACAAAATGACCCAGGGATGCGCCATATACAAGAGCTGTTAAACTTTTACAGCGAAAGCAGCCTGCATCAGGGCACAGACAAAAATGACCGCCACAATACAGATGTTAGAAAATTAGGCATAATGCTTCTACAGGCCGAAAATGACCTGAACGCAGATCAGAAGCTTGCCGATAGTTTACGAGACACAGGCAATGTAGTGCTGGCAATGCATATGGGGGCAGGTAAACCCCGCGGCAAACCCGACAGAGCGCTGCCGGATTATGTCACTCGCAACCAGTTAAAAAATGTAAAAAATAACCCGACGGTTAATCCTGGCAACGAAATGCCTTTGGCCATAGTCGATGTACTTTATCCCATCAAAATCGTCGGTGAAGTTGCACAGAGTATTGGCGCTCTAACAATATCCCCCGACACCGATGGCAGTATTCGCTCTGAACCTCTGGTGGTAGATTATTACAACCAGATGTATCCGTCCATGTCACTGCAGCTGGCTTTAAAAAGCTTAAATTTAAAACTCTCTGATGTCACGATCAACCTGGGCGACAATATTCAGCTGAAAAATCTGAGCATAAAAACCAATAAAAATCTGCTGATGAACACCTTTTTCTATAATGACAAAAAAGGCTCCAGCGCATTTGATATTGACTCATTTTACGATGTGCTTCAGGGCAAAATTCCCGCCTCCAAATACAAAGGCAAAATTGTTCTGATTGGTGCCACTGCTGTCGGTGTCGGTGACACCATGGTAACCCCCATTAACGCTAATATGGCACCGGTTCTCACACTGGCGCACTCCGTCTCCAGCATTCTCAATGAAGATTTTTTTATTCGACCAAGCTGGAGTCTGCCCGCCATTATCGGCATCACAGCATTCATTGCGTTCTATATTATTTTCCTGTTACCCAGAATGAATGCAGCCCTGTCTGCCACATTAACCATTTTAATGCTGGCTGGACTGTTTGCTGCCCATTATTTTCTGATGACGCGAAGTGGGCTCTGGTTGCAACTGGTCACTCCGTCAATACTGCTCATTGCAGGGCATTTACTGCTGACCACCAAACGCTACCTCAGTACAGAAAAAGGCAATGTGGCCCTGCATGCAGAGTCAGCAGAATCTAACCGAATGCTGGGTCTGTCTCTACAGGGCCAGGGCCAGTTAGACGCTGCATTTGATAAATTCCGCCGCCTGCCCCGCTCTGCTGAAATGCTCGAACTACTCTATAACCTTGCACTGGATTTCGAACGTAAACGACAGTTTAATAAAGCCGGTTCTGTATATCAGTTTATGAAAGAGATAGACCCCAAGTTCCGCGACATAAAGCAGCGCATCAGCCGTGCCAGTGCCATGGAAGAAACAGTCATACTGGGTGTCTCACCCAAATCATCGTCTGCAGCCCTGGCACTGGGAAAAGAAGGCGTAGAAAAGCCGATGCTGGGCCGCTACGAAGTAGACAAAGAGCTGGGCAAAGGGGCTATGGGGGCCGTTTACCTTGGCAAAGACCCGAAGATCTCCCGTATCGTTGCCATAAAAACCATGGCACTTTCACAGGAATTTGAAGAAGATGAATTGCAGAACGTCAAAGCCCGTTTCTTTCGGGAAGCGGAAACAGCCGGTCGCTTAAGCCACCCTAACATTGTCACCATTTATGATGCCGGGGAGGAACATGACCTGGCCTATATTGCCATGGAATTTTTACAGGGACATGACATGGTGCGTTATGGAAAACCGGAGAACCTGCTGCCTGTACCCCGTGTACTGGATATCATCCGACGCGTCGCTGAAGGCCTTGATTATGCGCACAAACAAAATGTAGTACACCGTGACATAAAACCGGCTAACATCATGTTTGAGCCAAAATCAAACACCCTCAAAATAACCGATTTCGGTATTGCCCGCATCACCGACTCCAGCAAAACCAAAACCGGTATGGTACTGGGTACACCCTCTTATATGTCCCCGGAGCAGTTAGCCGGTAAAAAAGTCAATGGCCGCTCTGACCTGTTTTCTCTGGGGGTCATGATGTTCCAGCTGGTGACCGGCAAACTGCCTTTTCAGGGTGACTCAATGGCCGCTCTGATGTTCAAAATTGCCAATGAAGTGCATCCTCAGGCAGACAGCATTCGTACCGGCCTGCCCCGTTGCGTCTGCGTCATCATCAATCGCGCCCTGACTAAAAAGCAGGAAAAACGCTATCAGACCGGTGCACAGATGGCCGGTGATCTGCGCAAATGCATGCAGATAATCGCACAGAAAAAACAGGCGGTTCGTCCTGAAACAAGCGGGCAGAAATGAGCCTTAAAGATAAAATCATCATCACGGGCATGACCCATGAAGGTCGGGTGCGCGACCATAATGAAGACAGCATCGCCAGCAATCCAGAACTGGGGCTATTAGTACTCGCCGATGGCATGGGTGGGCATAAAGGCGGTGAAATGGCCAGCGCTATTGCAGTAGACACCATTATGCAGTACCTGTCAGCCACATTGCCTACTATCTCCCCCGGTAAAACAGACCCGAAAACAGGTTACAGCCTGGAGAGCATGGCACTGGAAGCGGCCATAAAAGAAGCAAATCAAAAAATATATGACGCCTCTCAAAGCAATACAAAATACGAGGGCATGGGCACAACCGTGGTGGTATTATTATTTTATGATAACCGCCTGAGCCTCGCACATGTTGGTGACTCCCGCCTGTACCGCATGCGAGGGCAGTTACTTGAACAAATGACCCGTGACCACACGCTCATACAGGAGCTGGTTGACCGCGGTTTCTACACAAAAAAAGAAGCCCGTGAATCACTCAATAAAAATCTCGTTACACGCGCCGTTGGCATTAACACATCGGTAGATATAGACCTGCTGGAAGAAGTAACATTAGTAGGCGACACTTATTTGCTTTGCTCAGACGGCTTAACTGATATGATTAACGATGATCTGATTGAAGATATACAGATAAACTACCACAACGACCTGCAAAAAATGAATGAAGAACTCATAAAGCAGGCTAATGATTATGGCGGCAAAGATAATGTGTCGGTCATGCTGGCCCAGGTTATAAAAAATTTTCCAGCTGACTCGGGGTGGTTTTCTCGATTTTTTGATATATTCTCATAGATAGAGAAAAAAAACAGGCAACAATATGGCTACGCTACAAATCAGCTTGCAGAACAATGAAAAACAGGAGTTCCCATTAGATAAAGAAAACATTACAATTGGGCGCACCAACGATAACGACATATGCCTGGACACTCTGTCTGTCAGTGGCCATCACGCCAAAATACTCACCATACTTAACGACTCTTTCATAGAAGACACTGACAGCACAAATGGCACCTATCTAAATGGCTCATTAATTAAAAAACAGGCGCTCCACCACAACGATGTCATTAAAATTGGCCAACACCTTATCACTTATATCAACGACCAGGCGAATATAATCCCTGATTTTGAACAAACCATGATTATTAACCCCGGAGCTGAGGGCATGCCCACGACACTGGGCAACAAAGAAATAGACATTTCTATTGAGCAGATCATTGCCGAAATAGCGTCCTCTGATTCGGGGGTAACCAGTGATAAAAAAGCCAAAGTTCGCATTACCAGCGGAACCAATAATGGCAAAGAACTCCATCTCACAAAAGTACTCACCACTCTGGGAAAGCCCGGCGTACAAGTTGCCGCCATAACCCGCAGACCGGCTGGTTACTTCTTAATACACATTGACAGTGGTGAAAACACGGAGCATTCAAGGGTGAATGATAATTTCATCGGTTCACGCAGTCACCCACTTCAACATAACGACATTATCGAAGTAGCTGGCGTTAAAATGGAATTTTTCTTTGAATAGTTTTGAGTCGCTCACAGCTCTCCCCCTAACACCTTAGCTTAAATCCGCTGGCTAACACCGCCATTAAACCAATTGATACCCGTATCAAAGACGTCACCATAAAAACAGCAGACAAAGCCCTCTTTCCAGCCCGGCCCTGATGATATACTGCGCGTTAAATTCCATTTAAAAACTCGCCACTATGTTAGTTCTCAAATACCACAATATTGAATCTGAAACCGATGCAAATAGCTACCGGAGAGGTCTGAGTTATTTTGAGCGTGATAAGGTTACATATCTGCAGATAGATTCTATCAGTAGTGCCTCAGCCTCTTTTCATAGTGAAGTGACCGGCAGTCAATATCAAACATACAAGCAAAAAATATCAATAAATAATAATTATGGTGGTATTAATATTGATGGACAGTGCAGCTGCCCTGTGGGTCATAACTGCAAACATATAGTCGCTAGTTGTTTAGAGTTTATACACAGAAATAACAGCATTAACCAGAATGTAAATAATCACAATACCAACAGACAACAGAATGATAGCCTTAACTGGTTATCTGAATTTGCCACGGCTGGTACAGAAAGCCATTCATATCCGCATGAAACCGGTAACCGGTTTATTAGCTATGCTCTGCAATTATCCGACACTGAAAACGAATTAAGCGTAAAAATATTAATTAACCAATATCTTAAGAAAGGCGGACTGGGTAAAGGGCGACGCGCTAATCTTAGCAGCATTACCGACGAATTTGAAAACCCAAGTTATTTGCAGGCCATAGATAAAGAAATAGCCCTGCTCATCGAATCACAAAATGACTATGCCTGGGAGTATGAAACATACTCACTGTCCGGCGAACTGGGTTCATTAAGCCTGAGCAAAATGCTCAGCACCGGACGCTGCCACTGGCTAACTCCACAAAACCCAGCGTTGGAAGAAGGCAAACCACGAAAACTACTGCTTAACTGGCAAAGCCAGAGCGATGGTAAACAGGTGCTGAATATAAAGGTAGAACAAGAAGCCCGTGCTTTAAATACACATCCCGCTCTCTATATCGACACCTGCAGCCATGAAATTGGAGTAATAAGCGACGCTCACTTTAATGCCAGACAATGGAAAATGTTATTGAATCTTCCGCCAGTGCCTGCGGCGGATTGCGCAAAGTTCAGTCAGCAATTGCTTATAACATGCCCCGGTTCTGAACTCCCTCCCCCACAGAAAATGAAATTAACACAGCTCAAAAAGCCCGTTCGACCTGGCTTGTTCCTATATGCAAAAACCAACGGAGATAGTAGCTACCATGCGCATTTTATGCAATTAAGCTATCACTATGGAGCATATGAAATACAGCCCTTACCTAATGAACCAATTTACAGCTTTATAGATAAAGATACATCGATCTCAATTCACCGGGATTTATTCGCTGAGCAACAAGCCGTCGAAATAATAAAGAGCGCTGGTTTCCAGGCTATGCAGGATGCACAAAACAAAAACATTATCTTTGTCGTCAACGGTTCAGGCGGCCCTGTGGAAAGAATCAGTCGCTGGCAGCACCTGCTACAAACGCTGCTTCCTGAATTAGAAAGCCAGGGCTGGGCAATTGAGCACGACCCCAGCTTTCAACTGGAGTTTATACAGATAAATGACTGGAATGTGAATATTGAATCGGAATCAGAAAACAACTGGTTTGAACTACGTTTCGACCTGGAGATTAAAGGGCAAAAAGTTCCGCTGTTGCCTTTGATTACTCAGATATTAGCTACCTATGAACCTGAAAATTTACCTGAAATCATCACCCTGCCGTTAACCACCGACACTGACAATCATCAATATATACAAATTCCGGGCAAGCGTATACGTCCCATATTTCAAACCCTCTATGAACTTTATAACACGGAATCTTTAGATGAGGAAGGCAAACTGCGTCTGAGCCGATTTGATGCAACACGTCTGGCAGAGCTGGAAGATAACTGCAGCGACGAATTAAACTGGAAAGGCGGTAAAGCCATGCGTCAGCTAGGACGCAAACTTAAGAATTTTAAAGGTATAAAAAAAGTCGCACCACCACGCAGTTTAAAAGCAACTTTGCGTGATTACCAACAACTGGGCTTTAACTGGCTGCAATTTCTAAGAGAATACGAATTTAACGGCATACTGGCCGATGATATGGGCCTTGGAAAAACAGTTCAAACACTGGCACACTTGCTAAAAGAGAAGGAACGCAAGCGCATGACAAAACCCTGCCTCATTCTCGCCCCCACCAGCTTAATGAGCAACTGGCGACGAGAAGCCGAACAGTTCACAGCAAAACTAAAGGTGCTAGTATTACAGGGCGCTGAGCGCAAACAACATTTTGATAAAATTGATCAGTTCGATCTGATACTCAGCACCTACCCTCTACTGGTACGCGACCAGGAAGTACTGTTAGCGCATAATTACCACTACCTCATATTAGACGAAGCACAGGTTATAAAAAACCCACTCGCAAAAGCCGCACGTGTCGCACGTGATATAAAAGCCCGGCACCGATTGTGTTTAACTGGCACCCCCATGGAAAATCACCTGGGAGAGTTATGGGCCCTGTTTGACTTTTTAATGCCCGGCTGCCTGGGCAGCCAGAAATCATTTAACCACAATTTTAGAGCGCCGATAGAAAAACACAACAACGACGAGCAGCGTCAGCGTCTGGTTAACCGCATAACCCCTTTTATGTTACGCCGCAGCAAGTCAGAAGTCATCAAGGAGCTACCGGCTAAAACAGAAATTATTCGCTCAGTTGCACTCGATAAAAAGCAGGCTGCGCTCTATGAAAGCATCCGACTTTCAATGGAGAAAAAGGTGCGTAATGCCATTAAACATAAAGGCCTGGCTCGTAGCCACATTACGATTTTAGATGCACTATTAAAATTACGCCAGACCTGTTGCGACCCGCAACTCTTATCACTAGCACAGGCCAAAAAAGTTAAGTCATCGGCTAAGCTGGAAATGCTCATGGAAATGCTGCCGGAAATGCTCGAAGAAGGCCGTAGAATCTTGATATTTTCACAGTTCACAAAAATGCTAGGCATTATCGAACAGCAGCTAAAAGACCACAACATCACTTATACAAAGCTCACCGGGAAAACAATCCATCGAGAAAAAGCAATCGACCGATTTAAACAGGGCGACGCCGATGTGTTTCTAATTAGCTTAAAAGCCGGCGGTGTCGGGCTAAACCTGACAGAAGCGGACACCGTGATTCACTATGACCCCTGGTGGAACCCTGCTGTAGAGAACCAGGCGACCGACCGCACACATCGAATAGGCCAGAATAAAGCCGTCTTTGTTTACAAACTCATTACCGAAAACACATTAGAAGAAAAAATTATAGCCATGCAGGCAAGAAAACAGGCATTAGCAGACGGCGTATATAACAAAAAAACATCAGGCAAAGACATGAAACTAACCGCAGACGATTTACAGACATTATTTGCACCGCTAAGCTAAACTTAAGTTTTTCCCATGATGCACCGCCACATCCCAACTTGCTATAAAAAACAGCTATCTGAGTGTCGCTTCTATACCCGCTAAACTTCATTGAGTCATTTATAAAACACAAAAACCCTCAGATTTAGAAGCACCAAGATCATCGATCATTATAAGAATCTATAAGCAGGGTCAAGCAAAGTAGACCCAGCATGAACACATGCTTGCCCGTTGAACCCACTGCATTTGATCTACCCTACAATATATACCAGACTGAATTTTAAATTTCACCAAGACACTTAAAAACAGGTAGCTGGAGTTCAGAGACACCACTTACAGAGATATATTTACAGCACCTCCAATATTTCAACAATATCATCCACTTTCAGTTGAAAGGAACCAACAAACACCGGAATATTCAAGTCGAAGCTATCTTTTATACTGTTTGTTATTTTATCCGCCATTTTCTCATAGGCTTTTTTCATATGTGAATTCGCGTCTTTTTTGTTTAAACTATTGAAATCAGGCTCAGCCCCCATAATGGCGGAGCTGACATAGGTATTAAATTCGTTGCCGACGAGCGTAAGTTCTTTATTAGTTTTTTTATAATACGCCTCATAAGTCTCATATTGATCTTTATTTTTTATGAGTACAATATTTTTTAATATACTATACCCTCCAATACCGTATTGGAAAGTATGATTGCTGAAAAAGACGTTAATTGCTCGAGACTTAATTCACTCATTTATTTATCAATCATTGATTGCATACCCCTTTAAAAATATAATAAAAATGCTGTAATATATATAAATAAAAGATAAATCGATATTTTAGAACAAGCTTATATACCACAGGACACCCAGAAATGAAAATACATTCCTTTGCCATACTCACACTAATCCTGTCAGCACTCTTTCTACCCACCTCAAGCACTGCTCAGGGAGAAGAAGGATTAAATAAAATGATTGATATGATTGTGGATGAAATGAGTAACTCTACTGAGTTTAATAAAAATATGAAATGTATGGGCGCGTCTGATCAGCAGATAACGACATATTTAGAACAGTTTAAAAAAGACTACCGCTACTGCCTCAGTAAGTTCCCTCAAAACAAGGATGGTGGAGCCGCTTTTTTATCCTGCTGGACACCTAAAGTTAACGCATCATTTAAAAATCTGGACATCAGTGAGTCCGTCATCAAAAAATGTAAGTCATAGTGTATGTATTACCACAAGTACACCTGACGTTATCAAAAACCGCACTTCTTAGCTGTAAGAAATGCAGTTTTTGTAGTTCTCGTTTGTTTTACCAAACTTATTTTTCTGGCTTGTTTTTTCTAGTTTGTAACCACCTCCTGCTGCAGCACCGGGTAATCCGTATAGCCTTTTTCATCACCGCCATAAAAAGTCGCCTGATCCGGTTCGTTTAATGGCGCGTCCAGTGCAAAGCGCTCGGCCAGATCCGGGTTGGCAATATACAGCGTTCCAAATGCCACCATATCAGCATTATCCGATTGCAGTGCCTGCTCTGCACTGGCCCGAGTGTAACCATTATTCGCCATGTAAAGACCGTTAAAGCGCTTTCTTAATCGCGTATAATCAACATAACGTTCTGCGTTAAGCATATCCCCCTCCAGCACATGCAAATAGGCAAGTTTATGTTTATTGAGCATATCAACTATTGCATTGAATGTTATCTGTGGTTGTGAATCACGTATATCATTAAACTGGTTTTCCGGCGATAAGCGCACACCAATACGCCCTGATGGCCAGACATTTTTCACAGCACTAATCACCTCATCTAACAGACGCATACGGTTTTCTACACTTCCACCGTACGCATCATCACGTGTGTTTGAGCCATCCCGTAAAAACTGATCCAGCAGATAACCATTGGCAGCATGTATTTCCACCCCATCAAAACCCGCCTCCCGGGCATTTTTTGCTGCATGTGTATAATCGGCTACTATGCCAGGAATTTCATCCAGCTCTAAAGCACGGGGGGTTACAAATGCCTGCATGCCATCGTAGGTTATGGCTTCACCTGACGGGCGAATTGCAGAGGGTGCCACGGGCAGTACATTATCCGGCAACATAGACGGATGGGAAATACGCCCAACATGCCATAGCTGGATAAACATTAAACCGCCCTTTGAGTGCACCTCATCGGTAATTTTTTTCCAGCCAGTCACCTGTTCCTCTTCATGTATACCCGGTGTAGAGGGGTATCCCCGGGCAAAGGCTGAAATCTGACTGGCTTCGGTGATAATCAACCCCGCGCTGGCTCGTTGGCTATAGTGGCGTTTATTTAAATCGCCCGGCACATACCCCTCTGAGCGATTACGGGTTAAGGGGGCCATAACCAGCCGGTTACGTAATGTGAGCTCCCCCATTTTAAGTGGACTGAGGAGTTTCAGGTTTGATGATGCGTGAGTAGACATAGTGGACCCTTTTCTGCTGTTTTTAGATTTCCGACTCAGTATAAGACAAACATTGTCTTTCAAACAGATCAATAATAGCGTATATATGTTTCCAAATTAGCAACAATAGGTTTCTTATGGATTCTGCCAGTCGCCTTATTCTATTTGCCGATGTCATTGATAGCGGCAGCTTCAGTAAAGCAGCAAAACGTCGCTCTGTTAACCGTTCACTTGTGAGTAAGCAAATTGCCCGGCTGGAGAGCGAACTGGGTATACGCCTTCTTAACCGCACCACTCGCAGCATTAGTCTCACTGATGCAGGCCATTCAATTTACCAGCATGCCTGTTCATTACGGCATCAGTTACTGGAAACAGATGCGCTGGTAGAATCTATTCGCGAGGGCGTGTCAGGGGAGCTGCGCATTTCCAGCACCTCGCATTTCGGTCGTGAGCATGTAATGCCGGTTATCCGTTCGTTACTCGACAACTACCCAGGCCTTACTATTGATTTACGCCTGGAGGACCGTTATGTGGATATTGTGGCGGAGCGATTTGATGTCGCGGTACGCGTTACCCAGCCGGCGGATTCATCTCTTATCGCTCGAAAGCTAACCGAGAATCCATTGATTATGGTGGCCTCCCCGGACTATATTGCGCGCAATGGCCAACCTGAAACGATTAAAGACCTCTGCGACCATCATTTTATTGTATATGCGGGGGATGACAGGGTTATGAGTAGCTGGACTTATCGTGAGAAAAATGAAATTAAAACATTCAATATGAATGTGCGCATAAAGGTGAATGACGGCTATGCATTATTAAAAACAGCCGAGGATGGCATGGGTATTTCGCTCACCGCCGCTTTTGTATGCAGTCGGGCCATTAATGAAGGCCGGCTGGTGCGTGTGCTGCCAAATATTAAGCTGGATGCTTTCGCGCCGATTTATGTGATGTATACCAGTCGCAGTTATGTGCCTAAAAAAACACGGCTATTTATCGATTACATGGTGAAGTATGTGAGCGAGCAGGATTTTTATATCTCCTGATTTCAAGTTAAAAACCAGAGCCAATTTCCTTTATGCCACGCCGCAGTAAAACAGAAAGGGTTAAAAAACGACCGAAAAACTGGAATTAATTGCATCGCCGAGATGATTTTACTGAGCTAACTTTACCAGGCTAATTTTATCGGGCTAATTCGAATAATAGCTATTCATTTCATATGCCCGGCAGCAATTAACCTGGCCTAAGTTCGGCCTAATTTGTAAGCTTCCAGCAAGGCTTTTTTCAGGTCGGGTGACTGCTCCAGATCATCTATTGACAATATATTCCTGGCTAGATCAGCGAGTTTAGTTAAACAACGCTTTTCTTCCCAGGCCTGCTCAAATGATACAAAATCTAACATACCATCATTGATATAATCCGCAACCAGCCCGCTTGCATCACTGAATGTAATATTTTCAGCCTGCATCATTTCATATTCGTAGGAATACATATCAAAATCATTGGCTCTGGCAATCATCATACAGATGTCCGGGTAATTCTCCGGAGTTCTCATATATTCAGCCAGTTTGATTTCTATCGAAGGCTCGTGGGTCTGACCTTTGAAGCAGAAGCGAATGGTGGCGGTTAGTTTACTGTGCATAAGTTTGTTTAAGTTAAAAAAATGTTTCTAAGAAGTCAAAGCCGTAAATAACATAGGCAGTTTTTCAGGTAGCTTCTCAACATTATCAATCACCGTATAACCACCGACACCAAATATATCCTGAATATAATCATCGGCTTTTTTATCAAGGCTAATACAATAACTGTACATACCTTTAGATGAAATTTCATCAACCGCTTTTTTAGTGTCACTGATTAAGTACTGGTCATCATCAACATCAATATCCGATGGTTCACCATCCGTTAATATCAACATGATTTTTTTATCTGCCTGCTGCGCTTCAAGGTAATGAGAAGCGTGGCGAATGGCTCCACCCATGCGAGTTGAAAAACCGGCTTCCATTGCCGCCAGACGCGCCTTTACCGTGTCATCAAATGCTTCACTATAACCTTTTAAATGATAATAGCGCACATTATGACGAGTATCAGAATGAAAACCGGCTATCGCATATTTATCGCCCAACTGATCAATCGTCCAGGCTAATAATGACACCGCTTCCTGGCTTAACTGTAAAATTGTTTGATCAGAACCTTCCGGCGTGTCGTGTAAAGATGCGGATAAATCCAGCAAAATCATAACCGCGATATCACGGCCATCATGTTTATGACTCATATTGATTCGCGGATCAGGCTGTGAACCGCATTTGTAATCTATTAGAGAGCGAATCGCCACATCTAAATCAAGCTCACTGCCCTCTTCCTGATAGCGCACACGCACCATATTTTGCGGTTTGAGTTTATCCATAATCTGTTTTAACAGTTTTGCCAGATCTTTATATTTATCCAGAATGGCGTCTATATCGGCACTGTTACCCGATGGATGAACTGACTCGTATAAACTCACCCAGTCGGGTTTGAAGGTACTGGTGGCATAATCCCATTCCGCATAATGACGCGGTGGTAAACCTTCGTGTTCAAGCTCATCCGCTTTCTTTTCACGCTGATCGTCGAAGTCTTCGGCTTCATCATTTTCTTCGATAAACACCCACATGTGGCGATTATCATCCCGATAATCCACCACCGTATTTTCAAAATGCATTTTAGGTAACTGATCACTTTGCAAACGGGTACGGGCAATAAATGAAATTCCGATATCGCGCATTTCTTCCGTGCTACTTTCACCTTTAGTCATTGCCTGATGAAACATCTCAACCGCATCCAGTACGAATTTATTTTTATAAATGTGGTTCTCATCCAGAATGGCACGGGACAACATGGCTAGCCGATGACGAATACAGGATTCTTTTTCATTATCACAATCACCTTCAATCGGTACCGGGTGCAGCGCTAATAAGTGTTTGCCTAACCCTGGGTATTCTTTCAGCATTAAATACTCAACCCGGGAATCTTCCAGGTGTTCTGCCGCAATACGCTGAAACGGGCTGAGATTGTCGGCAACTAATATACCTGACCAACGACGATGTGCTGCCATATGGGCTATGGTTACGCGATAACGGTCAATGCCTGAAACAAAGCCATTTTCACCATCAAAATCATCATACACATCCGGCACACGCAGCCCTAAACTGTCGAAATAAGGAGCTGGTTTACGCAGCTCATCAAACCCCAGTGAATACGGTACAAAATAGGATTCATCTTCCCACATAGCGCGTAAAAACATATCCAGCTGGCGTTCATGATCCATAAATAAAGTGCCATGGCGTTCACGTTGCAGCATGGCTTTACTGTCTGCCGACTGCAGGCTGAAATAATCTTTCTGACGCTCAGGGTGAGTTTTATAATTACGCGTACCGTATTCAATCCAATTTTTCAAACCTTCCAGGGAAAGCTGACTTAACAAATAGGGAATGTGCTCAAGTAAAACTAAAAAACCCTGACTGGAATGAGTTTTATGGTGCCCATGAACCGAGGTGGTGGTCGCCTCCACCATGTCATCTAAAATATTCAGAAAATGCTGCATCTGCTCAAGCGTACCTAAGCGACGGGATGCTTCAGGCAAACATTGCATAAACGGTGGAATGGCTTTGCCATTTGGCGAACGGGATAAATCCCAGACTGTTTTAGACACAATATCTAATATAGGCTCACCCAGTTTATGCGCCATTTCAGGCATTTTTTCTAAATAGATAGAAACCGGCTCCCAGCCTCGACCGATCATACAAATTAAAGACGCGCCGGAAAGATACTGGTCGACGCCTTCATTCGACAGGTTTCTCAGCGCATCCTGTATATAATCCTCAAAGCACTCTTCAATTTGCTTGAAGCTGCATTTGAGTTTTGCACGATATGAATCGAAGTCAGATTGTTGCATTTTTAAAACCTTTTTTCTTTCCGCTAATTAACGCGAATTAACACAAATTAATTATCTAATTTAGCACCGTCAGCTCCGTTTGACTGTATCGGAGACTCGCGCCCTAAGGAATTCAAAATCACCAGGGAAAAACACCATAACGGCCCCACTAATGAAAAAAATATTATTCGCGTCTTTTGCATTGACGTGCAAGGAGGCACTAATGTCGTGAATGCACGAAAGCATAAAAACGACGATTTGCGGTAAAAGCTTTTAATATCTAGCCAAAAATACTATCAATAGAATGATCTAAAGTACTGCGAATATCTACATCATCGGTAATCGGGCGAACCAGCGCCATGCGACATGCCGCTTTTGCTTCAATGCCTTTGTTCATTAAGTTTGCTGCATACACTAACAGGCGGGTAGAGATACCTTCATCCAGACCGTGACCTTTCAGGTTACGTGCAGTATGTGCAATTTTCACTAACTTCGCTGCAGTTTCTTCATCTATAGCCGCTTCTTTAACTACAATCAATGCTTCCACTTTTTGATCCGGATAATCGAAATCCAGACCGGTAAAACGCTGTTTGGTAGATTGCTTAAGATCTTTCATCAAACTCTGATAACCGGGGTTATAGGAAATAACCAGCTGAAAATCCGGGTGTGCATCAATTAGCTCACCTTTTTTATCTAAGGGTAACTGGCGGCGGTGATCGGTTAAGGGATGAATAACCACCGTGGTATCCTGACGCGCTTCAACAATTTCGTCCAGATAACAGATTGCACCAATACGCGCAGCGGTGGTTAACGGACCATCTAACCAGCGAGTGCCATCCGCATCTAACAAATAACGCCCCACCAGATCAGATGCCGTCATATCCTCATTACAGGCAACCGTAATTAAAGGCTTACCCAGTTTCCATGCCATGTGTTCAATAAAACGAGACTTACCACAACCGGTAGGGCCTTTAATCATTACCGGTAAACGCGCTTCATATGCCGCTTCATACAGCTCGATTTCGTCAGCCTGAGCGCTGTAGAAAGGTTCTTCGGTTACTTTGTATTGTTCGATGTCTATATCAGTCATGAGTATTTACCTGAATTTTTTTCCGCAAATAAACGCAAATGTACGATAATTTAAGTACATGTATTAAAATACACTTGCGTTTAATTACATCTAATAATTAATTATCTTTATCCATGTTGTAGAGAAAAGAAAGCCCCTAATAGCAGGGGCTTTCTTTTACAACTAAACGCTCGCTTACTTGTGAACGCCCAGCTTGTCTCTCCAGCCTGGGTATAACGCATCAGCGTCATGCTCAAACGACTCGAATGCACGAGCAAATTCTCTGTGCTCTTTTGCGTATTCGATTGGATCTGCGCCTTGCTTCCAGCAATCATATGCCTGGTGTAAAGACTTGGCACCATCAGCAGGAGAATCGATGTGACCGTAAGAACCACCACCAGATGTGTTGATTACGTTACCGTGACCCAGGTTCTCGAAGAAACCGGGCAGACGTAATGCATTCATGCCACCAGAGATAATTGGAGTAGTCGGTTTCATGCCATTCCATTTCTGGAAGTAAACAGGACCCTGGCACTCATCACGTTCAATCATGTATGCAATGATCTTATCTTCCTGGCCACCTTCCATCTTGCCGTAGCCCATTGTGCCCACATGAATACCAGACGCACCCATTAAACGAGACATTTTAGCTAAAACATAAGCCGTGTAACCACGCTTGGAAGAAGGAGACGTTACCGCACCGTGACCGGCACGATGGTAATGTAAGTACTGAGCAGGATACTGACGACGTGCCGTTGTAACCATACCTGGGCCACCCACATAACCGTCAACTAAAAAGGCTAAACGAGGAGCATCTTCACCGAATACTTCCAGACCGAAGTCTGCACGAGCACACATTTCGTGGTGATCGTCTGCAGTGATGTTCATGGAGAAAATCTTGGCTTCGCCAGTTTCGTCCTGTGCACGCTTCATCGCGTCATGAACTAAAGGAATAACCTTCTTCATTGGGCAGAAAATCTGGTTACCCTGAGGCTCATCATTCTTGATGAAGTCACCACCCAGCCAGAAAGAGTATGCAGCAGCTGCAAATGGCTCTGGGCGTAAACCAAGCTTAGGCTTGATAATAGTACCTGCGATGTAACCACCATTTTCACGAGGACGACCTAAAGCATTCCACATATCTGTAATATCAACAGATGGGCCGTCAAATAAGTTAAGCATCTTAGGTGGAACAAAGAAGTCAAACATTTGAGCGTTCTTGATATCACCCATGCCCTGGTTGTTACCAATCGCAAGTGTTAAGAAAGAAACGATCATGGCACGGCCATCAATTACATTACGGTCGAACAGCTCGTTCGGGTAAGCAATCTTCATGATGCCTTTAGCTTCATCAATTTCGTATACTAAAGCGTCAACGCCTTTAGTGAAGTCATCCGTCGTTGAAACCTCAACGTTAGTACCGGTAGAAGACTCAGCAGCAAAGTGAGCCGCAGCTTCCAGATAACCGTAACCTTCTGCAGGTTCCATAGTATAAGCAACAAGCATGTGCTTACCGTCAGCAAGAAGTGAGTCTTCGTTTAAACTTAGGTCTGAGTAGCGACCTGTTTGATCTAATAAAGCCATTATTATGGTCTCCTAGTATAAATTCGGTCTGATTCGGGAACTGGATTAATCAGCGCCTTTGTTCAGGGACGACTACTATAAATCCAACCAGGCATAATTAACACTCAATGTTTTTGATTATTATGATAAGCTGTTACTTATGTATCAATCACGATAAAGAACGCAGAAAAAACCATGGCCCTGAACCTTACATTTCGCCAGCTCAAGGTATTCGAGTCTGCGGCTCGCCACCTGAGTTACACCCGTGCCGCTGAGGAATTACACCTCAGCCAACCGGGTGTTTCCATGCAAATCAAGCAGTTAGAAGAATCTGTCGGTCTGCCACTCTTTGAACAAATTGGCAAAAAAATGCATCTGACCACCGCAGGCCATGAGATTTATACCTATAGCCAGGATATCGGCCACCTGCTGGATGAAGCAGAAGAAGTACTGCAAGCGCTAAAAGGCGTTAGCCGGGGACGTCTGTCAATATCCGTTGCCACCACCGCCAGCCACTTTACCACCCGCCTGCTGGCGGCTTTTTCGCAACGATACGATGGCGTCACCATCAGCCTGGATATCACCAACCGTGAAAGCCTGAAGCATCAGCTGGAGAACAACCTGCCGGATATGGTCATAATGGGACAGCCACCAGAGGGCGTAGATGTTCAGTCTGAAACTTTTATGGAAAACCCACTGGTATTGATCGCTCCTGCCAATCACCCCCTGGTTAAAGACCAGAACATCCCCCTGAAACGTTTTGAAGATGAACTTTTCGTGGTGCGTGAAAGCGGCTCAGGTACCCGCAGCGCCATTCAGCGTTTTTTTGATGAACACAGTGTCAGCTTTCACACCGGCATTGAAATGAGTTCAAATGAGGCCATCAAGCAGGCGGTAGAAGCCGGTCTTGGCCTGGGCATCGTATCAATTCACACTCTGGAACTGGAACTGGAAACCGCACGACTGGTTATACTGAATGTGGAAGACTTTCCGATTAAACGCCACTGGCATATCGTACAGCGCAGTGGCAAGCGACTCTCACCGCTGGCACAAACCTTTAAACAGTTTGTACTGGATGAGGCGGCGCAGTTTATTCGATTGCCGTAAATCTTAATAATAAAACCCCGATTACACTTATGTATATACCTGGTTAATTTAGGATAATTGATAATCTCACCCACAAATATGAAAAACGCAGGCTACGCCTTACTCACCTGAATATCCGGATAGGTTAGTGGATTTTATTGTGGGTTTTGAAATTGAGGTCGATCGCATGGAGGCGAAATTTAAACTGAGCCAGAACAGACCGGAAACAGATAGAAAAAACACAGTGGTTAATCTGAAAAATGCAGCTGATGACAAGGCACAGGGGATGGCGAACTTAATCGACGCTAATGAGCCAATGATTTAAAACCAGGTAGAAATAACGAATATGTATTCTTAAAAATGATTGATAAGCAATTTATACAAGGCAGAATCTGCAATGGGAAGAGAGTTCATCAACCCTGCTCCTCCTGGTGGATTTCACCCTGAAAAATAATTGCATACCCGTATTACAAGGTCAGTAGAGAACCCGTCTATTTTTCTATACTGACCTTTGCATCTTCAATAATTGCATCGTAAAAATACCCTGCGCCAAAGTCCTTATCTATAACTAACGTCCCCTGCAATAGAACGATATCATTCAACGCAGCTTTGTCACTGGTGGTAATCGTCATATCTTTCTCGGTGCTGCTATCACGAATATGAATCCAGTTTTTACCCATAATATCTGCGGTGAATTTAGTTACCTGAGCGCGAATACTCACCGATTTGCCCGCAAATTTTTTCCTCTCACCTAAAATTTCAGAAATACTCTGGCCATCTTTGGCCTTATCAAATGACTTGAGCACAAGCGCGGGTGCTTTTGCATCTTTATTACCGTGCTGACCCGCAGTAGAAGCCTTAAGCTGTTCACCATTCACCGTAAAACGATTGACAAAATAAATCAGATCAAAACTGCGACTGAGTGATTTACTGTGAAAATCATTCATTGGCATTCTGGCACTAAAGCTTACACTGTCACCTTTGGACAGGCCTGAAGTCACTGGGCCCGCAGCCCATATTTCGCCTTTATCTGTAGCGACTTTCACATAGGAATAGCCACTCGCATCAAAGGTTTCAAGCAACTTGCCTGTGATAGCTTCAGCGGTTTTATTTATCGGCTGACTGCCGGGCATATTAGCGTGTGCCGGCACCTGCTTTTCTGTACTGCTTGCCTGTGCTTCATTATCCTGGCCACCCGCTATAAAAAGCAGTGTCAGCAATACAATATTAACGACCTGGCTGTTTTTCACTCTATATTCCCCTTAATCATAATTAAGACTGTGTTTTTAAGAATAGCGTACTACACATCTGGTATTTTGCGCTATATCAGTAATCAGCCTGATTACTACAAACCGCACATTTTATGACAACATACGTATAAAACAATCAGGTCTGCCATTATTAATTAACCTTAAGGATTAATTAACCTTAAAAGCATTCGTAAAGTAAATCATTTCAAAGGATCTATTCAGCGATTTACTGTGAAAATTTTCCATCGGTGTTTTACCGTCAAAACTCACCGTAGCGCCTTTTTTTATCGCCGTCACCGGGCCAGCTGCCCAGACAGGACCACCGGTGGTTTTAATTTGCACATAGGTAAAAGTGCTGGCATCAAATGTTTCAAGAACTTCGCCACTCAATAAGTTACTGAAGGCATTAACCGGTGCAGCTGGAGCATTACCTGCAACAGGTGAAGTTTGAGTTTGTGCAGTAGAGGCTACAGGTGCCACCTCTGATACACTTTCTGTTGAGGAGCTATTTTGTTCACATGCACTTAATATAAAACTGAAAAGCATGACAACGCTGAGGATTCGTATGGTATTCAATTTCTTTCCTTTTTCGAACTTTATTATTGATGATATCTCTGCGACAGTAACACAGAGCACGCTGCGTTACTGTACATAGTCTGGCAAAAGTGGCGAGATGTTATTTCACCTGATTTATTAACAGAATAATTTCTTCAGCAGCGGCCACCTTCACGGGGAACACCTCAACAAACAGATCACCCTGCTTAGCACCTGGTTGCCCTGATTTACTGACAACCGCCGACACCTTTACATTTTCAAAATTAGATAACTTCATCTGCGGCATCATCGCCATTGCATCATTTAATGTTATTTTTAAAGGCAGGTCAGCAACCGTTTTCTTTACCGCCGCCAATGGCATAGGTGGCCCCTGTAATGCCTTGGCAAATACAAAAAGAGTATCACTGGGCGACACTTTATCTTTTAATGCCGGGTCCAGATCAACGATCACTCTTATTTCAGCAGCCCCAGTCGAGGCTGCTTTAGCTGTGCCGCTCGGCGCAGAAACAGGGCGAGCAGATGGCATACGCACAGGTTGCGCGTCGACAACCGCCAGAGCCTTTTTAAGCGCCGCAAGCTCAACTGGAGTGAAGTTAGATTCCGCACCATTAATCAGTTTATTCAACTCGGTTTGATCATTAACGCTGCCATTTAAAAGTGGCCTTAGTTTATACCAGTGAGTTAATGCCATTTTGTAGTTACCCTGCTGGCTTTCAGCTGTACCTGCCAGCCATAATGCCATTGGGTTATTGGGTAACTGGCCTATCACTTTTTCAAGAATCGGTTTTGCTGCACCGTTTAAACTACCGCCTTCTGTCATTGCTACGGCATCAACATAGCGCAACAAAATATCCGGTTTATCTCCAGCAAGCTCGATGGTTTTTTCATATGCGGCTTTCGCTTTATGATATTTTTTCATCACCATGTAAGTTCTTGCCAGCATAAACCAGCCTTCCGGGTTACCCGGTGATGCAAGCAGACGCTGCTCCAGACCTGCAGCAGCCTCTTCCATGGTTAGCTCTGACTTTTCACCACTGCCGGCTCCACCCATTTGCGGAGCACCCACTACATTTGTTGCTGGCACAGGCTGGACAAACTGAGCCTCTACAACCGGCTGCCCCGTCGCCGCATCAAAATCACCTAACTGAGAATAAACTGCCGCAGAGATAACAGGAATACTGAGCGCGATAACAATCGCAGACAGTTTCTTTTTACCGGCAGATAAATCATCAGCACCCTGATTATTATTTTGCTGCGTATTAGACTGGTCAACAGCCAGATCAACAGCCAGTGCAGCCTCAAGCTCATCATGCAACTGCTGGTAGCTTTCTTCATTGATTTCACCGGCTTCATGTTGTTGTTTAATTTCTTTTAAACGATCTTTGGCTATTGCCACATTAAAACCATCATATTCATCATCTATTGGATGGTTTTTTCTCAACAAAACAGGAACCACAATCAAAACGGCAAGTGTGATCAGTACCAGTGCAAATAAAATAAAACCAGTCATAAATTTCTCAAAATATTTTTATATTGTGTTAACAACCCGGGGAAGAGCATCAGATAACTACCTGAATAGTTAATGCTGGTGTTCACTTGCCATCCAGTAAGGAATGCGCTTTTTTCTGTTGCTCTTCATCTATTTTAACTTCAGTATCAGCAGACTTTTGTCGGCGCAGAAAAGCAGCCACAACAATGCCGGCTAGCGCAAAAAACACCAATGGGCCATACCAGAGTAAATAGGTAGAAGATTTCACCGGCGGGCGATACATTACAAAATCACCATAACGCGACACCATAAAGGTGACGATTTCATCCCTGGTTTTTCCTTTCAGCAGCATCTTGTAGACACGTAATCGCATGTCCTGAGCCAACTCTGCATTTGAATCAGCCAGATTCTGATTCTGACAGACCAGACAGCGCAACTCCTGCACCAGTATCGCATAGTCTTTTTCTGCCTGCGCACTGGGAAAGGTGTGCGCTTCAAAACGAGCATTAGCCGCAGTAGAGAACATTAACATAACAAACACAAATATAATGGCAATAATGTTTTCACGAAACAGCACAGCCGAAACCCCGGTTGCCGATAATGCCTTACCTGAGCCCTGTACCGGAATGGCTAATGCCGGAGTTAATCGTACAGGGGTTAATCGTGCAGAAGCTGATAGAGAAGAGATTGATAAAACATTAATAATACTCATTACTTATCTCCAACCTGTACAGGTATTATTTCAGGTTTTACCACAGCACCCGCTTCAAAATATTTTTTAAACTTTTTCTGCCATATTGCCGGCGTCACACCTCCGGCATGTTTCTCAACAATAATACCTTCAGCATTAACCAGAAAAGTTTCAGGTGCACCATAAACACCCCATTCTATGGCTACATCACTTTCAGGGTCAAAACCAATTTTAATAAACGGATTGCCCATCTTGCTGATCATGTCTTTTGCATCTGATGACTCATCACGCCAGTTAAGACCGACAATGGGAATCCCCATTCGACTCAGTTCCATCAGATAACGATGTTCCCGCCAGCATTCCGGGCACCAGGTACCCCAGACATTAAACAGCCACACCTTACCCTTCATATCTGCAACCCGGACAATTTTCTCAGGATTATACAATTCAGGTACATTAATAGATGGCGCTGCACGACCGATAAATTCGGTCGGTATATCGCGCGGGTTATATTCACCCTTACCCATTCTATCCAGCACCAGCGCAAATACGCCAATCATAACGAAAAAGCTTAATGGAATGATAAAGCGTGACATTACGCGGCTCCCGCAGCAGCATTTGCCGGCTCTTTGCCCAGCGACTCTTTTCCAGCATTTTTAGCTGTTTGAAAATAACGCCTGTCTGTTGCTGCAAGTAAACCACCAAAGGCCATAACCAGCGCACCCAACCAGATCCAGCGTATAAACGGTTTATGGTACAAGCGCACACTCCATGCCCCTTTGCCATCAAGATCTTCACCGATAGAGACATACAGATCGCGCCAGATACCGGCATCTATCCCTGCTTCTGTCATTGGCATACCACCGGCGTTATACAGGCGTTTCTGCGAATGCAGACGGGTCAGTTTTTCATCCTGATAATAGATGGTAAACCAGCCTTCAGAAGCACGGTAATTGGGTCCCACAGCACTTTGCACGCCTTCGAAGACAAATTTGTAATCCTGAATAACAAACGACTCCCCCCGATCCAGACGAATATCTTTTTCTGTACTGTAAAGATTGGTCACTGTAATGCCGATCACAAACATCGCCACGCCAATATGGGCAAACACCATGCCGTAAAGCCCACGGGGAATATTCAACAGAGCCTGTAGCTTATCCTCCTTGTTCTTCACTTTTTCAACAATTGCCAGCAGGTTTGTCAGGGTTATCCAGATGGCCAGCATCGAAGCGACCACAACACCCCATTTCACTTCATCAAGTAACATAAATGGCAGGGCTGCGCCCACAACAACGCTGATAATAAAAGGAATAACCAGCATTTTACCCATTCTTTCCAGTGAATCCTGCTTCCACCGCGCCAGTGCAGCAACCCCAAGCAGCAGCGCAATGGGTATGGTTAAAGGCACAAACAGTGCATTGAAATACGGCGGTCCTACGGAGATTTTTCCAGCTCCTAAGGCATCCATACCCAGCGGATAGAGCGTACCGAGTAATATAGATGCAGCCGTTACCACCAGTAGAATATTGTTAATGAGTAAACCGCCTTCACGAGACAGTGTATTAAGCTTAACCGCACTTTTAATTTGCGGCGCACGATAGCTATAAAGTATTAACGAGCCACCCACAACAACGGCAAGAAATACTAATATAAATGAGCCTCGTTCCGGGTCATTAGCAAAGGCATGCACCGATGTTAGAACACCGGAGCGCACCAGAAATGTGCCCAGTAAACTTAAAGAGAAAGTAAACACAGCGAGCAACACCGTCCAGGCTTTAAACACACCACGTTTTTCTGTTGCCGCCAACGAGTGTATCAATGCCGTACCCACTAACCAGGGCATGAAAGATGCATTTTCCACCGGATCCCAGAACCACCAGCCACCCCAGCCAAGCTCATAATAAGCCCACCAGCTACCCAGTGCGATACCGATCGTTAAAAATACCCAGGCGGCATTAGTCCAGGGGCGTGACCATCGAGCCCAGGCCGCATCCAGTCGGCCCCCCATCATTGCGGCAATTGCAAATGCAAAGGCCACTGAAAAACCAACGTACCCCATATACAGCATGGGTGGATGAATAATCAAACCAAAATCCTGTAGCAGCGGGTTCAGGCTTCGACCTTCCAGCGGCACCGGAAACATACGATCAAACGGGTTTGAGGTCAGCAGCATAAACAACAGGAAACCCACGCTCACCAGCCCCATCACCGCCAGTACACGGCCACGCATAATAATCGGCATAGATTTACTGAACAATGCCACCGCCGCAGTCCAGAACGAAAGGAACATCGCCCACAATAATAACGACCCCTCATGCCCGCCCCACACGGCTGATATTTTATAAATTGTAGGCAGCTCTGTATTCGACTGACGCGCAGCATAACCAACCGAGAAGTCATTAACCAGAAAAGCATAAACCAGGCAGGCAAAACTAATCGAGATAAAAAGTGCCTGTCCCAGAGCTGCCGGCCCCGAAACTTCTATCCAGGCTGAGTTACGCTTATGTGCGCCAAGCAAAGGCACTATGCCCTGAATTAAAGCCAGGCAAAGCGCAAGTATTAATGCAAAGTGACCTATTTCTGGAATCATTTTTCTGCCCCACTTGATGCTCCGGGTAAAGGATTACCTGCGCCCACCGGCACATTTTCCGGATGTTTTAACTGATCTATTTTAGCCTGATCCCATTTTCCTGATTTCTTTAACGCATCAGCCACTTCCGGCGGCATATAATTTTCATCGTGCTTGGCAAGCACTTCTTCCGCAACAAAAACATTATTCACCAGCTTACCCGTAGCAACAATGCCCTGACCTTCACGGAATAAATCAGGCAGTATACCCACGTACATAACAGGGTAATCTTTGGCCCCGTCAGTTAAATCAAAATTAATTTTCAGGCTTGCCGTATCTCGCTTAACACTGCCGGTTACAACCAGCCCGCCGATGCGGAAACTATGCCCGACAGGAGCCTTGCCATCAAGTACTTCAGAGGGGCTGAAAAAATGATTAATGTTTTCATTCAGCGCCATCATAATCAGGCTGACAAACAGGCCGACACCAACCACTAACATACCGACAAAGGTCATTCTTTTTTGACGAGGAGTCATAAATTCTCTCTTAAATTAACTAAGCGTTTAAAATTGCAGCCTGTCATTATCCCACAAGAAAAGGCTCTTTAGCTGTTAAGTGTATCAAAAAACACCAACACCTTATTCTAAATAAATGCCTTACTTTTCAAAAGGATAAGCAGCTATTTTCTATTCGTTATGCTGTATTTTTCTGAGCATCTGCCTGACGTTCCTGCTGACGATATTTCATTTTCAAGTTTTTAATAATATTTTTTTTATTAAAAATCGGCGCTACAAAAATCCAGCCAAGCAACACCGCAGCGACACCATAGGATGACCACACATAAACGGCATAACCCCCCATATGAAAAAATTCACTGACAGACATTAAGCTGACTCCTCTGCTACGACTTCTTTGACCCAACGAGTATTCTGCTCACGCCTTAAAATTTCACCCCGCGCACGCATTAACACCGAAGCGCCATAATATAGTTTAAATGAAACCGCCATTAGCAACAGTGGTATCAGCATTGAAATATGAATGGACGGCTTATCTATTTTTGTCACGGTTGCACCCTGGTGCAGGGTGCTCCACCATTCAACTGAATAGTGAATAATAGGGATATTAACCACGCCGACAATTAATAATAAAGCGCCCGCTCGCGATGCATTTCGCGGGTCTTCAATTGACGCCTGCAAAGCAATAAAGCCAAGATATAAAAACAACAGCACCAGCTCTGAGGTTAGACGAGCATCCCACACCCAGTAGGTTCCCCACATGGGCTTACCCCAGAGTGAGCCGGTCACTAAAGCCAGAAAAGTAAATGCCGCACCAATTGGCGCGCTTACAGAGGCCATTAAGTCTGCCGTTTTAATCCGCCAGATCAAGCCCACCACAGCAGAAAAAGCCATCACCATATAGATAAACATGGACATCCAGGCCGCGGGCACATGCACAAACATAATGCGGTAGCTCTCACCCTGCTGGTAATCCGGTGGTGCCACAAACAGACCGTAATAAAGACCTGCAAACAATGTCAGAATAAAGCCCCAGGTTAACCAGGGAACTAACTTCCCCGACATGGTATAGAAGTTTTTTGGAGAGGAGAATCGATGGACAATTGCAGGTAATTTCATAATTTTAATAAATATTGTTTGTTTATAAAAAATATTTTCCACGAATAAATATAAATGGACGGAAATATTTGTTGATTTGTGCGCTTGTGGCACACTATAACCATAAAACTTTTTCGTTTATTTACGATAAAAAGCTTATGCCTTATTCAACACTGATTTTTAATGCGCTCGCAGTCGCCAGAGGCGCTAACGTTAATGCCAGCGCCAGTAACGCCCCCAGAAAATACAACTGTCCCTTGATTTCCATCCCTGCCACACTGGCATCTACCGCATTTGCTGAAAATATCAGCACCGGTATATAAAGTGGCAGGACTAATAGAGACAACAGCATACCGCCTCGGTTCAATCCTAATGTCAGCGCCATGCCAATCGCCCCCACCAGACTGAGAACAGGCGTGCCCAGTAGCAGGGTTAACATTAATGTGCTGGTGGCTTCTGCAGGTAAGTACATAAACAGGCCCAGCAACGGTGCCAGCAAAATAATGGGCACTCCGGTCACCAGCCAGTGACTAATAATTTTAGCCAGCACCATCACCGAATTAGAATGGGGACTCAGCATAATCTGTTCCAGCGTGCCGTCATCATAATCGGCCTTAAACAGCGTATCCAGTGATAACATGGCTGCCAGTAATGCCGCTACCCAGATAACCCCCGGAGCCATGGTTTGTAGCAACTGCTTTTCCGGTGATGTGCCCAATGGAAATAAAATCACCACTATTACAAAAAAAAGCAGCGGGTTCAGCAATTCGTTACGGTGCCGATATGAGAGCATCAAGTCGCGCTTCACCAGCGCAAAAAATGCACTTACTGTCGATGGCACATGAGCCAGGGAGGTAACAGAAGTTGATTGCACAACAGATGATTCATGAGCCGTTCCTGCCTCTGATGCCCCCTTCATACCATCTGCTCCAGCTGGGTATCAGGCAATGCCAGTCGATATTGCTCGCTGCACTCTAATGTCACTGGCTGATGAGAGGTAATCACCAGCATTCCACCATCACTAACATGCTGGTTAAACAAGCCCTCAAGCATCCCCACCGCAACAACATCCAGTGATGTATAAGGTTCATCCAGTATCCAGCACCTGGTTTTCGTCAAAAATAGCTGAGCGAGTGCGACGCGGCGCTTTTGTCCAGCAGATAAGTATGCACAGGGCACATCTTCAAAACCATACAGGCCGACCCGATACAGAGCCTCTTCAATCGCCGTCACGCTTGCGCTGGCCTCGAGACGCCCGCCATTTAACGCCAGATACATCTGTAAATTTTCTATCGGGCTGAGCTCAAACTTGATACCTGCACGATGACCAATAAACAGCAGGTTCTGCAGATAAGTAGATTCTGCATGATGAATTTTACGCCCCTGCCAGAGCACATCACCCTCAACAGGTTGTGAAAGCCCCGCCATTATGCGCAATAAGCTGGTTTTACCACTGCCATTTTTGCCCTCTACACGCAAAACCTGACCTGCACATAGCTCAAAATCAAGATCTGAAAACAGATCACGATATCCCCGGGTACAGCTAATAGCTTTAATGACTAAACCGGCTGTAGCTTCAACCATGGAAATTTACCTTATTACTCAATAACTTACATATTTATCTTGCCCCTCAGGCAAGATTTTTTACACAGGCGATTTTACAGAGATTACACAATTAGTACACCGGCAAACGCCAGCGAAGAGACATTTATCAAGAAAATCCGTTTATCTTCTATATTCACAAAGACAGAAAGTCTGATATTTCAAAACCCCCCTTAAAAAAAACGGTTATTGCTGGATCGAAAAGAATATCTGCTCATGGGCATATGTCACTGGCTTGAAAAACACATCACCACAACCATTCTGATACAAAGACTCTTACACAGGACCTGTATTAAGGCGCACTCTTCAGTTATGCTATCGCTTTTATTGAACATCGGGTGACATTATGTCAGACATCGCTGACTTTACCAAAACTGAAATATGGGCTATTGAGAGCACCTTAAAAGAACGCTGGGGCAAAGAGAACAGCGTTGAACTTCAGTTTGCCGACACTGAAATTCGCCTTCACCTGGGTGACAAAGAAACAACAGAGTGCCCTGCTGTCATCTGGGAACATGATGGCTGTAACTTTATTATCTTCAAAACCGGCATACAAAATTACCGCTGCCAGTTTTTCTATCGGGGCTATCAACAATACGGTACCGGTGTACATGAATATGATGATATCGGGGATTGCATTATTTCATTACTGCAGGTGCAGTCAGACCATCATCGTGAAAATGAAATCGAAAAAGAAAACTCCGATGGCAGCCTGCCCAGAGGGACACAAAAATCATAAGCAATACCTGTTTTCTAACCACCATCAACAAAACGACTACTCGTATACAGACCTCCCGATAGAGATTAAGGGTGCCCTGCTCTAATACCGGCTTATAATTTAATGCGTAGGCCAGCCATCAAGCGAAGAGATCCTCTACCTGCCACAAGCACCGGGTAAGAACTGTAAATTCGCTGTGCCCATGTTAGCTATTTTTCACTCAGTGCAAGTCACCCATTCGGTGATGGCGCTACACAATAATTTGCACCCCTGGGAGCACACCTGACTATATTAAAGCATCACTCCTTTGCATCCTGCAACCGCGATATTAGTGCATCCCTGCACGTCAACTAAGGACTCGCTATTTGCGCTCTTTTTGATTACGTCCCATAATGATCAACATGGGCACACCCAGAGGCACACTTTATGGCGTCCAACGGATTAATTTAGGATTAAGTTTTAGAGATATATTAATTTATTACCACTTTCTAAAGTTTAGTTGATTTCCCTCAACCGATAATCACCGCTAGGGGCACCATAAATAAGCTTGATTTGTCGCCCATGCCTGCTTGAGTCATTATAATTTCCCTAAAATTATTCAGGCTTTCTGTTAACCACTCGTGGTTTTAAAAGCAAACACTAACAAAATGTGGGACGAGGATATCAAATGAGCGCAAAAAACGCCTTTTATGCACAATCTGGCGGTGTAACCGCAGTCATAAATGCATCCGCCTGCGGCGTAATTGAAACTGCACGCAAGCACTCAGACAAAATAGCGAATGTTTATGCCGGACGTAACGGCATCATTGGAGCACTGGAAGAAGACTTAATTGATACAAATCTCGAATCTGCGCAGGATATTGCCGCACTTAAGCACACCCCATCCGGCGGTTTTGGCTCCTGTCGCTTTAAATTAAAAAGCCTGGAAGATAATAAAGCCGAATACGAGCGCCTGATTGAAGTATTTAAAGCACACAATATTGGCTACTTTTTCTACAACGGTGGCGGTGACTCAGCTGACACCTGTTATAAAATTTCTCAGCTGTCCGAAAAAATGGGGTTTCCAGTACAGGCTATTCATGTACCTAAAACCGTTGATAACGACCTGCCGATTACGGACAACTGCCCTGGCTTTGGCTCAGTTGCAAAGTATATTGCAATTTCAGCATTAGAAGCATCTTACGATGTTCGCTCAATGGCAAAAACCTCAACCAAAATTTTTGTACTGGAAGTCATGGGCCGTCACGCAGGCTGGATTGCAGCAGCGGGTGGTTTAATTGAAGACGAAGGTATTCCTGTCGTTATTCTATTCCCTGAAATTGAATTTAATCAGGATAAGTTCATGGCTCAGGTAGATGCAAAAGTGAAAGAACACGGCTTCTGCACAATCGTTGTATCTGAAGGCATCCATTACCCTGACGGCAAGTTCCTGGCTGAACAGGGTACGCGTGATAATTTTGGTCACGCACAACTGGGTGGTGCAGCACCGGTTGTGGCCGGCATGATTAAAGATGCCCTGGGTTATAAATTCCACTGGGCTGTTGCAGATTACCTGCAACGTGCAGCACGTCACCTGGCATCTGAATCTGATGTTGAACAGGCCTATGCACTCGGTGAAAAAGCGGTTGAATTTGCACTGGCGGGTGAAAACTCAATTATGCCAACGGTTGATCGTATTTCTAACGACCCTTATGAATGGAAAATTGGTAAAGCCAATTTAGCAGATGTCGCTAACGTAGAAAAAATGATGCCCATGGAATTCATTACAGAAGACGGTTTCGGTATTACCCAGGGTTGCAAAGATTATCTCTACCCTCTAATTAAAGGCGAAGCCTATCCTCCTTACAAGGACAACGGCATGCCCGACTATGTAACACTGAAGTTACAGTCCGTTGAGCAAAAACTCGAAAAATTCGAAGTTTAAAAAACGAACAGGAGCAAGTGAATACTTCCTCCGGTTTTTTTATATTTTAAATAACTGACACAAACCACGAAGAACACAGAGCCACCTAAAAACAAAAACATTATTGTCATTCCTACAAAAACAGTAATTCAGTGACTTAACCATGCAACAAGCCATCGGGTTGCCGACACAGGCATACAGTAATGACAGTTTATACCATTAGTTTTTAATATTAATTACTCTGTGCCTCTGCGTCAAAAAAGAAAAACATGACTTTAGAAAAAGCCAGAGAAATGATTGCCGATCATGTAGCCATTGCCGGTGGTTACAACCAGACATCAACAAAAATTATTCTGGGTGAATTACAGAACGATGCAGGACAACAGGCTGTCGACCGTATTATCTGTGAATTTGGCCTGCAGGAATTATGGGGTTTTGTGCCCGGCACCCGATTTGAAAGAATGTACAAATAGAGCGCTCTATTTTACAACTCAACAAATAACGTATTTTAAAACAACAGGTGTAATGAAAAGTTGCAACAGATTAAAACAACATGGGCTGGAATTGATTAGCATCAATCACTGAATACTTATACCGTTTATAGTCAAATCCTGTTTCTTTTAAACGTAACGACTGAATTTAAAATGAATATGCGAGTATAGCCACGACAATTAATTTGCTTTCTAAAGAGCCAGATTCAAGCTGCATAAAATCTGGAATACCAGGCAGAAGTACATACAGAATACAGGCACTAACTTGCCTGGCGAAATGAACATATACTTTACAACCCGACAGGTTGAAAAACATTATTTCATACCGCCAGTCAAATTTAAAACCTCTACGCTGTTGACACTACCAGCTGGTTTCCGGATTTGGTCTGACTCTACTATTTTTTTAATCATAATATAAAGTTGGGGGTCAGACATATGTCCACAGGACTATTAATCGCTTTAGTGTGTGCTTTAATCGGCATCGCCTATGGCGTCATTTCAATCTTTAGCATTTTATCAAAGCCAATGGGCAATGAAAAAATGGTGGAAATCGCTAACGCGGTTCAGGAAGGCGCTATCGCTTACCTGGCTCGCCAGTACACAACCATTGGTATGGTTGGCGCGGTATTATTCGTTGCTATGGGCTTTGCACTTGGCTGGTACAGTGCAATCGGTTTTGCCATTGGCGCAATCCTTTCTGGTGCTGCGGGTTACATCGGCATGCATGTATCGGTTCGCTCTAACTCTCGTACTGCTGAAGCAGCTAAAGATGGCATTAATCCTGCCCTTCAAGTTGCATTCAAAGGTGGCGCTATCACCGGTATGTTAGTGGTAGGTCTGGCTCTTTTAGGCGTTGCAGGTTACTACACCGTACTAACGACTATGGGTGTTTCACCAGACAAAGCATTACATGCATTAGTTGGCCTGGCATTTGGTGGCTCACTCATTTCAATCTTCGCTCGTTTAGGTGGCGGTATATTTACTAAGGGTGCGGACGTAGGTGCTGACATCGTTGGTAAAGTTGAAGCCGGCATTCCTGAGGATGACCCACGCAACCCGGCTACTATTGCTGATAACGTTGGCGACAACGTAGGTGACTGTGCAGGTATGGCAGCTGACTTATTTGAAACATACGCAGTAACCATTATTGCGACTATGTTATTAGGCGGTCTGGTTATGTCTGATATCGGTGAGTTAGCAGTAACTTACCCATTAGTTCTGGGTGGTGTTTCTATCATCGGTTCTATTATCGGTACGTTCTTCGTTAAGACTTCTGACGGCGCAAAAATCATGAATGCGCTTTACAAAGGCACTATTATTGCTGCTGTTTTCTCGGCAGTTGCTTTCTACTTTGTAACTGACAAAATGATGGGCGATGTTGCATTAACGCTAGCTAGTGGCGCGGTTGTTGGTGCAACTGAATTCTACTATGCAGCACTTATTGGTTTAGCACTGACTATTGCGATGATCGTAATCACTGAGTACTACACCGCAACTGAATACTCTCCTGTTAAAAACATTGCTAAAGCATCTCTCACGGGTGACGGTACAAACGTTATCGCTGGTTTAGGTCTCTCAATGAAATCAACGGCTATGCCTGTGCTTTCAATCTGTGCTTCAATCTGGGGCGCTTACGAACTAGCAGGTTTATACGGTATCGCAATTGCAGCAACATCAATGTTATCCATGACAGGTATTATCGTTGCACTAGACGCATATGGCCCGATTACGGATAACGCGGGTGGCATCGCTGAAATGGCTGAGCTTCCTGAAGATGTGCGTAAAACAACTGATGCACTTGATGCGGTTGGTAATACAACGAAAGCGGTTACTAAAGGTTACGCGATTGGCTCTGCCGGTCTTGCAACATTAGTTCTGTTTGCAGATTTCACTCACTCATTAACGGCTAACGGCGTGAATGTCTCCTTCGATCTGTCTAACCACATGGTTATCATCGGTCTATTTATTGGTGGCTTAATTCCTTACCTGTTCGGTGCAATGGCAATGGAAGCGGTAGGTCGTGCAGCGGGCGACATCGTGGAAGAAGTACGTCGTCAGTTTAGAGAACATCCTGGCATTATGGATTACTCTGAAAAGCCTGATTACTCTAAAGCAGTTGACCTGTTAACTAAAGCAGCCATTAAAGAAATGATGATTCCTTCTTTATTACCGGTAGCCGTTCCCATTATCGTCGGTCTGACTCTTGGTGCTGAAGCACTGGGTGGCGTTCTGATCGGTACTATCGTTACCGGTTTATTCGTTGCGATTTCCATGACTACCGGTGGTGGTGCATGGGATAATGCTAAGAAATATATCGAAGACGGTAATCATGGTGGTAAAGGTTCTGATGCTCATAAAGCAGCGGTTACTGGTGATACTGTAGGCGACCCGTACAAAGATACAGCGGGCCCTGCGATTAATCCTTTAATTAAGATTATGAACATTGTTGCACTGTTGATTGTGCCTTTGCTGGGGTAGTTTTTTTCTTAAGCTGTAAAAATAAAAGCGTAGTTCCTTTGCTGGAACTACGCTTTTTTTACTTTGTATAAAGCCTGATTTTTTTACGAGGCGAGGCTGTAATTTTTTCTGTAAACCCACCTACAGATTCCCACCGCTGCTAATAAAAACCTCACAATCTATCACTCATATATTAACCATATGCTGCCACCCATGAACACCCGACACCATAAATAACGGTATCAGCCCAGGTCGTTAGCACAAGTTCAAATCCTTCCCGATCAATATTTTGAGCATCTGCACTTATTCTAAGGCCTGCCGCATTACCACTATCTATATGGGTGAGTCCTACAACTACATTTACCGTTCCTGAACCTGAATTAATCAGTTAGCCGCAAGAATACCCTGTAAGTATTTGAGATATCAGTTATTCCCACATAGTACAAGTCACCCGTTCGGTGATGGTGCTACACCATAAATTACACCTCTGGGAGTACACCTGACTATATCAAAAAAACCACGAAGGACTGGCCATTAGTGCTTTTTTTGATTACGTCATCCGCATTCCCAGAGGTACACTTTATGGCGTCCAACTGATTAATTCAGGCTGAAAGATCAGGATCGAACTTGATATACTTTCGGTAGCTTCTCACACCTGTTCCGGTAGAAAACTGCTTAAACTCTGAACTGTTAATATCAATAGTATATTTTCCAACACGTAATTGTCCCGCCATTCGATATACCCTCACAGTAATTAAAGATGCTACAAGCTTAGGTTATCACTGGTGTAATGACAGCCCTGGTCAGAATGAAATAAAACGTGTTTAGGTCTTCCGCGACTTTCAAAAGCCATCCTGAGTGCCATACACGTCAGCGCGGAATCCGGACTCGTTGAACACGCCCAACCCACTATTTTTCGTGCATATAAATCCATTACTACAGCTAAATACAACTATTGATTACCCGCCCATATATAAGTGACATCACCACACCAGACGACATTAGGTGCCTGTACTGTAAACTCTCGTTGTAATATATTAGGTGCAGTTTTTGATTCCTCTTCCGCAATTCTATACTTATGCTTATTGGGTTGCTTGCTTGATATGTTGGCTTCCCGCATTAAACTGGCCGCCTTGTATCGCCCAACTACCTCTCCTTGTTGCGTCAACTGCCCGGCTATCGTTCGCGCACCTGCTGAGCCTCTGCTCGCAGTGTGAATTTTAACAACTTGTTGTTTGAGTTGTTCCCGCTCCTGGTCAATGATATCCTTGTGATTAACTCGGTAATAATAACTGCTTGTGCTTAAACCAAACAGTCGACACATCGGCTTAACATTGCCATGCTCTCTTGATAAGATTTGTATCAAATCTATCGTTTGATGGTGTCCGACATCAAGAGAGCTGTATAGGTGTACAAGTTCATTAAACCACAACAAGTCGGCCGTAATGCTTTAAGTGTTCTTCGATGCTTGTTACTTAAGCAGCATATAGGTGTCAGCTACGAGCAGCTCGCTTTCCTTATCAACGGAAAATCCGGCGCATGTTAAAAATATTTTTATTATATAAATCAATAATATAGACTTATTCACCGCCAGAAAAACATTAATATTCATACAGTTTATAAATTTATATGTAACCTTAAACAACGTTCAGTTGTCTCCATAAGTAACAGGCTTAAACTGCGCGATATTCGATAAATACCTGGCAGCTATGCATTGCGCCTATTGCCCTCTTGGGTGTTTACATCTGTAAACTCGCATATAAGCCTGTTGAGACGGATACCACAGGGTGTCTCACCCCAGGCATATATTGGCGTAATTTGAATAATGGGTGCTTATTTTGTATGCCCCAGTAGTTAAGTTGAATAATTAACACTTCAATTTATCACAGGATTAACTCGAGAAATTAAATGGCAGGAAAAATGGACAAAAATTCAATAATTGAACAACTTTATCAAGAACATAAGGATCATATTTATAATTTCCTGGCACGTATGGCAAATGATCCAGATCTTGCCCTGGATGTAACTCAACAGACTTTCGTCAAAGCCCTGAGCGATAAAAATTTTTATAAGATTGATAAGCCTAAAGCCTATTTATTTACAATTGCTCGAAATACTCTGTTTAATGAGTTTAAAAAGAAAAAAGCCACATCACTGGATGCAATTGAAGAAAATGACGGGTTTGAAGCAGTGGACCCTGATGAAAATATGCATGAAACAGCAGAGATTAAGGATATACAGCTTAAGGTTGAAAAATCAATCAGCCGTATGCCGGCGAAAACAAAAGAACTGATGATTTTACGCTATACGGAAGATTTATCGATTAAGGAAATATCTCATATTACGGGGCGAACGCTCTCAGATATTAAAGTAAATTTACACCGTGCAAGAATAAAATTTGAAACATCTTTCACCCATGAAATGTATGCAAAAATTGCCGTATCTCGCGATCAGTGCGAGACACTCACCACCCTGCTAACACCCTATATTGACTCAGAAATACCAGAGTATGACCTGAAAATCGTAGATAAACACATCTCAGCCTGCCAGATATGTTTTGAAGATAGCGAACAACTCAAACGCTCCAGAACATTATTCAATTTTGCCGCCCTACTCAGCGCACCCTATATTTTAGATAAAATGATGGGCGAGGCGATGGCATCAGAGTTGGACTTCTTTTCAAACTCTGATAACGCCGCCAGCGCCGCAAAAACATCATCCCCCCTGGACAATGGCAGCAGCAGTGCAACGAGTACATCTTCAACAACGAATGTTTCTGGCAGCATTATTTCATTAAAAGCTGCATCTATCATTGCCACTACAATCATCATTCTAATTACGGTTGTTATAACGGTACTTTTAGATGACAAAACCAATGACCCGGCTACGATTATTACCCCCCCGGGGCCCACTATAACAACCACACCTGCACCCAGTACGCCAATACAGAAAACAAAACTTGACCCAGATGTAACAACTATTGTTAATTTCAAAGCACGCAATACTAAAACAGGAAAAGATATTAAGCAGGGATTAAAATGGGATATTTTTTCCACTGCTGATAGTAGTGGAAAAGCAACTTCAGATAAACCGCAAGAAATTAAAACCAGCAATACAGCAAGTTTTGAAATAATTTTAAATTCTGGTTATTATCTGGCGAAAGTCACGTATAAAGGAAAGTCTATTAAATCAGAATTCGCTGTAAGAGATGACACCCCTGTAAATATTAAGCTGGATTTCTCTGACTTGCCAGAAGTCACAGAAGTAGAAACAAAAGTTAATGCACCCACAATTCACATTCGCCGTCTGGAAACAGGAACTCACGAATCAAAACCTCTCAAGATAAATTGGGATTTGTGCGTAGAAACAATTAAATTATATAAACATAATCGTGAGAAATATCCTGAGATGTGGCGCATGCAGGAAGAAGAACTTAAAGAACAAAACCCTGACTTTAATCTTGACCGTGGACTTGCCCCTGAACCAAACTGGTCAAAATTAACTGAAAACTATGAAGATGAGTATTTTTCAGGTGATAAATACGCACTTTACAGTAAAACAAACTACTATGAAGTTTCTGAAGATGGTAGCTGCAAACTAAATAAATCCACAGAAGAGTCAGCGACCATTGATGACGGGCAATTCAACTACTATATTAATTTCATTGAAAAAATAGCCGAAAAAACCCAAAGCAGTGCGGCGAGTAAAAGAGAAGTAAATGCCATGTATCAGAATTTCAATGAAAACAACCCGCTGCTTGCACAAATCACCGGTCAGGCCATATCCCAGGCAATGCTTGGCACTAGTAGTGAGCAGGAAAAACAGGCCATCAAGGCAGTTAAAGAACTGGAAGCACTCACTGAAATAGCCGGCACAGAAACCATGGCAGGCGAGATTTGCGAGTATACGGTTCTAGGTGAACAGGCTCATACTCGCATCTGTTACTGGCAAACAATGCACGAATACCCCTCAATTATGAAACGACCAATCATTCTTGGGTCAACAGTTGATTTAGCTAAAGATAAGGAGCACTTTTTAGTAGGGAAACAAATCGAACGAGCTATTTTATTTGAAAAAAATCTAAAGCTTGATAATTCAATTTTTTCTGTACCTTCAGACTTTAAAATCAACGATATAAATGATGAGATGATGCAGGAATAAGTTTTTTTAGAGACGAATAGCAATACCCCCTTTACACAAATTAATACAAAACAACTAAACGGAACACAGATATGAAAAAAATATTAACAATACTGTTATTTAGTATAAGCACTCATTCTATTGCATTCGCCGACACACGAATAGTGATTGACTCATATGATGGAAAATCCAGCATATGGTTAAACGACAAATACATTCGGATGTCTTTTAAAGATAGCAACCCTCAGGGGGATAACCCTGGACCACCTGGCGATATGATTGCGAACTTTAGCTCGGGTAAAAGTTATATGATCATTGATAAAACGAAAACACTTGTTGATACCTCTACCCCGCCCATGATGTTCGGCGCAATGATGCCAAAAAAATCCGAACACAAAATAATTAAGGCGACCTATAAAAACAAAGGACCGGGTAAAACCATTTCAGGATTAAAAACGACTCAATATGAAGTGAGTATTCAGGGAAGAAAATGTTTTGACATGCTACTTACAAAAAATCAGGCCTATGCTTCAGCAATGAAAAAAATTGATTCACTGCATGATGATGCCGGAGATTTTGAAAGCATATGCGATCAGATAAATGAACAGGTCGATATAGAAGCCAATGAAAAGTACGGCTACCCTGTAAAATCCATAACCGCTGATGGAAAACTGGAGATGCTAGTGGTGGCATTCAAAACCAATGTGAAGGCCCCTGCAAAATATCTGTCTTTTCCATCTGGCTATAAAATCAAGACCATGACACAAATAATGCAGGAGGAAATGGCTAAACAATTCCCTCAGTAATGTACACCTCTGCATAGAGAAAAAGCTGAACCGCAGTCTTTTCTCTATGCACTTCACTACGCTCATGCTGAGCTATTTTGTTAAGGAAGCTCTGGACAAGTCTATTTTACAGCTGTAGGTTCAAACATGAATAGCGCTTACTTAAGCACAAGTCTCTTGTTTTAGGGGCACCATGGCACACTAAATACGCAGACCCAAGGCCAGATCAAGCGAAGCGGATCTGTCATCCTAAATTAATCAGTTGGACGCCATAAAGAGTGCCTCTGGGAGTTCCCATGTTGATAATTATGGGACGTAATCAAAAAGAGCGAAGACGTGCAGGGATGCACTAATATCGCGGTTGCAGGATGCAAAGGAGTGATGCTTTGATATAGTCAGGTGTGCTCCCAGGGGTGCAATTCAGGGTGTAGCACCATGACCCTAGAAAAATCAGTTGAATCGCAAAAGTCTGCGCAAGCCCTTGACTTGCCTGGCTATATGAAAAAAACGCTCATCACCCATAAGGTGAATACGCTTTTTTTCATTACGCCATCCAAATCAATTGCTTACACATCTTTTTTGCGCCCAACTGATTTTTCTAGGATGACCCAGCGGGTGACTTGCACTAAGTGAGAATAACTTACATTCTCAAATGCTTACAGTGTATTTGTGCGGTTAACTGGAGGGTCATAAAGCTTCACACTAACCAGGTGGATCCACTGCGTTTGATCCCCCTACGCCGCATCTCGGCAGCAGACATTGCACTTAGCGAATGGACCTTTTGGTCTTGGCACAGAGTTCCCTCCCCCCCCTACAATTCTCTTTCAATAAACGCTATAATCCCCACCTCAGATTCAATAGCGATACCCCAATGTCAGAAAAACACACACCCACCGAAATCAAACTCCATCAGAAATCACAGTTACTGGAAATCACCTTTGCTGACGGTGAAAACTTCAAATTCCCCAGTGAATACCTGCGCAGCCACGCAAAGTCTGCAGAAATTGAGGCCTCTGACAAGCCCGTTTTTGGCAAGGCCGATGTCAAACTGGTGAAAATTGAACCCCAGGGCAACTATGCTCTGCGCCTGTATTTTGATGATGGCTATGACTCGGGTATTTTCTCCTGGGACACACTATATGAGTTGGGCACGGATTATGAAACAAACTGGAACCAATATCTGGCCCAACTGGAAAAACATGGCCTGAAGCGCGAACCGGCAAATAAGGCCGCTGAAGGTGAAGCAACGATACGCCTGATGTACTTTATGACAAATATGCTGAAAGTAACCCGCAAGGAAACCGAAGAGCTGGCTTTGCCCGGCAGCATACGGGATGTTGAGAAGTTATTAAAACTTTTGCGTATGCGCGGTGAAGGCTGGCAGTGTATGTTTGCGGATAATGCGGTGCAAATTACGGTTAATAAACAGTTCGCCGAGCTGTTTACCAAACTTGAAGATGGTGATGAAGTGGCGTTTGTACCGATTTCCAAGGATATTTAGAAACCGTCTTTCGTCAACAGCGTAAATATTTCATTAAAACGATACAGTTTATGTCTCTGTAAATCTATACACAGAAGCCTTTGAATTTTCTTTGACGAATGACCAACGACTACAGACGAGCGACTTTGCCTTGTTCTTTCGTCCTGTTCGACAAACACCGAACAGACACAGGATTCCAGATTATGTTAAATCCCCGACTAACGACTAACGACTAACGACTAACGACTAACGACTAACGACTAACGACTAACGACTAACTCCCATCCCCAGTAACTAAACTAAAAAACGCCTCACCCCATATCTGCTTTGACTGCTGTTTTATCTGTTTACGAATACTTTTAATATCGGCTTTCAGTCGCTTAAGCCCAGCGGGTTGAAACTGCCCGGCTAATGTGACGGATGCACTATCTGTGGCGAAAACCCACAGAGTTTCTTTACCGAAGGGCGGTTGAACTATAAACTGAAAAGCAGAGTTTTCAGCCGGCACGCTTATAAAAAAACCCGCTTTGTAAAAATGACTCTGCTGTATGTTATTGGGAATGATCTGAACCAGCTGCTGCAATGCATCTTCATATATTACATAAACATAGGCGTCTTTATCCAGACTAAGCAAAAAGGATAAAACATCATTTTGTTGAAATTGCTGCTGATCCCCAAGGTGACTGGTAATTTCAATATTAATTGACTGCAGGGTATTTTTTTCAGCCGCTGCGACAACAGAAAACATCAAAAGGCACGATAAAATCAGCCTAGTCAAGATGAAATGCATGGGTATAGCCAAAAAATAATGCATTGATATTATAATCCTGCTGGGCACCATTATCTGACTTAAATTCATAGCCTCGAAATTTAACGCCAAAGTTTAAAAAGCTGTTTTTATTCAGCGTATAAAGCAGACCGATTTCCAGCGCACTGCTGGAGCCATCACCCACTTTACTACCCCCGCTTTCCTTTATGTCGCCACTGACAAAGCCCAGTGACCCGAATAAAGTCCAGTCTTTATTCAACGGGTTATAGCCCGTTACTCCCAGCCCCAGACCAGCAAAGGTCTGTTTATAATTATTACTCTTCCACTGGTTTTCTACGGTTTTCATATCGACAAAAAGAGACACCTGTGGCCAGAAATAATACCCCACCAGTATATCAACTTCACTTTGTTGAACCTGGTCTGTAGCAACTGCCGCACTACCCGTGGAGGTAAACTGGTCAGGTGCGGTACCGGTAAAATCATAGTTACCATTCTGCAAATTCAGGCCCGAATAGAATTTATCCGTTTGCCAGGCCAGATTGACCCCCAGCTGCCCACCGTTATCACTGTTGAATTCTGTGCCATCGGCATTGTTACCCTGCCAGCCGGAACCCAGCAGCTTTGCACCTAAAATAAGCCGTTGTCCCGCAACAAGTGAACCACTAAAAAGCAGTATTAATGCCAGCAGTAAACAGGTATTGATAATTTTTTTTCTTAACATAATATTCTCAGTTAACTCAAAGCGTGGGAATAGGTAGAACAGGGCTATCCACTCTATCTGAAACTGATTTTTCTGCACCCACAACATTTCCTTCAGCTTCAATGATTTCTTCATCTGGTATAACTTCCACCGCGACTTTAACCCGGTCAGCCGGCACACCTTTTACACCCAGTTTCAGCTTTATAAATATAAACTCACCCAACTCATCACCCGCGCCCTGCAATACACCACTTTCCGGTACCTGATCGACATTATTAGCAACCGCTTTTGTAACATTGCCGGATAATTCACTGGAGCTTAACATCGGGCTGGTATTGTTATTTAATTCACTGAGCAGGAAATAGGTAAAAGGTGAATGTCCTGATGCCCTGTAATTGTCATCAACAAACTCCTCTCCCCCTGCTGCCATAATCTGTACACTCTTTTTATTTGATACTTTTTTATAATACTGCTCATCCGCCGTGCCGGGTGCAGGGCCACGAGTCCCACTGCGTAATAATGCCCCACTGAAGCAGGAGTCAGATATCAAAAGCGTATGTTTAGCTCTGGAGGCTATTCCTGTCAGCTCATCACGAATAGTGGAGTGGCGTAGAAAAGTGGTATTGTCCATACCCTGCGCATCAACCGGCACCCAGAAGCCTTTATTGGTATCGGTATCGAGAAAACCATGCCCAGCATAATAAATCAGCACATTGTCTTTACGCATAACCCGACGGGAGAGATCCTCTATGGCATTTAAAACCTCTTTACGACTGGCATTTTCCAGCAATTGAACATCACTGAAACCATAACTTTCACTTAAGAGCTCGGCCACGGACCGGGCACCATTTTGTGCGGTTTCCAATGAACGCCAGACACCCTTGCTGTCAATATATTCATTATTGCCTATCACCAGCGCACGATAACTCCCCTGATCAAAAGGCGTCTGCGCTTTCCTGTCGAGTGTTTTCAGGGCAATACCCCTTGACCCGCCCTGCACCATAAACGAGGCGCTCAGCAGTAAAATAAATAATGCTCTTACAAAATACATGATATTACCTGTTGTTAATAACAAAACCACCGGTCGTTATAAATGTTTTTCCATCACCGGTTAAACCGGATAATGTCCACTCATACCGGTGATTAATATCGAGAACATTGAGTTTTATTTCCGCCTGATTTAATGCTGTATCTACTTCTGCCAGGGTATTTTTTCTACCCTGTGCAACCACCTGCAAGCGTAATTTATATTGCTTTACATTTTCAACTGCGGGCCACGAAAGACGAACAACATCTCTCTGTATATAATTCACGTTCAGCCCATCATAGGGGCGACTCTGTTGTTCGGCTTTGCTGAAAAAGCCGATGCCAGGCAGTGCATCCTGCGAACGAAAGTGAATCAATGGATTATCCTGATACTGCACAATCTCCCTGTGCGGCAACGTTTCATCAGACTTATCAGCCAGCGGTACAATCATCACCACTAAAGCCAGAACCAGGGCAGCACTGACAGATGCCGGAATCCACACGGGCGACTGATACTCAAACAGGCGGCTTAATAAAGATTTTAGACTATTTGCAACAGGTGCTTTCTGCTGCTGACCGGTTAGTGAGAAATCTGACTGTAACTGTGCTTCAGGCTGAATCACCTCAGACATAGCAGCCATGTGACTGACATAGTGCAATGCGGCTTTTAATTCAGCCGGGTTATTTTTAATTTTCTGTAATACAGGAGCATCAACTTCGCTGCGAACAAAATCTTCTATTATCTGCTGTTGAGCTGCATCAACAGGTGTTATTTGCAATGATGGATAATGCTGCTGCAAAGATGAAAGCACGCCAAGCTGTGTTCTGCATTCGGCACAGCCTGCCAGATGCAGCCGCAGTGCCGTGAATTCTTCGGCCTGCGGCTGTTGCAGATATTCGTTTAAATCGTCTGTTTCGGGATGTTCTGTATTCATAATTTATAAGAGACAGTCAATAGTCATAATTTTGAAAAATATTTTGCACTAAACTGGGTATATGAAATTAAAAGGCCGCTCTGTTTCAATATTTTACATCATTACCCCATCATGCCAGCCAGTTTTGCCAGGGTTTTACGTCGAAAATAATATAACTGCTGCACACTGGTGTCTTTTGCCGCCACACCCTCTTTTATACTGATATCCATTTTATTCAATGCCTGTAAAACATACTTTGCATCCTGCTCTTCAAGGGTTAAAGCTTCAATAACAAATTGCTCCACCGGGTTTAATTTTCCCCAGGCGTCGCTCAGCTGCTGTTTTTGTTGCTGATTTTCAGGCGACTCATCATAATCAGCCAGATCCTGCTGATGCGCAGTGGTACCATCCGTCGTCGATTCGGTTAATGAAATATTCACCGGCGGATTAAGTAAATGCAGTCGTCGCTTCTGTGTCAATAGTAAAACAATCTGCTGGCATATCTGCTCAGTTTCTAACAGTGGTAGAGACAATGTCTGGGCAATGTTTTCAGTCGATTCATTCGAGCGCAACAACATAAACACCCTGCCTGCTCTCGGGTTCAGTGCCTGTATATAGGTAGGCACATGAATATGCCGGCCAAAACGCCAGTCTTTCCAGCGTTCATAAAATGGCAGTGAATTTGCAATCTGATACAGATAAGCAAACAGGCCGGCACCATTGCGCCCCTCATATTTCAATAATCGCTGATTGCTGCACAGGTCATTTAACATCCAGCCATAACTGGCATTCCCCCATTCACACAATGCTGAGCCATTCACTGACTGAGGCACGGGCGGGTTCAATGTGCAGCTGTAATTAAATTTATTTTCCCGGCAGAAACGTTTGCAGAACCGGCTACTCTGATAGCTGATTACTGGAGCTACCAGCTCGTTCACCTGCCGGCGTGCGGTCTCCTCGCCATTAGCCGCCTGCTGTGCCAGTGCCTGCTGTAATGGCACTGGCTGATCTGTGATATTGTTCTGCTGCAAAAAATTATTCCATGATATACAGGGTACAGGTTAATTATAGTGCACCCATAAAAAGTTAAATCCAGGAAAATCAGTTGAATCGCAAAAGTCTGCGCAAGCTCTTGACTTGCCTGGCTATATGAAAAAAACGCTCATCACCCATAAGGTGAACAGGCTTTTTTTCATTACGCCATCCAAATCAGTTGCTTACACATCTTTTTTGCGCCCAACTGATTAATTTAGGTTAAAGAAAGCCTGAGTCATACCGGGCACATCTCCTGTTCAGGGAGTATATAAAAACCAGCCCTGTACTTTATTGTTATTTAAATGCAGCGCCAGGCCATATTTATCATACGCCAGGTATTCACCACTGCTGATCAACAAACGCCTGTCGGGAATTCCCAGGGTTTTAAATGGCCGGTCAGCACTGTCTCCCGCTGAAATTATATTGCCAATAGAGGCCCTGCCCATATCCTGCCAGGCACTGATAATTTTTCCCTCTGAACCGGTAATAAAGCGACTGCCATTTTGCAGACGATAAACTCTGTGCAATTCGCCATCAATCCATAAATCATCTGCCTGGCCATCTACCTGACTGCCCCCCCCCAGGTTAGCATCTCCAAGACGATAACCATTAATCGTCGGTGCCTGAGATAATGGGGCCAGAGACAACTGGGCCTGATTTAACTGATTCAGTGCCAGCCGGAATAACAGGCTGTTGCCTGATTTTTTTGCTTTCTGTGCCAGCTGTTTCCAGTACTTTCTGCCGACATCGGTTTTATCTAAAAACTGCAATAAGGCAACATAGTTAAAATAACTGCTATAAAGCAACAGGTTATCTGACATAGCACTGGTGTTTTTTGCTTTCTCCAACTGGCTCAATAAACCGATAAATTCCTTATCAGACTGCTGTGGCAGCCCTTCAATCGCCTGTGTCATGGCCAGCAATAAATCAACACCGGCATCATTTGAAAACGTTGGCCGGTATCGCCCCTGCAATACACCGCGCACCATATAGCTATTGCCTTCGAGTAAATAGGCCGTAGCCAGTAACAGGTAACTCTTTCTATGCCCCGGTGCCAGGCGAATGGTTTTTTCAAACAGTTTTATGCTGTTTTGCAGGGCGGACTGTTTTTCCCCCGTTAATTTTTTTATGATTGCCTGTGATGTTGAGCGGCTGTTCTGACCAGAATAAGATGAACTGGGCGATGAACCGGGTGCAGCCTCGGTACTGGCATCCAGCATCAGTGGATAATAAAAAGCCGGCTGTTTTATTGCACCCAGTGCTATCAGCTGATTATGTGCTTCCACCGCTTCTGCCAGATAACTCAAACCCAGCGCAGATAACACAGCACGACCGGGATAGTCCCGAGCATAGGCACTGAAATACTCCCGCGCCTTTGTGTAGTTTTTCGCCACAAATGCCTGCACGCCCAACTCATATAACATCGTCTGGGTTGCCAGAGAGCTCAGTTGTGCTCGAGTGCGCAGAGCCCTGTCACGAGCCTCACCACAGGCCTGGTTAACCTGGCTACTGACAGAATATTTAGCCTCAAAGCGACAGGATTCGCCCCATATATTTTCCACCCAGGCGGTAAAAAAATCCTGCTTATATAAAATTTGATAAGGGTCATAACCCACACTGGCCATTAAAATCAGCCCATCGTGATCCGCCTGCGCCTCTTTCTGCTGCATACTGACAATGGTTTTTTCATCCAGCTGCAATTCGTGTAATGCCTTGCGGGTTGGCTCTGCCGTGCGTTTATCCAGCATACGAAAAAAGCGCTGATGCCACAGGTCATCCGCCCGCTGATGCGCCAGCTCGTGGGCCAGCACAAAAGCCAGCAAATGACGACCCCGCTGCTCGCCAAAGCGCATACAACTATCAATCGCTTCACGGCTTAACAGTATATTGCCATCTGCCAGAGAAGCCGCCCAGGGCCCCTTTGTCGATTTAACCACCGTCAGGCCCGGCTCCAGTCGGGAGTTATCCCAGGCCCGCAGCAGGTTCTTAAATACCACTTGCGCCTCAGCCACCTGCGGGTCTTCACTGGCGGGAATGCGGTAAGACTTCCACCAGTTAATCGACTGACGTGGGTCATCCGGTGGCGCAGGCGGTCGCTCAGCCGCCATACACAGACTGCTGACAAATAAAAGGATCAATAATGGTAAACGCTGTTTCATATTCTGTTTATTTTTTAGAGAGTTCTTAATTAAAAAATAGACGACAGATTCATGTCTATTTGAAAAAGAATTTAATAAAAATATTTTTTCAAATAAACTCTTCTCTCCCGTCTCCTCTATTACAGATACAAATAACAAGCACAATGGAGATTTCTTATGTTAAAAACCACCCTGCAGTTATCCACACTGGTACTCAGCAGCTTTCTATTTATTGCCTGCGGCAATTCAGATAATAGCACCACCCCGGCCAAGGACAGTTTATCGGTCGACCTTAAACTGCCCGACAGCCTGACCGGTGGTGGCAGCACTCAGCAGACAACATCAAAAACACTGAGCCAGAATTCAGTCAGTAAAATACAGCAGATTACACGATCTGCAAAGTCAGGCACAGGCCAGCCCTGTTTTTATAATGGCATTAACGATGACGAACCCTTCCGCAATGGTTACCAGACCACAAAATTTATGGTCTCTGTAATGGCCAGCTGGACCTGCATTGCCGATCTGTTAATCGATATTTCCACCGTAGTACCCCATGACGGGCTGATAAAAGAGACCGACAATAATATTGATAATGCAAATTACGATGCCGATGAACCCACCCATTACAATGTTATAGACGAGTCTGCTACACAGACCACAATCAATATGTATTATGGTTATAACCGTTCCAGCCCGCCGGTTACAGGTGAAGCGCCTCAGTTTTATATTTCCTGGGACAAACAGTCAGACACCGATTATCAGGGCCGTATGGTGGTTAATGCCAGTGGTGTGAACTGGGATAACCGTAAAGCGGATGACCCGGTCATGATGCGCATGGACTTTAATTTCAATAGCACCACACAAACCGCCGATATGTTTTTACAGTTTGATGCAAATAACCAGTGGGCTGATGGTATGCGCATTAATATCACAAAAGACCTCACCGCCAGTCCACTGGACCAGGTTTATCTGGCACGCGGGTTAATTAATATGAAAGCGCAGTTTTTACCGGTAGCCTCGATCAGTGAAATTCCCCAGATTCAACTATTTACCGCATCCGATGGCTTTGGTAATGGGGCTGCAATTACTGAAATTCAGGATATGAGCCTGCCATTGCTGCTTAACCAGAGTACGAATAATCATCTGGGTAATTATCTGTTCAGTAAAAAAGACACCTATTTCTTCAGCTTTGACCAGAACTGGGAATACATTAATAAAACCATTGTTTCAGCCGAATACCGGGGTGGTCGCACAACAGCAGCAACCGGTGGCAGCTGGGTTCCCTTTGACCCCTCTCTTGATATCATCATATCCGCTATGCCGACACTGGATGCAGATTACTTTAGCGGCAGTAAATGCACCAATAATGGGGATGACTGCACGACTCTGCTGAACGCCGTTTTTGATTTCACCGGCGGCTTTGCCGGGCATGAGCAGAACCAGGGCAGCGATCCGGCAGACTGGAGAAGCAGCGCTATTAATAATGCGGTTTATCTGAGCAGTGTTTACCCGAACAGCATTAACTGGAACAATGCATTCGATCTGAGCTTTACACCCGCCACCGTGCAATAAACCTTACAATCCGTGCGCCGCGCAACTGAAAACAAACGTTCAGCTGCGCGACGGACTCTCCTCTCTCGATAATCCTGTTTTTTCGACCACATAAGCCTAAATTTTTATCTAAAGTGCGCCTTCTCGCAAAATTTCTGGTTTTGAAGCCGTTAAACTAATTGATTCACATCAAGACAAAGTAATTTCTTTCCCGCGTACAGTTAAGAATGGTTTTTATTTACAGTCTATTAAATTAGTTTTTACTTATATAGAAGACAATCTTATTTGAGCCATAAGCTATTGTTTTAACAATGTTTTTAGGTGCTTTCATGCACTTCGGAATAGCCGCATAAATTTAATAAAAATTACTTATCAGGGTAAAGATAATTGTGTTTTGTGTTTTGCCTCTAAAGGGATTACTGTTCAATCCCCGAAAGGGAGATTAACCGGAAGTTTCAGCACTTTGCCCTGTCATGTAACTGAACTGTAAAATGCTTTTTATAAAGCCGATTACATCCGGAAAATAAGGAACATCTATAAGAATTTTGGCCGGTTAGGTCAACCTGACGGATCCGACATCATGTTGATGTAAAACAGGGTGGCCTGACCGGCCTGATAAATCTGTAAATAAACGCGACAACGTTTGATCTTAGTTTTTAAGAACAGACTGAACCGGGAATATTTACAAAAAATGTAATATTACAATTAAACCAGCAAAGGAGCATACGAATGCCAACTTTCGTACGTACTGAAAAATGTGATGGATGTAAGGGTCAAGATAAGACCGCTTGCATGTACATCTGCCCGCATGACTTAATGAAGCTAGACAAAGACGGTTCTGAAACTGGTCACGCTATGAAGTCATATAATCAAGAGCCAGAGCAATGTTGGGAATGTTATTCCTGCGTTAAAATCTGCCCACAGAACGCAATCGAATGTCGTCACTATGCAGACGTAGTTCCATTGGGTGGTTCAGTTCAGCCATTACGTGGTACTGACTCTATTATGTGGACGATCAAGTTCCGTAACGGCACTATGAAGCGTTTCAAATTCCCAATCCGTACGACTCCTGAAGGTTCTATCGATCCTTATGCAGGTAAGCCTGAAGCAGACATGGCTAAAATTGAAGAGCCTGGTTTCT
>UOFI01000069.1_pt1 | contig 92092 bp, 69 predicted proteins | sample 1988361 | NCBI WGS metagenome assembly UOFI01 (sample SAMEA4712194, study PRJEB27164) | hydrothermal vent metagenome | biome: marine basaltic hydrothermal vent biome; feature: marine hydrothermal vent; material: mineral | place: Pacific Ocean | collected 2011-06-14/2011-07-23 | depth 1689 m
ACATACATTACTATTGGTAACGCAAAACCTTAACATATGGCCTTAACTCATAAGTTCGTTTTTAACCTTACTCTCATGTGATGACCTGTTAATGTCAATATTTAAGAACACGCAATTATTATCCCGTATAACAGATACTGTCTAAAAATCAGATAGTTAGGCTATTTTCAGCACATGAGGGCATCATCCACTCAGCAAAATATGTAAAATTCCCCGACTCTCAGAAAAACCTGCCTTTTAACCAGCCCCCCAGCACCCAATTTTGTAAATAGAGTTTTTTTATTCTAGACTTCGCATTAGAAAAGATATTATTATCATAAAAAACAAGGGGATTCAATAAAAACAATCTGTTTTTTATATTTTTAAAATTCTTATTCAAGATTTCCGCATTTACAACGTATAAGCAATTTAAATATTCACACACCCACATTTCAAAGCTGGTAAAAAGCAAAAGCACACATACACTAAGATGTACATTTAAACGCCTCAAGCCAGGCCGACAAGACAGATACTGCAAGACTCCATGCGCCTACCGCAAGAATACGGGTGATGAGCTTACTAGAGATGCATCCACTGCGCCTCCTGAGCGAGAAGTGCTCTTTTCATATCTACCAATAGCAATAGTAACGCATATTTTATCGTGACCGGACTTCGCCCAGCCCAGCTGAGTGCTGTATAATGTTTTTCTTTTCACTCTTAACCCGGACTCTATCTATCTATTATGCTGCAAAAAGTTTTAAATTTAATACAGAATAACCAGCTGCTGGAAGCAAAATCACTTTGCGAGCAACTTAACCACAATAATAAGAAAGATCTGGATGTCTGGATGCTACTGGCAGATATTTATCAACAATCAGGTACCTCCGCTAAAGCTGAAAAATGCTATCGTAAAATCATTAAACTTAAAGCCGATTATGCACCGGCCCATACCAGCCTTGCTATGTTATATCATGCTCAGGGGAAATTTTTAAAATCAGAACCCTGTTACCGTATTGCTTTAAAATTAGACAGCAGTCAGGCTTTTGTACATTTTAATTTTGGTATTGCCCTGCAGGAACTTGGCAAACAGAATGAGTCCATAGCGCAATATCAGAAGGCTATTAAACTGAAAAGTGATTATGTTAAGGCTTATGCCAACTTAGGCTATATATTGCGCCAACAAGGCAAGCCTGATGAAGCTGTAAACAGCTATCGCCAGGCTTTGCAGTTTGCACCCAGAGTTGCAGACATCCATTATAACCTTGGCTGGGCTCTGTTAGATGCCGGCCATGTTAAAGAAGCTGAAGAACACCAGCGGCATGCCATTGAATTACAACCTGGTTACTCAGACGCATGGTCAGGCCTGGGAGCTGTACAGTTTTTTAATGATGACATTGAAAACGCCCAGCTCAGTTACCAGACAGCATATAAACTGCAGTCAGATGATGTTGACATACTCTGCGGCTACAGCAAGGTACTGTCTGCTCAATCACGTCGCAATGAGGCAATGCAGTTAATTAATGAAGCCCTGAAGCTTGCTCCAGATAGTATTCTGGTCAATATAAGTAAGGCCGAAATCCATATCGCACTGGGGCAACTGGATGAGTCTCTAAGCTGCTGCGAGCACATTTTAAAGACATCACCCAAAAACGTGGAAGCGATTAGCGTGGCCGCTGCAACCTGTGAAAAGCAGGGTGATGCTAAACGTGCTTATGATTACCTTTTGCCGTTATTGAAAAATGAAAACTGCGACGTCAAGGTTATTTTAACTTTTGCAGCGATCAGTAAGTCACTTGGCCTTGAAAATGAAGCGATAGAGCATATGCAACGACTGCTGCAAAGTAATATCGCTATGCAGACGTCACTTTACAGGAAACTGCATTTTTCATTAGGAAAAGCCTTTGACAGTTTGAAAGAATATGAAACGGCTTTTAAATACTTCGAAACCGGTAATAATTTAAAACAGGGTATATTCGATATCAGCAGCTTTCAACAGGACATAAACAGCCAGATCAATGTTTTTTCTTCTGGCTTTAGCCAGTATCTTCCGTCAGCATCGACTCACTCAGATCGCCCCGTTTTTATTATAGGTATGCCTCGCTCCGGCACCAGTTTGATGGAACAGATTTTGAGCAGTCACCCTCTCGTGACGGCTGCCGGTGAATTAACCAATATAACCCATTTGGCGCAGTCATTACCTGTAACACATAATTCAGACATATATTATGCCGACTGCCTTAAAAACTCAAACACTCAGCAGCTCAACCAGCTAGCCGAAGCTTATTTGCAACATCTGCACAGTTTAGACCCTGATGCCCGCTATATAACAGACAAGATGCCGAGCAATTTTATGCACCTTGGCCTCATTCAGCAGCTGTTTCCTGATGCCCGTGTTATTCATTGCATGCGTGACCCGATAGATACCTGTTTATCCTGTTATTTTCAGGATTTCTCTGGCAGCCATCCGTGGATTTATGATTTACGGGACACGGCTAATGTGTACCTGGAATATCAACGCCTGATGCAACACTGGAAATCTGTACTGAATATCCCAATACTGGACATTCAGTATGAAGAACTGGTAAGTAACCAGGAGGCTATGAGCAAACAGATTATTGAATTTTGCAAGCTCGACTGGAATGATGCATGCTTGCAGTTTCATAAGAATAAACGCTTTGCCAAAACGGCTAGTTACAATCAGGTGCGGCAACCGATGTATAATAAATCGGTTGCCCGATGGAAAAATTATGAGCCACATTTACAAGTATTAACGGATATTTTTGAAAAATGAGAACCAGCAAAATAACAATCAGCACACTGCATGTTTATTTATAGCTTTACGTATTTCAACACTGAATCAATCCAAATATCCAGTAAAACCCACCTGTTAAACCCTTTTATTCTTTAATAACGCCCTCCTTTCGATCAAACCTGAAAGGGAATATCATAAAAAAACCATCTACTGCTGACACATCGCCTCTGACAATATTTGTGTGCCACATTAGTAACACAGCAAATTACTGCTTTATTTTAAATGACCTTGTTTGCTGCTCAATACTCTGGCTTTACGCACTGTTCAGAATCAAGGCTAGTTTTCGAAGGCGTGCTCAAAATTATTGACATGGCCTGCGAGAAAACGTAACGCAGAGTCTGGACAGGGTGTAATCCCCTCTTTATTAAGCAGGTGGCCGCGACCTGAAGTACGCATCTGCGGCATTACGAACCATTAAAAATGGAATAAGCCGTTCTGCTACGATTTATTCCTTGCAGCTACATGCTTCAGATCACACAGAGGATATAATCTATTTTTAGAAACACCCTAAACATTGATTGATAATTTCTGCATCAAATCATACAACGTTGGTCGACTCACACCTAACAATTCAGCAGCAGGTGATACTTTGCCATTTGTATGGCTTAGCGCTTTTTTAATGATGATTCGTTCTGCAGCTTCCCTCACTTCCCGTAAATTAAATGAGTTTGTTGCATTGCTTTCACTAACCGATTTTAATTCCAGATCATCTGCACTGAGCTGCTTTCCATCTGCCATAATAACGGCACGTTTGACTCTGTTTTTAAGCTCACGTACATTACCCGGCCAGTCATGAGCTTCAATTGCTTTCAGCGCCTCTTTTGTAAAACCTTTTAGTTTTTTACCCTGATCCGCATTCATCTGATCAAAAAAAGTGCGGGCCAGCAATAGTGCATCGCCTTCACGCTCCTTTAATGGGGGGATTTTTATAGGAATTTCATTAATACGATAATATAAATCTTCTCGAAATTCCTGCTTCGATATTTTATCTTCGAGATCCTGATGAGTTGCGCAAATTACCCGCACATTAACCGCTATCTCCTCTCTACCACCTATGCGCTCAACCACTCGCTCCTGTAAAAAACGCAGCAATTTAGCCTGTAGCGGCATAGGCAGGTCGCCCATTTCATCAAGAAATAATGTTCCACCTTCTGCATATTCAATTTTACCCGGCGTGGTTTTTGTGGCACCGGTAAAAGCACCTTTTTCATAACCAAATAACTCACTTTCTAACAGGTTATCCGGTATTGCAGCGCAGTTAATCGCCACAAAGCGCCCATTAATAGACGGGTTTTTGCTATGCAGCGCTCTTGCACAAACTTCTTTTCCTGTTCCACTGTCCCCGAGCAGCAAAACCGTTGCATCTGAGGGAGCTACTTTTTCTACACGTTGACAGACGGTTTGCATCTGCGGGCTACTGGCGACCATGCCTTCCATGGGTGTATTGATCTGCGCCATTATGAGGCGTCTATTTTCTTCTTCCAGCTCATAAACATGGTGGGCCCGGGTCACAATCTGATTTAACAGCTCTGCATCAATGGGTTTCTGATAAAAATCGTAAGCCCCGGATGCCACCGCCTGCACGGCATTCGCCCTGTCATCATTACCACTGACAACAATGACTTTTGTAAAAGGCGCTCTGGCCAAAATTTCCTCAACTGTTGCCAGCCCCTCGGTAAAACCGCTGGGGTCTGGCGGCAGGCCGAGATCAACGGTAACAACAGGCGGATGCTCTTTAGCCAGCAATTTTAAGGCTTCTTTTCTATCCCCTGCAATAAAAACTTCAAAATCTTCAAAACTCCACTTCATCTGCTTTTGCAGTCCGGGATCATCCTCGACAATTAAAATTTTCTTGCTGTTTTCCATTCAAATTTTTACTCGTTTATATTTATTTAATACCCTGATTCTGCACTAGTTATTTTCTGCAGGCAAGAAGATAGTGTCGGTTTTTTTTACTACCAAATGGAGTATTCTGATTAACCAGAGCGTTATAAAGCGGATGCTTCTTTTCAATCGGCTTATTATATTTGCATTTCATAATATTCACACTATCTAATGCTTGGACAAAGAAATGACCACCCATGATTAGCTCCCCAAAGGAGATACATGATTGCTACTACCCGCGATGGAAAAAACTATGCCTCAAACATTGACTAAAATTGAGACAGTTGCTGACTTAATACACCAACAAAAAGAAAATCCAGCCGTTACTCAGTGCTCCATCCACTGGGAGGGGGGGCCCCGAGTTCACAGGTTTAATTGTTCTGCACATGCATTTCATAATCAGCATATGCCCGTTCTATAATTTGCTGCAGCTGGTCAATTTCAACTGGCTTTGGATAATATCCATAAGCCCCCTGCTGCCGGGCTCTTTCTTCATTACCTGACACCCCAGAACCAGACACAATCAGTACATTTGTCTGCGGCGCTTTATGCAAAATCTCATTCAGTGCCGCAAAACCTTCCCCTGTTCCGTCCGCATCAGGAGGCAAACCTAAATCCAGGGTTACTACGGCCGGGCGGTGTAAATCAAATTGCTCGATTGCATCGCGCCTGGATTCTGCTGTAATGACATCATACCCTTCTAGCCCCCATTTCATCTGGCTCCGTATACCGGGGTCGTCATCTACTATGAGTATTTTAAGCTTAGACATCACGTTTCCGCCCAAGCTCATTTAAGTGCAGAACCTGCGGGTCTTTAACCGTTTCCTGGGATAAACTTAATGGTATTAACAGGCGAAAAGTAGTACCCACGCCCAACTGGCTTTCCACATCAAGTTGCCCTCCCAGCTTACGTGCATATTCCCGCACCTGAAACACGCCAATACCCATAGTGCCTTTGGTTGACTCAAAGGGCTGAAACAGGCGATCATGTATGAAGGATTCATCCATACCCTCCCCCGAATCTTCTATTTCAATCACCGCAAAGCCGCCCTGTTTACGTAATCTGACGGTAATACTGCCTGCATCCTGAGTGGCATCCTGGGCATTTTGTATAAGATGTGCAATATTCGCTGACATACGATCTTTATCGGCAGTAACACGCATATCTTGATCGACACAGGTTAATACGGGTATCGGCAATACACCCGCCTTAACACAACTACGAATACTGTCTTCAAGCAAGCTGCATAAATTGACCGGGCTGCTTTCATCGCCCCCCCCTCCACCACGCAAACGCACTAGCAACTTATTCATTTTATTGACAGAATTTTCAACCGTTATTATGGCATCATCAATAAACATCGGGTTATTTTTATGCCTGGCGGCATTTGAAACAACCATTGACAGCTGCCCAACCATATTTTTTATATCATGAACAATAAACGCAGATAAGCGATTAACCTCTTCAAAACGCCGTGCGCTCACCAATGCCTGAGCCGCATCATACTGGGCCAGGTGGCTTGCAGCCTGTTTTCCCGCTGTTTTTAACAAATCACTATCTTCCCAGTTAAAATAGCGCTCATGAGCTGGTGAGCGTAATAACACCACAAACCCCATCAGGTGCTCCTGCAGCATCAATGGTACGATCAACCAGGCATTTTTATTATCTGTTATCCAGTGAGGTATGCTTAATGAGCCTAAACGCGTATACATTTCCGGATCTTTGTTATACTCATCCAGGCTAATAACAAACTGATGTTCCGATAAAAACCGAACAAGGTCAGTATCTGACGACTCACGCACATTCTGCTGATCATAGTTCCACTGCTCATCCAGCTCATAACATCCATTATCCCTCTCCAGTATCAGTATCCCACCCGGACTATCAATAATTTGTGCCAGAGCGTGTATTGCCCGTTTGTGAAGTCGCTGTGACTCATTCTGCGATGATAACGTACGAATAATACGCAGCCATTCTTCACGGTAATCATATTTGTAGTGAAAAAAGTGCTTATCAATGGCCACTTTAATACGTGATCTGACCCTGCCAGAAAAAAGCAGAACGGCAAGCACCATGACCGAGGCAAACAGGAAGGTAGCCTGTGCAACTACTCCCCAGTCCCCCCCCATATCACGTACATAGTAACCACCAAAGGAAATAAATATCAGATAAATACCCGATGCCAGTAAGGTAGTAGTATGAAAAGCCATACGGCGTGACAGAAAGATATCGATCGAAGCATCACCCAGTGACCACTGCATTTCACGCTTAATTGCCACACCAATTAAAGGCACCACCATTGCATGAATAAAGCCACGGGCATTCCATAGCTCATTATCAATACGTTGAAACAGAAAGGCATCTGAATAAAGGTAAAAATCATAGGCAAACATTCCACCTATGGCGATCCATAGATACTTGAGCGCCCAACGATGCTCATCAGCGGTGTTTCTATAGAGTTGCTCTATTATAACAAGACCGCCAATAGATATAAGCAAGTGTCCTATGAGTACGTCATTACCCGCAATTAATTCAAATAACGAACCGCCGGATATACGATAAAGCGCCAGGAGCATCAGGCCAATAATAAAAACACTGATACCTGCAAAAGCAACCCTGAACTTCTTATTAACCTGGTCTGAGCTTTTGTATGCGGTGCGCAACATGACCAGAAGAAAGGCAAACCAGGCCAGTGAACGAAGCAGCTCCAGTAAAAGAGCGGTACTTAACAGACCGCCATAAGCGGCCTGGTAGGTAACTGTACCTGACCACACCGCACTGGCAAGGGATGCCACCGCCAGCATCGTTTTAGGCAGATTGTCCCGCTTACCCGTTAGCATTATCAGACCTAATACTAAAAACAGGATGGTTGAAAACCCAAAGCTGAAGACTTCAATGATCATTGAGGTAGTTACGAGCTCACTTTTAGTGTTACTAACAAACCTGTTGGAACGGATAGTCTATTAAGAGGCATAGCCGCAGATGCCGAACCTACCAGTGACACATTTAAAGCTGCTTCTGATAATGCGCATTCGTTTTATGTGTCCAGGTAGTATTATGCTATTAAACAGGAAATTACCGCACTAACTTAATTACCACACCTGTAATTCTATGAACCTGGCATGTGTGATTCAACTGATTCAACAGGTTTACAGCTCCCCTACCACAACAGGGAGTATAGGATATTTTACCTTTATTCTCTGTAGATTCCGCAAAACAAAACCATTTTCTGCTCTGCCTCACCCCACTTTAAACTGTCCATGAAAATATATGACTTTAAAGGTACCTCTAAAGTGTTTTTAATAAATCCAGTACTTTATCCTTTCCAGTGTACTTCTGCTCACTCTTTGCCGCTACTTCCAGGTGTGATTTGGCTGCCGCTTTATCACCACTATTATATAAAGCATATCCGAGATGATACCTGAATACTGCTATTTCTGGGGCTTTTTTAACAATAGGTTTTAGGATTTCAATCGCTTTAATATTATCACCTGATTTAACATAAGCCCACCCCAAGGTATCAAGAAAGGCCGGTTGTTTTAATTTCTCAAAACTTTTTGACAACTCCAGAGCTTTTGGTATATCAGCATCTGTTCCATAATCTAGAAGCAGGGAAGCTAAATTATTTGCGGCCACTTTATTTCCTGAATATTTATCAATTATTTGTTTATAAATTTCCATCGACTTATCAAACTGCTTCTGTTTTTCATATAATGCTGCCAAACGCATTTGCACAGGTACTTTATTGTTTAATTTAGATATTGCACCCTGATATACTTTAACAGCCTGATCAATATTTTTTTCAGCTAGATATGTATAGGCAAGACTAATATAAGGGGGCAACCATGCTTCAGCACTTTTTGATGCCCGTTTAAACTGAGTTCGCGCATCCTGCATATTTTTCTGACTCATATATACCACACCCAGAAGTTGATTTGCTGTTGCATCATCTGGATTTTTATCTAAAATTGTTTTTAATCTGCTTACAGCTTTATCTGTCTGCTTGTTAAGCATATACGTGTTAACAATAAATTCCAATGATTTGTACTTGTCTCTTGATTTCAGATATGCTTTTTCGAACTGTTCTAGAGCTTTAGCTGTTTCTTTTTTTGAAAGATAGTACTTACCTCTGGATAAATTTATCTCAGCTTTACCCGGATTTAACTGTTCCAATATATTTAATAAAGAGACAACCTCTTTTTCATCACCCTGAGACGCGACAATTTGCAACTTAAACGCCAGCAAATCATAATTATCTTTAAAATAAGCAAGCGCTTTGTCAGCAACCTTTAAAGCCTCATCAATGCGCCCCTTGCTTGCAAGATAATGAGCATAATTAATATGCGTCTGCTCATTAATAGGGTTGTTTTCAATAGATTTTTTAAGTTCATTCTCAGCCAGTGAGCTTTCTCCATTTAACTCATGCGCCTTTGCAAGCAACAAAAAAGCTTCTACTTTTTTAGGGTCATTTTTAACAACTGTGCGTAAACCATTAATCGCAGCAGTTGCGTCTAAATTATCAAGCGCCAGTTTGCTACTTATTAAAATCGCATCGTTGTTATTAGGGTATTCTGCTTTTACTTCATCGACATAGGCCTTAGCCCCTTTATAATCTCCTTCTTCTAAAAGATCATTCGCCAGAAGTATTCGTGCATTAACGCCTTCAAAATCATAGGACTTGTCAGCAACAATCTGTTTTAAAACCGCTTTGGATTCATCTCTCTTACCAATTTTTTTATAAAAACTGGCCAGTGCGAATTTCAGTTCATATACATCTGGTTTATTTTGTACAACCCTTTTAAGCTCGTCTTCAGCTTTTTGAATATTGAACCTCGATGACAAAAGTTCAATCAGCACTAAATAACGTTGGGCATCTTCATCATCCTGTTCTATTGATTTTCTTAAAACCGCCTCTGCCTTGTCTAGCTGGTTCGAGGTTGCATAAAAAGAAGACAATGCAACCTGCAGTGAATATTTTTCTGGCTCTATACTCACTGCCTGCTTTAGAAATCTCTCGGCATCTGCATAATCACCATTTCTTGCTAAAGTCTGTGCAAGTGCCATGCGAATGGTAATATTCTGAGGATTATCTAACGCCCCTTTAGTGAGCAGTTTAACGGCGTCATCAGTCCTCTCCTCTTTGCGATAGATTGAAGACAGCAAACTTATACCTTCAGTTAAATTTTTATCTTTGGAAACTAACGCCTCTAAATCTTTAGTCGCTTTCTTCTTTGAGCCAACTTTATATTCAATAGTTGCTGATACTAAATTGGCTAACGAGTTATCAGGCTGCACCAACTTTACTTCGGCCAGCAATTCTCTTGCATTTTGAATAAATTGCTCCGTACCAGCAATAACATAAATTTTAGCTAAGTTAACTTTAGCATCCACATGCTGTGGATCTAATTCAATCACTTTTTTATAATTACCAAGAGATTTTCTAAGATCTTTCCTTTTCTCTTCCAGTTGTCCCATTAAAAAATATGCTTCGGCATATTTAGGGTCAATTTGCATGACATTTTTAAATTCAATTTTAGCTTTCTCATAGTTTTTTTCTGCCAGATAGGCTTTACCTTTTTCAAGATATTTAACTTTACGTTCTTCAGCACCACCACAAGCTGCCAGTGAAATAACCAGGATTGATGTCGCGATAAATTTAGTTAATCCCGCAATAAGCTGTTCCATTAACAGTCCTCTTTCATAATTTAAGTTATTTTTTCAGTCGCCTCCACGACGACCCGATAAAACCTGACTTGAAAATAGCTGCACACTTTAAAAACTACTCACAGGCAAATAAATAGAATAGATATTTATATCCATTCACAATTCACTCTACAACTATTTTGGTAAAACTACCATCTCTATAAGGTATTTTTGAGAAACAGTAATTAATAATAAAACTATTCAGACAAGATAAATTAATCTTATTATCTTGATATATGAGCTCCAGGACAAATAGAATCATTGCTATATTACTATATTAGTATATTGGCGTTTTTATTAAGCAAAGGACCTGAACGCCAATACAGCAAGAGCAAGCAATGATGTCACTGTAACAGCTTTAAATCCCAGTAAATTCCTCTTTTCTATTAATTCGCAGCCGTAAAAAAGTATGATTATTTTTAACATATAGTCACCATATATATTATTCTCTGGTGCCATGTTAAAAATAGTAAGAGCAATTACAACGAGAATTGCCATTAGGTAATCCAGTGGTGACATGCTGAAGTCGACTGTATCATCAAATTTTATAATCATAATTACAGCTGCAGCCATTAAAGCATATACCGTTGTTTCCAGATCAGAATTAAATGAATTATCAAAATGCAGATAGAGAAAATCAAGATAAACAACAAACGCAGCTGTTACAAAGAGTATCAGCTTTGCTAGATTCCTAAGATGCACTTTCAGACCAATATACACCAGTAAAACAAGAATAATTAACCCCAGAGATAGGTAACCAATATCTGCTGGCACAGAGTCAACAGCAAAACTAATCGAGAGAAATACTAGCGCTACAGCAAATACAATATAATCACCCAGTAATCGCAACAGTATTTTGCTTTTTAATTTTTTATTAATAAATCCATCAACAACTGAAGCACCATCAGCCCTTTTTAATTTAAATCCCCTTCTCTCTAGTACTGTCAAAAATATAAAAACACTGATTACCACTGTGAAGTATATTGAAAGTATCAGCCAGTCATAATCATACATAAAAAGTATTGAACACAAAATCAATAGCGTCTGCACCAGATATATAATGATAACAGATTCGTAATGGGTGAAACCCAGGTCAAGCAAGCGATGGTGAATATGATTACGGGTTGCTTTAAACCAGTTCATACCCCCGGATATACGTAAATAAAATACCGCCAGAATATCAACTACTGGCAAACCTAATATCAACAGGGGCAAAGCAGGGCTCAAAGCAGGGTTTGATTTATGTGTAAGCACGATAACCAGAAACCCCAGAGAAAAGCCTAAAAATTGACTTCCACCATCCCCCATAAAAACTTTTGCCGGGTGACTATTAAAGCGTAAAAAACCAAAAACACCTCCCATAACAGATACCACAAGAAATATCATGGCGGTATCACCCACCATGTACATAAAATAGCCTATACACGCCAGGCTTAACAATGATAAACCACCGGCCAGGCCATCTAAACCATCAGAATGATTGGTAGCATTTATCATTCCAACAATAGCGATAACAGTAAATGCCTTGCCGACTACTTCAGGTATATCCCCAATGAGTGGAATCGTTGCTACATATAAGTCTGCATAATAAACAGCCGGTAGAACAGCAACAAACTGACCTATAAATTTAACATAATGCCCAAGCTCACAGGAGTCATCCCACACGCCAAATATAAGTAATACAAGACAACCAAATATATAAGATGTAATGACTGGCTCAAACGGCAGCCAAAAAACAATGGGAACGATTGAGCCAATAACAATACCAATACCACCCACTCTTGGAATAGGCGTGGTATGCACTTTGCGGGGGTCGGGCAAATCAACCATTCCTATCCGAGGTGCCAGACGTATCATTATGGGAACAATGGTCATACTTATGACCATTGCAATTACGAAAAGAAGCAAGCTATTCAATTTATTACCATATATTTAATATATAAAATTTACACCATTCCATTATCTTATTTCTGTAACCCCTGATTCAATATATCAGAAATAACGACCTGTCCCCTAGCTTATTCCTAAATTCCTCATATTCGATAACACTCTCAAATAACACAAATATACAATGCATAATTACAGAAAATACCTCAGCCTACTTTCCTGGGATATAGTGTCCTATCTCTTTATTCATCTGCACAATAAATGCTTTTATGTGCTGATCAGCACGTGCAATATCATCATTAGCACTTAATAATGCTGTTATTCGTATTAATGCACCATCTGTTCGGTTTTTTGTTAATGAATCCCAGAAGAGATACCATTTAACCATATATTCATTAGTTATAATACGTCCACGTTGTTGGAACCAGTAATATACCAGTTGCTTCGATTCACCTTTTTGAATAACAAGGCGATTAACCACCAAGGGTACTCCCTCTACATCTATTCCTTCTACTGGGTATTCTCCAAAACTGGAAATCCGCCAGCCACCACCTGGTATACAGGATTTTGGCGAGTGAGCAGAAGAGCCAGATTTTTGCGATGCATAATAAGCACTATAAAAATTCACCCTCTTGCCGTTAGTACTATCTACATAATCTCTCATCATATAATCGGTCAGTTTTAAAACATCAAGATATATCTGTTCTATATAGCCTTGCTTGCCTTTCCATGTATCTAGCATGTCAGGAAATTCAGAAAAAACTTTTCTATCAGGAGGATCAATATTTTCGGGCCTTTCCAACAATAATGACGCCATGCCCACTACCAACAAAATAACCAATGAACCTACATATGCTTTGGGAATTTTTCTAGTATGTATATCAGCATCTTTGTTTGTTGGTTCTGGTAACTCTACCCCAAACACTTCCCTGAGTGGGCGAGAGTCATTGCCAAGTTTATTTAACAGCCACATTTCTGCAATCAAAATGGCTGTACACAACATAAAAATAATCCATCCTTCAAAGTCATGCAAAAAACCTTCTGCCTGAGATGGCCCCCAATATTCTACCAGCACACCTATCACACCAATGCGAAAACTATTCATAAATATGGTTACAGGAATACTCGATAAAAAAATCACCAGGCGCTTCCAGAATACCGCCTGATAAAAATATGACGCTATAAAGGCCAGTGTCATCAGTGGAAATAGATAATTAAGACCACTACAGGCTTCTACAACCTGCAACTTATATGTACCAAGGTCAATAACATTACCTTCCAGGTAAACACTAATATTAAATAACCTTATAACAAAAACGCCCAACTGCGATGATATTAGCTGCAATTCAGCAGATAAATTATTGAGAAAAAAACCCGGCAGTGGCACCATAAAAAGCAAAAATAACAAAGGTACAAAAATAATCTTTACTTGTTTTATACCCACATAAGACAAAACTATGCCAAATATTGAAATAACGAACCCATATTGTGAAATAGTAGAAATTGTAGACAAGTTGCCTAATAAAATTAAAATTACACCCAAAGCAATGACGACTACACCTGACCATGCCCCCTGAAACGATCTGGCTTCAAGCTGCTCTTTTTTCTGCCATATAAGAAAAACACTTATAACGGGTATCAAATAACCATGACTGTATTCTTCTCTGGTTTCCCAGAACCGAAGCATTTCTGCAAGCGCATCAACACTCATTGCAACAAGTAATGTCAACATAGCTAGCAATAATAACCATGTCCATATCGAATCCCTGTAGATAACCACCCTATCTTCTTGATTTACCATCATATTATGCATCTTTTAGTTCAAAAATTGCTATTACTATCATATAAGAAAGCATATAAATATTCCCCTGCTTTAAACAACCCCATTAGAATCAATTAATATAAGAGCTTGGTTATATTTAGTCATAACATCCAATTGATATACAGAGACTCATCAATATTCATCAATTTATTATATTTTATTTCCTGTATAGCATACACTACACCTCCAGCAATTTTAACTATAAAAAAATAGAAAAACTTATATGATGATAATAAATCATAATGCCGTATACATATAATAGTAACAACATTCATAAGTAAACTGATATAGAATAATCCTATAATGAAAAATGCCGTACCCAGGCTATTGTCACTCAATAGCTACAACTATCGACGCGGCGGATCAGATGCCGTTTTTATTGACCACGATAAATTATTCAGTGATGCTGGATGGAATACTTGCGTGTTCACAATGCATCACCCTGAGAACCGCCCCTCATCCTACTCAAAATATTTTACTAATGAACTTGAATTTGGTGAAGCCTATTCCATCTGGCAAAAACTACATATGGCCGGAAAAGTAATTTATTCCTTGGAGGCCAGAAATAAACTTGCAAAACTAATTGATCAATTTCCACCAGAAATTGCTCACGCCCATTGCATTTACCATCACCTCTCCCCATCCGTACTTTCTCTGCTGCGTTCAAAAGGCATACCCACTGTATTAACGGCACATGACTTAAAATTAGCCTGCCCTGCATATAAAATGCTTAACAACAACGGTATTTGTGAAAAATGTAAAAATGGCAATCTGTTACACCTCGTTAAAAACCGCTGTATACATGGATCTCTTGCAACAAGCACGCTGGTCGCCATAGAGTCCTCTCTACATAAAACTTTTAAATTATATAAAAACAACCTTAACAAAGTAGTAACACCAAGTATTTTTTTTCACGACAAACTAGTCGAGTGGGGATGGGATTCGAATCAACTTGCTTATATACCCAATTTTATTAACTGCGATAATTATTCGCCACAATATGAGCCCGGTAATTACTTTCTCTATTTTGGCCGACTTGCTCCTGAAAAGGGCACTGATACACTGATTAAAGCAGCACTGAAAGCAGGGGTTAAATTACGCATCGCTGGCACCGGGCCATATGAATCAGAACTTCGAGCATTAGTCCCGGAAAATAACGATAATATTGAATTTCTGGGTTTTTGCAGTGGTGATAAACTATGGACACTTATCCGCGAAGCTCGCGCCATTGTATTACCATCACAATGGTATGAAAATGCACCCATTAGCATATTAGAGGCCTATGCCAGTGGCAAGCCTGTAATCGGTGCGGATATTGGTGGTATACCTGAAATGCTAAAGGAAGGTGAAACCGGCTTTTTATTTGAAAGCGGCAATACACAGGATCTGACTGAAAAACTAAAACTCATCTCTAATATACCCACTAAAGAAATCATAAATATGGGAAAACTGGCTCGCGACTATGTAAGTTCAACATTTACTTCAGAACGATACTACAGTGACATGACTGCACTCTATAAATCTCTGGGTGCTGATATCAGCATTACAAAAACAGATAATATTAAAAAATAACAATGATTGCACAAATAGATTCCAAGTATTCACGTTATGGATTAAATAAAGTTATTAAGCGCCTGGTGAGCTACACTTTATTTGAAGGTCGCCCGCATACAACAAAAGGACAATGGTTTAATCCCGTAGTTTTTCTACTATTGCGAATACTCAACAAAATTCCCTGCGCACAAAAACTAAAGCAGCCAATTTTTATTACAGGTCTCGGGCGCTCAGGTACTACAATACTGGGAATCATGCTTTCCTTGCATAAGGACGTTGGCTTTCTTAATGAACCTAAAGCTATCTGGCGAACCATTGACTCTATGCATGATATCAATGGTGACTACATACAAAACGGCGGAAAATTTCGTTTAACAAAAAAAGATGTCACAGACGATGCTAGAAAAATTAGTTCACGCATATTCAGCCACTATCTTTCAACCGTGCGAGCTCACAGACTAGTCGATAAGTATCCTGAACTTATCTTTCGAATAAACTACCTGCTTGAACTCTTTCCCGATGCGAAAATAATATTCATTTCACGAAATGGGGCTGATGCTACTCACTCTATTAATTTGTGGTCTAAACGCCTTGGTGTAGAGGTTAAAGGTCGAATAGATGACTGGTGGGGCCGAGATGATATCAAATGGCATTATTTACGAGATCAAATTATACTGAAAGATCCAGACTATTCATCCATAAAAGAATCATCTTCATTAGATCTAGATCATATTAACCGGGCTGCACTTGAATGGGTAATTACCATGCGAGAAGGCTTAAAACAATTAAAATTATACCCAGATTCTGTAATTCATATCCAGTATGAGGCACTAACTAAAAACCCAGACCAGGAATTACACAAACTAATGAAAAAATGCAACCTGGCAACTGACGAAAAAGTTATCAAATATGCGAAAGAAAAACTTTACACAAATACCCCTAAAGACAATCCTAAATTACTACCCGCAATTGAAAAATTATTTAATGAAACAATGGCTGAGTTAGGCTACACAAAGGAAAACCAGTAAAAATGCAACAATCTATCAGTATTTTAGGTATACGAGGCATCCCCGCACAACACGGAGGCTTTGAAACCTTCGCTGAGTACCTTGCACCATACATGGTGAAACACGGGTGGAAAGTCACGGTTTATTGTCAGATTGATGGTACAGGTAATATTTATGAAGATGAATGGCAGGGTATTCGCAGGGTTAATATCCCTGTATCAAAGAAAGGAGCCAAAGGTACAATCATATTCGACTGGAAATCAACATTACATGCTGCAAAAACCAGGGACACAATCTTAACTCTGGGGTATAACACTGCTCTATTTTGTATACTTTATCGACTCAAAGGCCTGAAAAATATTATCAATATGGATGGCATAGAATGGAAAAGAGATAAATGGACATTTCTAGAGCGTACCTGGCTGTATATTAATGAACGAGCCGGCTGTTTATTAGGTAACCACCTGATTGCAGATCACCCCGAGATAAAAAAACACCTGGCAAGTCGAGTTAATGAAAAAAAGATAACAATGATTCCTTATGGCTCTGATAAAATTGAATCTGCAGACGCTAATCAACTAAAACAGTTCAAACTGAAAGAAAATGAATATGCAATTATTATTGCGAGACCAGAGCCTGAAAATTCTATTCTGGAAATAGTAACTGCCTTTTCGAATAAAAAACGCAAACAAAAACTGGTTGTACTGGGTAACTTTGATAAGGCAGACCCTCAATACACCAAAAAAATAAAAAATGCAGCTAGCGAAGATGTGGTTTTTCCAGGCGCTATTTATGATAAATCAGTAATACAGGCTCTTCGTTATTACACATGCCTTTATATTCATGGTCACACAGTAGGTGGGACTAACCCATCATTAGTCGAAGCTCTCGGCGCAGGTAACGCTGTGCTAGCTCATGACAATAAATTCAACCGCTGGGTGGCGGGTGAAAAAAATATTTATTTCACTAGTATAGAAAATTGCGAATCACAATTAGATAAAATTCTTAATAATGCTGAATTAATTAAAAGCATGCAGGATTTTAGTAAAGACAAACATAAAGAAATGTTCACCTGGGAACTAATTCTGGATAAATATAGAAATGAAATATGCTAGAAAATGACGCACTTTCAAACAATAAATTTCAACTAGACTCCCTTGATGGGCTTCGGGGTTTTGCTGTACTTTTTGTTTTTTTAAGCCACACCAGTAATGTAGGAATTTATTTTCTGCCAGGCGCTAATTTTTCAGGTATAGGTACGTTTGGTGTTTTTTTATTTTTTATATTGAGCTCTTTTTTACTCACCTACCCTTTTTTAATAAAAAAAGAAAATGCTATTTCAAAAAAATATTTGTTTAATTATTTCTTACGCAGATTTTTCAGAATTTTTCCATTATATTTAGTGTATTTACTATTAGCACTATTTTCAACAATAATTTTTAAAAATATCGGAAACTTTAACAAACCTATTGGTGTTCCTTTTCCTCTAAATTTAACTGATTTTACTCAGCACATATTATTACAACAAGGAAAAGGGGTAACATGGAGCATAATGGTTGAGTTCAGGTATTATTTTATTCTTCCTTTTCTCGGGATTTTATTTTCAATATTGTTAAAAAATAAAATACTCCCTTGCTTACTCACTGTAATCATATTATCCATTATTAGCCAGTATATATGGCCAGATATAGATAAAATAGAAAAGGGGCTCAGATTAGGTGTCTATTTTCCAATATTTTTAATGGGATCTCTCATGGCTGTGATTCATTATAACTGGGTTCAACTAAATAATGATTCTAAAGCCTCAATGCAAAAAACAATTGAAATAGCCGGCATTCTATGTTTGCTAATTATATTTTTTCTGACACCGTCATCAATATCTATCCTGGCTGGTTACACAGTTAATGCAGCTGAAATCCACAATCACTATATACTAATATCGATGTTGTGGTGTATCATTTTGTTTTCAAGCATCCATGGCAAGGGTTTATTGAGGCGCTTTTTCGAATCTGCCGCATTGAGATACCTGGGTTTTATTAGCTTCAGCTTCTATTTATTTCATATAATAGGAATAAGAATAGTGAATCATATACCTGCAGTCAATGAATCACTACATGGACCATTAATATTGCTTGTAACTATACTTATATCCCATATTTCTTACAAATTAATAGAGCAACCATCTTCAAAAATCAGTTTTAAATAACATCAGGATATTTCCATTAAAGCATCTATAAGCCTATTAACTAATATATTTTTCAGATACGACATATTGAAATACGCGATGTAATCATATAAGCTTATTTAAGCTTTTCAAATAAATGAGTGCGTACTCGTAAAATACCAGGGCCAGTTTGTAAAGCCCCCTGTCAGACTATCTGGATAACTTTACACTTTGTAACTTCTATCTAATGATGATTATTTCTAAGTTATTGTTTAATTTAAATATATACCTATTGGCATGAAAATCGCTGTTAAGTCCTGGATAAAAATTATTAAATACATATAGCAGGGAGAGACGATGTACAAATTTTTACTTTTCTGCAACCTGGCGCTTCTAGCTGGATGGACAGGGGTTAGTGAAGCCAGCCTTAGCGGGCTAAATTCACGACCAGCAAACCCAACCTGTATCGCACCGGCTCGCCCACCGTCAACAGCCCCCATCACTTCACAACAAGTATTCACGAACCTGTCGTTTGCTGACATCAGCCCCATCTCAATGTCACAGCCACCCAGTGATCCTTCACGATGGATTGTAGCTGAGCGGCTGGGGAAAATTTTCAGTTTTGCCAACGATAATACAGTCACAACAAAACAGATAATTCTTGATATTACTGACAGAATGCAATTCACCGACACAACAGGTATAACTGATTCACAGCAATATGGCATCACGAGCATTGCCTTTCACCCCCAGTTTACTACGCAACCCTACCTGTATGTTGCTTATAACGCGAGACCATCATTAGTCGACCCCGTTCGCTCAGTAATTTCACGATTCACCAGCTCGGATGGCGGTCAGACATTTGACAGCACTTCTGAACTAATTATAATTTCTGTTGATCAAACTGACAGCGTTTTTCATCACGTGGGGCAAATTATTTTCGGGCCAGACCAGTACCTCTACATTGGCCTCGGTGATGGCGGTAAGGGCTTCATGGCACAAGATCTGAACGAGCTTCGCGGTTCAATTCTGCGTATTGATATCAACCAGGGAACACCCTATTCTATTCCAGCAAATAACCCATTGGTTGGAACAGGCTTCAGAGAGGAGATCTATGCATGGGGCTTAAGAAACCCCTGGCGATTTACATTTGATCGAGCAACAGGCGATCTATGGCTTGGAGATGTCGGCGAATCATTATGGGAGGAAATAAACCGTATTGATGCAGGAGGTAACTATGGCTGGCCAGAATTAGAAGGCGCTCATTGTAGGAAAACACCTAATTGCGATACAACCGATTTAATACCGCCCGTGCTGGAAATTGCACACCCAACTGCTTTTGCAATCATTGGTGGATACGTCTACAGAGGCAACGAGATACCCTCACTTATAGGTACATATATATTTGGTGATTCAGTCACACCGGATGTTCAGGGGCTATTTTACGATTCACTGGGAGTACCATCCAGAACACTTGTAGCTACAACCCTTGATTCGATTTCAGCTTTTGCAGAAGCTATAAATGGAGAACTTTATTTTTTCCGTTTCAGATCATCTGGCATGTTCAAGCTTGCAGCAGCAAATTCCCCCCCTCCTGTCAGTAGTTTTCCCAAACTTCTTTCAGAAACCGGCTGCTTTAACCCTGCAAACCCTACTATTCCATCAAGTGGCTTAATTCCATACACAGTAAATACTCCTTTATGGTCCGACGGAGCTGAAAAAAAACGCTGGATAGCACTACCTGATGGCAAGACAATAGACATCACACCTAACGGTGATTTAAATTTTCCAGTCGGCACAGTTTTAATTAAAACATTTTCATTTAATAACGCCCCCGTAGAAACCCGACTGTTTATACGACACGCTGATGGTGGATGGGGTGGCTACAGCTACGAATGGAGGGCTGACCTTTCGGATGCAGATCTCCTGCCTGCAGGCAAGAACAAACAGATTACACCAACGATTACCTGGAAGTTTCCCAGCAGAAATGAGTGCTTTCAGTGCCATACAGATGTGGCGAATTTTTCCCTTGGACCACAAATTTCTCAGTTGAATGGATTGTTTGTTTATCCATCCACTTTAATAGAAAGCAACCAGCTAGATACACTTAATCACATTGGACTGTTTACCAACGGCCTCCCGGACCAGCTAAGCAACCTGCCTGCACTCGTTCCTCTTACATCCACTGCAGCACCGGTAGAGCGAAAAGCCAGAAGCTACCTCCATTCAAACTGCTCCGGCTGCCATCAGCCGAATGGTCCGGTTCAATCCAGCATCGACTTTAGATTCTCGACTCCCGTCGAAGCAATGAATGTGTGTAATGCGCTACCAGAGCACGGGGACCTGGGAATAATCGGCTCAGAAGTTCTGACCCCTGGAGACCCTATTAATTCAATCATTCCTGCACGCCTGAATACTAATGGCATTAAACGCATGCCACCATTAGGCAGAACTATTGTGGATACAGCTGGCAGCGGGGTTATTAGCAGCTGGATTTCTAAGATCGATGTATGTGATATATATCCAGATACCGACACCGACCAGATACGAGACAATGTTGATAACTGCACACTTACTATGAATGCTTCACAGCTAGATACAGACAGTGATAGTTATGGGAATATATGTGATGCCGATTTTGATAATAGTGGATATGTAAACTCTATAGATTTGGGGATATTTAAAAATGCATTCTTTACCAGTGGAAATATTGTTGAAGACATAAACGCAGACGGAGTGGTTAACTCACTGGATCTCGGTTTGTTCAAACAATTATTTGCTCAACCACCCGGACCTTCGGCCGCGAACCCATAAGTGTATATAATTATGACTATAAAAATTTATCAACCTTTTATAAAATCAGTTTACATCAGCATTGTTTTTCTATCATCACTTTTTATTATCTCTTGTGAAAAAGAAACAGAGACTGCATATCAGGACACATCCGGCTTTTCAACCGCATCGGTTAAGCTGTCTATAAATAAAATTGTTATTCAACCGGGAAATAGCATGGAAATAGATATAACTATAAATAATTTCCCTGATACGGAAGGAGGAGGTGTCAACATCAAATATGATCCGGAATTATTACAGGTTAAAAGCATCACTATAAATGACACAGCATGGGACTTTATAAACCAGCCCGGAAATATCGACAATGAGAAAGGTGTTGTCTCAGATATTTTGGTCAGCAGTTACAAAGGCATTTCAGGTAACAGGGTAATAGCCACACTGGAGATTATGGGAAACAATACAGGAGATGGAAATATTACTCTTGAGGAATCAACACTTAACCCTTTTGCAGGCGGGGGAAATAAATTAGCCGTTAAATTTTTAAATTCTGAAGTCAACGTCAAGGTTGTTAATTAAAGGGCACCTATAATACCAATTCACTGTAAGGAATCATTATGAAATTATCAAAAATTCTTATTTATGCAATAAGTCTCATTAGCTTAAATACAGAAGCCGCTACAATATCGTGGAGTGATTTAAATCCGAGCAATAACCTGAATGATATTTTTACGCTTGATGTGCAGGCAAATGGCTTCACCAGTAATGTTGACGGTGGTGGTGTGAATTTTTCATTTGATGCAAGCATCCTTAGCGTAATTTCTGTTTCCATCGATGAATCCATATGGGATTTCGGAAGCACTGGTATTTCTACAGGAAAAATTGATAATATAAACGGCACAGTGAATAATATAATGGTAAATGCAATCTCCAATGTAACTGGGAATTTCACTGTTGCATCAGTGCGGTTTCAGGTTGTAGGCGAAGGGAGTAGCCTCATATCACTAACAGAATTTAACCTGAACCCCTGGGCCAGTGGAGGCAACACAATCACCCCTAATTTTGTAAATGCTACATTTACCTCGCCTGTACCCGTGCCCACAGCTATCTGGTTATTCGGCTCAGGCCTTTTAGGTTTAATCGGAGTAGCCAGAACAAAAACACGCAATTAACACTACATATAGTAGAAAAACTCATATCATAAGCCTCGCCTTTGCGTGAGGTCTGTATTTGATTAGAAAAACAATCAAATAGCAAGCACTAAACCACACGCCACCTGTTAACTCAGTAATTTTCGCAGATTTTTCAATTGACTAATAATAGGGACTTGATGATTCCCAACAAACAGGCCATGTTTATCGATATAATCTGAATTTTGTAACTTGCCTACCACCTCATAATCAAAGTACTTAATGACTTCATTTTTTACAAAATTCCCTGTCACTATCGGTCTGCATTCAACACCGTTTGATAGCAGTTTTTTTACGATCTGCCTGCGCGTCACCTCTGAATTATTTTTAATAATTAACGAAAATCCGAACCAACTGCTTTTGTCATTTTCACGTTGTATCCTTAGATAAGGATGATTTGAAAAAAGCTCCTGAAAAAACTCACCATTCTGTCTGCGAATTTCAATAAATCTGGACAATTTTTTAAGTTGTTTAATACCTATAGCACCACTCATTTCTAACGGCCTGACATTATAACCGGGCAATACAAACTTGAAAGACTCTTCAAATGGGTCATCACTTTTCTGGCCTGTTACTTTGTTATCAAAAGGAAGATTCCGAGTCCAGCCATGGGCCCTCAGACATAAAAGAATGTGATATAGCTCTTCGTCATCTGTTACAACACATCCGCCCTCCATAGTAGAAATATGATGGCTAAAAAATGAACTGAAGGTACCTAGCACACCAAATGTTCCGGTTTTTTTCCCGCAATAAACAGCCCCCATTGATTCACAGTTATCCTCAAGAAGAAGTATTTTCCTACCAGCGATTAACTTATTAATTTCATTAAATTCATTTGGATTTCCAAGCAAATTAACAGCAAGTACTGCACGAGTTTTATCAGTAATTGCATCTCGTAACTGATCTAAATCAAAATTAAGTGTTTCTAGATTTATATCTATAAATTTAACCTTAAGTCCATACTGCTGCAACGGGAAATAAGTTGTTGACCATGAAACAGCCGGTACAATAATTTCATCTCCACGTTCGAGTTTAAATTCTTTATTTTTAGTAAAAAAAAGTGCGGCTATCATCAGCAGATTTGCAGCTGAACCAGAACTAACCATTACCGAATATTTAGCTCCGAAATAATCTGAAAAGTTTTTTTCGTAGTCAGACACATATTTACCCATGGAAAACATATCTGAATCTACGACATCCTGTATAGCTTGCAGCTCTTCTTCATCCCACGTTCTACTTGCTAACGGGTAATTAATTTCAGACATTCGCTATTTCCCCTATATAATATTCATATGTTTTACGAACGCCATCTTCTAACGAAGATGAATGTTTCCAACCCAATGTATTCAGTTTACTGTCATCAATTAGCTTTTGTTTCATACCTACTGGCTTACTTAAATCATATTCAAAAACGCCCTTAAATCCGACTATTTTTGCAATTATTTCATAATACTCATTAATTGAATAATCATGTCCTAAGCCTACATTTAAATTTTGTGGGATATCTTCATAATGATCAATAGCATAAAATATAAAATCGGCAAAATCTCCAGCATACATAAATTCTCGGCGTGCGGTCCCGTCACCCCAAATTTCAATTATGTTAACTCCGTTTGATTTGGCATCAGTGATTTTTTTAATAACTGCGGGGATCATATGAGAATGTAATGGATCAAACTTGTCAAACTTGCCATAAAGGTTGCATGGTATCAGCGTTTTATATAAAAAGTCTGGAGATTCTCGATGTATATATTCACACAATCTCGTACTGGTAACTTTTGCTAACGCATAACCTTCATTCGTAGGCTCCAGCTCACCCTTTAGCACCAAGTCCTCTGTAAGAGGATTAGTCGCATCGCGTGGATACATGCATGAACTACCCAAATTAATAAATTTTTTTATACCTGCATCCCGCGCTGATAAAATAATATTTAATCCAATCTGCATATTATCAACCAGAAACTTAACCGGATTAGATATATTAGCCTGTACTCCCCCGACTATACCAGCCGCATGAATAATGATATCTGGACAATGTGTAATTAAATATTCACGAACCTGGCCATTATCAAGAAGATTCAACTCGTTACTCGATGGTGCTAATATTTGATAATTATTAGTACACGGATGTTCAAGTATGTTTTTACCTACCATTCCATTGGCACCAGTTAAAAGTATTTTTGAATTCATATTTATTATATTATTCCACTGAAATTGAAATACTATGCCCGTGTTTCTTTAGCAACGCATGACGCTTGGCCTGATCAAGATCATAAGCAACCATTTCAGAGCACATTTCCTGCACTGTAATTTCTGGCTGCCAACCTAAAACATCTTTCGCTTTAGTTGGATCTCCTAATAAAGTTTCAACTTCAGTTGGGCGAAAATACCTCTTATCAACCCTAATAATAATATCGCCAATTTTAATAGATGGAGCATTATCACCAGATATATTATCGACTATTCCGACTTCATCAACACCTTTACCTTCAAAACGTAAAGTTACTCCTAACTCCTCAGCTGACCAGACAATAAAATCGCGCACAGAATATTGAACCCCAGTAGCAATCACAAAGTCTACAGGTTCATTTTGTTGTAACATCATCCATTGCATACGCACATAGTCTTTAGCATGTCCCCAATCACGTAATGCACCCATATTACCCATGTATAAACACTTTTCCAGGCCTTGAGCTATATTTGATAATCCCCTCGTAATCTTTCGTGTTACAAATGTTTCTCCTCGTCGTGGAGATTCATGGTTAAACAATATCCCATTGCATGCATAAATTCCATATGCCTCTCGGTAGTTAACAACCATCCAGTATGCAAACATTTTTGCTACTGCATAGGGAGATCTGGGATAAAAAGGAGTTGTTTCTGTTTGAGGTGTTTCTCGTACATCACCAAATAATTCAGATGTAGATGCCTGGTAAAAACGCGTCTTTTTTTCCAGCCCTAAAAAGCGAATAGCTTCTAACAAACGTAAAGTACCATTGGCTACAACATCTGCTGTATATTCAGGAGATTCAAAACTAACCGCGACATGAGATTGAGCTCCCAGGTTATATACCTCGTCAGGTTCAACTTCTTTCAAAATCCGTGTTAAATTTGAAGAATCGGTTAAATCGCCATAATGTAATATAAAATTCTGGTGATCTATATGAGGATCCTGATATACATGATCAATTCTTTGAGTATTAAAAGATGAGGCTCTGCGCTTTATTCCATGCACTTCATAACCTTTTTCTAATAAGAATTCTACTAAATATGAGCCATCCTGCCCAGTAACACCAGTTATAAGTGCTTTTTTCATAGCTCGCCTCCCGACTAAAACCTATTTGTCATACTACCGATATAGATGAAATGAATAGCTAGATTACTCAAATACCGCCCTGAAAACCCCTTTTGGCTCAGCTCCCTGTGGCTGACGTTTCTAAATAACAGGTATCCATCTCAAGTGATTCATTAGCAACTGCTTCACTGAAAAACAGCTGCTATACATATATTATAATAACAGTTCCATTCAAGCAAAACCACAACACTATGCTACCTATCATAGGCCAACACAGTACTCAAAGCTCCACCACACACTCTTAATCACTAATCATCCGAATATTTTAACACTGTTGTACGGATTTATTTTATATCCCTTCACGGATAACATATACTAACCAATTAACCCTAAATCAAAATACTTTACAATTTAAAGTTAATACCGAATTTATATAATCCTGAAAAAATAGTTCGATAAGCATAATGTATTAAATATTACATATGAAATGCAGCTGAATAAATAGCCTGTTAGCCACTAATACGATCTTCTATTTCCTGTTCTCGCTCACTTGAAAGAGAAATTATTTCAAAGCCAGGCTTGCAAACGACAATAGCATTATCTGGAATATCTTTATATATAACTGCATTCGCACCTATTTTTACGTTATTGCCAATATTGATTTTTCCAAATAGTTTAGCACCTGGTGCAATATAAACATTATCACCAATAACAGGTACGCCTCTGTTACCACCTTTCCCTGACATTCCAATTGTTACACCTTGAGAAATATCAAGGTTTTTTCCAATAACAGCATGTTTTGAAATAAAGATCCCACCATAATGTCCGACACATAGCCCTGGACCAATAACTGCCTCCTTTGGAATATCTATCCCCCAATTTGTTTGTACGTTATTTCTTAAGAGCAAATATAAAGGCAAGGTAAATACTTTTATTAGTTTGGATTTTTTTTCCTGCCAACAACCAAATCGATAACAAATAACAGACTTGACGCCAGGTGTCCTCCAAAGCTGAAATTTTGACCTGGCACTTCTCCCCTTAAACCTTCGTATATCAGCATTTAAAACACCATTATTACCAAACATAATAATTTTACTCCGCTAAATTAGTAACAACATACAACCTTGAACTAAAATTCATGTCATTTTTTAGATGCCTTAAAACTAATTGCATTCATTGACATTGCTGGTAACGAAATCGTCATTACATTATTTTTTACATCATATTTATTGTTTTTAATGAATATTTTTTCGCCTTTAACAGGCTTAAAATTTGTTGTATAGGGTGTAGGCCCTGATAACTTGACTGCATGGTCAACCCGGTATCCAGACGGGACTCTAATCACCGCCTTAACTACTTTATTTAATTCTCTATTCATTAAAATAATATTTATAATGTCATTTTTATTTGATTTAGATGCCAGGCCAACTATTGATTGTATACTGCCTGGGTGAAAGTCACTTTCCTCTACACGTAAATCAGAAAACTTAACTACACCCCTTATTTTCCCTTTTCCTTTTAAGCGTCGAGCCATAACACGTAACATGGTTGCATCAGGTAAAGTTCTTATTTGTGTAGAGACCCAACGCCATTCCGTAGTGCCTTTGAGCTGTATATTAGCTGGTTGATTATATGTTTTTGTCCAGCCACGTACATCTTCTACAGCAACCCCTACTTTCCCTCCTGCTATTCCTATAGCTTTTACCTTTACAGAAACCCGATATAATGTATCCGGTTTAACTCTGAATGATTTACTTGCATGATAATAATTAAAGTCTTTATTGTTAAATTTAGCAGTAACAACCCCACCTGCCTGAGTCTGTTCTACATCACCAAACAAACGCAAACTCCATTTATCAGGCAACGTCCCATCATAAAGATGCCATGAACCCTCTACTTTTTTTCCCTTACGTGCAGAAACTTTAGCGGCACCACTAAATGTATAATCAGGGCCATCAATATTTATTTTTATAAGATTGTCACTCAAATAATTATTGTATATTTTATACACATAATAATTTGCCTGTTTAATCAGAGGTTTATGATTTTTTTTCTTTTCACGAATCATTCCCCAATAAGTATTAACAAGTTGCCAATGATTTGCGAACAATACATTAGAGGCAGGATCAAGAAAAATACGAACATAGTTTGCATTGTGTATCGCATTAAACAAGGTAAATCTGAATTTGACAGGTTCATTTTGAACAAAATTTCCATTATACTCCGTAGCTGCAAGCGGGATATCATCGCGCCCCGTCACCAATTTTATATATGAATTTAATTCTTTCAACCTGGAAATTATAAGTTCATCAGAAGCCATTGTAGATAAAGCAATTGTTTTTTCTGAATAATATTTTGCCTCCTTGTTTTTTATAACAGGGTAATATGGATGAACAATTGCAAACCCCATTCTGTCACCTAAACCTGCTAAAACTGTTTGATTCCAACTATTAATCGTATTATCAGAGTCCTCCATTACAGCACCTAACTTAACAGTATTATCAACTTTTATTATTTTATTATACGTAGAATTATAATGCTCAACATACTCTTCAGGACTCATAATCTGACCGAATGTTTCATTACCAAACTCAAACCACTTCACATTCCAGGGACGTTTATGCCCGTCACTGGTACGAACTTTCGCCCAATCAACTCCACCACCGGGGTTAGTACCGTTATCCACGGAATTAAGATACTCGACTAAATCCGGTATCTGCGCGAGTTGTTTATCTTTTGTAGGTAGTGTAATTACTGGCTGAGCGCCAATTTCATTGCATAATACTAAAAATTCTGGTAATCCGAATGTATTATCAGGGCGTTTACTCGCAGGGCCAACAAGATTTTTCCACTGCAGAGAATCCAGCCATGGCCCACCTGGCCAACGCAAAACTGTAACACCTGCCTCTTTGATTAAACGCAAATAATCTGAATCGAATGTTTTACTAACGGGGTCCCAAATACCACCGCCAGTTGTATCAAAATAGAGTTTTGCTCTCCCCTTTTTGTATGGTTTCATATAACCTATAATATTATTCCCTAGAATATTACGATTTACAGGGGATATTATGTCCGACTCATGAATAGTTACATTGGCAACAACATCAGCATATATGCCACAAGGTATAAAACAGATAAATACCAGACAAGTTTGATAAAGAATAAATATTTTCGATACAAATTTATTAGTGACAACGCTAACTGCAGATAGATTCATACAATAACTCATAGGCTTTAACCATAGCGGGTATATCAAATGAACGAACTTTTTCTCTGGCTTTAGGAATCAAAGTATTTGACAATTCAGAATCAGATAATAAAGTCAATATTTTGTTTGAAAATTGCTCCGCATTATTCTTTTCGACAATAAAACCATTTACCCCATTATCAATTATTTCTGGAACAGCAGAAATATTTGAAGCTACAACCGGTACAGATACAGACATAGCTTCTAAAATCACATTTGGAAAGGACTCCCCCCACTGCGAAGTCAATAGTAACACATCCGTTATTTTATATATTTCAGCAAGTTTATCACCAATCACCCCTAGAAAACGGACATTGCTCTCAATCCCTATTTCACTCACATATTGTTTTAAAAATTCTTTTTCATCTCCATCACCAACAATAAGAGCTACGATATCAGGGTATGATTTTTTTAAAATTGAAATTGTCTTTAAAAAAGTAATATGATCCTTCATTGGATGTAATCGAGCAACTATGCTTATAACAGGGGCATCACTATCTATATTATATATTTCTCGAAGCTTTATTTTTTTCTCTTCGCACTGATAACGTAAAAAATCAACTCCATTATAAATACAAACAATTTTTTCGGCATGACTTCCAAGATTAACGACGTAATCCTTAAGCCACTTAGAGTTAACAACAATTTTGCAGGAAAGAAACTGCGATTTAAATTCAAACCACATTTTAGATTTTGACAATATAGCTCCAATTTCACCTCGCACTGAGGTTACTACTGGCCTGCCGGAAAACAAACCCGAAAAACGCGCAATCTGATTATCCATAAATAGCTGGCTTTGAATAATATTTATGCCACGTTTTAATATAAAAGACCTTATTCTAAAAACAACCATAAAATCTAATCTACGCTTCCGTCTAAATTCAATTATTTCAATATCACCAAATTGCGCGAGAAACTCTGGTGTCGGAGTATTATTTTTATATTTAATCAGGCCCAATACTGGTTCAAATTTATTGCGATCAATATTTTTTATTAAATTGGCGAATTGTGTTTCTGCCCCACCAGCACGAAAATTACTAAGTAAAAATATAATTTTTAATTTCAATTTAGTCACTCTGATTCAGATTACTTTCTATGTTATTAAAATATTCTTCAATAATTTTCTTTTTATCCTTATATGATTGATTATTAATCATAACTCCTTTAGTAATAGACTTTTTTTCATATTCAGATTTTGAACATATACGTTTAGCGGGAACACCGCCAACAACAGTATCGGGTAGAACATTTTTAGTAACTACTGCACCTGCACCTATGACTGAATTTTCACCGATTTCAACATTAGGCATAATTACACTGTTAACACCAATAAAACAATTATCATGTATAATAATTTTACCAAAGACGTTTAAGCCGGGGTATTTTATTCTCAAAATACCAACACCACCATCATGAGTTATAAGCTTTACATCTTCTGCAAATGTAACGTTGTTACCAACTTCTATTAAATATGGCTCGCCTCCAAACAGCCCAAGTCGCCTATCCATAATTCGACAGTTTACACCTATTTTCACATCACAGGTTGAGCGATAGAAGTCAGCTACATTATATTCATTATAGAATCGTATATGTATATGACGCCACAATCTTTTAATTTTTGAGTACATTATTTTCATCATTAAATTTTTACTGAATAATTTTATAATATTTTTTAAGGGTACTTGCTGGCAAAAATAATTTTAAAATTATATATTTTAAAATATTAGCCAGACCACGCATAAAAAGATAAGTGCCAATTGATTTTGGTCGATGCATAAAAGATCGATTAAACAAAAATTTAAATCCATAACAAAATCTTTTATTATCAAATAAATTCTTTAAATATTCAGATCTGGATGAATCAACAAAATATGTTCTATGGTAATTTGGGTTATATTCAGTATAAACATGCGAGCGGGCAGCTATCAGACATTTATAACCCTTCAGGCTTGCTCTCCATGTATATTCAAGATCTCCCCAATTATGTGGGAATTTTGAATAATTTAGAAAACCAATTTCTCGAACAACACTAAGTGGAATAAACAAAGAAGCTCCAGTTAGAATATCAGCATGTAAAACTTTATCAATACTCTGTTCATTATAAATTTCTCCCTGCATGTTATTTTCTATTTGTTTTAATTTGCCCTTTATATTAAAACCGGCCGTTAATATTTCATTATCATTTTCCAGCATTTTTAATGAACTGACCAATGCCCCCGGATTGTCATTTATGACAGCCATAAGGTGAGATATGAAGTCACTAGCAAGATGTAGGTCATCATTTAGGAGTAACACGCCATCAAAATCATGCTTGAGAGCATATTGTAACCCCATATTAATGGCACCGGTCCACCATAAGTTTCCATCACCCTTCAAAACAATAGTCTGGGGATAATCCTTAGCTATTGCCTCACCGGTGCCATCAGTGGAACCATCATCAATAACAACGACACTAATATTTTTCCCAGCGTGATCAATTTTGTATAATTGATCTAAGCAGAATAGCGTTTTCAATTTTCGATTGAAAACAGGGATAAGTATAGCTATATTCATATATCAGTTTTTCGAATAATTAATTTATAACAAAGACTCATTGCGAGTAAATAAGCACAACCTGATATAAGCACGGTATATGCAGCGCCATGCATACCAAAATATTTTATACCTAATGTATAACCTAAAATATTTATAGCGCCACGAATAAAAGACGCATTTCTCGAATATCCACCAAAACCACGTGCACATACAAAATTATTGATCATACCTCCAATGCCCTGTAAGGTAGCACCCACAGACATAATGTAGCACAGAGAAATAATGACTTCAAACTCTGGTGGATATAGCCATTTAACCAGATCAGCTGTCACTATTAAGAAAGCTGCCAGTAATAATAATGAAGAACCCATCGTTGCTGCAATAACCTTTGTTGTAATTACTTTACTATTCGCAAATTTCCTAAAAAAACTGGTGCCAATAGCAGTGGATATCTGAATCAAAGGAAGCGTCATTGTACGTGCCAGTAAAAAGAAGCCTGCAGACTTTGTATCCAGATAAAATGCTGTCATCACACCACCAAAATGCATAGTCGCTACACTTGCCAGTATGCCTGTATACACCTTAAACCCATAATCTCTGGTTTGATTGTATATAAGCCTGATATTTACTTTAATATTGTGAAATAATGGCTGATGTAAGCATAATACACTTAAAAATACGATTGCAGAAAATCCGATATAAGCAAAGTACGCTGTTGCTAAATCAAGCATTTGAGTCTGATAAAGACTATAAGCATAAATTAAATAAAAGAAATTAGGGAAAAAACGAATAGATGCCAGTGAATAGATAGAATTGAGCCCTTTTAGCACGTTTTCAAGACAAATATTTAAAGGGTATATAAAAATTAGTGGTAATGATAGTCGTATAAGCCAACCCAGTTCTCTATCGAAAACATCAACAATGTAGTAAGATAAAATCCAGAATACTAAAGCAAAAATAACATAAATACACAGTGCGATCACAATTACACTTCCAAGAATCTCTCTTCTCTCTTTTGCACTCTCATTAAGCGCGAGCAACCGCCCTGCTGATACAAAAAAACCAAAAGTTGTCACTGTGATAGAAAATGTAGATATAGTCTGAAGAAATTTAAAATCACCAAACTGATCAGCACCTAAAGCATGAGTATTTATTGAACTAGCGGCTAAAGATACGATCAAACCGATAAATAGCGAGAGATATAATACCAGCACATTTCGAGAATTTTTATTTTTAAAAATAGTGTTAATTTTTAATAGCATTGTATTATCAGGCATTTTTAATACTTAATTGTTTAAGCGACCTATGCGCAAATATATTTTTTCTACTCTTGATTTGAATAGCAAATTATAAATCACCTTATGCCACCAGGCATATTTTTCCTGCCATTCACCAATATCCCCTTTTCTAAAAAAACTATAACCTCTCTCTTTATTTTCTTTTTGATAAACAGGATTATTAATGCCATACCATTTTTCAGTTACATCAGAAATAAATTTTTCATTTACCTCAAGCTCAAGAAATTCATAGGTTTTTTTTAAAGTATCAGAAAAATTGTTTTTCATATCCTCATAATTAATTATATGCCAGTTGTTATTTTTTTCAATATTTTTTAACCAAGACTCATGCAAAGTACACCAGTTATTTAGATGTCTGATGAAAAACTTTAGTGACCTGGGCGTTGCTATTAGCAAGCTTCCTATATTCTGCTTCTTCCACTCTGAAAAGGAAACAACCACGTCTCTCGCATTTCTTAAAATAAGAATTTTTTTTGCTACTGGAAAATACTCATTAAGCGTCTGCGCATATTGTTTTTGTTCTGGTTTTTTTATCAACGATGTGATGCCGGGGTATGCGGATTTATCCGTTAAATATGTAAACTCATCATCAACGCTGGCATTCGTATTAGCTCGCATTAATAACCTGATATATTCCTGAGCTGCTTGCTTATAAATTCCTGTTGATTTTAATTTCAACTCTGAAATCTCATCACCTGCTCTAACTAAATCTAATGTTTGTAACATCATACTTACGTTCAATTCTCCATTAATTCGAATCATACTATGCTCAGACAAGCATCTATGTAACCAATTTGAACCCGATCGTTGAATTGATATTATAAATAACTCATTAGAATTCATTTAGTTCTACACTCATCTTAATTTAACACCGACATATTTATTTTTCTCAGCCGATTTTTCTTTAAAAGAACTCTTGTTATCAGCACTTTCAATACTATTGTTTCCATTGGTAAAGCCACCCTGCTCAAACAAGCCAACAAAGGCACCAGTAATAAGTGCAATCAACATTACGTTATATGAACTAAAAACAATAACACCATTACTTAGGTTGGATAATACCCACACAGCAACAGCAAAAAGTGGGATTATAGATAAGGGATTGTCTCGCGTTGCGCGTTTAAGAAAATAATGAAACATCTTCCATAACAATAGAGAGAAAGCTAACATAGCCATTACCCCATATTGTATCCCTACGCCTAAAAAACCATTATGTACACCTAACCCAATCGCGCGTTTCGTACCATCTGGTTGCATTACAGACTTTGTCATATTATTATCGATCATTAATTTCTGGTAAGCAGGGTGCTCATAACTTCCAAGCCCCAAAAGATGTTTCGGCATATTTTTTATGACTATTGCATATTGTTGGAATCGGCCAGAAACAGTATCATCACTAAGCCTGTCGCTAACAAACTGACTTTCACCTGCAACAGATTTGTACACAATATATGCTGGTACAGTTGATGCGACGCCTAAAGACAAAATCATTAATATAGGTCCACTCATTTTCTTTTTCGCATATTTCGACACATACACCAGCCCACAGACCATAACTATTAGCAGGTCAAGACGGTGAAATGTCGTTATTAGTGACATTACCAGTAATATTATAACTGGGTATTTAATTGAGTTCTTTTTGAGTAGTGTTGCAACAATAAAAACAGAAATAACTTGCAGCCCACCCAGAATATATTCGGTTGGAAACACGCCATAAGACCGGTATATACCACCAAATGCCACACGAGGTGCGCCTATTCGCAAAAAGAAAACATCAATAGTTATTTGATACAATGCAATAAAAGCATTAACTACCGACATTATTACAATTGCATATAAAAGTGTCCGCAATAGTTTTTCTGTCACTATATCTTTTACATATAGAAATAGTAGTAGAAAGGTAAGAGGTTCAAGCGGTATAGCTACTAATCTTTTTATGGTTAATGTATTCATATTTAATAGCATGGCAATTATTACAAATATTATGTACGCAATCAAATAGGGCGTAAAATCGGCTTTATGTTGTATGTTATACGACCTGGTTTTATTCGCACCAACGAGACCAAATGCAAAGTATGCTAGTAAAAAAAGAAATAGTGTCCGATTAGGTTGAAAATCAAAAGGCAACCCTGGTACCTTAATAATATAATACGCATTTAATACAGGCTGAGCTAATATCCAGAAAACAAGTATCAGGGCCGGCCATTTTTTTTCTGTTTTCCTGGCTAATAATACTGCAACAATAAAAGCTATAACCACATATAGAAGCGATATATTATTTGCCGCTACAACAATATCAATCGTATTTGGGTTCATCTAACTATCATTTTTCAAGCAGATTAACAAATGTACTGTTGTTATAATAAACAAAGGACACATAGTATTCTGTTTGTTTATCGCCCTCTGTATTGTGTCTCATAATATTCATTATATTCCCCATCACGTATACGCTGCAACCATTCAAGATTATTGAAATACCAGTTTAAAGTTTGTTCTATACCTGTTTCAAAAGTATATTCTGGCTTCCAGCCCAATTCAGTCATCATTTTACTGGCATCAATTGCATAACGTACATCATGGCCAGGCCTGTCTTTTACATATGTAATCAGTTCATTTTTTGGTTTTTCCCCAGGCGCATTTTTGTCGACCCATACACAGATGGTTTTAACGATATCGATATTACTCCATTCATTACAACCACCTATATTATAGGTTTCACCAATACTGCCATTTTGTAGAACTGCATCTATACCACTGCAATGATCGTCTACATGTAACCAGTCTCGAATTTGCAGGCCATCACCATATATAGGCAAAGCTTTATTTTCTAGTGAATTAATAAACACTAGAGGAATTAACTTTTCCGGGAATTGATAGGGGCCATAGTTATTAGAACAGTTTGTAGTCAGAACTGGAAGGCCGTATGTATGAAAATATGAACGTACCAGGTGATCAGATGATGCTTTAGATGCTGAATAAGGGCTATTTGGTGCAAATGAGTTTGACTCAGTAAATGCAGGATCATCAGTACCTAATGAACCATATACCTCATCTGTAGAAACATGCAAAAATCGACTTTCATTATAATCAGCTGCCCAGGCTTTTTTTGCCGCCTCCAATAAAACCAACGTACCTCGCACATTGGTTTCAATAAAGGCTTCAGGCCCTGTTATGGATCTATCAACATGAGATTCAGCCGCAAAATTAATTACCGTATTAATATTTTTTTCATTGAATAACTGATTAACTATCTCAGCATTACAGATATTGCCATGCACAAACTGATAATTCTCTGTATTTTCAATATCTTTAAGATTTTCCAGATTACCCGCATAAGTCAGTGCATCAAGATTTACAACCTGGTCATCAGGATGTTTATTTAACCAGTACCTAATAAAATTAGAGCCGATAAAGCCGGCCCCACCAGTCACTAATATTCTTTTCATATTTCGCCTATTCATATCTATTTTCAATAAACATTATAATACGTTCTGTTTCAACTCTTTCAACATAGCACACAAACTATCACGCCAATATGGAATAGGTTTACTGAGTACCTGACGTATTTTAATTTTGCTTAATACAGAATATGTTGGGCGAACTGCAGGTGTTGGGTAATCTTTAGTTGAAATAGCTATAATTTGCTTTACCTTACTGGGGAAGCCTAGTTTTTCTGCCTCAGCAACTATAGCAATCGAAAAGTCATACCATGAGGCAACACCTTCATTAGTAAAATGGTATATGCCACTTGCTTCTAAATTTATTAGTGACAATAATGAATCAGCGATATCAGCTGTCCAAGCAGGTGTGCCAATCTGATCATCTACCACTGTTAATGTCTCTTTTTCAGACGCCAGCCGAAGAATAACCTTAACAAAATTATGCCCATGGATGCCATAAACCCAGGCGGTGCGCAGAATAAGAGCATCTGGTAATTGCTCAAGTACTGCTTTTTCACCCTCATATTTTGATTGACCATATTTACCTAACGGACTTGTTGCATCACTCTCATCATAAGGACTTCCTTGTTTCCCATTAAATACAAAATCAGTAGATATATGTGCCATTCTCCCGCCATAACTTTTAACCCCTTCAGCAACTGATCTGGCACTATCCCGATTAATCAGTGCAGCTTTTTCACTTTCTTCCTCTGCTTTATCAACATCTGTATAAGCCGCACAATTAATTACCCAATCCGCTTTATATGAGGCGACAATATCAGCAACCGTGTCAGGTTTTAAAAACTCAATATCGTGGCTACTCAACCCAATAACATTTACCCGGTTAGACTGTAACTTTAGTAGTATTTCCTGCCCCAGTTGACCACTGGCACCCGTTATTAAAAACCTCATAAACTACCTATATAAACAGGTAGTTGACCGCTCATATCCTTTAATAACTTGTTATTAGCATCTTTTTCAGAAATTTTGAAATCTGTCGCTGGCCACTCAATTGAAATAGCTGGGTCATTCCACAAAATACCATGTTCATATTCAGGTGCATAGAAATCTGTACATTTATAGATAAAATCTGCGCTTTCACTAAGCACACAAAAACCATGAGCAAAACCCGGTGGAATATATAACTGTTTAAAGTTATCAGCACTCAGCTCTATAGCACAGTATTGAGAAAATGTCGGGGAGCCTACTCGTACATCTACTGCCACATCAAAAACTACGCCATTACTTACCCGTACCAGCTTGCCCTGTGGTTTTTCAAGCTGGTAATGTAAACCACGTAAGACTCCCTGCTCAGAACGAGAGTAATTATCCTGAACAAAATCAACATCAAGCCCGCATTCTGCATATATTTTCTGGTTCCAGGTTTCCATAAAAAAACCTCTACTGTCCCCATATACATCAGGCTCTATTATCAATATTTCAGGAATTTCTGCTGGTGTTATTTTCATTTGGTAAAATCATCTTCTTTTAAAATATTCATAAGATAATGTCCATAATTACTTTTTAGCAGTGGAGTTGCCAGTTTTTCAAGGTGCTCAGCACTTATGTACTTCATTCGATATGCTATTTCTTCTATACAAGAAATTTTTAACCCCTGTCGTTGCTCTACAGTTTCAATAAATGTAGCTGCCTGCAACAATGATTCGTGGGTACCTGTATCCAGCCATGCAGTACCCCGCCCTAATGTTTCAACATGTAAATTTCCCTGAGCCAAATACAAGGCATTTATATCTGTTATTTCCAACTCACCACGTTTGGATGGTTTTAAATCATGTGCCATATCTATAACTTGATTATCATAAAAATAAAGGCCTGTAACGGCATAATTTGAGCGCGGAATTTCAGGCTTTTCTTCTATTGAAATAGCTTCTCCTTCATTATTAAACTCAACAACGCCATAACGCTCAGGATCATTCACGCGATAGGCAAATATATTTGCTCCATTTTTTCGTTGTTTCGCATTAACTAAATTTGTTCCCAGACCATGCCCATAAAAAATATTGTCACCTAATATTAAGCTGCAATTATCTTTACCAATAAAATCGCGTCCTATTATAAAGGCCTGAGCCAGGCCTTCAGGGTTAGCTTGTTCTGCATACTCAAGAGATAAACCGTACATGCTTCCATCACCCAACAATTTCCTGAATTGTGGTAAATCTTCTGGTGTTGAAATAATTAATATCTCACGGATACCCGAGAGCATAAGAGTTGACAATGGATAATAAATCATTGGCTTATCATAAACAGGCATAAGCTGTTTACTAACTGCACGAGTCAGAGGATAGAGTCTGGTACCGGAACCACCGGCTAATATAATACCTTTCAAAACTAAATAACCTTATTTTTTAATAATTTATATTATTCTATAATGCTGTACTTCATGTACATCTACATTCTAAATGCACAACTTACTCCAGTAATTTATATAATTTTGTAACCCTCCTTACTTAACCTATAGAACTCCATAAAACCACCCCATTATTTTATCAGAATATAAGCAATTAAATTTATTAAAAAACACCTCTATATTATTATTTTTGACTCTATATGCAGCAACTTCTCCTCACTTTAAGGACATGTCTTTCGGGGCCATACTCTAAATAAATATAAACATTTTAAAACGGCAGAAGCAAGTAAAGCCATACAGGACTTGAAACACATTTACCGATGTTTGAAATTTTAAAAATCAAACAATCATTTTCTGCTACTCACCCCCCTTACCATATGCACTTCAGCTAGCTGACCATCAATTTACAGATGACACTTAACGTCAGTTATCTTCTCTTCCATATACATCATCAAATCTAACAATGTCATCCTCTCCAAGATAACTGCCTGTTTGAACTTCTATAATTTCCAGTGGAATTTTTCCGGTATTTTCCAGTCGATGCTTTTCGCCTAATGGAATATAGGTCGATTCATTCTCTGATAATATAAACTCTTTATCCCCACAGGTCACTTTTGCTGTGCCTTTTACCACTATCCAGTGCTCTGCCCTGTGATGATGTAACTGTAAAGATAATCGCCCGCCTGGTTTCACCATAATTCGCTTGGCCAGGTGGCGCTCTTCACAGTCGATACATTCATAAGTTCCCCAGGGCCGATACACTTTATGTGGCACCAGAGCTTCTTCCCGATTTGTAGATTTTAATGTTTCGACTATTTGCTTTACATTCTGTGCCGCATTTTTATGTGCCACTAACACCGCATCGGGGGTTTCTACAATAATATGATCCTTTACACCCACAACAGAGACCAGTCTGCTTTCAGAGTGTATATAGCTGTTCTCACTGTCAATGATACATACGTCACCATGGGTTACATTGCCGCTTTTATCGCTCTCCCCCACTTCCCATAAAGCGGTCCAGGATCCAATATCATTCCAGCCAATATCAACAGGTATCACAACAGCCTGTTGGGTTTTTTCCATTACGGCGTAATCTATAGAGTCAGATGGACATTTATTAAATTTTTCTTCATTAAGTCTAATAAAATCCAGATCAGAAACACCTGACTCAAGCGCCTCTGTGCTTTTGTTTAAAATTTCCGGATTAAACTGTTCTAGCTCATGCAGGTATGACGATGCCTTGAACATAAACATGCCACTGTTCCAGTAGTAACTGCCGTTTTTAACATAGGTTTCTGCTGTTTTTCTGTCTGGTTTTTCTACAAATTCCTCAACAGACTGGATACCAGAAAAACCCTGTAATTCTCCACCCGCTTTAATATAACCATAGCCTGTTTCAGCAGCATCAGGAATAATGCCAAAGGTTACAAGTTTGCCACTCATAGCAGCTTCATAAGCCACATTTACAGATTTGTGAAATGATTCTATATTTTGAATAACATGATCAGCGGGTAATACCAGAATAACGACATCCTCCCTGTCACTTATCTCCTTTGCTTTGATTGCAGAAATTGCCACAGCGGGTGCTGTATTCCTGCCAAAAGGCTCAAGAATAATCGCAGAAGGAGTAACACCTATTTCACGCATTTGCTCTGCAATCATAAATCGATGCTCTTCATTACAGACCACTACAGGTGCCGCCAGATTATTTATTCCGTCCAGCCTTGATACTGTATCCTGAATCATTGTTGATTCAGAAACCAGTGATAGTAACTGTTTTGGGCGCAAGGCTCTGGATACAGGCCAGAGCCTTGTTCCAGAACCACCGGATAGTATTACCGGAATAATCATCGCTTAGCCTTTTCTGTAAACGTCAGTCGCTTTATATACATACGTCATAACCTGCAATTGAGATAACCCGCTCACCCTGGGTTACCTCAGATCATACATTAACCAATGTAACCCTCTTTAAATAAATAGAGCATTATTTTTTGAGCACATTCCATAGGTGTTGACCCCGTTGTATCAATTTTTATTTCGGGATTGACAGGCTCTTCATATGGATCACTAATACCCGTAAAGTGCTTAATAATGCCTTTGCGTGCTTTTGCATACATGCCTTTACGGTCACGCCCTTCGCAGGTATCCAGGGGTGTCGCAACATGTATTTCAATGAAAGCCCCATACTCTTCTATTGCGCTTCTCACCGATTCTCGGGTAGTTTCATATGGCGCAATCGGCGCGCAGATAGCTACTCCTCGATTTTTAGTTATTTCACTGGCAACATAGCCTATTCTTTTAACATTAAGGTCTCTGTGCTCTTTTGAAAAGGTTAATTCACTGGACAGGTTCATTCTTACCACATCACCGTCAAGCAATGTAACAGGTCGATCTCCCTGTTCTATAAAGCGTGCATAAACCAGTTTAGCCAGTGTGGACTTTCCTGATCCTGACAAACCGGTAAAAAAGAGTGTCAGGCCTTTATGTTTTCTTGAAAGCCTGACTTTACTCAATTCTGATATCACATCCGGATAGGAGTACCAGTCTGGTACCTTCTGGTCATGTTCAAGCGCATCATTGAAATCTTTTTCGGTAAAACCGTGAGTCTCATCACCTTCCACCTGAGCCGTTTTGCATGATATATATTTCCCCCGACTAATTGAATAACCCATTTCTTCAACCCGATACATCTGAATATCCAGTTTATTCTGAAACTCTTCAACCATTGACTGAGCAGAATACATATCGTAAAAGCGCTGACCGCCTGACCTTACCCCCGGTGGAGACGCATGCTCTGGTCCAACAATAAAGTGAGAGCAACCATAATTTTGTCGTACAATCATATTATGAATAGCTTCACGCGGACCCGCCATCCGCATTGCCTGTGGTACCAGAGAGAGTGCCGCCAGATATCGGGGGTAGTGCTTTATAATCGCCTGATAACAGTGAACTCTACTGTAGTAGGCCAGATCTCCCGGCTTTCCAACCCCGGAAACAGGGTGTATTAATAAATTAGCACCTAAAGACTTTGCGGCATCAGTTGTAATGCCATAATGTATATGATGCATTGGCTTACTGGTATGAAAGGCGACGACCTTGTCCCAACCTGATTTCTGAAATTCGTTGCGCAAAGATTCTGGCGTATGTCTGAGTGATTCAAAATCATAATGCATGGGCAGCTGCATGCCATTAACCTCGCCGCCTATATAGTATTCCTTCACCTCTGTCAGCAAATACTTCACACCCGGATGAGAACGATCCTTTGTTGTATAAATTTTCAACGCTTCTTTTTCTTTATCCGCTTTCCACACGGAGGAAATATCCATAGTCGCCAGCATAAACCCTTCGCCATCACATAAACCGATTTGTGTGGCACCGTCAAAAGCATCCAGCTGCTGCTGAGAAATATCCAGAGTAACCGGCAATGCCCACATCAAAGAGTTACTTAAAGACATATTTTCAAGCACGGAGGAATAATCTGCTTCACCCATAAATCCATTAAGCGGATTCATGGCTCCATTTAAAATCATTTCCAGATCACACAATTGCCTTTGCGTTAATGTCACATTGCAATTTACCGGGATTTCTTTTTTTAGCTGTTCACTTTCTTCTTGAGATAACATCTCAGCGAGTGAATGGTTGCCATAATAATTCATATTTAGTCTTCACCAATTTTTATAGTTTCTATTTTACAACCTACCGTCTACTTCTTCTGCATTTAAAATATATTTAATATCATAAATCACACAATTACTTTTCCCCAACTTCCTCATTTCATCTATTCCCATTTTAATAAATTCATTATGTGACACAGCAATAATGATCGCATCATAATGATTTTTTTCGGGTTTAGGTATCAATTTCAGATCATACTCCTGCATTGCTTCATCGTGACTCACCCAGGGGTCATACACATCAACATTAACATTATAAGGGGCCAGTTCATCCAGTAAATCTACGACTTTTGTATTACGTAAATCCGGGCAGTCCTCTTTAAACGCCAAACCTAACACAAGAATGTTCGCATCAACAATATTAATTTTTTTCTGCGCCATCAATTTAACGACTTCCTGCACAACATGGCAGGACATAAATTCATTGGTATGTCGACTCGCCGGTATAATTAAAGGTTCAAACCCAGTTTCCTGAGCCTTATGCACCAGATAATACGGGTCTACTCCGATACAGTGCCCACCGACAAGCCCTGGTCTGAAGGGCAGAAAATTCCATTTTGTGCCTGCTGCCTCCAGTACATCCAGCGTATCAATATCAAGCCGTGCAAATATAAGCGCCAATTCATTCACCAGTGCGATATTGACATCCCGCTGTACATTTTCAATAACTTTTGACGCTTCAGCAACTTTAATAGAACTGGCTTTATGAGTGCCCGCCGTAATAACTTCACGGTACAGACTATCTACATAATCGGCAACTTCAGGATTTGAACCAGACGTCACTTTCAAAATAGTCGAAACTCTGTGCTCCTTATCACCCGGATTAATTCTCTCCGGACTATAACCTGCATAAAAATCTTTGTTGTATACTAAGCCTGATTGCTGCTCAATAATCGGCGTGCAAACCTCTTCTGTTGCCCCCGGGTAAACAGTGGATTCATAAATAACGATGTCACCTTTAGATATCACTGAGCCCAGCATAAAACTGGCTTTTTCCAGCGGCGTTAAATCCGGTTTTTTAAATTTATCAATAGGTGTTGGGACCGTTACAATGTACACATTGCAGGATTTAATGTCTTCTACATTAGAGCTGTAAGTTAACTGTGATGCCTTGCTTAATTCTTCATCACTTACTTCCAGTGTGCTATCGCTCCCTGATTTCAACTCTTTGACTCTGGGCACATTTATATCAAAACCGACGACCGGCATTTTCATGCCAAACTCAACAGCCAGCGGTAAGCCAACATAACCTAAACCGACAATTGCTATTTTTGTCTTATCTAAACTTAACATATCACCTCCACCCATAAAAACTTATGAATGATAATCTTTATACCAGTTAACGAATTTATTAATGCCTTCTTTTAATGGTGTGGCGGGCTTAAAACCCACCGCTTCAACCAGCGCATCTATATCTGCATAGGTAGCCACCACATCACCATCCTGCATACCCATCATATTTTTTTCTGCTTTTTTACCGACCGCATTTTCAATGCACTCGATAAACTCCATTAACTGCACCGGCTCATTATTGCCTATATTATATACCCGATATGGTGCATAACTGGTCGCCGGATCTGGCGATGATTTATCGTATTTTGTATTCGGCTCTGCCACCTTATCAATCACCCGTACCACGCCCTCTACAATATCATCTATGTAGGTAAAGTCACGTTGCATTTTCCCCTGATTAAATACATTTATAGGCTCATCACGTAATATTGCCCCGGCAAATAATGAAGGAGACATGTCAGGACGTCCCCAGGGGCCATATACCGTAAAAAACCGTAATCCAGTGGTTGGCAGATCATATAGGTGACTATAGGTGTGCGCCATCAATTCTGCCGATTTTTTGGTTGCCGCATATAAGCTAACCGGATGGTCTACATTATCATGTACACTGAATGGCATATCGGTATTAGAGCCATATACGCTGGAACTGCTCGCATACACCAGATGCTCGACATTATTGTGTCGACAGCCTTCCAGTATATTTGCAAATCCCAGCAGATTGCTATCAACATACGCCATTGGGTTTTTTAGTGAATAACGCACACCCGCCTGTGCAGCCAAATTCATTACCCGGTTAAACTGCTGCGCTTTAAATAAAGCAGCCATAGCATCCCTGTCTGCCAGATCCATTTCAATAAAAGTAAATTGTTCGAACTCATCAAGTTGCTTGAGCCGATCATGCTTAAGCTGAACCTCATAATAATCATTGAGATTATCAATGCCTATCACTTCATCCCCTCTTTGCAGCAGGCGCTTTGATAAATGCATACCTATAAAACCAGCTGCACCTGTAACTAATATTTTCATGCTTTTACCTTTTTGCTGCTATGAGAACAGCTTAAATTTATCGCCCGACACAGGTGTACTCAAAGCCATGCTTTTCCATCATTTCATTTTCATACACATTTCTTAAGTCAATAAAAACATTTCCTTTCATAGCTGATTTTAATTTTGCTAAATCCAGGCCACGATATTGATTCCATTCTGTCATTAAAACCACAGCATCTGCATCTATAACTGCTTCATCAATACTCGGCGCATATATTATTGAATCCGGCAGTAGTTTTTTTGCTTCGTCTACACCCTCAGGGTCATGCGCCTTTATTGTTGCCCCCTTATCTGTAAGTGCCGGCAAAATAGCCAGTGAGGGCGAATCACGCATATCATCTGTTTCGGGTTTAAAAGTTAAACCAAGAACCGCTATTGTTTTACCCGCCTCAGAACCACCCAGTGCATCCCGTATTTTTGATACCATTCGGGCTTTCTGCGATGCATTAACTTCCACTACAGACTCAACAATTCTGCTGGAAACACCATGTTCCTGTGCAATGCGAATGAGCGCCAGTGTGTCTTTTGGAAAACATGAACCGCCATAGCCTGGACCTGCATGTAAAAACTTTTTGCCAATACGCCCATCCAGTCCCATCCCTTTAGCTACAGAGTGAACATCGGCCCCTACTTTTTCACATAACTGTGATATTTCATTAATAAAACTGATTTTTGTTGCCAGAAAAGCATTTGATGCATATTTAATAATTTCTGCACTTTCAAGGTTCGTGATATGAATGGGTGCTTCAATTAAATTTAAAGGACGATACAGTTCTTTCAAGCGTGATGCAGCTCGCTCAGACTCAACCCCTAAAACCACTCGGTCAGGCCTCATAAAATCACTAATAGCTGAACCTTCTCTTAAAAACTCCGGATTTGAGGCCACATCAAAATCAGCAGAAGGACTGGTTTTTTTAATGATTCGCTGCACTTCTCTGGCTGTGCCCACCGGCACCGTTGACTTATCAACAATAACGGTATAACCCTGTAAATATGCAGCAATTTCTTCAGCTGCGGCATACACATATTTTAAATCGGCATGGCCATCACCACGCCGAGTAGGTGTTCCTACTGCAATAAATACCAAATCAGCCTGGGCTACAGCCTGTTTTAACTCAAGTGAAAACCCTAAACGGCCTGCATTGACATTACGCTTAACCAGATCATCAAGCCCCGGTTCATAAATTGGTATATTCCCACCCAGAAGCGAGTTGATTTTAGACTCATCTTTATCAACACAAATAACACTGGCACCAAACTCTGCAAAGCAGGCTCCAGAAACCAGGCCCACATAGCCTGAACCAATCATTACAACATTCATATTTAAGCCTGACCTTTTATTCGTTCATTCATAATTCATAATTAGTGACAATTTCGAAATTTTTGCTCTATAAGGTTTTCAGGCGTTTTTCTAACGTATTGAAAGACGCCTGTCTGACTAACCGATACCGTGCAGCCTTTATAAGGGGATACCAACGGATCACCCACAAACAACCCCTGACCTGGCATTTGCACACCTTTCCAGTATGACTCCAACAATGTTTCACCCGATAAATACCTTTGCATAACAATCCCGGGGACTGGAAATTTCTGCAGAAAATTACAGGGTTCTGTCACAGTTCCATAACTTCCAGATGCGCCTGAATCAATCCACTCAAGCACACTCATCTGTTTACCATTAAATAAGTGTCCACCTGCCGATGTAAGGTGATCAGCGACTGAACCCGGTAAAAAGGTATTGGTACGCAGGTGCTTCACTTTTGCTCGGCCTGTAAAATAAAACATCACATCCTTTTTGTGCTGTATCGCATCAGCTGATACCTGTTCAACATTCAATAGCTTATTCAAAGAGCTTTCATATGCAGGGAAATACCTCGCCCGCACATTGCGATTTTTATCACGGGTGCTCACCAGATAAGCAGTCCCCATAGGCCTTGTATAATCAGCTAATACGCTTCTATCTATCAGTTTTTTTACTCCATCCACACTACCAGCTGATAACAACATAGAGGGGCGTATTGCAAAATCATTAAAAGGCTGCTGACTTTGGCTACTAAAATATCGGCTAGACCTGGTTAACTTACAGCCTGATGCGCAATACTGCGGGTTAAACCCCAGCGAAAAGGCAGATGTGATTGACATACAGGCCACTCTCCAGGGTTTTCTCCATGCCAGAGCATAGGCCTGTATTTTGTCAGATACTTTTCCTTTCAACTGTTCCTCTATTTGCATGAATTCAGCTTGTGTTATAGCCTTTTCGCTCTTTCTAAAACTCAGGTAAATAATATTCTCATAGGGTATTGATCTGGCTTTCTGATAATACTGGCCAATTTCTATGCTCTCAGGGTCGCTTTCATTAATCAGTATGGCCAGCGTGTTTGCATTAACCTCTGCCTGAAGGCCTCTCACAAAAATAACCTGTAAAAAACACACTATATAAAAAGATATTTTCACACGTATGCGTTCGTGTACCAGCCTGACACACAAGCTTGACACCTCAGTTTAATGACTTCTTACTCAATTTCGTAATAAACCTGGATATCCAGCCCTGCTTAATTGCAAGCCCTGCATAGTCTTTATCCGCGGTATAAGCTTTATTTAACACAGTACCTATTACCTCATTCCCCTGTAATAATTCAAACGCCTGCTTCAGGTCTGCTTCCTGTGTACAGCCCTCTTCAATAACCACCAGTGTGGTATCGGCATTAGGAATAAAGGCGAGTGTATCTGAACTTTCAAGAATGGGGGGCAAATCAAAAATTACAATTCTTGACGGGTATCTGTGTTTAACCTCTTCAACCAGTCTCTGCATTTTTGGTGAACTCAACATTTCAGACGAATTTGCAATTGCTCTCCCGGCGGGCAAAAGAACAAAACGTGAAATACCTTCAGGATTCACCAGCATTTCACTCAACGGTTTATCCTGCAATAAGTAATCACTCAAGCCATACTCAGAGTGAAAATCAAAATATTTGTCCAGTTTAGGGGAACGTAAATTTGCATCTATCAGCAGCACAGTATTATCTATTTCGCGCGCCAGACTAATAGCCAAGTTAATTGCCGTCAGAGATTTCCCAGCACCACTTCCCGGACTGGTAATCGCCAATGTGTTCCAGTTTTTTTCATTTAGCCGTTGCAATACCTGGGTGCGCAATATTCGATAAGCATCAGATATGCTGTTCTGTTGCTCTGTTATAATTCGTTTTTCTCTCAAATCATTAACCGGCATTGGAACCGTTCGAGTATTAGTATAGGTAATATTTTGCTCTTCTACACTCTTCTGCTTTCTTTCTGGCTTAGCAATAGAGCCGGTTATCTTACCGCCATTTTTTATTCGTTCCTGACGAGCAAGTTCTAAAGCCTTTTTTATTCGTTCCATAATTAATCTCTCTTACACACTCATCACATCTTCTGCTTTACGCAGGCCTTTAAACCAGATCACATCCAGCGGTGTCCAAAAAAAATGGATCAAAAGCATGACGACAATAATACTTCCAAAAACTGAGCCAATAACCATTCGATTAATCCGTTGTCTACGCCTCAAATCATAAGTATTATAAATAAGGGGAATAACCGCCAGTGGTGCTGCCGTCAATAACTTGTTAATACCTGCCGCACCTCGCACTGAACTATCCATTGCTTCTTTTAATATAGCCACACCTAAACCCGCTGCAATAGAAAAAATAAGAGATAGAAATACAATAACAATACGATTCGGTTTAATCGGTTGCTCTGGGTATTGCGCCGGATCAATCAGAACAAATGATTCACCTTTACTCTCTTTTTCCAGCTCCTGACCTATTTCCGCTTCCATTTGCCGAGCTTTTATATCCTGAAAACGCAATAATGCACTTTGCTGCTCGCGGCTCAAAACCAGGTACTCTTTCTCCACCTGAGGACTTTTTGAGATACGCTTTTCCAGATCCCGTAATTTTTCATCCAGCCGTTTTTTTCTGGATTTTGAAGACTCTATTTCTGTTTCTATGGTTTTTAACTGTGTCTGCACTGATATATAAGCCGGATTATCCGGCTGCATCGTCATTACCTGCTTTTCAACTTTCACAGGGTTATCTTTAATAGATTTTTCCAATGCCGCAATTTCAGCTTGAAGTTTAACAATGTCAGGATGCCCGGCAGAATATTTTTTAATAAGCCCTGCAAGCTCACTACGCTTCGATGTTAAAATTTTTGCCTGCTGTTGTGTATCAAAGCCCTGCCCGGTCTGTTGCCTTAACCCCTGAATTTCACGTTTGATTTTAACAATATCCGGATGTTCACTGGAATACCGAGCAGAAAGGCTGGCAAATTCTGACTCTAACGCTTTTAAGCGAGATGCCGGATCTAATATAGACTCACCTGTTGCCGAACGCATATTAGTTAATGGATTAATTTGGTCTAACTGGCTTTGCAGGAAAAACTGACGCTCATTTAATGCCCTTAAATCAGCATCGACTGAGTCAAACTCTGACTCCGTTCGGTTCAACATCGTCAAATTCATCACTGTCATTTCCGGCAGGCTATTGGCATGTTTTTCTTTAAATTCTGCCAATTTTTTACCCGTTTCTTCAATTTTCTTTTCCAGTTTAGATGTTTCAGCGGTTAAAAAACTGTATGTTTCCGCTGCTTTGTCCTTCCTGTTTCTCAGGTTTTCAGCTAAAAACAGACTGGTCAGTTCTCCCGCCACTTTTTGAGTAGAACCTGGGCTACTGCCTTCATACGATAAGGTGAAGGCAATTGAAGCAACACCCGGGCGACCCGTTCTAGGGTCCATTACCTCGGCATTAATCATGTCCAGCCCTATATCTTCACGCATTTCTTCAAGCACCTCTTCAGAGGTCTGACGCTTTCTCTCTTTTACATAAAGATTATATTTTTCAATAATTTCCATCAGATTTGGTCGAGTCATTACCCGCTGACTTATGGTTTGAATTCTCTGAGCCGCATATGAGGTAACCGTTGAACGCACTAATTCTGTTGGAATCTCCTGCTCTTTGATAAGTATGGTTGCCGAAGACCTGAAGGTCGGCGGCCAGACCAGAGCGGTTATTAAACCCAGTAAAAACACGCCCATTGCTGTTGAGATTATGGCAACTTTTCTACGACTCAGAATTGCCAGATAATCCTGAATATTTTTTTCCTGTTCTTCTTGCATATCTTAGTTCTTATTTAATAGGAGCTTACTAATTTAGGCCAGTGTAAAAACAAATTAATGAATACAGCGTTTGATTCACTGTCCGCATTAATCCGGTTTGTATAACTCTGGTTTATATATCGATATATGAATTTCAGATTCCAGTTTCTGCTTAATTTATAAACAACTGTCGGCTCAACACGATATCGACTTCTGTCATAAAACGGGTTACCGCGTATAGTATCCGTTTTATAAGCGTCTAGAATTAATTCTGTAGTCAGTCTCTCTGTATTTTTAAACTTAAACTGATATGTTATATTTCGCTTATCCTGAACACCACCAAAACTTGACGGTATAACCGACCTACCCGCACGCAAGCTGTGAGAAGCAGTTTCTGACTCCCTGGCATAAGAAACATTAGTAATGGTGCCATCATCCTTACTCCCCAGGTCGGCAAATGCCGGGCCACTAATTGGACATCCAAATGCCAAAAAATCTCCGGGGTCTACACAACCTATAAACTGATTTTCCCTTAAAGACTCCAGCCTTCGCCCCCCCAAAGATAAACTAAAATTTGAAAGCTCATTAATGGTATAGGTATAGTCAGCCTGCAACACAACCTGGTTATAGGAAAAATTTGTATCTGGGCTATCATACTCCGCATAAGAGCTGGTAAAGCCGGTTTTATGGTTTTCTGCAACTAACCAGTTTGCAAGAAACTGCACAGTATCATATGTATAATCTTTATAAGTTAAGCGAATCACCTCATCATATGAAACATCTGTTGCATTTAAACTAAGCTGAATTTGTGAGGTTTCGCTGGGGCTCCAGCTTACCGATGGCTCAATTGTTGAGGTAGTGCGATCTGTGCGATCACTTAATATCCCTGCATCAGGGCTTTCAGTATCAAAGCTTGTATCAAAGTTAGTGTTTTGTTCATAGCTGGCTTTTAATCGCCAATTAGATCGTTCAGTCTGTCGGCCACCATTGAATATGAAAAATACATTTTCACTGTCTCCATCTTCAATGCTTTGATAGCGGGTAATTTTACCCCTGGCATCTACTGCCATATCCCATAACTTCAGTTCCTCGCCCTTAAACTTCACCCTGGGCTCTAACGTAAAGCCAGATGAACCTTCAGGATTATTTATTTTAGAACGCATTCGAACGTTATCATTGTATTGCGTATTAAAAAAAACACTGGGCTCAGTTTTCCACTCCGCAGCATAAGCAGAGATAGATAAAAACAGGCAACTTGCATATACAGCAAACTGAAAAAAGTTGAAGCTAAGATTCATAGTGGACATATCTATAAAATGCCCTAAGGCACAACGACGACATCACCGCTTTCCAGAATAATATCCTGATGCAGCTTATAACCACTGGCCACTTCATCATACTCAAACAGTATGCTTTTTATACTACCATTAACACGCCGCAGTATTTTTATATTATTCGAGCTGGCATAGGCATTTAAGCCGCCCGCCATTGCCAATGCCTGCATAACATCAATATAAGCAGCCCCCAGGTACTCTCCAGGGCGGTTCACCTTACCAACAACGAAAATTTTATTATTCTGAATCTGTCTGACCGCAACAGTCACCACTGGGTCTGGAATATAGCGCTTAATTTTGCTGACCAGTAATTTTTGCAGTTGTGCAACGCTTTTACCACCCGCCGGAATATCACCCGCCAGTGGAAAACTCATCCCCCCATCTGGGCGTATTAGTACCTCCTTATCGAGCCCCTCTTCCTTCCAGACAGAAATAGACAGAATATCACCCGGGCCGACCGTATAGGCCGTTACTGTCTTTTTTGTCTTTGCCGCAGCAGCTATACCTGTTGATGTTAAAAATAGGCATGCAAACAGCCCAAGAATAAATGGGCTTAATAAAAACTGGAACCTGATTTTAATATTTTTATTCATTAATAATCGCTAATATAATATCCGTACAAGTGTCGACACATGATAGGCAATCTGTGGGTCTGATGCAAAGACTTTTATCGTCTGTTTAACACTATAAAATTCACCTATACCAGCATAATCCTGAAAAGGAGCAAACGCAGGTCATTCTCGCATTTTTAGCTAATGCCGGGTGCGCACCTAATGATACAGTTCATCGAATGGGTCGATGACAGTAAACATAATTTTTCAATATTCTCAAAGACTTGCAGTGATATTTCCCCATCAGCTGATGTATTCTACCCAAAATTAGTGAATCACTTTATAACAGTTTATAATGCCCTTGATTCCAGGCCAGCATTCTAGGGCTACCATTCCAGGCAAGTCACTTCAGACTATCAGACATATGTGAAATATTTATTGCATTTCATCCTCTGAACCCACCTCCTTCGGGACACCCAGGTAAAACCCCTGCACATAATCAACCCCTATTTTCTTTAATAATTCAAGCGTTTGCTCATTTTCCACCCACTCGGCGATAACCTTAACCTGCATAACATGGCCAATGCCAACGATAGCCTCGACCATGGCTCTATCGACAGGGTCCTTAGTCATATCTACCACAAATGAACCATCGATTTTTATGTAATCCACCGGCAGGTTTTTTAGATAGGTAAAAGAGCTCAAACCACTGCCAAAATCGTCCAGCGAAAAGCGGCATCCCTTTAACTTCATTTCACTCATAAAATGAGTTGCCCTGGACAAATTGCTGATTGCAGCGGTTTCCGTCACTTCAAAACAAATACGATTCAGGTCAACCCCATATTTATTAGCCTCCTCTAATATATGAGGCAACAAGCTTTCATCCGCCAGTGAAGTGCCCGAAAGATTGATCGCCACCAGCTGACTGTTTCCCAGGCAGCAATCGGTATTAACCTGCTTAAACACCCGACTAATAACCCAGCGATCTATTTCCGGCATCAGGTTATAGCGCTCGGCCGCAGGTATAAAAGCATCGGGACTGACCACAGAGCAGCCCTCATCATGCATCCGAATCAGTACTTCACAGTGACTTTCATGCTGGTTTTCAGACTTTATTCCCACGACCGGCTGCTCATATAGCACCATTCTGTGTTCTTCTAAAGCATGCCTGATACGTCCAGCCCAATGCATCTGACCATGCCTCTCAGCCATCATGGCATCGGTGGGTTCATAAACATGCACCCGGTTGCGCCCCATGTCCTTCGCCACATAGCAGGCCATATCAGCTGAAGCCAGCAGTGCAGACAGGTCAGTATTGTCGGCATTAACTCCAACAACCCCAATGCTTGCGCCAATTTCAAATTTTTTATCCTGCCATGCAAAACGAAACGCCTTGACTGAGCGACGCACTTTCTCCGCCACATGCGTTGCCTGCTTCAACTCACAATTTTGCAGCAAAAGGCCAAATTCATCGCCTCCCAGGCGGGCCAGAACATCACCTTCACGTATACAACTTTTCAGCAAATCCCCCAACTGACGAAGCAACTCATCCCCGGCCATATGACCGCAGGTATCATTCACGATTTTAAATTGATCCAGATCAACATAACAGAGCGCATGTTGGCGTTTTTCAGCTTTAATATTTTGCAATGCCGCATTGAGCTGCTCTTCAAACATACGTCGATTATATAGCCCTGTGAGCATGTCATGGCTGGCCTGATGAGATAGCTGGCGACTTAACTTGCGCTCATGGCTGACATCTTGAAAGACCATCACCACACCGATAACCTCACCACTGTCACTGCGCATGGGCGCTGCACTGGCCTCTATTGGAATCACTTTGCCGTCACTGCGTATCAACGCCGCATTATTTTCCAGCACTTCAACCCGCCGGCTTTCCAGACATTCCCTGGCGGGGGAGGATATACTGACACCGGTCTCTTCGTTCACCAGATAAAGAATATCGCCTAACAACCTGTTTTTTGTTTGCTCAGAATCAATCCCCACAAGCAATTCCGCAACTGGATTAAGGTACTGTATAACATGATTCGCATCCGTCGTAATCACACCGTCCATAATTGAGTGAAGCGTCACCTCCGCACGCATTTTTTCTTCATAAAGTTCACGACGCGATTCCTCGAGCTCCTGCTGATGCTCAAGAATAGAGTCCAGCGCCTGATTAACAAATTTAGATAAATAACCCAGCTCATCATTTCTGTTTTCATTAAAACGCGCCGTCTGATCCCCCCGGGTAAAATTCTGTGCTGAAAGCACCATATCGAGAATAGGTCGGGATAACACTTTCTGTAAAATCTGCTGCAAAATCATACCAAATACAAAGACCAGCGCACCAATAACCAGCATCATCTGCTTTCTTGACTCGGTAATCGTTTTATCCAGGCCTTTCATAAAGACCTCTAAATCAACAATATTATTATTACCTGCACCCAAAATTCGAATCAGTAACCGGCCTTTAATCCTTTCCTGCTGACCACCAATTTTACCAAACTGGTAGACATGCCCTGCAAATTTAAAGCGAATCGCTTCAAGGGGAAATTTTTGTGATATTTCAGAAAAGAAAGCTTCGATCTGCAACGACATATACTCAGAGTCGTAGATATGGGCATAATGAACGGTATAAACGGTCTCTAGTTCATGTTCCACATAAAGGATATTATTTTTATACTCATTGATAAGCTGAACCTCTTTTTGCTTCAGCATATAAGACGCCGCTAATAACCCAACCAGCACCATTCCCCAGAAAACAATACCGGTAATTTTCACCGGTAGAGTCAGGGCTGTAATTTTATTAACCTCTGGCTCTGGTCTGTGCTCTGGTCGGGGTCGGGGTCCTGACCGGTTCATTTAAATCCGAGCCATCGGATAGCAAGCAGCACAGGGCATACACCGCTTAAGCCTGCACCAAAAATAGCAAAACCCATAAACCAGGGGAGAAACCAGAGGCTATCATTCAAAGCATAACCAAGCAGTAAAAAAGCCCCGACAACAATGCGCCAGACCCGCTCAGATTCAATATTAAACCTGGCATCAGGTACCAGCTCCATATTGACATAATCTGGAGCTTTCTTCGTAACACATTTACGTATCGCGCACACTATTCCCGGAATGCGAAAATTAGTAATGCCTTCTATAAATAAAATTAGAATAATGCTGTATAAAAAGATGCTCAGTTCAAAATATAAACTGACCAGAAGTAATAACCCTAACAGCGTTCTATAAGTTCGATCACTCACCTTGTTATCCCAAATTCCTTCATATTAACTAAAGGGTGCCTCTAAAAGCAGGACTTCATATTAACCTGAATTAATCAGCTGGACGCCATAAAGTGTGCCTCTGGGCGTTCAGATGACGTAATCAAAAAGAGCGCTAATGGCAAGTCCTTCGCAGTTTTTTTGATATAGTCAGATGTTGCTCCCAGGGGTGCAATTTATAGTATAGCACCACCACCAAACGTGGTGACTGCACTACCTGGGAATAACTAATACTCACAAATACTTATAGTACACCTGTGCGCTCAGCTGATTAATTTAGGTTTAAAGTCCCATACAGGCACATTTTATATGAGAAGTCACATTTAGCCTAAATTAATCTCAGCTGAACGACCAGAAGCACACCTGTAGATCTACAGATAATATAATCAAAAAGGTAAATGGCCCGTTATTTGCGTGTTTTTTGTACCTCAGGTATGTTCCAATATATCAAATGAGCCGTCAATTTGTGGTAGCTCCCTCACTCGAATGAGTGAACCTTAAATAATATTTAGAGTGTGCCTGCAGACCAATAATGTAATCATAAAAAGCGAGAATGAGCGGCCCTGTATTTACTTTTTGATAAGCCTGAGCGCATAAAAAACCATTAAATAAATTCTAGAATAGCCGTGCATTAATACTGAAAATATTATTAAAGAACAAAGCTTTCTATTTGAAGCCTCTCCCTGTTCAGCTGCAACCATTGCAGTGCAATAACAGGGGAAGCGGAACAAATTTTCCCGGATGCAAGTAAACTCAGACACTCCTCATAATCCGTTACTACCACTTTAATGTCTTCATTTTCATGATCCAGGCCATGAATACCCGATGCCTGCCGGCTATCGACTAACGCACATAAAATGTGCACCCTTTCCGAACAACCACCGGGGCTTGAGTAAATACTCTGCACAGTCTCAAAATTATGCACCTTAACACCCGCTTCTTCCTCGCATTCGCGCCTCGCAACATCAATAACCGTCTCTCCCTGTTCTACCATTCCAGCAATAATTTCTAACATCCACGGGCCATTTTCATCCTCAATAGCCCCTACCCTAAACTGCTCAATCAGCACAACTTTATCTTCAGAGGGGTCATAAAGCAGAACCGCAACCGCATCACCACGATGAAGCAACTCCCGCTTTACTTCAATCTCGCCCCCCTCATAGGTCTCATGTTGTATATGGCATAAATCGACCTTGAAAAAACCATTATACCTGGGCTCAGTTTTTAACAGATTCCACTTCATGATTAATACCTTTTTAATGATGTCTTTCGTCAACAGCATAAGTATTTCATCAGAGCTGTCAACATGAACGATATCGTTTTTATCTATCCGCTCCAGGTAAGCCAGAACGCTTAGCTCTATACACAGGAGCCTTTGAATTTTTTCTGACGAATAACCAGTAAATAATAACTAAATTTTTTCAACACACTCATGCACCAGGCTCGGCCCCTGATAAATAAACCCGGTATAAATTTGCACTAAACTGGCACCTAACTGAATTTTCTTTTGCGCATCATCTGCACTGTTAATTCCACCCACCGCAATAATTGGGATTTTCTGCTGCAGATGAGCCGCCATCACCTGCAAAGAATGATCTGCACGATCTTTTAATGGCCTACCACTCAAACCGCCCTGCTGATCACCATTGGCAATATTTTCAACCCCTTCACGTGACAAGGTCGTATTGCTGACGATCACGCCATCAATTGAAAATTCAATAAACGTTTTAGCCAGTGATTCTATGGCATCATCCGTCATATCTGGTGCCACTTTAACCACCAGTGGAACATACCGATCCAGTTGCTGGGTTAGCTCCCGTTGTTTGAATTTTAAATCTCGCAGTAAATTCTGCAGCGACTCACCAAACTGTAAATCCCGTAACCCCGGGGTATTAGGCGACGAAATATTAATTGTAATATAATCGGCATGACTATACACTTTTTCCAGGCAAATCAGATAATCATCAACCGCCTGATCTTCAACTGTATTTTTATTTTTACCAATATTGATTCCAAGCACACCCTTAAAACCGGAACGTTTTACATTTTCCAGCAGGTTATCAACACCTTTATTATTAAAACCCATTCTATTAATAATTGCCTGTGATTTTTCCAGCCTGAATAAACGAGGCTTTTCATTCCCTTCCTGTGCCAGCGGTGTAACCGTACCTATTTCAACAAAACCGAAACCACAGGCTGACAGAGCCTGAAAATATTCACCGTCTTTATCAAGTCCAGCAGCCAGCCCCACCCTGTTCGGGAAATTAACACCCATTACCTCAATTGATTTTTTAAGGTTTGGTTTTCCAAATAACAGGTGAATTAAATTAAATTTATGCAACACATTAAGCCCACGCAAAGACAGCTCATGTGCCGTTTCAGCATTAAATAAAAAGAGTATTCTTTTAACCAGACCATAAGGCATAAGCGCCATATTAGTACCTTTTTGTTTTAAATTTTATGCTAAATTTGTTAATCACTATCCAGCTCACATTGCCTCAAAATATTCAATAATCAACTGAGCTGTTTTCTGATTTCGAAACTCATTCACATCCAGCCGATAAGCGGCACGAATAAACCCCTCGCTTTTCTGCATTTTTTCTGCAGGCGAGTTAAATGCAATCGCCGAAATAGATTGCTCAGCATCTTCTGATTGCAACTCCATTTTTAAATGTTTTTCACCCACAACGCGCCAGTCAATCACTTCGAATTCGCCATCAAAAATCGGCTCAGAAAAACCCTGCCCCCAGGGGCCGGCATCACGAAGGGCCTGTGCCAGTGTCAAATTAAAATCGGCTCCCTGCAACCCACCATCCGACTCTATCACACCCTGCAATGCATTTTCATCAATCTCCTGCCCGACCACTTCATTAAACGCTGTTTCAAATTTTTCAAAGTCTGATTTCAGAATACTTAAACCCGCAGCCATGGCATGACCACCAAACTTAATAATCATCCCCGGATTTCGGCTCGACACCAGCTCCAGCGCATCTCGAATATGCAAGCCTTTAATTGAGCGAGCAGAACCTTTAATCAGCGTATCTGTATCATCAGCAAAAACAATCACCGGACGATTAAATTTTTCTTTAATTCTTGATGCCAGTATCCCAATAACCCCCTGATGCCAGTCGCCATTATACAGACACATACCAAAGGGCAACTGAGCCTGGCTCATGGATGCTTCGAGATGCTTCAGGCTTTTCATTGCCTGCAGCTGCATTTCCTGCTCAATTTCACGCCTGCTTTTATTTAACTGATCCAGTTGCCCGGCTATAGCCGATGCTCTATCCGCATCATCCGTAATTAAACACTCGATACCTATAGACATGTCTTCAAGACGACCCGCCGCATTGAGTCTCGGGCCTATGGCAAAGCCCAGATCACTGGAAACAATTTTAGCCATATCTCTGCTGGCAATTTTTAAAATTGCCTGAATACCCACACAGGCCTTACCCGCCTGCATTCGCTTGAGCCCCTGTGATACCAGTATACGATTATTTTCATCCAGCGGCACCACATCAGCCACCGTACCCAGCGCGACCAGATCCAGTAACTGCCCCATATTAGGCTCAGAAATTTGCTGGGTAAAATAACCCGCATCACGTAAAGCCGCTCTTAGCGCAAGCATGACATAAAAAATCACCCCTACACCTGCAAGGTTTTTACTGGGAAAATCACAACCCGGCTGATTCGGATTTACAATGGCATGGGCATTGGGCAGCTCAGCACCCGCCAGATGATGATCGGTCACCAGCACACTGATACCTGCATCTCTGGCAGCCTGCACCCCCTGAATACTGGAGATACCATTATCTACAGTGATTAACAGATCAGGTTTATTTTTACAGGCAACTATGACAATTTCCGGGCTCAGGCCATAACCATAATCAAATCGGTTAGGCACCAGAAAATCAACCTGAGCGTGGCCTAACATTTTCAAAGCTCGAACACATAGCGCAGTGCTGGTTGCGCCATCCGCATCAAAATCACCAACAATTAAAATTTTATGTTTATTTTGAATAGCATTAACAATAAGCGCGACCGCCTGCTCAATACCCTTAAGCTGAGCAGGCGGTATCAGTTTATTTAAGGCGTAATCGATCTCATCGACGGATGTTATTTTTCGATGGCTTAATATTTTTTGTAAAACCGGGTGTAGTTCAGACTGCTTTAGTGACTCTGAGACTTCGCCTGAGCTTCGTTTTATTATTTTTGTTTGCATAAGATAGTTATTTTTCTTTTTCCGTAGAATGGATAAAGCAAAGCGGACACACCACCATGGTAAACTGCTAAATTGGTGGACCCGCTCCGCTTGATCCACCCTACAGGTATTCAATTTTAAAGAAACACCTACAGTACACTTATATGTTTATAAAGTGGTTTACTCGGTTTCCAGAATTTCAATAAACTCATTCGCTTAATTTTTAATTCTCGCCCGTCACAGGGAAATATATTAAGTTCATCAATTTCTCCCGTTTTTAATTGATTAGTAATATAAGGAAAACTTTCATTGCAAAAACACTTTAATGCCTGAAACCAGGCGTCAACATCAGCATAGCAAACCGATTCATATAATTGATCTAATACCACTGTGCTATTTTTCTTAATAGCGTCTACATCAGTTACTGGCTCAACCAGTAGGCCGGCCTGTTTGGCCAGAGCAGCAGCAAAAGCATCATTTGCAACTAACTGCTGAGAAGAGTGTGTGTTTTTCCTGGTCTGATAGTTATCAAAAGTCATATCCCATAACCATAAGCCATTTATACCTAATTGCCCTTTGGCCTCACGACTCTGATTTATTTCATGCTGAAAAAACAGCATCTGTGCTTCATTAATTATTTTTCTCCACCACAGAGCATCCTTTCCCGTCGGCATAAAATGCTTTATGTCACGCCCCAGAGAGTAATCTAAAGCATTAAACTCCAGCTCCAGTGCTCTATCACATTTCAGGTACCAGCGATTAGGGTCAGTGGCATGCAGGCTGATTTTATCTTCTAAAAAATGCGCATTAAATGACGCTATTAAATCATGGGTTTCATACAGCTCGGGTAAAAGCAAACCGGCACCCAGCAATACGGCATGATCAGATTCGGCTTTAAAGTGAACAGGGTCAACCCGATAATAATAACCCTGTGAGATATCTATGCCATCATATTGTGCGCTGAGCTGACAAAGCGTTAATTTATTTGATGGGTGAATTAAATAAACCAGTGTTTCATAAAATGAAGTGACAGGCAAACCGCCTGTTTTAGCCCGGGAAAGCCATTGATTTATTAGCCTAAATTCCGGCTGTAGCAATTGTTGCTGAATATAACCGGGGATTTGATCTGGAAATGGTCCCAGCAACCCCGGAACAACCAGATCGATGTTATTCATGTTTAAATGCGCGCTGCCTGATAACCTCAAACAGGCACACACCTGTAGCTACAGACACATTCAGGCTTTCAACCTGGCCAGCCATGGGTAATTTAACAAGCTGGTTACAGTTCTCACGAGTAAGCCGCCTCATGCCCTTTTCTTCAGCTCCCATAACCAATGCCAGCTTTCCACTTAACTGAACATCATACAAATTATTTTCGGCTTCACCCGCTGTGCCTACCACCCAGATATCATTTTCTTTTAACTGTTTCAGTGTGCGCGCCAGATTAGTAACAGCAAAAAAAGACAGGGTTTCAGCCGCGCCGCAGGCAACCTTACGAGCGGTTGGCGTAATACCTGCCGCCCTGTCTTTAGGCACAATAACCGCATCAACACCCGCTGCCTCTGCTGTGCGTAAGCAAGCTCCCAGATTATGCGGATCAGTGACACCATCAAGCACCAGCAGTAACACATTGTCTTTATGCAAGATCTGATCAAGTGATGATTCATCCGCTTTTGCTGTGGATTTATAACGAACGGCAACGCCCTGGGTTTTACGGCTGTCCGCCTGTTTTTCAAGGTCTGTTTTTTTCAGGTAATCAACCGCAATTCCCTGCGACTGCGCAAACTGAATCAGCTGTTTAATGCGTTTATCATGACGGTTTTTTTCAACCAGTAACTGCAAAATATTAATCGGGTCATTACGTATAAGCGATTCAACCGAATGAAAGCCAAAGATAATTTCGGATTGTGCTGATTTCATAAAGTGAACTTAATCTCAGTATTCTTTAATTTTGACATCTGGGTGTGAAGAAATGGCAAATAAGCCATTAGTCGTTTATATTTTTTTGTAACCGGGATATCTGCTGGTTTAACTGGTGATCAAAAAAATCAGCCCCGGAAAGCCCGACAATCCGCTCAACCAGCTCATTGCCCTGTGCATCCAGAAATAATATGGTCGGCGTTACTTGTACATTATATTTCAGAGCAATCTGATCACCTCCCACCATCCGGCCATTCTCGTCCCGGATTAACGTATACTCTTCAACATACAGCTGCCGAAACAGAACCAGAGAGGCATATCTGCCTGACTGAATCATCGGTATTAGATAAAATTGCCTGATCGCATCACAATAATCACAGTCGTCCGCGGTAAACAATAACAAAATCGGTAATTTTTCGGTTTCTGACTGCTGTTTGAGGGTGCGCAGATCCTTTACGGTTTCTAAAGTTGTCGCTGATACAACCGAAGCCAGAAACAGCAGAAAGAAGACCAGAACAGGTTTGTATATCATATGCTTTATAATTGAACACATAAGCTACAAACCTTTACTGCCTAATTTCTATTTTTCTTTCGCGCTTTCTTTTTAACTGTTTTCTTCTTAGGCGCAACCTTTTTAACCACCTTCTTCTTAGGTGCCACTTTCTTAGGCACTGCCTTTTTAATCACTTTCTTCTTAGGAGTCGCTTTCTTAGGCGCTGCCTTTTTAACCACTTTCTTCTTAGGAGCGGCTTTCTTAGGCGCTGCCTTTTTAACTACTTTCTTCTTAGGAACGGCTTTCTTCGGAGTTACCTTTTTAACCACTTTCTTCTTAGGAGTGGCTTTTTTAGGAGCTGCCTTTTTAACTAATTTCTTCTTAGGAGCGGCTTTCTTCGGAGTTACCTTTTTAACTACTTTCTTCTTAGGAGCGACTTTCTTCGGAGTTACCTTTTTAACGGCTTTCTTCTTGGGGGTTGCTTTCTTCGGCACTGCCTTTTTAACGGCTTTCTTCTTAGGAGCTGCTTTCTTTGGTGCCGCCTTTTTAACGACCTTCTTCTTAACTGCTGCTTTCTTCGGTGCTGCCTTTTTAGCCAGTTTCTTCTTAGCTACAGCTTTCTTTGGCGCTGCTTTCTTTTTAGTCGCGTTTTTTTCAGCACTGGATTTTTTAACCGGTTTCTTTTTAGCTGCCCCTTCTTTATCTGTTTTATTGCGGGTTGATTTTTTACTGGCCGCTAATTTCTGATTCTTATCTGATTTTTTCTTACCCTCTTTTCTATTTTTACTTTTCTTGCGATCCTTATTCTTTTTACTATTCGCACTATCAATGGCAACAACCACTGCTTTTGATTTTTTCTCATCGTGACTAATCAGTTCAAAGTCAATTTTCCGCTCATCCATATTCACGGCAGCTACATTTATTGTCACCGCATCACCCAGTTGGAACTGTTGGCCTGAGCGTTCACCAATCAAGCGGTGGCTGACCGGTTCGAACTTATAATAATCTTTAGGTAAATTGGTAATATGAACCAGACCTTCCACATAGATTTCCTTCAGCTCAATAAATACACCGAAAGAGGTAACCGATGTAATAATACCTTTAAAGTCATCACCAATACGAGCCTGCATAAATTCACATTTCAATGAAGATACCGCATCACGGGTCGCTTCATCTGCCCGTCGTTCATTTGACGAGCAGTGCTCCCCCAAAGTGACCATATCGCTTTCTCTATAGAAATACTGGCCTACTTTTTTGCCCTGCACAACGTGACGAATCGCACGATGCACTAACAGATCGGGGTAACGGCGAATGGGTGAGGTAAAATGCGCATAATTCTCTAAAGAAAGACCGAAGTGGCCATCATTTTCAGGCGAATAAACCGCCTGTGACAATGAACGTAACAGCACCGTTTGCACTAAATGGAAATCAGGGCGGTCTTTTGCCTGTTTAATTATATCCGCATAATCCTTTGCGGTTATGTCGCCTTTAGATCTGAATTTCAGACCCAGACTTGATACAAAATCTTTAACATCGTCAATTTTTTCAACCTTAGGGCCTTTATGTGTACGGAACAGCCCGGGAATCTGGTGTTTTTCAAGGAACCGAGCAGCAGCAATATTGGCAGAAATCATGCACTCTTCTATAATTTTATGCGCTTCATTTCTAAAAGTAGGCACTATCCGGTCAATGCGCCTGTTTTCATCAAAAACAATGCGGGTTTCGGTGGTTTCAAAATCAATCGCGCCGCGTTTTTTACGTTGCTTAATCAATACATTATAAAGTGAATACAGGGTTTCAATGTGTGGCAGAACATCTTTATACTCATCGCGCAATGACTGATCATTGTCTTCCAGCATGGCCGATACTTTTGTATAAGTCAGCCTTGCATGGGAATACATCACCGCCTCAAAGAAGTCACTGCTCAGCATTTTGCCTTTTTGATCAAACTGCATTTCACAAACCATGCAAAGTCGATCAACCTTCGGATTTAACGAGCAGAGCCCATTCGACAGGACTTCAGGCAACATGGGAATCACTTTCTCGGGAAAATAAACCGATGTGGAGCGGTTAAAGGCCTCTTCATCCAGTGCGGAAGCGCGTTGCACGTAATGCGACACATCCGCAATCGCAACCAGCAGTTTCCAGCCTTTGGCCGTTTTTTCACAATACACCGCATCATCAAAATCACGGGCATCTTCACCATCAATTGTAACCAGTGGCAGTGCCGTTAAATCCAGGCGACCTTTTTTATCTTCTTCTGTTACAAGCTCGCGAATGCCAGCAACCTGCTCTTTCACTTCATCCGGCCACAGAAAGGGAATATTATGTGCATGAATGGCAATATCAATCTCCATTCCCGGAGCCATATGATCACCAATAATATCGGTAATTTTGCCCAGCGCCTTATTTCTGAAGGTGGGTTGCTGAGTAATTTCGACAATAACAATCTGCCCATGCTGAGCTTCGCCCAGCTGATCCTGAGGCACCATAATATCCTGGGTAATGCGCTTATTATCCGCAACCACAAAGCAGATGCCGGATTCAATAAACAAACGCCCGACAATACGGTCATTGGCCCGTTCAATCACATTAATTACCGCGCCTTCACGTCGCCCACGACGATCAATGCCGGAAACCTGCACCACGGCACGATCACCGTGCAGCAGGGTGCGCATCTGACGACCATGCAAAAAGAGGTCATCGCCACCATCATCCGGCACCAGAAAGCCAAAACCATCGGCATGTGCAATCACCCGCCCACTGATCAGGTCTTCTTCATTAACAGGGATATAGCCATCACGGCGATTTCGAATCAGCTGTCCATCACGCACCATGGCATTCAGGCGACGGCGCAGCGCCTCTCTCTGGTCCGGGGTCTGTATTTCCAGTCGATCAAGCAAATGATCATGTGACATTGCCCCCTCTTCATGAATAACCTCCAGAATCAGCTCACGGCTGGCAATGGGGTTTTCATAATTACTCGCCTCGCGCTCTTTCTGAGGATCACTCAGGGGCTTACCCTGATTTGAATGTCCGGATTTTGAAGAAGATGCATGTTTGTGCTTCTTGCTCTTATTTTTTTTATATTTCTTATTTTTTTTGCTGTCTTGATTATTACGGAATGAGGCCATTATTGAGGAAGTCATTGATTAAAAGCCCAATTGTACACAAACATGCTACAGATTGCGCAAATAAGATACATTTTCACAATAATTTAAGTCAAGTAAGGCTTTAACCCTGGGGAAATCAGTTAGATCTCAAAATTCGGCATAAGCCCTTAATTCACATTAACTGCGTGAAAATCGTGCATATCACCAATGATACACTCGAGCACTTTTTCAATACGTCATCCAAATCAATGACTTACACATATTTTTTGCGCTCAGCTAGTTTCTACAGGTTTATTATTGACAATACGGCATTCAAAAGGTAAAGTTCGCGCCCTGTCCAGGATCAACAGATCCAACTGCACTCTTTGCCGAGGTGGCGGAATTGGTAGACGCGCTAGCTTCAGGTGCTAGTGAGCTTTGGCTCGTGGAGGTTCAAGTCCTCTTCTCGGCACCATACTTGTTATATAGTTACCTTTTTATATCCCTAATCACCCTGTACTCACCCTCTATAATACGATTTGAGCGGTTAAACAAAGCATTTATGCTACCTTAGAACAACAAGCAGAATGACCTAACACATTTCGAGAAAACCTCTTTTTTCACCCGACATATCAAATTTATCCCATCACGCTGATTTGTTATTATAAGTAACGCGACAGCAACCCTGACACACGAGAGCCCCTCTCGCTAACATGAAATAACCACTCTAACCCAAATTTAGAAATAAAGTGAATAAATAACTTTAAAATAATTCGAGAATAACAGCACCACAGCCCATCAAGTATTTAACTCCATAATGGTATTTCTAGAAATAGCCCCTCCTTATTGCATAGCTGCCTCAAGCAGCTTCATCACTTCTGCATTTCCATTTTGTTTAGCCATAGACAAAGGGGTCACTCCACCATCTAACATAACATGTGGATCGGCTCCCATACTCAAAATTTGTTGAATAATACCGGCGTTTCCAAATTGCGACAGGAAAAGCAGAGGTGTCGCACCGCTACTATGTTGACAATTAACACTAGCATTAGCATCTAATAAATAGCTGACAACATCTAACAACCCTTCCTGGGCAGCGAGAAATAATGCCGTTACGCCTGAGTCAATAGAAGCATTTATATCGGCCCCTCCGTCAGCCAACAGGCGGACTGTTTCCAGATGGCCCTGGGCTGCTGCAATAATAATCGGTGTAGTATCGTTATCCTGTGCAATATCGGGATCGGCACCCGCATCAAGCAATAATCGCACAATATCTGTATGCCCGTTTTGTGCAGCCTGCCAAAGAGGAGTCACACCATTATGAGACTTTCCATCAACATTTACACCCGCAGCAATTAACAGAGTGACAATTCTAGCATGCCTATTTTCAGCAGCCTTGCGCAAGGGTGTTTGTCCAAATTTCGTTTCATAAACACCTGGCTTTGCCTTTGCATGAATAAGTAAATCCACCACATCAGCATGGCCATTCTGTGCAGCTACATATAAAGGAGTGATATCGTTTTTTTGTTTTGCTTCAATTTCCGCACCAGCGGCTATTAAGCACTCGACAACACTAATATGACCATTTTGAGCGGCCTGCCATAATGGGGTTGCATTATCACTTTTCCTCATTTGATTTATATTTGCATTAGCACCAATCAACGCTTTCACAATATCAACATAACCTTCCTGTGCTGCTTGCCACAGCGCAGTAATATCATCGCTGGATTCGGAATCTACAGTTGCTCCGGAGTTAAGCAATATATTAACGATATCGAGATTACCGACATCAGCTGCCATAAATAAGGCCGACACTCCAGTATCTGTATGTATATCTACTTCAGCCCCATGTTTTAGCAAAATTTCAACAACGTCATAATGACCATTTCTAGATGCAACAATTAATGCTGATGCGCCACCAGAACCACATATATTTACGTCAGCGCCATGCTTAATCAACGTTTTAATAGTTTCAGGATTATTTTTCTGTGATGCTATAAATAGTGCTGTTTTACCATCAGCCATAGTAAAGTTTATATCTGCACCACTTTTAATAAGCAGATTAAAAATATCAGCGTTATCACTATAAGAAGCAGCCATGAGAGCAGTGGCTCCGTTATTCCCAATAGAATTAACATTCGCACCCCGCTCAATTAAATCTTCAACTTCTGATAAGTTGAGGTCCGCAATCGCATTAATGAACTCTTCGTCACTTGCTTTCCTTTTAAAAATATTTAATATTCCCATAGTTAATTACCCCTAATTTATGACTTAATATAAAATCCCAGTAACAATTCACGACCTTACAATTGTTTATATAGGCGTAGAATTAGTCATGAATTATAAATTAATTATTTTAATGCCTGTTTCTATCAGATCCATTATTTTGTTTCATTAATATTAGTGTTATGTTATCTCTACCACCTCTATCTAGAGCAAGCGATAACAATTGGTCTAATTTTTCTGAAATATCCGTATCAATTAGCATAATTTTTTCAATATCTCTATCACTAAGTTCATTGCTAAGACCGTCAGAACATAAAAGAAATGAATCTTCTGGCCTTATCTTCCCTGTAACGGTTTCTACATATATATTTTTTTTAATCGGTGAACCTAGAGAATGCATTAATATATTCCTGTCTGGATGAGACTCAGCTTCCAATGCAGTAATTTTACCCTGGTCAATTAACATTTGAACCAGAGTATGATCCTTTGTTAATTGTTTTAATGAACCGTTCCATAAATAAGCTCTGCAATCACCTACCCAGCTAACCTGATAATCGCTCTTATCAATATAAAGTGCTACCACCGTTGCACCCATACCACGAGTCCCAACCCCGAGTGTAGATGCTGATAATATTTCGTGGTGAGCAGCAGCAAAGGCTTCGCTTAATGTCTTACCTCCTTTTATCGATTTCACTACCGAAGTGGCAGCTATTGCACTAGCAATTTCACCATCTTCATGCCCTCCCAATCCATCTACTACAAGGTACAATCCATAATAGGGCGCTACAATATAATTATCTTCATTATTAGTTCGAATCATACCGATATTACTGGCATGTTCTACAGCAAAAGAAAGTTGATCATTTTTATGACCTAAAGGTGTTTTTTTGATATCCATTATAAAATTTATTCTCATATCCTGACAGATATTTTCATTAGTTTGTAGATATGCTTGCCTGAAATACAGGCTTATCTCCATTAAGCTTAACAGTCACGTATTTTTCATTTGACAATGTGCCAATATATTTTAGAAGTGGCGTAAATAATAACCTCTCTACTGCCCGCATCAAACCTCTAACTCCCTCTTTTGGCGTGTCAAATTCCAAAACTATATTCCTACACTCCGCATCGTCTAACACTACATTTACTCCTCGTTCCATCTTGATTTTATCTGAAAAACATTTAAATTTTCTGGATAACAAAATACCCAGGTCATCAATATTTAGTTCCCTAAAACGAACACACCGATCAATTCTAGCGATGAACTCTGGCCGAAATGAATCTTTTAATGCCGTCTTCAAATCATTTTCCGCATCACTCAAAACGGGTTCTTTTTCTTCCACAAAACCAATGTTTCTACTCTTCGCTCCCTCAGTCCATATATTACATGTCATCACAAATACGGTATGACGAAAATCCACTGACCTTCCGTGAGAGTTCCTTGCCGTTCCCTTATCAAAAATTTGTAAAAAATAATCCTGTATTTCAGGGTGAGATTTTTCCATTTCATCCAGAAGAATGAGGCCTTGTGGGGAACCACTCACGAACTTAAACAACACAGGTTCCTGGTCATGACCAATAAACCCTGGAGGAGCGCCAATTAATCGGGCTATATCATGCTGCTCTTTTAGTTCACTCATATTTATTCGTAAAAAACCCTGGTTAATGTCACCAAACATCACCTCAGACAAACATTCTGCAGTAAACGTTTTACCAATACCAGATGGTCCAGTGAATAGAAATACAGCTACAGGCTTATTTTCTCTCTCTATTGTCAATTGTACTGACTCCAGAGTTTCAATAATTTCAGAAACGGCTTTCCCCTGACCTGATATTTTTTCATTTAAATATACGGAAATACGATTAGCGTCAAAAGAGTTAAGCATGTCAACTGATATACCATGAATTTCCTGTAACACATTATGTATAAGCTGAACACTAACTATTGGCTTTTCTTTTTTTAGTATTTCAGTGTCCGTTGATAATGAAGAAACCTTCACGAAGGTTGCTGCATTTTCTAAAAGGTCTATTGCACTATCAGGGAGGTTTCTATCTGTAAGTAAATCTGCAGCAAGTGAAACTGCATTCTCCACTACATCTGCCTCAAATTTCACTTGCTGATATTTTTCAATCCGTTTAACCCATGCATTAGAAATTATGATACATTCATCCAGAGCTGGCTCAGAAACTTGCAGGACCTGAAATCGCCTCATGAACGCACCGTCCGGACGCACATAACGTTCAAATTCCTCATCAGTAGTTGCACCAATAACTCTCAAACTGTCTCTACTCAGGGCCGGCTTAAGAATATTAGCTAACTCGGATGCTCCACCACCAACAGATTGCATTATCAGGTGAACTTCATCGATAAACAAAATAAGATTTGGGTCAGTCTCTGCTTCTAAAATAATATCCTGCAACCGTTTCTCCATATCCCCACGATACCTGGTCTCTGAAATAAGGTCAGAAACATTTAACTGAATAATACGAACAGAGCGAAGAAATTCGGGAACATTATTTTCAGCAATTCGTTGTGCTAATCCTTCGATAACGGCTGTTTTCCCAACACCCGCCTTCCCTACCAACATGACTCCTCGTTTCGCTGTGCGCGAAAGAAATCGAGCCAATGCTTTCATTTCCTGTTGCCGGCTTACTACGTCCGGCAACCGACCTTCTCGTGCCAGAGCGGTTAAATCTCGTCCAATAGTGTTAATTACTGGCGTTTTCATCACCAAAGAACGATCAGACAGAGTATCATTGATACTCTGCCAACCGATTTCTTGCGAATGCCCCTGTTTAAACTGGGATTTACCTGTTTCTTCTCTAGCTTTGACGGGAAAACAGGCGGCTACTTCCTTAGGAAAATCCGATGCGATTTCTTCAAGCAGGAAATCTAAGGTCAATGAATCTGATCCAGAAGCTGCGGCTCGTTTTCCTGCTTTTCTAAATAATGATCGGCAAGCATCTGTTCTATGAAGCATTACCATTGGCCCTGGTGAGTGTCCTTCATGGAGAGATTTTCGGAGTGCTCGACGAGCCATAGTAATCATGCGATCATCCAGACCCAGTTTCAAACGGCTTTCTACAGCGAACTCAAGCAATGCCTCTATCCCCTGCGGAGGGATTCCCATATTTGATGCTTCCTGCTGAAAAGCATCATCTATGATATTCAGCAATGCAAGGACGAAATGTTCTGGCTCTATGTGATCATTACCAGACAAACATGCCTCAGCATTTGCTAAAGCCCACCCCAGCTGAACAGCAGGGTCAATAGCGATTCTTTTCATTTTGCACCCGTCGACCCATTTTTATTTTGACGTTCTATTTCAAGAACCACGGTTCTATTTTTTGAATTGCTCTCCTGAATACCGCCAGGAAAAGGTGTATTAAACTCACCAGAACTTCGGCCCGACAAAATTGAAAAAGGCAGCCCCCCCTCGAGACGTAAAAAATTCACTACAGTTGTCGCTCTTGCCAGGCCTAAACCTATATTATCACCATATCGATGGCCTTTTGGCATCGGCAGGTTATTGGCATATCCAACTACTGAAACAGTAATCTCATGAGCATATGGTTCAAGTAATTCCCCAATCAAAATGAGTATATTTTGTGCTTTTTTAGTCAGCTCCACCCCTTTAATGAAAGTCCCTTCTTCAAACAACAATCTGCTCGAACCATTTGATGTTATCACCATTACACCAGGGATATTAACCTTTACGCCAGGAGGATCATCTGTATTATTTACCTTTTTCTCCAGTTGCTGTAATTTCATTTGAGAAACAGCATTATGTTGTATAATACTTTCCAGTTTATCATTAATATTTTTAGCTCGTTCCTGTACCAGTTCCTGAAAATTTGATTTCGACACTTCAGCTAATGCTGCACCTTTATGTTCTTTAGTAACACGCAAGGAAAGATCCGCGAGCAAGTTATTTGCTTCGTTGATCCAGCTACTCAGTCCAATTAGATAAACCATTAGTAAAACAGCAACAATCACACTTAAAAATTTTGTATTGAAGAAAAAATATCTGGACCCATTTCGATGAAATGATGCTATTTTTTCTAACGCATTTCTATGTGAAACACTATTTACACTTGCCTTCTGCCCCCTGTCCCACCATTTTACTGCTTCTAAAAATTCACCTTGTTGCGAAAAAATACGGGCAAGCAAATCACAATATATGGCACTCTCTTTCGTATCTCTTTCCATACTGTAGAGAACAGCCTCGGCTTCTGAATATTTTCCTGCACGAGCATAATCAGCAGCTAAAGAAAGTTCTATTTTAGATTGTAACGATACAAGAGCAGCACAGGCATCTTCAACCTTTGCAGGGCTTCCCACATTGTCCGTATTTTCTGGTTTTTCCTGACCCATACTACCCATCCATTCTAAGAACATCAATCGTACGAATTTTTTGAGGCATATTAAGATCTTTCATTTTATCGTATTCAAATGAAACAGCTAAATCTCTTCTATCCTTCTCTAATAAATAAAATGTATATTGTTTGCTATATTCACTCTCTACCAACGACACTATTACCACTCGATGAAAAAGCGTATAAGAATAAGGTCGAGGTAAGACCCCCTCCACAAAATACAACTCAAAAACCTCCTCAATCACCGACTGAAAATCATCTGATGAAAATAGATCACTCTCAAAACCTTCTGCTACAGCTTTTACACAACCAGACAATATTTTCACACGTTCCAACTGTTCCTGGCAGCCTGCTTTAATACAAATACTCTCAAACTGAGATTCAATTGATTTATCTGATTTATCTGATTTATCTGATTTATCTGATTTATCTGATTTATCTGATTTATCTGATTTATCTGATTTTTGTTTTTTATTATTTAACCATTTAAAAATTCCCATAACTTCTTTCCTTATTCTTAAATTATCAATATTTCTATCATTAGATTGTATCAATGCGTTCCTGCCACTCTCGGCAACAGTTAAATAATTATGTCTGACATCCCCTTATTTCGATCTGGATCACCTTCTGGCAATAAGCCCCATAATTGACGCACTGCATTTTTCAGCCCTTCCACATCTCCATCATTAATCGACCGTTGCCCGTTAGAAAAACACGTACTAGCCGTTGATTGATCACTCATTGTTTGTTGTTTTTCTTCGAGATTTTGTAACTGGCTTACCCACCAACCAGGGTGCCTGAACATAATAATTAATCCCATTTTACTCAGGTCTCTAATGGCATGTCTGAGTAATTCGGTATCATGTAATTCCACAGCATTACGACCTTCAGAAACAAGTGTATTCAATCGCTCTTTTTCCTCAGCAGTAGCATTAAATTCAGAATCATTGATAAGTTCATTCTCTATATCTATCTCTTTTTCAAGCTCGCTAACTAATACCGGCCACTCAAGCGCATCTTCAACTCCATCCAAGGCCGCCTTTAATTCAACTAAACGATTTTGGCATCTGCGCGCTGCTTCTTCGTTATCACGAGAAGAATAGAGATTACCTTCTACTTCTTGCAACATGCGATCTGAATACACACGATCAAGCGCTGCCCCCGCCACACCATCACCTGTTTGCTCAAGTTGAGCTCGCAATTGTTCAATACGCTCTTTTTCTTTTTCTAATTCTATCTGCATTTTATCTGGCACAATTGTAGCCTGACGATACTCCTTATAATTCAGGATATTCTCAAACTCTTCATCCAGAATTGGAACATAGGCCTTCATACGTACAAGGCGTGACTTATCAACCTCCACCGTTACTTCCACTTCATTACCAGCGGGCACATCGCGACGCACATCAGCAGCCTGGATTTTTAACGTACCGATAATAGAGTTACGATCTGCACGATCACTTTCTCCTTCGAGCAAAGGTATCCGTAAAATATCACCATCATACCCTTGCCTGAGATCTACAATTGTTCTAAATACCACTCGATTTCTCTGTGGAAGAGGCGCGCCTTTTCTAAAAAACCAACTCACTTCGTTGTTGGCCAATGCAAGGCCGATAGAGTGGGTCAAAGGTGGATTCGATACACCAATCCCTACTCGATAGGACAACCGCTCAGGGTTTGTTTCCCTCTGATTACCGTGCTGATCACGAAGATTTATCTGAAATATATTCTCTAAACCCTTCTCTGCCCAAAGCTGGGTAACAAAGGCCCCTTCTGGGTTCAGCCCCACTTTTGCACTTCGCCATTGTGGTTTTACAGATGTATTTACGAACTCGACTGTAAAATCACTCAAATCCTCACTTCCATCAGACACCACACGCCCGCCCACCATTGGCTCAGGATCTGAATCAAGCGGCTTATAGTCCAGCTCTAATGAAAAAACCCGTTTAGTAGAAGGGGGCACATCTTCTACTGGAACACGTTGTGCTCCTGCAAACACTGCAGCACCCTCCGCAACAACGGTTAATGGATCTCGATCGAAAGCCAGTGAAATACCCAAACCGTTACTGGAGTCCGCTAGACGTTCCCGCAAATAAGGCATTTTTGTTTGTCCACCAACCAAAAGAACTTTTTCAATATTTCCTGCCCCTAACCGTTTTTGCTCAAGTAGATCACGACATTTTATTAATGTTCGTTGAATAATTGGTTCTGCCAAATCTTCAACACTTGAGCGCGTAATTTCACAGTTAAATTCAACTGGGTTACCATTATCATCCTGACATAAAAAATCAATGTCGATATCGACGGAATCAATATTACTTGAAAGTCGAATCTTGGCCTCTTCTGCAATAATTTTTAACTTTCCAAACGCCTGTCTCCAATCTGGATTATTACGATTAAAATCAGTGAGGGAATGCTCTTTAATCAATGCAGGAATCAACAGCTCATCAACAATAGACAAATCAATACGTTGCCCACCCAAATCATTATCACCAAGATGGTTAACTACATGAAACATACCATCACGCATATTTATAAGTGCCGCATCAAATGTTCCACCACCCAGGTCATAGACCATCCAGTAAACATTATCACTTTCAGATTGATAACCGTAGGCCAATGCTGCAGCTACTGGCTCTTGTAATAAAGGATATGTTACAAACCCTGCCTGTATTGCCGCATTTTTAGTTGCCTCATTCTGAGGAAGCTCAAACGCAGCCGGAACGGTTATTACTGCATGACGAAGCTCTTCACCCGACTGAATTAATGCTGCCTGTTTAAGGTCTTTTAGTACTTCCGCAGAGAGAGCCTCAGGGCTCATTTTCTGGCCAGTCCTATGAAATGTATAGCCCCATTCCTCACCCATTCTGCGCTTAAACTCAAAAGCAACATTATTTGGATCAGATTGTTGCTTTTGTTTTGCAACCCTGCCAACAAAGATCTGCTCCTTACGATCCATCCATACTACCGATGGCGTACATTCATCACCTTCATTGTTTTTTATAATTTCTGGATTAATTCCATTCAGACGAGCAAGCACACTATTCGTTGTGCCCAGATCAATCCCATAATTGATAGTCCCACTCATTTAAAACCCTCCTCAATTAACTGCTGTAATTCACAATTAAATATATTTCAGTTATATTTATTAATAAATGCATTCATTAACGGCAACCTTAATCATTTTCTGGTGGTGTACCGACAATTACCTGTGCTTTTTGAATGTGCTGGTCCTTGAAAAATATTGAAGGTTTAATCGTCTCAATAATAATTTCTTCCGTCAGCTCAGGCATTGGCTGAAATGCGACCACATTAATTAACCGGCCGTCTGCCCATTTCTCTCCTGTATGATCCTTAATTTGCATTTCAGCTGTTTCCAGTACGTCAAAAACAGATTGCACATGCCGAAACGCCTTTTCCATACCATCCTTCGGAGTATCTGCTCCTTCCTCTACAATATTTTTTCGAGTTCTCCACAGACCGGTGGCAATATCTGCCAGTAATCCTGTTTTATCCGGTAAGGCCTCCTCCAGTTTTTTATCTTTTTCCTCACCCTTGCTAGTCAGTTCAACTTCTAGTTGCTTAATCATATTCGTTATCAGTTCTAAATAACCTGGCGGCCAAATTGGTGCTGCTATACGAAATTCTTTTGGGAACATAAGTTGGCGAAATGAATTAATAAACTCCCGAAGCTTTGAAGCATGAGGCGTTCTATTGTTTTTCCTGCTGTTCATCATTATTTTTCTACTCCTCAGAGGGAGGCTCTTCTCCGAAAGCCCAACCTTGTTCCTGAAGCTCCTTTATCCCTGGATATTCAAGATTTGATGACAGTGGTTTTATCCCTTCTGGTGAAAAACTTCCGCTACTCATGAGCCCAACAAATGCCCCCCCAAGAAAACCACCACCACCCCACAGAACCCCTCCACTTAATGCATCCAGCGACACACCCGCCCAGGCATTTATGTTCCAGATTACTATCCCTGCTGAACCTGTAACCAACCCCATACCTGCACCTATCAGGGAACTCCGAGTTACCTGCCGCGAGTGTACCTCACTACAATTTGCACAACGAGGCACAGTAACGGTAATTTTGTTCCATGTAATTCGAACACCCTCATAAGTTGGCGTCTTTTTCACTTCACCATGCATTTTTGATTCTAATGAGTATTCTACTTCTCCCTTATTTTTCTCACAAAACCAGCATAGTGATCCACTAATATTGTCATGTATAATGTTATGATTTTTTATTACCTGAGAACGAGCAGCTGCACCTACTGGAAATGGTTCTATTAACTCAAGTAATTCGAGTGCCTCCGACCAGTTGTTTGTTTTATTTCCATAATTTATTGCCCCAGTAAGTGCTGTCAATGCCACATCATCATATGCATTATCTCGAGTTGGGTTGTCTTTGCCAATAACAAGATCCAGTATAGTTAGCAGTGGCTTTACTTGTTGGAGTAACCAGCGGGTACATTTGTCTGCCTTCTCATAATCAGCCTCTACATCATCTGTTGCTTTTTCTTGCAGAGTTTGCAAGTGTTTTAAAATTGGTTTTATTTCATTACGTAGTGCTTCATCTATAGACTCCTGTCCCATCCCTGACTTTCTCATTATGCCCAACTGACGAGCACAATTATCACTCTCCCCATTGGTTGCAGCTGATACTGCTAGCTTTGCATTTATGGACAGTAATGCAAAAGGTAGTGTTGAACGTATGCACCTTGATATACCCGTTGTCAGGCGGTGATCATTAAGCTCACGTATTCTATTTGTTAACGCGCTCCAAACGCCTTCACCTTTTAATACCGAATTCCAATAAAAATACGCTTTACTCCACGCTGTGTCACAATCCTTTAAAATATCTCCGGACTCTGTCATACGTGATGCCAATATCTCAAAATCCAGAGCCATGACATGATGAAGAATTGCAAGGTTATGAATACCAATATCCTGCTCATTGATCTCACCAGATGCTTTTTCCCAAATTTTTATTGCTGCTGATACGTCACCTTGTTTTAATGTATCAAGAGAAGAATTTTTTTCTGAAGGGTTAGACCAAAACCAGAAAAATTCCTGAAGCAATCGGTTTTCTGGGTCTTTTAAGTCATGCATGAGGTCATGCATGGTTTCAAAATTTGGAGTATCATTTATTAAAAGCAGGCCAGCAGTTACTGAGCCTCCCCCATACTTGCTCATCAATTTTGCTTTCTCAAGTTGTTTTCTAATATCCTGAGGTGTTGAAGAAGTTGGAAGACCCAGCACACGAAACACATTATTCTGATAAAAATCCAGTCCCACAAAATTAATCAACGGCTGAAATACTGTATCTTCCGCACTGGGCAGCCGAAACTCCATATTACCATTAGTTGATTGATCGTTAACTTGAGAAGGCATATTGTTATCCCTCATACCTGTTCCGTGCCCTGTTTCTAAATTGCGAATATTGCACTACATTACCACTCCACGACGCCATAACTTAAGTCGGTATTCATATTCATGTCTAAGTTGAGGAGCCATATTAAACGATTCTTCCATTAGATCAGCCGCATCATTCAGGCGTGTTTGTTGTTGTGCCAAAATTAAAGCCTCACGCATCATCTCAGTGGCTTTTTCGCTGTCAACGGATGAATAGGTGCCTAAGGCCATTTTCGAATCTTGAGATTTACCTATTTTTTTAACTTTATATCCATCTTTATCAGAATCACTTTCCCACTTTGAGAGATCTTCCAGAAATTCCCTGGCTGTTGGATACCTGTCTTCAGACTTTAAAGCAAGTGCACGAAATATAATCTGATCCAGGTCTGGTCCAATCTGAACATTAAACCGGCTGGGAGGAATCAATGGACGCTCGAAACGTTGATCATCAATCATTTCTTCATCCCCCACCTCCGCATAGGGAAGCCTGTCTACAAGCAAAAGGTAGAGCACTGATCCCAGCGCCCAGACATCACCTGCACATGAATCTTTATCCATTCCATCGAATGCCTCCGGAGCTTTAAAACAGCGAGTTCCTCTTGATGAAGCCAACAAAGTCAGTGGATTAACTCTTTTTGCAAGCCCGAAATCACTAACCTTCGCACGTAACCCCCCTGCGTCATAACCCACCAATATGTTTTGTGGCTTAATGTCTCGGTGAATAATGGGGGTAGACTCACTATGTGCAACTGAGAGACCTAAGCAAACCTGCTTCATAATATCAACTGTAGTTTTTACCGGGATAAACCGGTCACCATGTGAACGCCAGAATTGATCCAGAGTTCCACCTGCCACGTACTCCATTGTGAAGAAACCACACACACCATTAGAAGTATCCATAATATCAGCATTGAATACTCGAACAATATTCGGATGCCCAAGCTGTGACAGGAGAACCGCCTCCCCAAGAAGATCCTCAGTTTTTTCAATTGTCATTCCAACTGATTTAAATATTTTCATTGCCTGCCGGCCTAAAAACCTGTGCTTGACACGATAGACTTCAGCGAAAGCACCACTCCCAAGATACCTGTCTATTTCATAAATGTTGTTAATCTTTAAGCCTTCGTCAAGTAATCTCATACTCTAATTCTTTTTTTGCACTTTTATCTACTTATCAGCAAGCGGATATAAATTCAGCTGTTCATCCGAGTCATCACTGCTTTTTTTAATATTTTCAGTTTCCTGAATTTCAAATTGCTCTACTAGCCATTGTTCTACACGAGAGCGGTCAAACCTCCAGTGTTTTCCGATTCGAGCAACTGGAATCTCTCCTCCAGTACAAAGCTTATATAGAGTCGACTTCGGAATATGCAGCAAAGTCGATACTTCTTCAGCAGTGAGAAGGCGGTCTATACCCTTTTTGTTTGTCATCTTATACCTTTATTTTATCGCAGTTAAGCTTAGTTATCACTGTTGACCTCTGTTTGATTCTATTTTATACTCATACTTCAGACAGGAGTCAAGCGTTTTTTCAAAATACCTGTCAAACAAAGAGTAAAACACCATGACGACAGATAACAAAGCAATCGAAAGGCTATACCACCGCCTATATGTAGAGAAAACACCAGAATCCGCATCAAAGGCAAAGAGGACAAAGGTCTCAGAACCGAAACAATCCTCTGCACACTTACAAAAACCAGTTACTCAGCATACGCAGGAACTGAATGACCTAAACAGTAACAAATCAAATAAGTTAAACATATTACTGTGGGCCACTGTAACTATTATCATGGGCACACTCATCGCAAACCTTATACGAATTAACATATAATAATATTTGTTAATTATAATAATGACTGCTTTAAGATTCACTAAATTACGAATTAACGCGCCTGGTTAACTATTCAGAAATAAAAGGAAATGAAATGTCTATATTAAAGAAGATATTTGGTGAAAAAAGACCCATTCAAGATCTTTTTAATCTTCAGAAAAAATTAGAGCAATATGGCATGATATTTATGTTTCGAGACCTGGTTCAAAAAAACAATGAAGAAAATGAAGCGAAACTGCGCAAGACCGTTGTAGAAGACATTCTAGTTAAATCAGAAAACGCTATAAAGGTTAATCAGAGAAACCTATGGGTTGCCTTGAACAGTAATGCACAGATCAAAAATTACCAACCAAAAGGTTCTGGGTATTTTATCTCTGAAGGAGATCAGGTTGTTATTGAAGTCGGTTATGAAGTTTCAAGAAGCACCCCATCACCAATTGAACATTATACCAACTCATTAAAAAATGATATTAAGTCAATTTTTGATAACGCCAGCGTTATAGAAGATATCATTCGGTTTGAATACAATATAAAAAGTAAAGATGATTACAGTAAGTCTATTAGTCTGGTTAATCTTTATGTTTCAGATAACCCAGAAATTACAAAAACAATATCGATTGATAGCCTGATTGAAGCATGCTCTAAACAATTAGAGTTAAATCAAATTAAGTTTTTTAATTATAATACATTCTACCAGTCTGAAACTCATATATATGGAGAAACCATTAATTCTAAATCTCTAAAAAACCATGAAGTAGTAATTGATGCTCTCTGTGCCGCATTAGAAGGGTTGAAAGATCGTAAAAATTTTACTACTTATGAACATTTAAGTGAATATATAGAACATTTTATATCCAGTAGAAAAACAACTGGATCTGCGTATTTTGAAGAAGTTCATATTCAATTTAAAGAAGAATATCTTATGAAATATCCTTTAGGCTATTTTATTACGTCTTCAGCATCAAAGGGCAATGAATTACGAGGTCCCATTCGAACGCATCAATCAATCTATCTTTGTCCATTTGTGGGACGCGTACATTATGGCATGACTGTTACTATAACAGATAATGGATTCAAAGCAGGTAAAGAACCCGCTATAACATAAGTTATACACCCTGTTAAAAAATAAGAAAATGAAGTACATAACGCATGACGACTTTAAAATATGAGTAATTTTTACCGATTAACTTTAATCTTATTGCTTTCAGTACTGTGGATTACAGGCGCAATTTACGATTACAACTACTGGGATTCCAGCAAAACAAAAGCATATGCATGGAACTACACTTTAGAAAAAGACAATGTAAAGTATTATCAGGAATATTTGAATAATCACCAAAATAGTAAACATTCAGCCGAAGCAATGAAGCTTCTTAAAATCGCTATGATACGCAAGGAAGCTACTGACTGGAAAAACACAAACGATATAAATACTGCCGAAGATTTCCATAAATTTTTAAAGAAATATCCAAAAACTGAACATAAAGATGAAATATCAAAAGCATTAGACAAAATAAACAAAGAAAAAAAATATGCTTCAATCAGCAATCTCTGGCTAAATATTATCAAGCAACTTCAGAAAAGAGAAAATTTATACAGCAACCTAACTGGAACAGGAGTCGTTACACTTTCCTCAAAAGAATCCGAAAGAAAGCAAAAAGAAAAAACAAAGCCTAAAAAAATAGTTCCAGTTGTTGAAATTATAATCAACAAATCCGTTAATTCCCTTACAATTATATATAAAAATAATGGTAAATTTTTACAGGTTAACTCCAAAGGAAGCAATAAAAAAATCGATAAAAATCTTTTAAAAATTGTTTCAATAATATTAAAAAACAAATACTGGGAAGGTGAAAAAAATGCAAAAAGAGGAGTTGTTCTAATTTTCCCAAGACGATACTCCAGCAATGAGAAAGAAGTATTTGAAAAAACAATAATTAACTTGTTATCAAACTTTAGCAAGGCTATAAACCAAGACAAGTATAACACTAGATTATTAACATTTTGGCGCCTCCTTGAAGAAGATACAAGTGACTCAATGTTAATTTTAAGTAAAAATGCATACACTTCAAAAGAGATATATAAATTATATACAAGAAAAAAATACTTCACAACTGATCTTGTTGATAATAAAAAACGTTGGTCATATGCAAGCGGTTACATATTTGGGCGAGTTATCAGAGACACGCCTATACTCCTTAATGAAAATCATATTGCAAAAGGGATAAAAGATGGCATGAAAATGGCTCCTCCAAACTTACCTTTCACAGAGCTTAATAATATTTTAACCGAATTTACAACATCATCTGATAATTGGAAGCTACTGAAAAAAAAGAAAGACTACGACAAAATACTTTCCTATGCAATGGGTTATTTGTTTGGAACGAAAATAAGAATGAGCAAGTACCCCGTGTCAGTATCCAGCTCCGCAAAAGGCATCGCACGCGGCTCAGCTCTTGAGAAACCTAAATTCGGAATAAAAATACGACAACAGAAACACTGGTCCCTAAATAAATTTTTCGAAGAAAATGGTGTGTTTTCAGCTGGCGTAGAATAGGAGGGTGTAATTAATTCTGTTTATAGAGACTGTCCAAAATTCTGTTTCAACATAACCGGTTAAATATCTAATACATGATCTAACCGACCTTCAAAATACACCAATAGTTCTGAGTACCCATATAAAGCAGCTTGAGCAAACGGTTCTCGTTTGCAAAAGCGCCTTTCGTTTTTGTTAATTTGCGAAATTGGCGGCCCCCTATGTCAGGATGCCTTTCCTCTTATTTAACCTGAATTAATCATTGAGAAAATGATATCCTCGACGAGCTCGATACTGAGTCTGCATATTCTCTGTCAATGCTTAACGGTATCACTAGTGAAAATAGCTTATGACCCGGCTCACAACGAGGCCCGCTCTTAACTGCACACTGGGCTTTCACCTGTTGATTAACTGGTGTGTATCTGTGCACAGGGTTACCCATTATTTACGCTTTCAGGGCTCTTAGTGTATTTATGCTGATAAATGACTATTTCTAAAGGTTATATCAACTCAATCAAAAAATCATTTTTTCAAGCTCGTCTGCACTCACGGGGCGAGCCCAGAGGTAGCCCTGGGCGTAGAAACAACCTTTATCCGCAAGGTATGCCTTTTGTTGCTCTGTCTCTACACCTTCAGCTACAACATTAAGGCTTAATGCACTGGATAGCTGTATCATGGCATCTACAATAGCCGTGCTTTCCATGTCATCAGGTATGCCTTTTATGAATGAACGATCCAGCTTTACAGTATCAAAAGGGAACTCTTTTAAATATGACATGGATGCATAGCCGGTTCCAAAATCATCCAGAGCAATCTGAATTCCCATTTCATGTATTTCTTCGAGCGCTTTCTTTGCGCTGCTATAATTATCTACCAACGCACTTTCAGTCAGCTCAATTTCCAGACTGCTCGGGTCTAAACTGCTTTTTTCGAGAACACTCCGGCAAAATACAGATAACCCGCCTTTTTTAAAGTGTCTGGCAGATACATTCACCGATAAGTTTTCTAATATTGAACCCGCTTTTTTCCATTTGTTAAACTGTTCACAGGCTGTGCGCATAACCCATTCATCCAGCTGGGTAATCAGCCCTGTTTCTTCAGCCAGAGGAATAAATTCGATCGGTGGTATCATGCCCTTTTCAGGATGCTGCCACCTGACCAACGCCTCGACCCCGATATATTTATCGGTCGTTAGACTGATTTTTGGCTGGTAGTAAACGACAAACTGTTCTTCTTTTAATGCCGTTCGAATCTGACTTTCAAGTTCAAGGCGGTGTACTGCCTTAAGGCTCATTTCAGAGGCATAAAACTGGAATGTATGTCGCCCCTTGTCTTTGGCTTTATACATGGCAGTATCAGCATGTTTGAGCAATGTGCCGAAATTTTCGCCATCCTGTGGATAAAGTGCAATACCAATACTGCCACTGATATGCACTTCCTGACTGTTTATTTTTACCGGTTCCAGCAAGGTTTCAAGAATATTATTGGCAACCGTAATCACCCATTCAGCTTCCTGCAAACCTTCTATAATAACCGTAAACTCATCACCCCCGAGACGGGCAACCGTATCTGATTTTCTTAAAACATGGCGTAAACGCTCAGATACCGTATTTAATAACTGGTCACCAGCAGCATGCCCCATTGAATCATTAATGACTTTAAAGTGATCAATATCAATATATAAAAGTGCGAACTGGCCCTGTTCCCGCTCAGCCCTTGAAATTGCCTGGTCAATGCGATCCATAAACAGCATTCTATTGGGTAAGCCGGTCAGTGAATCATGATAGGCAATATGACGAATTTTGCGCTCTGCATCGGCTGCAAATAACATGCGAGTAACCCGATGTTTTAAAACCGACCAGTTAAAAGGTTTGGTAACATAATCACAGGCACCCACTTCAAATGCTCTGGCTATGGATTTATCATCATCTAATGAAGTTGCCATTAATACTGTAATAGACTCGCACTCTGGCATTTTTCTGATTTCTTCAGTCGCACGAAAGCCATCCAGCTCAGGCATCACTGCATCCATTAAAATTAAATCGGGAAGTTGTTTAATCGTGAACTGAATGGCTTCAATGCCATTTGATGCTTCAATGACATGGTAGCCACATTGCTCCATAACATGGCGCAGCAATAACCTTATGGAAGGATCATCATCCGCAACAAGAATAACCGGGGTACGCTCAAAATCCGGGGATACTTCTGACCCGAAGTGTTTTTCATTTATCATAGTTTATTATTTAATAAGCTTCAGTCTGCACCTGAAGTAAAATCTGAAGCTGCAAACTCACCCCAATAAAAGCCATTGCTTTTAACTCCGGCACTCACATAGAACAAATTTTCAGCTTGAGGCTTACCGCTACAGAATATTCAACTCAGCAAGTATCGGTCCTCAAATCACACCCTGTATCTTGTTTCAGTTATTATGCGGCAAATTTGACATTATTTTTTGCCTGCACTGACTGGTCTCGGACAAGCATCAGGAATACGTCACCCGAGGCAGAGACAATATCTGGAACAATGATTAGTAAGAGGGGGCCCTTCAATAAAAAAACATACCTCTAACAGGCTTTAACTATTTGCTTATCAGCGGTACAACTAAGTATTAATGAGCATAGCACAGGATTTCAACTCTGCTGGTCGGCTCGAATGACCCCACAAGCACCGTGGAACATCTCAGAAACACCCCAAAATCACTCTGCAAAGCCCCTCAAGCTATTATCTCAGCCACAGCAAGCAATTCAGTATGCTCTTCAGACACTTAAATCTGGGTTAAAACCTGCTACTAGCAGAATAAAACCACGGGAAAACAGGAAATTTTCCTATATGAAGCGCTCATATATTGATATAGCTCATATATTGATTTATAACTGGAGCACTCTGCAAGGTACGCAAAAAGTAACGCTTTTCTAACCCGCCAGGCCTTTCTCAGTGATTTCAAACACGTCTTTGGCCAGATTTTTTATCTCCGAGACTCTCTGCAGTTGCGCTTTCATCATTAGCTGACGACTGGAGTTATATTTTTTCCATTGAATTAGAGGTAACAGCAGGCGCGCGGCTATTTGCGGATTACTGTCATTCAGCCTGATAACGGCATCCGCCAGAAACTGATATCCCTGACCAGACAGATGATGAAACTCAACTGCATTTGTCTGGGAAAATGCCGCAATTAATGAACGCACTCGATTGGGAACATTCATATCAAATGATTCATGGTCTAACAACCCCTGTATCGTCTGGAAAGCGTTTCCACCTGCGGCTGTCGCCTGCACCATAAACCACTTGTCAATGACCAGTGCATCATTTTGCCATTGACTATAAAAATCGGCGATGGCCTGCTGACCGTCTTCAACGGTATAGTGACTCAGACAACGCAAAGCCGAGAGCTGATCGGTCATATTACTGGCGTTATTGAATTGCTCCACTGCTTGCTCTGTCGCTTTTTTCCTTGCGGTATCCGTCTGACTACACATCAGATACGTCAGACAGATATTTTTTAAACTGCGCTGCCCCATAGCTTCTGCTGTCAGTGAATATTCGGAACTCTGGTTAGCCTTGTATACCAGAAATAGTTCATCCATTAGCTCAAAAGCCAGGGTTTGCTTGCAGAACTCGCGCACGTGATAAATTGCATCCACATCAATAACATCCATATTCTGCCCGATATAATCTTCACTGGGTAAGCTCAGTATGCGGGCCGCCAGAGCTTTATCAAGTGATGAATCTAATAATACTTTATGGAAAGTGCTGACAAAAAAAGCATCCAGCTGAAGTGTTTTTTTCTGCTGATAATCTTTTATCAGCGACAACATAATATTTAACCCCAGTTGCTGTGCACAATTCCAGCGATTAAAATCATCGGTATCATTTTCCATCAGGAAGGACAGTTGCTGATTATCAAGTTCGAAATTCAGTTTTACGGGAGCCGAGTAATTTCTCAGCACCGAGGCAAGTGTTGATTCATCTATATTTTTAAACTCCAGCGATTGCTCTGCCTGAGTTATATTGACAACCTGGGCTACATCTGCAATTTCATTTCCATCGTTTCCTATAAGGCTTATACTGAGTGGAATATGAAAAGGTTTATTTGTTTTCACATCTGATGACTGCTTAACCTGTAAACTCAGGCACCTGTTGTGTTTATCATAGCTTGACTGAATATCCAGCTGCGGCGTTCCCGCCTGATGGTACCAGCGACGGAACTGTTCGAGGTCAATACCACTTGCCTCTTCCATTGCCTTTACAAAGTCTTCGGTGGTCGCCGCCTCTCCGTCATGCCGATCAAAATATAAATCCATTCCCTTGCGAAACATCTGCCCACCTAATAAGGTATGAATCATACGAATAATTTCTGCACCCTTGTTATAGACGGTAACCGTATAAAAATTATTAATTTCAACATATGAGCTCGGCTGTATCGGGTGTGACATGGGCCCTGCATCTTCAGAAAACTGACGGGTACGTAACACATTTACATCATCGATGCGCTTCACCGTGGCTGAGTTCATGTCTGAAGTAAACTGCTGATCACGAAATACCGTTAAGCCCTCTTTTAAGGTTAACTGAAACCAGTCCCTGCAGGTTACCCGGTTACCACTCCAATTATGAAAATATTCATGGCCAATAACCGCTTCAATATTTACAAAATCAGTATCTGTTGCAGTATCGGTACGGGCCAGTACATACTTGGAATTAAAAACATTTAAACCTTTGTTTTCCATTGCGCCCATATTGAAGTCATCCACTGCGACAATCATATAAATATCTAAATCATATTCGCGCCCGAATGTTTCCTCATCCCATAACATGGCTTTTTTAAGCGAGCGCATCGCATGATCGCATTTATCCACATTATGCGCTTGCACATAAATTCGGCAGTCTATTTCACGGCCAGACATGGTGGTAAAACGATCGTTAATACACTCAAGGTCACCCGCAACCAGGGCGAACAGGTAACAGGGCTTTCTAAATGGGTCAACCCAGCTCACACTGTGCATTCCAGCATCAAGGTCGACAGACTCTACCGGGTTTCCATTAGACAGTAACACCGGATATTGCGACTTATCAGCAATAATGGTTGTGGAAAATCGTGCCATCACATCCGGACGATCAAGATAATAGGTTATTTTTCGAAAGCCCTGTGCCTCACACTGGGTACAGAAGTTTCCTGACGATTTATACAGACCCTCCAGTGTTTTATTCTCATGGGGCTTCAGAAAAGTCTCTATCTGCAGCGTGAATTTTTTCGGTACATCCGGAATCCACAAGCCATCATCAGTGATACTGAAATCACTGTCGCTGAGCGATTTGCCATTCAGGGATATTCCGCCCAACTCCAGGCTTTCACCGTCCAGCTGAAGCAAATGAGGCCCCTGTAGGTTTTCATTCCGGTATATTTCCATTTCTGAGACAACCCGTGTCTGATTATCACCCAGTTCAAAACTCAGGTTAACTGTATCAATCCAGTATTGTGGGGGGGTGTAATCTTTTAAATAGATTGTACCGGGAACTGCATCTTTAGACATATTACTTCCTCATTTGATACAGACAACTCATTATTTATGGCGCTTTAAACCTGAAGCGATAAGTTGGCTGTATTTCTAATTTTCAGATAATTTAATTATATGCTCCGGGAGTTGCTCCGGATGAATATATTGTTCAGAGACAGCAAAAGCTGTAACTGTTATGCCTGCATTTTGTACTGAGTGCGCATTAGCCGCAATTAACGGATGCCATTGATGTAACGGCTTTCCCTCTGACAGTCGCCTGTACGCACAGGTTTGTGGCAACCACCGGTATTCTTCGGCTCGCATGTCTCTAATCAGCAGGCACTCCGCTATCAGCGACTTTCGATGAGTATAGTCGGTACAACGGCAGGTCTCCAAATTAAGTAAGCGACAGCTAACATTCGTATAAAAGGTTTCATCCGTATCCTCATCCCGCAATTTCAGCAAACAACAGCGGGCGCACCCATCACATAGCGACTCCCATTCAGAATCACTCATTTGCTGCAAAGACTTTGTTTCCCAGAAGGCGGCCATTATTTAAACATAAACACTCTGCGGGTTAATCTCCGGCCTTTTCAATTAATTCAACCCCATTACCGTCAGGGTCTCGACAGAACAGTGCCGCCCGACCTGAGCTACTTTTACTGAAAGCCACATCATTTACTATCAGTTTCTGCTCAAACTCAGACAGGTTTTCCACTGTCACTGCAAGGTGCCGGTCACGGCCACCGTACTCTGGCCGGTTATCAACCGAGTCAGGGTTGGGCACCTCCAGCAAATGAATTTGTTGCTCACCAATAATCAGCCAGGCCCCAGGAAAACCCAGGTCTGGACGGTTATCACACACTTTCAGGCCTAATATACCATGATAAAACCCCAGCGCCTGTTCTGTATCAGCAATAATAAGACTGACATGATGAATAGATAAAACCCCCATTTAAAGCCTCCAAAAAACAGTAAAAATGCGTATAATAGACCGCCTTTGACAGCCAACAAACCCGCATTTTACATGAACCCTGATCTAAATCGACTACACCCCTACCCATTTGAAAAGCTCGCACAGCTCAAACAGGGGATAACTGGCAACAGTCAGTATTCACACATTGCTTTATCAATTGGTGAGCCAAAGCACGCCCCGCCGGCATTTGTGCTCGAAGAGCTGGCCCGTTCAAGCGGTAAAATTGCTCATTACCCGCTCACCAAAGGCACGGCAGATTTACGCCAGTCAATTGCAGACTGGCTAAACCGACGATTTAAGCTGCCCTCTAACAGTCTGAATATAGACCAGCAAATTCTGCCGGTTAACGGCACTCGTGAAGCCTTATTTGCCTTTGCCCAGGCAGTAGTGGAACGCAAAGACAAGGCGCTGATCTGCATGCCGAACCCGTTTTATCAAATTTATGAAGGCGCAGCCCTGCTCGCCGGAGCTGAGCCCTGGTATTACAATACCACAGCAAATACCGGCTACCTGCCGGATTTTAAATCGATTAGCGATGAAACCTGGAAACGCTGCCAGCTGATCTATATATGCTCCCCGGGTAACCCCACGGGTGCCGTTATATCAAAGCAGCAAATGCAATGGCTGATCAATAAGGCAGAAGTATTTGATTTTATTATCGCCTCAGATGAATGTTACTCAGAAATCTATTTCGATGAGTCCGCCGCCCCCTGTGGCCTGCTTGAAGCAGCGGCTGACATGGGTAATACTGACTATAAAAACTGCATTGTTTTTCACAGTTTATCAAAACGCTCAAACCTGCCAGGCTTAAGATCAGGTTTTGTCGCCGGTGATAGCTGCGTAATACAGGCATTTCTAAAATACCGCACCTACCATGGCTGCGCCATGCCAGGCCATCACCAGCATGCCAGTATCTGTGCCTGGAATGATGAAAAGCATGTTATAGAAAACCGCGCACTGTATCAGCAGAAATTTAACAGCGCACTGGAAATACTCTCACCGCATTTAGATGTTAAACTACCGGATGCCGGGTTTTATCTATGGCCAAAAACACCGATTGGCAGCACAGAATTCACCAGAAAGCTCTTTGCTGAAAAAAATATAAGCGTATTACCCGGGCAGTATTTATCCCGTATTGCTGACAACACCGACCCCGGCGAACAACATATTCGTATGGCTCTGGTAGCCAGCCCTGAAGAAACAGTGGAAGCCGCTGAACGTATAAAAGATTTTTTACAAACACTTTAACTTTTAACTCTAATATCATAACTGGAGACCCCGATGAGTGATTTACAGAATATCATCGAAGAAGCATTTGAACGTCGCGCAGACATTACGCCTCGTAATGTAGAAACCCATGTCAGAGACGCGGTTGAAGAAGCCATCAACCTGCTTGATTCAGGCAAGTTGCGCGTAGCAGACAAAGCCAGTGGAGACTGGGTTGTAAATGAATGGCTGAAAAAAGCCGTACTTTTATCATTCCGCATTAATGACAACGAATTCATAAAAGGCGGTTTCACCAATTATTATGACAAGGTTGAATCAAAATTTGCTGACTACAATACCCGCGATTTTCGTGACTCAGGCGTGCGCGTTGTACCCCCTGCCACGGCACGTAAAGGCTCATACATTGCACCCAATGTGGTTATGATGCCATCCTATGTCAATATTGGTGCCTATGTTGATAGCGGCACCATGGTAGATACCTGGGCCACCGTCGGCTCATGTGCACAAATCGGTAAAAATGTTCACCTTTCCGTTGGCGTTGGTATCGGCGGCGTTCTTGAACCATTACAGGCTGCCCCTACTATTATTGAAGACAACTGCTTTATCGGTGCTCGCTCAGAAGTAGTAGAAGGCGTGATAGTCGAAGAAGGTTCGGTCATTTCAATGGGCGTTTACATTGGCCAGAGCACAAAAATATTTAACCGTGCAACCGGTGAAGTAAGTTATGGCCGCATACCCAAAGGCTCCGTTGTTGTCTCTGGTAATTTACCATCCAAAGACGGCAGCTACAGCCTTTACTGTGCAGTGATCGTTAAACAGGTGGATGCAAAAACCCTGAGTAAAGTAGGCATTAATCAGCTGCTGCGCGATATAGATTAAAGCATTGCCAATATCCCTTAAATGTAAATCTGTACGTGCTATAAGCAGATATTAGTAGCACCTGCAACGGCTCGCCGTTAGCTCAAAACATGAATTGCAAAGATAAAAATCTGAGACACTCCGAGAAACCGTCCCTGCTGGCTCGTCACCCGCTTGCCTGCGGGTGACGAGCTCTCAGATCCATATCCCGGCACTTGTATATAGTTGAGATTAAACCAGAGGGCATCTCTAAATTAGTAACGTATTTGGATGAATGTGATGTTGCACAAGCACATAAACCTGAAAATTTTGCGTGTATTTTCGTTTATTAACGGATAAATAATAATGATGATAAAAATCTACGGTATTGCTAATTGCGACACTATAAAAAAAGCCCGAAAATGGCTTGATGAGCATTCAATAGACTACGATTTTCACGATTATAAAAAACTCGGCGTTCCTGAAAAAGAACTTAAGAGGTGGGTTAAAGATGCAGGCTGGGAAACGCTGCTAAATAAGCGCGGAACAACCTGGCGCAAGCTGAATGAAAAAACCAGAAATTCAGTTAATGAAACATCGGCCATTCAGATAATGCTGGATAACCCCAGCATTATTAAACGACCGGTACTGACTAAAGATAAAACAATACTGATCGGCTATTGCAAAAGCGAATACGCACAGTTACTATAAATCTTTCTTTACAAACACTCTTTTATCCGTATCAACAAGCTCAACGCTCAGGCCATTACCCAGATAGGAAAAAGCTATAAGCTCATTACAAAATGCCTCGCCCGGCTCCGGCGGCAAAGTAGATATTGCGCCCTTAGATACAATTTCATCAAAAGCGTCACAGACATTATCCGTTTTAAAACCCACATGATGCAAGCCTTCACCATGCTTTTTAAGGAAAGAAACGACAGGAGACTGGCGGCTGGCAGGCATAATCAGCTTAAAATCAATAGAGCCTTCCTTAGTAAAAAACTGTACGTAAATATCCTGTCGGGTATTAATAACTTTTTCAGTTTTCACCCTGTACCCCAGGCATTTGCAAATTCTATCCGCCGCTTTATCTATAGATACAACAGCCAGACATATATGATCAAGGTCATAATTCATAAAACACGGCCTGTAAAAGATCGATAATATTTTTCACGCTAACACGATACATTTTTAACAATAACCCCACATGGCACTTATACCTGTGACATCAATTTACATGAATATGCATTTTATCAAGAAATATTTTCATTTTTCCTGAAATTCCGGGTTTGTATATTTCACACCGACACATGTTTTCAGTAACACACTTAAACTTGTTTTTATATGAATCATCTGAACCAAACATAAAATCATATGTTTTTAATTTTTTATTTATCGCTATATCAATAGCCAACAAATGACTCACCGAACCGATTGAAAGCTTGCTGTATTGCGTAACCGTATATCCAGACTGATAAAAACTGAGTACTTCATTAAAAATAAAACCATAAACAACTGATATAACAGAATCATTAATTTTTACAACCAGAAGAAAAAGCTGATCATTTTTTAATAACCGGCCCGCCAGCTCCTTATGAAATTCAAAATAAACATCACTTTCAAAGGCACCTCGAATTTCAGATCTGTTCCAGCGGTTATTGTGCAGGATTTTAATATCATCCATATTTTTTTCCAGCTCAGATTGATCAGATACAACGTAACAGGAAAAGCCATCCAGCTTTTTCAACTGCCTGCTTTTTCTCTTTAAGCCGTTATAAAATGAGCCTTTTTTCACCTTAAAAAACTCATCCGAAGACTCAGGCAAATCAAGCGTATAGCGAAAACCTTCTCTATGGCTATATACTGAATATTTAAACCGAAGCAGAACGGGAAAAAGATATTTATTAATAAAAGAATCTTCCATATAATTATTTATAATTATCTTACTCCATATTTTATCCCTGTCATCAAGATACTTCATAAAAATAGAAACAACAGAATCTTCAAACTCATCGGCAACTATAAAATCAAGTCGCTCAGAAAAAACTTCATCTTCTTCATTTTCACCCGTACAAATAAATCTTAATTCAAAATTCTGGGCCTGTTTAATATATAATGGAGCAACACCAACAACCCTGTCTTCTTCGTAAAAGACAATAAACTCAATAGAATATACACATGAAGAATAATG
>UOFI01000074.1_pt1 | contig 90693 bp, 86 predicted proteins | sample 1988361 | NCBI WGS metagenome assembly UOFI01 (sample SAMEA4712194, study PRJEB27164) | hydrothermal vent metagenome | biome: marine basaltic hydrothermal vent biome; feature: marine hydrothermal vent; material: mineral | place: Pacific Ocean | collected 2011-06-14/2011-07-23 | depth 1689 m
AGTTGGAGCTTTCACCGGAATCACAGGCGCAACTGGATCGGGTCAAACAGGCGATGGGTGAGTTGAAACTGTCGGAAGAGTTTGCACCACTGAAGTGGCCGATTAAGGTGGAAGATATTGAGCAGCCTCTTGCCACTGATTCTTTTTTGCCCCATACGTAATGGCGAAACCTGTGGCTCAAACAGGTGCTTGATCTTTCTTATAAACTGCAGATGAAACAGCATAGAGAATTCTCCAAAAATTCATTCTGGAACTTTACCGCCTCCCGTGGGCGAATTGAGTTGGTTAGGGAGCGTTTTAAAAATGAAAGTAATTACACCTTTGGACACGCAATCTAGGGTCTTAAATATGACAGGCATACTAAAAAAAATAAAAACCAGTCAATGATACCTGTCAAAATTTAAAAATTATTATTAATTACAGGTTTCTATATTTATCGAGGTATTTTGACTGCTTTTGGTGTAAATTAAGTGAAATATCCTGAATTTCAGGCGACAGAAAATATCAACAGAGCGTTGATGATTTTTATTTTATAGCTTTAGTTTTTCTTTGCGGGAGATATTGCTCACAGATTTGTTTGCATATCGTTCGTACATAGCCGAGTTTTTCACAGGCCTGTTTTAATTTTCTGACTGAGCCTGCCAGGTTCTTAAAGGTGCTTTCAAAATTTCGGCTCAGGTATAACCCGTTTCTAACTTCAAAGTTCAGGCGTTCTAATATCGGTGGCAGGTTTGAATCTATTTTCCCATGCTTTCCCTGTTGAATTTTGCGACCGGTTATGTCTACCAGTTCAATATAATCTGCTAAGTAAATGGCAAGCTTTCAGGCATATTGTTCCGTGGATTGCCGACAAAGGGATACAGACATTTAGGTTGTTCTTTATAATCAGGGTGGTCAGTATTTAGTAGACTTTGTATACGCAGCTTAATACTGGTGTGATCAGATGTTTAGGGTGTTTCTGCCGTTTTTGCTCGTATGGGGCATAGCAACCAGGGTTTGCTCCTGTTTAACTATAAACTCACTTAATGAATCACGATTCATTTTTTTATTCATTTATACATGATTATTTGAGTTAACAATACATATTTGAAAAACATTTTTTGCCAAATCAATAGCAATCAGGTAATGATTATTCATGGTGGGTGCTGCTCGTATTGAACGAATGGTTAAGTTCTTAGTATCGCTCAAAGTGACCCTGTATTTCAAGGGGCGTTCATCACATCACCATACCAATAAATTATAAATATAGTATATTAATCAATGTATTGCTGCATTGTTCTCATGGGCATGATCAAACACAAAACAGGGTGCCTGTACCTGATGGGTGAAATATTATCCGAACGGCAGAGGCGACGATATGCACAATTAAGTTAAGAAAACAGAGACTCCCCATAAAAATGACTATTTATCAGTTGCCAGAATGGCAATAAGGGGCTTATTATGGCCATAAGATAAAAAATAGCCTAAAAGCCATATCATCCCGGTTGTTATTAAACAATAAAACATCTACTGGACTCAGGCATAATAACTGATGTATCAGGGAACGGGCTTAATCAGCGATACAGAATCAAAATAATCTCCAGACAGTAAATTTCACGCCAGTCACGACTAGTCCAACAGATATTTATATGCCCTGTTGCGCTGGGCTCCACACAGCGTATAAATGCTAAGATGTGATATGTCATGAAGACAATCGCAGGAATCGAAGAAGAACTAAGAAAATGCAGTTAAACTCTTCTTGAATGTGCCGTTGAAGTAAACCGAAAATAAAAATTTAAGAATGAACACACAGCTTGTAAAATAGACAAAGAAATTCAGGAAGTTAATGCTATTGGGTCAACAGTATATGAATTACCTCCAGATTTAAAACCAGAATTATGGAGAACAGACTTAACGGAAGAAAATTTTTTGGGTTTTTAAGGGAGGCTGCAATGGCCATGGAATATATGGCTGAAGGTAATCCAGTAGAAGCAATAAAGGCTTATGAAAGTCTTGTTAATATTGGTGCGCCTGAAATAATTGCAGGTAAAGCAAGAAATGAAATAAAGCGAATCGAAAATTAAAATAGTATATAAATCGTTCCAGTCTGGCCGGCAAAAACGTCACAATTTTTGCCAGCCGCTGAATTTGTCATTAGGTTTTTAATGAGGTTACATTATGAAAGATGGGTTTGAGTTAAGAAATTCTTCCGGAAAAGGAGAAGGCATTTTTGCTGCTAAAATATTTAAGGTTGGTGGTATAGTCATGGTTGGGGTTATTAAAGAAACTGTAAATGGGAATCACTCTCATGCTTCGCAAATAGGTGAAAATGAGTATGTGCTCCACGCTGGATTAATCAGTAAGGTCAATCATTCCTGTGACCCCAACTGTGGTATTAGAGCAAATGAAACGGGCGCACATGATTATGTCGCAATAAAGGTGATTAGCGTTAATGAAGAAATAACTTTCGATTATGCTATGCGAAATTATATTATCGACTACTTCCCAAAAAAGTGCATGTGTGGTTCTAAAAAATGTCGCGGAAAAATTACAGGATGGAAAGATTTACCAGACGAAAGGAAGAAAGAGTATAAAGGATTTGCGGCTCCGTATCTGCTTGAATTGGATGCCAAGAATTCTTGCGAGATTGTGTAGTGTATACAGAACGAAGAAAGCCAGCAGTAAACCGGGCAGTTGCTCTGGAATAACAGGGCAGGCATTTTTAAAATAATCCTGATCGTAGGGCCACAGGCAATGAACGTTTTCTTCGTGCTGATATGGATAACGATGATGTGGTCTTAATATGACAGGCATACTAAAAAAGATAAAAACCAGTCAATAACACCTGTCGAAATTTAAAAATGATTATTAATTACAGGTTTTTATATTTATTGAGGTGTTTTGACGGCTTTTGGTGTAAATAAATGAAATACCCTGAACTCCAGGCGAGGATGTAAATAATTTTGTGTAACTGTCATAGTTAAATATAATCAGCTAAACGTTCTTCAAACTCAATCATAAACCGATTCAGTGCCGCTTCCCAATTTCTAATGGGCATGCTGCATTTTTTGGAGGCTTGTTGAATCGTCAAATACACCGCCTTTTAGCCGAGTCATTGCTTGGAAAAAAACTTTCTTTTCTTCGTCGATTTTCGAACAACACTGTTCAACCTAATTCAATCGCATCCGGTTAGTGCTCGAGATTAATAAGCCAGTTATTTTCCGGCAAAAATTAAAATAGTCGTCTATTCTCTATATTTTAAAATACGCTATATTTATATGCTTTTAGGTATGAGTATTTTAATAAAAACCAATATCTTATTGTAGAATATTATTAAGTAGTAATATATTGGTTTAAATGACTTAGATTAAGCCTCATCTTTCTAAAGTCGCGTAATAAGCGTCAAATAAATCTGCGGATACAGTAACGTTCAGTATGTTCAACCTGGAAAAATCAGTTGGCGCAAAAAAGATGTGTCAGCAATTGATTGGGATGGCGTAATGAAAAAAGCCTATTCACCTTGTTGGTGATGAGCGTTTTTTCATATAGCCAGGCAAGTCAGGGGCTTGCGCAGACTTTTGCGATTCAACTGATTTTTCCAGGTTTATGGATTGATGTTGTAGTGTTCACTCCATATTAAGGCGTATGCAAATAGAAACAGTGCTTGCTGGTAAACTCTATTGCCATTTATGTATAAGTAATGCAGATGTTAGTTTTTAAAATATTATTTCTTTGATTAATTTATACACTTTAATGAGTACAAATTATTATGTTATTAAAAACAGCTAGTAAGTGTTTCAGTTGGTGCAATATCTATAAAAAATCTATATATATAGCTATTGGTGGTTTTATTCTATTCTCACTTTTAACTTTAATGGCTGGAAAAATATATCAGCGTTGGGATGATGATCCTCATCGTGGTGCAATTGCTATTGAGAATGGGGCATTTGGTGAATCCTACTCTACGCCAGTTTATCTTGATCAGGGCTGGGATGAGGCGGATAGTTTATGGTTTTATAATACTACGCAGGGTTCAGGTTTACTTCCCTATGATTTTTTTATTGCTTTAGAGCAGGCGGATTCAACTGAGTTGTTTCGATCGAATAAAAACATAGATAAATATCGATATTTGCCTCAAAAGGCAACATTTTTTAACCCTGATGGCCTGCCTGTTGGCTTTGCTAAAGATAATTATCAGGGGAAAAACTACCTGGGATATACCTGTGCCGCCTGTCATACAGGGCAGGTGAACTATAAGGGGCAGGCGATTCGTATCGATGGTGGACCGGCAATGGCGAACATGGTGGGTTTTTTAGAATCGCTTGAGAAAGCCATGAACAAAACCATTGAAAATGAGGAGAAGCGTAAACGTTTTATTAGTAAGGTCATAGATGAAGGTGATGACTATTCGTCAGCAGAAAATGTTATTGAAGATTTACAGCGATGGACAAAAAAAATAGGACTTTATAATATTGTTAATCACAGCCATATAAAATATGGTTATGCGCGTTTAGATGCCTTTGGCCGTATTTATAATCGTGTGCTGGAGCATGTGTTAAATGTACCTCAGGTGCGTAATTTATTGTTAGGAATTATTACTCCGAGTGGTCGGTTTATTCTAAATGAATCTGAAGTTGATCTTGTATTGGAAGGTTTAAATGAAACGGTTGTAGGGAGTGATGGTTTTGCTTTAATAATATCTCGCCTTCAATCTGATGATACGGGATATCCTAATCTGGGTTTGAAAGATATGCTGCATGTGCGTAATGCTATATTTAATGAACCCAGTGCTCCAGTCAGTTACCCTTTTCTATGGGGTATTTCTCAATCTGATTACGTGCAGTGGAATGGTCTTGCAGCTAACGCCGGTGTCGGGCCAATTGGCCGAAACGCAGGAGAGGTGATTGGTGTCTTCGGTATTCTTGACTGGAGTGCAGAAAAAGGAGGGTTTAGTTTATGGGAAATCATCACTGGGCAAAGCCTTGGTGCATATATTTCAGGCCAAACTAACGGCAGAATGCATATTAATTTTAAATCATCGATAGATCTTATGAATTTACAGCGGCTTGAAAATCATCTTAAGAGTCTTAAATCCCCAGAGTGGCCTGAAGATATATTTGGAAAAATAGACCAGAAAAAGGCTGATCGAGGTGAGCTTGTTTATGCCCGTTATTGTCAGAGCTGTCATGAAATTGTAGATCGCAATAACTGGCACCGTAAAATTATTGGAAAAATGTCTAATATTAAAGTCGTTGGCACTGATCCGGCTACGATAAACAATGCACTGACATATACGGGGAAATCGGGTAATTTTAAACATATATATCAGGATATTGATGGTGTCGGAAGTGTGATCGTACAGGAGGATGCGCCTGTTGTGCAGATTCTTACAGCCGCGACAAAAGGTGTTGTGGCTACACCTGACCCGGACAAATTTATATTACACAGGTGGATTGACTGGATATACACCCTGGGTATGACGTTCTTTGATAATGATATTAAAGCCAGCATAAAAGCAGGAAATTATATACCTGACTCTACTGCTCAACCATATGCATCTCTGGCATCTTACAAAGCACGTTCGCTTAATGGTATTTGGGCTACTGCACCGTATTTACATAATGGCTCTGTTCCAACATTATATGATTTATTATTACCTAAAAAGACAGCGGATGACCCTGAGGATGGTGAGTATCGACCCGATGAGTTTGTGCTTGGAAGCCGCGAGTTTAACCCGGTAAAAGTTGGCGTAAAATATCAGGGTTATGAGGGTTCAAGGTTTATGACTGCTCGTGTAGGGGATAAAAATATCGGCCATGAATATGCGGCTGGACGAACAGCACAAAATAATGGGAGAGTTCTTCCTGCATTAACCAAAGATCAGCGCTGGGATTTGATTGAATTTATAAAAACGCTGTAAAGTAAGCAGATTATCTAAATATATTTTTAATGATCTGGTTTTTAAGAGGCAATTTTTTAATATTTGAGGTTAGCTAATATGGGTACAGTTATAGATATGGCTGCAGATACAGGTAAAAATTATCTGGCAGAATTTGATGCGCTTAAAGATGATGAAAAGCTACCTATGGTAAGAAAATGGATGGCGACCGAACCCTTACCTTTTTTTAAGCAGCTCCGAGCGCAGCGGCCGATTCTTGTGACACCTGAGTGCACTCTGGTTGCAGGATTTAATGACATACGGGATCTACTGGCCATGCCAAAGATATTTACCATGGATCTGTATAAACCAAAAATGGGTGTTACTGATGATGACCCAGGCTATATGATGGCTCATGATGATGATGCGTTCCATTGTAGAGAGAAAAACCTGATGATGGGGATGCTTAATCGTGATGACATTCCAGATGTTCGTAAACTAATTGAAACGGAGAGTAAAAAAATTCTGGATGAAGCATCAGGCGAAATTGAAATAGTTTATAATTTTTGTCGTTGGGTTCCGGCTACTATGGTTGAAAAATATTTTGGTCTGGACGGCATTGATAAAAAACAATTAATAGACTGGTCATACTGGAATCAATATGATGCTTTTCAGAATCAACCGTTTAATCTAAATACGAAAGAAAAATTTAAGAGCATTGTTGATGAGCATGACAGGGTGTCAAAAGATCTATCTGCATATATAGCGAAACTAATTGCTATGAAACTGGCTATGGTTAAAGCGGAGCAGGCAAAAAACTTTATACTTATGGGGTATTATTTTTTTAAAAATATAGTTAAAAAAATATTCGGGATTAAATCAGATAAGTTAACGGATACAATGGTTTTACGTATGCTTCGTACAAACTACGCTAAAGAAGTGGATTTTAATCTAATCAGGGTTGGCGTTAATGCGGGTGGATTATTAATCGGGGCTATTGAAACATCTTCACAGGCTGTGGCACAGACGATTAAGTTTTTTATTGATCGACCTGAGCTGCATGAAAAGGCAAAAGATGCTGCCAGTCTTAATGATCCAGAGAAATTCGACTCTATGGTGTGGGAGGCGTTGCGTTATGTTCCTATTGGACCTTATATATTTCGTAAACTTTCTCAGGATTATACGCTTGCAAAAGGCACAGACCATGAAACAAAATTACCCGCGGGAGAAAATATACTGGTGTTGACTCAGTCGGCCATGTTTGATGAAACGGCCTATAAAAACCCGGATGAGTTTGAGCCAGATAGAAACTGGTATCATAATTTCTGCTTCGGATTTGGATCGCATGAATGCCTTGGGAAATATGTCGGCATGGTGATGCTTCCTGAAATGGTGCGACAGGTTATGCTGAGAAGCAATTTAGAGGCTAAAAGTGATATGGATTTTAAAAACACACCATTTCCAGAGTCCTATGTTTTGAAGTGGGATTAAGCGCAGCTGTTTATTATCACCTTTAGTAAAGAGCCTTTAATTGTGCGGTTCTGTTAACACTAAACTGCATTTTTTATAAGTTTACGCCTGAAGCCTGACTGAGTAAAATCAGAAACCCTCTGTGGTGGCTTGATATCCGCTTCCCTGCTATGCTACCTGACAGGTTATCAGGAGGTATTCAATGCAAAAAGCAGAGCAAGAAGAAGTGACGTTCTATTATCAAATTAAGAAGATTCTAATAAACAGGCTGTTTATCACTGCAATCTTTATTGCCGCATCAATAAGTACTTCTTTTGCTGATTTAAACGAAAGTATCCCACAGGATTTAAAGCAATGGGAGCCCTGGGTGCTAAAGGATCAAAAGTCGATTCAATGCCCGCTGGTCTATAACAGAAATACAAATATATGTGCTTATCCTGATCGCCTGACAATAGATTTAAAAGAAAGCTCTGGCTATTTCGAGCAGGAGTGGACGGTGTATGCCAGGTCCTGGGTCAGCCTGCCAGGTAATAATAAAATATGGCCTGAAAATGTTCGTGTAAATCAGAAATCTCTGCCGGTGATTAGTCGCAATAACAGGCCCTCTGTTGAACTGCAGGAAGGTCGTTATAAAATTACAGGTGAATTCAACTGGCAGCAAATGCCCGGGTCATTATCTATTCCTGAAGAAACCGCTCTGATTGGTTTAAGCATAGCGAATAAAAAGATTAAGCAGGTTGATTTTCGCAGTGGCAGGTTATGGTTAAAGTCTACCAGTATAAAACCACATCAGAACAATCGGCTGGATATACAGGTTTTTAGAAAAATAACCGACAGTATTCCACTTAGAGTTACTACGCATATTAAACTGGATGTCTCAGGTCAGCAGCGTGAGATTGTACTGGAGGGTGCATTGCTGGAGGGTTTTTCTGCAGGCTCTGTTGATAGTCGCCTTCCATCTCTTATTGATAAAAACGGTCGCTTGAAAATACAGATACGACCTGGGCAATGGTGGGTCGAAGTGGCGGCCTATAATTCACGGCCACTTAAAGCCATTGCATTGAATGAGTTTACAAAACCGTGGCCAGATAATGAAATCTGGGTGCTTGAAGCGCAACCCCATTTGCGCCTAATAAAAGTACTTGATAAAAACAGTATCGACCCGAGCCAGACGCAGCTGCCCCAGGACTGGAAAGCTTTACCCGCTTACACTCTAAAGAGCGGTGAGCAACTTCGCTTTGATGTTCTAAAAAGAGGTGATCCGGAACCAGAACCGGATCAGTTAACTCTGTCTAAAAAAATATGGCTGGATTTTAATGGAAATGGTCTTACCGTGAATGACAAAATCACGGGTAAGCTTTCACGGGAGTGGCGTCTCAATGCGTCGGATATTCGTTTAGGAAAGGTCACATTAAATGGTAAACCGCAGTTTATTACTGAGAATAATAATGGTCGTGAGGGGGTTGAAGTGCGTCATGGCAACCTTGATTTATCTGCCGATAGTCGTATAGAGGGTGGCTTGCGTTCTTTTTCAGCATCTGGCTGGGATATGGATTTCACAGAAGTGAACGCGATGCTTCACCTGCCTGTGGGGTGGAAGCTTATATCAGTCAGCGGGGCCAATGCAGATGAAACCTGGGTTAAACAGTGGACCCTGCTTGATCTGTTTATTGTTCTGCTTACGTCTATTGTTATATATAAAATATTTGGCCTTAAGTGGGGAGCCATCGCATTAATAACACTGATTCTTGTCTGGCATGAATATGGTGCACCGCAGTATATCTGGCTCAATTTAGTTGTTGCTGTCGCTTTATTACGTGTCATACCCGTAGGTCGCATTTTTAAAGTTGTGCGCAGTTATCAAATAATTGTATCGATATTTCTGCTTATTATTTTATTGCCTTTTATGGTCGATCAGGTTAGGAGTGCGTTGCACCCACAACTTGAGTTTTCTAATATGAGCGCAAACTCTGAATATGGCAGACGTAATGTAGAGAAAGAGGTTTTTAATGCTGCAGGTGAAGCACCTGCAGAAAGGCTAAAAAGCAGGGTGGAAAGTGATTCACCCGTTATGAGTTTTTCCAGCTCTGTGCGGCCAGATAAAAAGTTACTGTCTCGATCTTCCGTTACGGAGTATGCTCTGCGGCGGGAAAAGGCGAAGCAGATGGTTGGTGTTGATCCGGATGCAATGATACAAACCGGCCCGGGTTTACCCTCCTGGAACTTGCAACAGTATTATATTTCCTGGGATGGGCCGGTGCGCAGGGATCAGAAAATATCCATGGTTTTATTGTCACCGGGTTTTCATGCGTTGTTTAAAGTGCTACAGGTCTGTCTGGTTTTATTGCTCGCCTGGCGTCTGCTGGATATTGCGTCATTTAAATTACACGGGCCGAATACAGGTGCAGATAAGAGTTCAGGTAACAGCACTGATAGCAACGACGGTAAAGCTACAACTATAAAATCTGTTATAACTGTGATGTTGATGAGTGCGTTGTTTTCGATGGCTCCGCTGGATGCTGAAGCGGCTTTTCCATCAGAAAAATTATTGCAGGAGCTGCAGGAGGAATTAACAAAGCCGGCGGAATGTTTGCCTGAATGTGCGAGTATTGAATCTATGTCGATTAATCTGACAGCCAAAGAACTGAGTATCAGTCTGCGCTTACATGCACAGGAGGATGTGTTACTGCCATTACCTGTTCCCATAAAGCAGTGGCTCCCCGAAATAATAAGTATTGATGGTAAACGCGCAACCGGTTTAATTCGAAAAGATAATTCAACACTCTGGTTGCGTGTCAATAAAGGGCTGCACCGGCTTAAGATAAGTGGGCGGGTCGATCACCTGAATCAGTTACAGTTTAGTTTTTCACTAAAACCTCATGGCATTAACTTGAAAATCAAGGGCTGGACATCACAGGGCATGGATAAGGCGTCGTATAAAATTACGGCGTTGACGTTTTTTCGGATAGTTGATAAATCGAACACATCAGTGTTTGCGGATATAGAGCAGACGGCTATTCCTGTTTATGCGCAGGTGACTCGATCTATTTCCCTGGGGCTTGAGTGGTATGTGACAACCCGGGTTGTAGGGCTTTCGGGGTCGGCTTATCCGGTTATTCTGAGTATACCTTTGCTGGAGGGTGAGTCTGTCATTACGGATAATATTAAGGTTAAAGACGCTCAAGCAATTATCACACTGGCCAGTGCCGGTCGTTCCTATAGCTGGACTTCAAAGCTTAAGCATCGTGATCAGATCACACTACAGGCCAGTGAAAAAGCGCCGTATATTGAGCGTTGGACGCTGGAAGTCAGTCCGCTCTGGCATATCCGTTATAAAGGTACGCCGGTGATTTATCATCAGAGGCAGGGAAATAACTGGCGACCAGAATGGAGTCCATGGCCGGGTGAAAAACTGCTTATTCAGGTCGATCGCCCCAAAGGGGTTAAGGGAAAAACGCTCACTATTGACAGCAGCACATTAACCCTGCAGCCCGGTGAGCAAATGACCGCCGCGAAACTGGTTTTTAATTTGCGCAGCAGTCTGGGCGGGCAGCATGTTATTCACTTGCCAGCGGATGCAGATTTGCAGTCAGTTAAAATTAATAAGCAGAATATGCCGCTTAGAGTGACAGAGCAGGGTCTGTCATTACCTGTGATGCCGGGTAAGCAAAATATTGAAATTGAATGGCGTGAGTCGCGGGGAATATCCAGTGTTTTTAAATCATCAGAAATTAACCTGGGAGTAGAGAGTGTTAATAATGTTATTAATATAAAGCCGGGTTACAATCGGTGGGTGCTTTTTGTTGCGGGGCCGACAATGGGGCCGGCGGTATTATTCTGGGGTGTATTTATTGTTATTCTGATTGTTGCTTATGCCTTAGGTAGAATTAAAGGCACACCGTTGAATTCCCTGCAATGGATGTTGTTGGGCACAGGTTTAAGTGCTTCCGGGCCCTGGGTGCTGGCGATTGTTGCGGTGAGCATTTTTGCACTGCGCCTGCGGGGCAGGCTGAGCACAGCACAACTTTCTGCTCTGCTCTTTAATTTAATGCAGCTGGGGCTGCTGCTGTTGGTGTTCGTATCAGTCAGTACCTTGCTGTTTGTTATTCAGCAGGGTTTGCTGGGCTCACCTGATATGCAGATAACCGGCAATGGCTCCTATGCTTATGAGCTGAACTGGTTTAGTGATCGCATTAATGCGGCTCTACCCCTGACAACAACGATTTCTGTGGCGGATTATATTTTTCGTTTAATGATGCTGGCCTGGTCTATCTGGTTAGCTTTTGCTGTTATTAAATGGGCGCAGTGGGGCTGGGGGTGTTATACACAGGGCGAATATTGGCGTAGCCGGTCTGCCAGCAGAGATGCAAAAAACAAATCAGAGAAAGAAAAGCACATTAAAAGTGATTAGGCTGTTTTGAATATGGAAAATAAAGTAATTGACCGGCTGGATAACCCTGAAGGCTTAGAGAGCCTTTATCGAGAAAAGCCAGAGAGATTCGTTCTCTGGCTTACTGAGGCAGTAAAAGCCCGTCCTGATTCTGATATTTTAAAAGTCTGGCAGGCTCGTCTTTACTACAAAAATCCGCAGGTAGCAGACAAGGCAACAGCTTCGCTGTGGTTGATGATTTTTCTTGCGCTAATACTTGTTTTTGCGGTAAAACTTCCTCAGTTGATAGAGGTAGATCATAACGGGTATTACAGGCGATTTATTCCGTTCGGAATTATAAATGCTCTTATCTGCTATTTTATGTATGTTGCGACTTTATCGACTAACATAAAACGTTTTATTGTGGCGGGGTCGGGTCTGTGTTTTTTGTTATTATTCTTTCTGCCCGATAATAACAATTCTGCTTCGATTCTTATGGCAACAATTCATATTCCACTGGTCCTGAGCTCATTACTGGCAGCTGCTTATATGGGGAATGGCTGGAAGCAATATGAGTTAAGATTACGTTATATTCGCTATCTTGGTGAAATGCTAATTTTGACTAAAATTATACTGCTGGGTGGGATGGTATTAGCACTTATTACTTTTGCGCTTTTCAGTGTAATAGGCCTGTCAATTGGTGAGTGGTATATGGATAATATTGTGCTTGCAGGTTTGGTGGCGGCACCCATTGTCGCCACCTATTTATATGACGAGGTATTAAACAGAGAAAGTAAATTAGCCACGATTATTTCTAATGTATTCGCCCCGTTGTTTTTAATAACGGTTATTTTGTATTTGTCGGCTATGTTATATCAACAGCAAAGCCCATATGCGGACAGGGATTTTTTAATATCGTTTAACGGTCTGTTGGTTTTTGTTCTGGCTATTACTGTATTTTCAATAGCCGGCAAACGAGAGTCGGCTCACTCAAGAAGTATTGATGTGGTGAATATGGCTCTGCTGGGTGTTACGTTGTTAATTAACACGGTTGCTTTGACAGCAATTGTGTTTCGCCTGACAGAATACGGTGTTACACCTAACCGTGTGGTTGTGACAGGTGCTAATTTATTAATTTTTATACATTTAATATTGCTGCTGAAAGCCTACATTTATTACTTTAAAGGTAGCAGTCGAATTGAGCCGCTCAATAAAGCGGTTGCCGGCTATCTGCCCGTTTATTCAGTATGGTCGGTTTTTATCTCGTTTGCTTTGCCACTTATCTTCTGGTTTGAATAAGCTACCGGAAGGTGGCAGGGTTGGTGTATCCCGATACACTCAGAAGTCAAATTTAACGCCAACATGTGCGCTGTCATCCAGTTCGTATTTGAAGTTGCCTGCAAATTCATATTCCATATTTCTGTAGCCAAGGTAGGCACGGGCACTGGGGGTTATTTCTACTTCGACCGCTAAGCGGTATTCTCTAAACGATTCGGCATTGCTAAAAGAGGTGATGCCCGGCGCATAATAAAAGGCGACGAGAAAGGCCACCGGGGTTGATGAAGGAATGACATAGCGAATTTTTCCGGCAATAGCGAGGGCTCCGGCCTCGTCATTAATTTTATCGAAAGAGGTGTACATGATTTTTCCGCCAATGCCCAGTTGCAAGGCTTTGTTGTTGCCAGAGGGGTTGCCCAGAATCATGGCTTCCGCATTAAACTGATAATCATCATTTTCATTAAAAAAAGCGCCAAAACCCACATCGGCCCCACCATAACCAAATGTGGAAGATTCGGTTAAATAGGTCAGTTCTACCATTTCTTCAGCAAGTTTAAAATCTATGCCCCGTGCACTGGCCTGTGAGTTGATGGTGAGTAAAGCGATTGCAATAGTCAGCTTTTTGAGCATAGGGACTCCGGGTATATTGTATGAATGAATAAGGTTAAGGTGGACGGGTCGTAAAATAGCTTGTGCAGCATTTTATTGACGGCAAGCATACACAAATTTGGCGCGAAAAAAAACACAACAGCTCACTCTATCTTACATTAAATGTGTATAGCGTGTTGTGTTGTGTCTTTTTTAACGGCTTAAACCTAAACCGTCTGGTAATAAATATTTTGCGGGTGGTTGGCCTGTGCAAAAAAGAACCAGCGTTCAGCGATAAGGCCGGTGTATTGCACTATAAATGCCGCCGCCAGTATTTCTGTATTACCGGAGCTGATTGCTGCGAGCAGCAGGGCCAGTGGAACAGGAAATACCAGCACAATAAAGATGTACTTTACCGATTTTAAAAACAGGGCGGTTTTACCGTGGAAGTATTCACGGGTATTAAAAGACCCACCCATCGCACCCTGTGCCTGCTGTTTGATTTTATTGTGGCGAATACCAATGGCTGATTGCACAGATGATTTATGCTTGATTTTACTGTTACGGTACAGTGAAGCCAGACGTGTAATAAAAACCAGAATGGTCAGTGCTATGGCCCAGCCACCGAAAAACTGTGTCTGTTCTTCAAGTTGCAGATAACTGGCCAGCGCGGTCGCCAGGGTAAACCCCGATGCTGTGCCAAACAGAAAATAGTTAATCACGGTTAAGGGGTTTGACCACTCCTGTAAAAACTTGATGCAGGCATAGATCATCGCGGTGCAGATAAACAGGGCAAAGGTCGCTATAACACCGAATACGCCAATAAACAGGCTGGTATTCAGCGAAATGCTTTTATGTGTAAATGCAACACTATCAATACCGGTTAAGTGAACCAGGCCGTAGGCAAATACAGCCAGCATCATAGTGGGTAGAGCAATAACTTCACGTGATAACCAGGATGTTTTCCAGCGTGCGGCTGAGCGCCATGCACGCTCTGGGTGGCCCAGATGGAAGAAGGATGCAACCAGTCCACCAATCAGCAGTAACAGTGAAATAGCTGCGCCAATACCGTATAAATTTGAGCTGGCCACATCAGGCAGCAAATCAAATTCGGCATAAACCTGAGATGAAAACATTGCCAGAAACAGGCCCTGGGCAACACCAATTAAGGTGGTTAGAAATATGACAGAAAATGCAGGATGCATCGTTCTCTCCTAATAAATATGTTAATGATAATCTTTTGCTGCACCAGGCTATAGCGCCCGGTGTGCATAAAAATAACCCGGTTTAGATGAATGAATTATCATCCAGTGTAGGTGCGTCAACCGGCTCGTGGTGTTTCTTCTGCTCTTTATTAAGCGGGTTATCAACACGAATAAGTTCATCTTCATGGATGGTGATCTTATTCTTACGCCGAGGCAGGTAATGGTTGGATGGCTGGGTGCCCCATTCCGGCATCAGCTGGTAACCGCCTTCATCACGAATCAGTTCAGAAACATTTGAATCGGGGTCATGAACATCGCCAAACAACCGTGCATTGGTTGGGCAGGCCAGTACACAGGCGGGTTTGCGTTCTGCTTCCGGCAGGGTTTCGTCGTAAATCCGGTCTACACACAGGGTGCACTTTTTCATTACCTTCTGGTGCTCGTCAATTTCACGTGCGCCGTAGGGGCAGGCCCATGAGCAATATTTACAACCGATGCACTTGTCATAGTCAACCAGTACTATGCCGTCGAGCTCGCGTTTGTAGCTTGCACCGGTAGGGCATACAGGTACGCAGGGAGGTTCTTCGCAGTGCAGACACGATTTGGGGAAGTGAACGGTTTCTGTTTTGGGGAACTCGCCGACTTCATAGGTTTGCACACGGTTAAAAAATGTACCGGTGGGGTCTTTCTGGTAAGGGTTGTCATCGGACATAAAACCCGCAGGCCCGGAGGTGTTCCATTCTTTACAGGAGGTTACGCAGGCACTGCAGCCCACGCACACATTGAGGTCAATAATCAGAGCCAGCTGAGTCATTATTTAGCTCCCTTTTTCTTGTCAAATTTTCCGGCAAAGAAGCCCTGCCATTTACGGCGTAGGCTCATTCCTGGTAAAACCTTCATTGATTCAAACTGCGGCAGTGTGCAATCGGCGTCGTCTTCTGCTTTGTACACACGTACACGCACGTCATACCAGGCTGCCTGACCGGTGACCGGGTCAGAGTTTGAGATGTGTTCACCGCATTCATTTTTTGGCAGCTCTTCAGCAATCAGGTGGTTCAGCAGGAAGCCCTGCTGAGATTCGTTTGCATCGTCACTTAAATTCCATGCGCCCTTTGCTTTACCTACGGCATTCCAGGTCCAGATGGTGCCGGGTTCCACGGCTTCTGAGAAGCGAGCCATACAACGCACCTTGCCGTGCATGGACTCTACATAAATCCAGTCGCCATCGGCAAAGTCGTGTTTTTCACCCAGTGAAGGGTGTACATGCATGTAGTTATGGGCATGAATCTGACGTAACCAGGCATTCTGTGAATCCCATGAGTGGTACATCGCCATCGGGCGTTGAGTCAGTGCATTCAGCGGATATTTCTGCTTATCCGTCAGTTGGCCTTCTAATGTTTCAGAGTAGAAGGGCAGCGGGTTAAAGTGTTCTTCAACCCGTTTACGCAGATGATCCGGCGGCTGGCGGCCCGGGCGCTTGCCCTGTGCGGCCAGACGGAATTTTTGCAGAACTTCAGAATAAATATGAATATTTATCGGTTCATCATAGCGGGTTAAACGGTGATCCTGTGCCCAGGTGAGATAACCCTGGTTCCAGTTACGCATATACTGGTATGAAACCGGTAAATGATACTGGTAAACACAGTTGTTCTTTTCGTACATTTCCCACTGGTTCGGGTTCGGTTCACCCTTCATAAACTTCTCGCCACCCTTACCGCGCCAGCCTGCAAGGAAGCCGATGCCAGAGCCGGGCTCTGTTTCAAAGTTGGTGACAAATTCAGGGTAATCGCGGAATTTACGTGAGCCGTCTTCATGGGTAAAGGCCGGGAGTTTCAGACGGGAACCCAGTTCAATCAGTACTTCCTGGAAGGGTTTGCAGTCGCCTTTGGGGGGGACAACCGGAATACGTACAGCGTCAACCGGGCCATCAAATTCAGAGATGGGGCGATCCAGCATGGACATGACATCGTGGCGCTCAAGATAGGTGGTATCCGGCAGCACCAGATCAGCAAAAGCCACGGTTTCTGAATGGAATGCGTCGGCTACAATCAGGAATGGAATTTTGTATTCGCCGTTTTCATCCTTATCATTAAGCATTTTACGCACTTCGGTGGTATTCATCGAAGAGTTCCACGCCATATTCGCCATAAAGATCATCATGGTGTCGATTTTATATGGGTCGCCGCGCCATGCATTGGTGATGGCATTGTGCATTAAGCCGTGGGCTGATAATGGGAATTCCCATGAAAAGCCCTTATCCAGTCGAACCGGCTCGCCCTTATCGTCGATAAACAGATCTTCCGGTGATGCCGGGAAGCCCAGTGGCATTCCACCTAATGGTGTATTGGGCTTAACACCCTCGGGGCCTTTGGGTGTTTTCGCGCAGGGGGGGATTGGTCGTGGGAACGGTGCCTTATGGCGGAATCCGCCGGGACGATCAATAGTGCCCAGTATCGACATGAGAATAGACAGGCCGCGAATGCTCTGGAAGCCATTGGAGTGAGCCGCCAGGCCACGCATGGCGTGGAAAGAAACCGGGTTGCCGGTAACTGACTGGTGCTCACGACCCCAGGTGTCTGTCCATGCAATGGGCAGCTCAATTTTTTCATCCCGTGCCACTATGCCCATTTCATGGGCCAGGCGACGGATGGTTTCAGCCGGAATTCCGGTCACGGTTGAGGCCCATTCAGGGGTGTACTCTTCTACCGATTCTTTTAATAACTGAAACGCAGGTTTAACCGGCGTGCCATTATCCAGTGTGAATTCGCCCAGCAGAAACGGGTCTGCACCTTCGGTGTGGGTACGCACCGCTTTATTGGTGTTACGATCCCACCACAGCTGGTTCTGATGGTCAAAACAGCCGATTTCAGGGTCGTGGATGTCCATGCGCACAAACATGCCGTGGTCTTCTGACGATTCATCGCAGTTAACCAGCTGGCCCGAGTTCGAGTAATCTTTAACAAATTCGCGGTCATATAAACCGGTTTCAATCAGCTCTCGCACCAGTGCCAGTATCAGTGCGTTGTCTGTGCCGGGTTTAATCGGTACCCATTCATCGGCGATAGCGGAGTAGCCGGTGCGCACAGGGTTAATTGAAATAAAGCGGCCACCGTTGCGTTTGAACTGTGACAGCGCGATTTTCATTGGGTTGGAGTGATGATCTTCCGCGGTGCCAATCATAATAAACAGTTTGGAACGCTCCAGATCAGGGCCTCCAAACTCCCAGAAAGAGCCGCCGATAGAGTAGATCATGCCAGCAGCCATATTCACCGAGCAGAAGCCGCCGTGAGCCGAGTAGTTAGGTGTGCCGTAATTCTTGGCGAACATGCCGGTGAGGGCTTGCATCTGGTCGCGGCCGGTAATCAGAGCAAATTTCTTTGGATCAGTCGCCCGGATTTCACCGAGGCGCTCTTCCATAATGTCGAAAGCCTTATCCCATGAGATTTCTTCAAATTCGGCATCGCCACGTAATGCGCCTTTTTTACGCATCAGTGGTTTGGTTAAGCGGGCCGGGGAATACTGTTTCATAATACCGGAGGCACCCTTGGCGCAGATAACACCCTTATTTAACGGGTGCTCCGGGTTGCCCTGTATATATCGTACCTCGTTGTCTCGCAATGTAACGCGAATACCGCAGCGGCAGGCACACATATAACAGGTGGTGTTTTTGGTTTCGATTCGACCTTCGGGTTGTTTTATCGGGTCGTGTATCACTCTGGAAGTCATACTAAGGTCCTGCTTTTAAAAGTGACGGCTGATTATATTGATCCATGTCAATAAATCTAATCAGCATTATTAAGAGATTCATAAAATTCTTATATACTACATTAGTATATTTATGGTCGCGATTGTAACAAGGCGATGCAAATGAAGATTAGTGGTATAGCACAGAAAAGCTATTTTCACAGTTTGCAGGCTATTGTGTGGCGCTAAACCCCACAAAGCAGGAAAGAGTGCAGCTTAAATCACTGTTTTCGGGTGTAATGTCTGTCGCGGTGTCTGCTCGGGTGACAGGTGCCCGCAAATATCAAAATAACATGATAAACGGACGGATAACCTTACAACACATAATGTAGAGCGGATGATCCAGATCATATATTATGTGTATATATTGAGCATTTACTGAACCTGAGTAACGAAAACGGCTCAGTTATAGTAATGTACGCAAACTGAATGATCTTATTTTAAATACAGGCGGGATTACCGAGGCTCCACTAATGAATGAACCGGCACTTATCGATAAATTTGGACGTAGCATCGACTATGTGCGTATATCAGTGACTGACCGTTGCGATTTGCGCTGCAGTTACTGTATGCCAAAGCACTTTCGAGATTTCCATGAGCCTGAAGAATGGCTGACATTTGATGAGTTGGAAAGAGTGGTTGCGGCCTTTGCCCGTATGGGAACAAGGCGTGTGCGTCTGACCGGCGGAGAGCCACTGGTCAGAAAAAATCTGCCTGAACTGGCGAGCCGTCTGTCGGCTTTACCCGGTCTGGAAGACCTGTCATTAAGTACCAACTGTACCCGCATGAGCAAACATGCTGAAGAGCTTTATGCCGCAGGGATTAGTCGGGTGAATGTGAGCCTGGACAGTTTAAATGCCGACACTTTTAAAGAGCTGACCGGTGGCAAACTGGAAAAAGTGCTGGATGGCCTGATGGCGGCCAAAGCAGTGGGCCTGAGTCCCATTAAGGTGAATATGGTCTTAATGGAAGGCGTGAATGACCGTGAGGTTGAAAGCATGGTGGAATTCTGCGGCAAGCATGGCTTTACATTGCGCTTTATTGAAACCATGCCGGTGGGGGATATGGGCCGCGCCGCAAGCAGTAAATTTGTAAACCTGCAGGACATTAAAAAACGCCTGTCAAAAAGTTTTGAACTGGTGCCCGGTGTTATGCCCGGTGGTGGCCCGGCGCGTTATATGAATGTAGTGGGAACGGATATTACCATTGGTTTTATTACCCCCATGTCACAGCACTTCTGTGAAACCTGCAACCGGGTTCGCCTGTCTGTTGATGGCACAATTTATACCTGTCTGGGGCAGGAAGACAGTTTTGAGTTGCGCCCCTTATTGCGCAGTGGTATTTCAGATGCTGACCTGGAGCTGGCGATTCGCTCAGCCATCGATTTAAAACCTGAAAAACATGAATTTAATGAAAACCCTGAAAAAGTACTGAGATTTATGTCTTATACTGGCGGTTGATTTTTAGTCGGCTTATCAAACACATATTTATAGAGATGACCTTAAGGTCACGAGTTAAACTATGAGTGATCAAATAATAAAGCTGTCTACACAGGCATCAAAAATTCTCAATATACTCAGAAATATTGCAGCCCATAAATCCCTGTTTAAATATAAAGATGACTTTAATAAAAGCTACTGGGAAGTCATATTTAACAATTTTCTTGAAATTGCTCTTATTGACTGGTTCAAACTGTTTATTTTAACAAGTGATGCATCGCACTGGTCGAATACAGTTAAAGATAAAGAAAATTTCAGGTATGAACTGTTGAAGTACCTGAGTCTGTCACAACAAGCCTGGGATGAGTATGCGGCAAGTCTGCAACGATACAGAGACAGTATGCCGGTGTTGTCCGGGCAGAAAGATAATGCCGAACTCTACCCGGATTTAAGCAGTGTGGTTATTGCCTGTTATGCATACTATGCTGAGCTTCTAAAAGAGTTAAATGCGTTGAAAAATTATGATTATCCGGTGGATATTAGAGAGTACTACAGGAGCTGCCTGCATGAGGCGACCGCATTTACAAATGCGGCCTATAATGTATAGAGAAACAGGCATAGCCCTGAAGTAATTAGACACCTCCATAAGTTAATTATAGTAATTAAAAACAGTGAAGACTTTAACTGTCACTGTTTTATTATGTAATTACAATTTATTCAGGGCAGAATATTCTCTGTCGATTTAATGCATTACTCAAAAATCGCGGTGAATAACCGGGCTAATAAGTTACCGTTTATATAAAGCTTCTATTGTAGCTGAGGCCAGGGCATTGCTTTTTACCATATAGCCGACCAGTGCGCCGGATGATTTTGCTGTGACATTTAATTTATCCGTTTTTAGTGCATAAACGGTAAACTGATATCGATGAGCCTTGCTTGCCTTTGGCGGGCAGGCACCACCAAAGCCCGGTGTGCCATAATCATTTTCTATTTGCAGGCTTTTTTCGGGGGCAATATTTTTCTTTATGTCACCGGCACCGCGAGCTAATTCAGTCGTGTTGCGGTTAATGTTGACAATTTGCCAGTGCCACCATCCGCTGCCCGTTGGCGCATCAGGGTCGTATGCTGTAATAGCAAAACTTTTCGTGCCCTCTGGCGCGCCTGACCAGCTCAACTGGGGGGAGAGGTTGTCTCCATTGCAGCCAAAGCCCATGAATTCCTGAGCTTTCGGCATATGCGCTCCATTGTTTATATCCTTGCTGAATAGTTTGAAAGAGTCGGCCATTGATTGCGATGAGGTGATTATCATTAATAATATAATGTGTATTAAGGGTTTCATTTGGAGTCACTCCTGAGTAAGGGATAAAAAATAGAGTATAAATGAACCTGCTATGGGCAGTATCGCCGTTAACGGCCAATGTTTAGCCTTATTCATCCGTATCCTGCAGGGTTTTTCTTAATTTCCCCGGCGTGGTTCCAAATCTATTTTTAAAGCCTTCAGTAAAGCGTGACTGGGACTGATAACCGCATTTTTCAGATATAACCGATATGGAATCATCGGTTGTCTGTATCAGATGCATGCCGTGTGCAAGTCTGACCTGTGTGTTGAGGTCACGAAAACCCGTTCCTTCGAGCTTTAGTTTTCTTCTTAGCGTCGATTCACTCATGGCCAGTTTTTTGCTCATGCGCTTAATGTCCCAACGTGTAGACGGGTCTTTTTTAAATACATCAATTAGTTGATGATTGATTCGGGGTTTTGATATCATGGAAATAATATCGTGATAACCATAAAAACACAGCAGGTGAATAAGTTCTTTTCGCCTGATGTTCCATATTACCTCTGGTGATGTGTCGCTCAATTCAATAAGTTGTGAAATGCTTTGCACTAATGCGGCGTTCATGTCGCCAATCAGAAATCGTTGAGCGTTTTTAGAGGTCAGTTGAATGCCTTCGAAATCCTCATATTGAAATTCAATAAACAGAGCTAAATAGCCATGCTTACCAGGAATATTGCTGAAAGTAACTTCAGGGTTTTCAGATAAAAAAAGAAACTGGCCTTCATTGCAGCTCGATTGCATTTCACCGCCCAGTACTTTTTTTCCACTAAGAACAAAAACAATCAGCGGGTTAAAAATTGGAACATGGCGCAGTGACTGTTTCTGTTTGCATGAGTAAATAGAGAATGGCTGTGTCTGATTAGATATTAATGCCGTTTGAGCTAATTTAATCAGATTGTTGATGTCGATTGTCATAATATATTTTTACAGGTCAGAAATATTTTACACTAGCGATAATGTGCAGGATTTATCAGCACTGCCATAGCATTTTCCCATAAGTCCCGTTTGAATCAAAGCATATGCAATACCGCAGCCAAAATTTACCTCAACAGGTATGTCCTCTTCGCCCAGCTGAAATAAAAGTTTCCAGTCATCTTCAATCGGAGTTTGTGCAGACTGTATAAACATGGGGCAGCCACCAATTTTTGAGGTCTCCATTTCCTGCAGATAGTTATCGTGCTGTTCCTGATCACTCTCCATTAATCCATTTAGTTTTTTTTCAGGTATATAATCAGATTCATTTCCAGGTGTGATAGTCAGTGTAAATTCACAAATCCCGTCTTCATCAAAATCACCAGTAGGACCTGTGCCATCAGCAACAGCAGGGATGGTGTTGTTGTCAGGTTGAATAATAATAATGTTCTGGCCTGCATCTGCGTCCCATGTCAGATCAGCATCATCCCTGGAGGACATAAAAATACAGGCTATCTTTCCCTGGGTTTTCCCGAAAAGATTTTCAGTGAGTTCTATCTGGCCAATAAAATACATTTTTTCATTGTCAGCTTTATCGAGGGGCCATCCCGGTTTCTCAATTCGGCCTGGTTGACTGACAAATCTGGAGGAATTATGCTTTACAGGCTCTGTCACCTGCTCAAGTTTTAATTTGCCTCTCAGGGCCATATTCTAAATTTCCTGCTGTTATTTACTATGCTTTACTTCGGCAACACCAAAGCCGTCTTCAGATACAATTAAAATAAATTCATTGTCGGACAGGAAATGAAAGTACTTTCCAGTTGTACTTACAATGATTGCATCCCATATCCAGTCAGAATACAAGACAGAAATATCCTTGTTAATGAATTTTGTGGCATTGTCCAATAAATTTAGAATACTGTCAAAATCCACTTCTGCAACAGGAGTAGTAATGGCTCTTAATAAGATAATATCATTAATATCACCTTTTTTTAATACACTTGATAGATTGCTGTCAATCCAGTGTTTGTTTAATTGGGGCGTTTTTGCCAGATCTATATTCATAGATTATGATTAAGTTGTTAGTGTAGAAAAGCAGAGAGTTTGAGCTGTTTAATCTTCAAAATCAATATTTGACTCACTCAATATGTGCTGTGCCTGAAGTTTTTTCTGGCCAGCCGCAACCGCCATTACTTTGGCAATAACTTCTGATATTTCGCCTTTGCTGATGTTGGCGTTTTTGGCTATATCTAAATAATAGAGGGTACAGGGTTCACAGTTCATTGCAAGGGCAGCAGACAGACCAATTAATACTTCTGTTTTACTGTCAAGGTGTTCGTTATTATGAGTAGACTCATAAAAAGAATCATATAATTTTTTCTGATTGTCTGTCAGTATTTTCATATTGCATTACTCATATTCTTTTATTTTTCAGGGGTTATATAGAATAGCTGGAAAATCAGGCACCTGCATTGCTGAGAATAAGAATAATAACAGCAATAACAACCGCTATTAAAACATATTGCCAGGCAACTGCAATCAGGCCAAGTGATATGGCGGCACCTGACAGGCGGATATGCTCTTTGTTAATCCAGGAAATAACACCAAGAATAATGGCCAGTATTCCCAGTCCAATATAAATGAATTGAACCCAGTTATGAGTTTCTGTAATAATTTCATCCGGAGCGGATTGTTTTTCTTTAATGCCTAATATTTTCTGCTTTATCAATAGCTTGCCGGCATCTACAACAAGTTCTTTTAAGCGGGCGTTGTCCGTAGGCTGTAGTGGCTCTACTGCGGCTCTTATATCGCCCTGAAAAATTGCGATTATAATTGCTATTACGCCTATGAATAATCCAGAAATTCCAAAGTAGTGCAGATTGTTTGTCATAAGTGCGGCTTTTAGAGGTGCTCTTTATTTAACCTGGCCTTGATTAAGCTCATGTCAGGATTGTTTGGTAGCATTACACCGTGAACATCAAAAATGGGAGTGCCATAGCGTTGAGGTTTAAAGCCGGCATTAATTAGCTTTGAATTTAGTTCATCCATTTTATCTTTATCTGTATCAATAAAATATTCAGTGAACTTAATGTTTTCTTTGTTTAGCTGCTTTACTTTTTGTTTGCAGTAACCGCAGGTTGTTAGCGAGTACATTATCAGCTTGTTAGGTGTTTTAGTTTGTTCGCCAGAGTGCTCGCCGTAACTGGCTGTGTACCACTGAAACGCACCATAGGAGATTAATAATAAAAATATAATTTTTTTCATAACTAATAGCTACTTTACCACCTGACGGGTTATTGTCAAAAAATACTGAAAAATTTGTATTCTTAACCTCTGCTTTGATGAAAATCACATCTGTATTGATAATGAAAATCGCTTTAATAAGAGAATTCAGTCACCAGCCGTATGGCTCGAATGTGTTGCCCAAAGCGAAAGCCGAGGCCATAGCGTGTGAAGTCAAAGCCTAAAAATGACCTGGGTTTATGGGTTCCCAGGGTAACTGCAAATTCAAATTCATGCCTGATGCTCAGATTGTTTGCGTTGCTATCAATAAAATTCAGCTCGTCCAGATAACCATAATATATTAAATGTGTGCCCAAATTTGTGCTGCGTTTAAATAACGTAAATTTCAGCGGGGTTATCCAGTTTAATCCATTTACAAAGGACAGCATTCCGCTGCTGGAGTTGTCGCTGGCGGAATAACCCGCATAATTTAGTGAATTTCCCAGTGTGAACTCACCGTCTTTGAACGGCAGAGCCCAGCGGCTCTTAATGCCTGCACCGTAGATCCATGACCAGATTTTCTGGTTAAATTCTTTACCCAGGCCGGTATTTACATAGGGCATTAATATCCATGATTTGTTCATCAGGTATTCAAGTTCAATCCCTGGTACGAAGCTCAGGGTTGCCACATTATTCGGCAGGTCAAGAATATCGTTATAATCAAATGAATGAAAGCCTGTAGAAACAGGCAGAAGCAGTTTCATGCCGTACTTATCTTTATTTTCTCTGGTCGTCTTAAAAGTATAGGTGAAGGGGAGTCGAATTATACCGACATTGGCATCGCCAACTTTATAGTAGCCCGTTCCAAACATAGTCGAGTAATACCAGTTAACTACGTTGATATCATCTTGTGCTTGTGCATTAGAATAGAAAATTATAAAAAATCCCCCAATTAAATATAATAATGTTTTTTTGGTTGTACTGGAAATCATTGTATGTGTGTATTTTAGTTTTTTATATTTTGCAGGCGCATATAATAACATGTTCGACTAAATCTGGGTGAATCAAATAAACAACCCGTTGTCTTTTGAGAGCCTTTGCGTATAAATCCCTCTGCCTTTACTCCTTACAGTCGTAATATTAATGGATTTATGCGCAAAACTGAGAGCAGGAAAAAATGGTTATATAAAAACACAGTTTTTAGAGGTGCACTCATAATGGATGGGCACTAGCTACAAACGGGTCATCATATAACTGATTTTGAATGTTTTTGATCGTATGAGTTCTTTTCAATTCCAGGGCGATCCTGAATTATATCTGAGTTCAGAATTTTGATATGGCTATGGCTGATTGCTTCTGGTTTTGCTCGTGTATTTAGCTTCAGCTGCCCATTTGGTGTGTGATCTAATGTACAGGAAAGATAGAAGTGTTGTTCTTATTATATTGAATTTGTCTTGTGTACAAAACACTGGGTGAAGTGGCAGAGTAGCCTGCTCTAAAGACAGAGCATTTATAGAATATGCCACTGCTGTCCTGTTAATATTAAGCTGCGCATTCTATAAGCTGATGACACGGCATCTGTAACGGTTGAGTTAGAGTAGGTTTGAGACATAAAGTGCCAGCATGGGCTGAGGCACGCCGTGAAATTTTCCTGTTAGCTCGACGCTCACTCCCCTATAGGTGATTGCCTCAATTATTTTTTGCACTCACTGTCTCTAATGGTTAAAGCGGCAGCGGTGAGAATGTATGTTAGTTCAAAGAGGTGCACTAATATACCTGTAAAATGAGTGAGCCGCTAAAATATCCCGGACATTACAGTTGTATGCGCGGGAAACTCTGGTTAAGCCGAAATTTTCGAAGCGCAGGGATGCTTTGCAATTATTAATGATGTCTAAGTCAATGATCATGAAGAAAAACAGGTAGATGAAAAGTACTGTCTTCAGGCTATTATAGTTTGACTGTGGTTAGGTAAGGTGTTTATACTGGTTGCATAATTAAATATTGGATTAAACGCGACATACTGTGCCTTAATATAAGGCGCTAAAAACAATATCTGTGTATGTTTAAATCGGCAGTCATTTTCTATGATGTGCATGAAAAATATCATGAATTATGCTCCTGATGTTTTGTTTTCATTATATTAGTCAAAAAATATATTTTGTCATGAATTAGAGGTGCTCATAATTCAGGGCGATAAAACAAGGTGTTGTTTTTGTTTTACTCAATTTTTCAATTACTTAGCCATATTTTAAAATGAAATAAACACATTACGATTTGTAAAAAACGGACAATGAATTGTCTATGTAGCCGTTTCAGTAATACATATTACATGCAGATGAGCGTCATTCGTGCCTGATTCCGTAACCTTAAGAAAATAGAACATCTATCAGAAAGGTGAAGCTGTTGTTTAAATTAAAAAAAGGTCTGGATATCCCCATTGCGAATCCGCCGGAGCAAAAAATATACGATGCACCAGCGGTAGACAGGGTTGCTCTGGTTGGGCGTGACTATATCTGGCGTCGGGGCACATTACTGGTGAGTGTTGGTGACCGTGTCAAAAAGGGGCAGGCCATTGTGCAGGATAAGCACTTGCCTGAGATAACAGGCACTTCTCCCGGTAGTGGCGTTATAGAGGCCATACATCGCGGCCACAAACGCGTACTTGATACTATTGTTATTCGCCTTGAGAATGAAGACGATGATCAGGAGGTGACTTTTCCTGCGTATAAAGATGATGCAATTGCTGGCCTTACAGTTGATCTTATTAAAGAAAATCTGCTGACCTCCGGATTATGGTCAAGCTTTCGAACACGCCCTTATAATACACTGGCAGAACCGGCAACAAGCCCTTATGCTATTCTGGTAACCGCAATGGATACCAATCCACTTGCCCCTGATCCCACGGTTATTATTAATGGGGCAGCTGAAGATTTTTGTCGCGGTGTTGCGCTTATTTCAAGGCTGACCGAAGGTAAGCTGTTTGTTTGCAAGAGCCCATCAGCCCAGTTGCCCATTGAGCCGCTATTAGCAGAGAAAAATTTCAATATTGAGGTGGCCAGTTTTTCAGGCCCGCACCCTGCAGGCCTGGTCGGTACCCATATTCATTTTCTATGTCCTGTTAGCAGCACGCGTATGGTCTGGCATATTGGCTATCAGGATGTTATTGCGATCGGGTGTCTGTTTCATACCGGTAAACTTGATCATCACAGAATCATTTCACTGGCCGGTCCAGCTGTGAAGTCCCCGAGGTTGATACGAACCCGCATCGGTGCCTGTACCAATGAACTGGTGCAGGGTGAGCTGGAATGTGAAAATGCTAATTGCAGGGTGATTTCAGGTTCGGTTCTTTCCGGTTATCACGCCAGCAACACCATTGCCTATCTGGGGCGTTACCACAACCAGATTACGGTATTGAGTGAAGGTGGTAAACGAGAAATGTTTAAATATTTATGGCCAGGGCGTAATTTATTTTCTGCATCCCATGCTTTTATTTCCAGCATGTTGCCCAAAAAACGTTTTGCCATGAATACCTCTCAGAATGGTAGTCCCAGGGCCATGGTGCCCATCGGCAGTTATGAGCGGGTCATGCCATTAGACATACTTGCTACACCGCTATTGCGAGCGCTTGTTGTCAAGGATACGGAGGCTGCGCAGGCACTTGGTTGCCTGGAACTGGATGAAGAGGATCTGGCCTTATGCACTTTTGTTGATCCGGGTAAATATGATTTTGGCCCGGTTCTACGTGCCAATTTATTACATATCATGCAGGAGGGCTAATGCGCCTGTTACGTAACTTTCTTGACCGGGTGGAGCCGCACTTTTTAAAAGGTGGGCGTTATGAGCAGTTCGGTGCGCTTTATGAGGCACTGGATACTTTTCTCTATTCGCCGAAAGATGTCACGCATAATTCACCTCATGTCCGTGACGCCATTGACCTTAAACGGGTTATGATGACCGTGTATTTTGCAGTGCTGCCCTGTTTCGTTCTGGGGATGTATAACATTGGTCATGATGCTAACACCCTGATGCTGGCAAATGATATTGCCTCAGCACCTGGCTGGCGTGGTGTGGTATTAAATTTTCTGGGAAGCAGTTATGACCCCGAGAGTATTCTCGCCTGTTTATTGCATGGTGGTATGTATGTGTTGCCTATTTACATGGTTACCTTTGTTGTCGGTATCACCTGGGAAGTAATATTTGCCACGGTCCGCAACCATGAAGTTAACGAAGGCTTTTTTGTAACTTCCATTTTATTCACTCTGATTCTGCCAGCGACAATACCTCTATGGCAGGTTGCACTGGGAATTACATTTGGTGTCGTAATAGGCAAAGAAATTTTTGGTGGCGTGGGTAAAAACTTTCTCAATCCAGCGCTGGTGGGCCGTGCATTTCTGTTTTTTGCCTACCCTGCGCAAATGTCGGGTGATTCTATCTGGATTGTTGTTGATGCGGTAAGCAGTGCGACAGTTGATGCATTAAGTGGTGCAACACCATTGGCTTTATGGAACGGCGGTGGGCTAGAAGCATTGCAAACAGCAGGTGTGAGCTGGGAAAGCGCCTTCTTAGGTTTTATTCCCGGTTCAATTGGTGAAACATCGGCGCTTGCCTGTCTGTTTGGTGCGGCGATGCTGGTTTACACGCGCATTGCATCATGGCGTATTATGGCCGGTGTCTTAGCGGGCATGGTGGGAGTTACTCTATTATTTAATGGGCTGGGCAGTGATACCAACTCGATGTTTTCCATGCCCTGGTACTGGCATTTAGTATTGGGTGGTTACGCTTTTGGCCTGGTTTTTATGGCCACCGATCCGGTTTCTGCATCCATGACTGAAACGGGAAAATGGGTGTTCGGTATTTTAATCGGAGTTATGGTTAGTCTTATCAGGGTGACGAACCCGGCCTATCCCGAAGGCATGATGCTGGCAATATTATTTGCCAATGTTTTTGCTCCTCTTATTGACTGGTTTGTCGTGCAGGCGAATGTGCGCAGGAGATTACGTCGTAATGTCTGATTCACCTTCAATAAAGGCCGATTCGAAAAATGCAGCGGCTGAAAAAAATGTCCCAGAAAAAAACAGGCCGGTGCGTTCTATCAAGGGACTGTTAGCACTGCCCAATAACGATAATCGAAAAATAATATTTGTTGCAGCCTCTTTATGTCTGGTCTGTTCTGTTTTGGTATCTGTTGCTGCGATACAGCTGAGACCACTGCAGGAAAAAAACAAAATGAATGCGCGTAAACTGGAAATTCTTAATGCTGCTGGGTTGCTGCCACTACCATCAGGGGAGAATGTCGAATCTTTTTTTTCCGAACGTGTTAACCCCAGAATAGTACATCTCGAAAGTGGGGAATACAGTGATAAATTTGATAGTGTCAATTTTGATGATCGTAAAATAGCCCGTGATCCTGCCACCAGTAGTGAGCTTGGTGCAGATCAGGATATCGCGAGAATAAATCGACGGGCAGATTATGTTCAGGTCTATTTGATTCCTGCCCTGCAGAAAAAAGATGAGAAAAAAGATGAGAAAAAAATTAAAAGCATCGTTTTACCGGTTCACGGTTATGGTTTGTGGTCAACCATGTATGGTTTTCTAGCTCTCAGTGCTGATACTCGAACCATCACCGGATTTACTTTTTATGAGCAGGGGGAAACAGCCGGTCTTGGTGCAGAAGTATCTAACCCTAAATGGCTGGCACAGTTTGCCGGTAAAGACGCTATTGACATGAATGGCAAACCGCTTATTCGAGTTAATAAAGGCCCTGTTAATCCCGGCGATAAAAATGCTCATTATTCAGTCGATGGTATTTCTGGCGCAACCTTAACCAGTAATGGCGTAACTAACTTATTGCATTTCTGGCTGGATAAAACAGGCTTTGGCCCCTACCTGAAAAAAATACGTGGACAGCAGCAATGACAACTAAAACACGGGATATCTTTTTCTCACCCTTGATCGACAAAAACCCTATTACTCTGCAGATATTGGGGGTGTGTTCAGCGCTCGCGGTAACAACAAAGTTAGCGCCGGCACTTATTATGGGACTGGCGGTAACCGTAGTGCTTTGTTTATCCAGTGTCACTATCAGTATTCTGCGAAAACACATACCGGACAGTATTCGAATTATTGTTCAAATGACCATTATCGCTTCACTGGTTATACTGGTTGATCAAATTTTAAAAGCTTACCTGTTTGAGCTGAGCAAGCAGCTTTCAGTATTTGTCGGTTTAATTATTACCAACTGCATTGTTATGGGGCGAGCAGAAGCGTTTGCCATGCATAACCCTCCCATAGCCAGTTTTTTTGATGGTTTAGGTAATGCTCTTGGCTACAGTTTAATTTTGATCATTGTTGCTGTGCCTCGTGAATTACTGGGCTCAGGAACTTTGCTGGATTATCCCATACTGCCTCTGGTGAAAGACGGCGGCTGGTATGAACCTAATGGCCTGATGTTACTGGCTCCGGGCGCATTCTTTATTATCGGCTTATTAATATGGGCAATTCGCACCGTAAAACCGGAGCAGGTGGAAAAATCTGAGTACCAAATTCATGTAGTGCATCGCACTGAGGTTATCTAATGGAAGCCTATGTATCCCTTTTTGTTCGTGCCATCTTTATAGAGAATCTGGCTCTGTCATTTTTTCTGGGGATGTGTACCTTTCTGGCGGTATCAAAAAAAATAGAAACTGCGATAGGTCTGGGCGTTGCCATGATGGTGGTGCAGACTATTACTGTACCGGTTAATAATTTAATCAGTACTTATTTTCTTAATGAGGGTGCACTGGCCTGGCTGGGACTGCCGAATGTTAACCTGGTTTTTCTTCAGCTCATTGTTTTTATTGGCGTGATTGCAGCACTGGTGCAAATTCTTGAGATGGCTCTGGATCGCTATATGCCTGCTTTATACAATGCACTGGGTATTTTCCTGCCCTTAATCACGGTAAATTGCGCAATACTGGGCGGTTCATTATTTATGTTTAACCGCTCCTATGATTTTCCTGAAAGTGTGGTATTTGGGCTGGGGTCAGGGCTGGGCTGGGCATTGGCTATTGTTGGCTTTGCAGCGGTGCGAGAAAAACTAAAATACAGTGATGTACCCGATGGTTTACAGGGTCTGGGAATTACATTTATTGTTGCCGGTTTAATGTCTCTTGCATTCATGTCTTTTTCGGGTATACAGCTGTAATGAATGATAACGATTTATATGCTTCAGGTGAAGAGAGGAGCAATTAAATGCTGGAGATTCTTCTCGGTGTATTGATGTTTACCCTCATCATCTTATTATTGGTGGGGCTTATTTTATTTGCTCGTTCCAGGTTAGTGGCCAGTGGTGAAATCGACATATTGATTAATGAAGAAAAAAAAGTGCATATGCCGGTTGGGCAAACTTTATTAAAGGCGCTGGCTCAAAGTGAATTATTTCTGGCGTCCGCCTGCGGAGGTCAGGGCACCTGTGGTCAATGCAGAGTGCGTATTTTAGAGGGAGGGGGCGAAATTTTACCCACCGAGACATCGCATATTAGTAAAAAAGAATCCAGGCATGGCGACCGTCTCGCGTGTCAGGTCGCTTTAAAGCAAAATATGAAAATTGAAATACCGGCTGAAGTATTTGGTGTTAAAAAATGGAATTGCAGGGTACGCAGTAATATAGGAGTGTCAACCTACATAAAAGAATTAACACTGCAATTGCCGGCAGGTGAAAAACTGGATTTTCGAGCTGGTGGGTATATTCAAATTGAGTGTCCTGCTCATCACATCTATTATAAAGATATGGATGTAGAAGAGCGATATCGTGCGGACTGGGATAAGTTTAACCTGTGGCAATATGAGTCCATAAACAAAGCACCGTTGGAACGAGCGTATTCAATGGCAAATTATCCGGGAGAGGATGATATTATAATGCTTAATGTCCGTCTGGCATCTCCACCACCCAATGCGCCGGATGTGCCGCCGGGTATTGTCTCATCCTATATACACAGTTTGCGGGAAGGTGACAGTGTTATTGTTTCCGGCCCCTATGGTGAATTTTTTGCGCTGGACACAGATTGTGAAATGATATTTATTGGTGGTGGTGCGGGTATGGCTCCTATGCGCTCACATATCTTTGATCAATTGAAACGTCTAAACAGTAAACGGAAAATAAGTTTCTGGTATGGCGCACGAAATAAAAATGAATTGTTTTATCAGCAGGATTTTGATGAATTAGAGGAGCAATATGATAATTTTGAGTGGCATGTCGTGCTTTCTGAATCCAGCCCTGATGATGACTGGCAGGGTTTGACGGGATTTGTCCACACAGCATTGTTAAATGAGTATCTGAATGATCATCCAGCCCCTGAAGATTGTGAGTATTACTTATGTGGTCCGCCCATGCTGACCTCATCTGTAGTGAGTATGCTTGATGATCTGGGTGTGGATACAGAGAATATATTGTTTGATAATTTTGGGTCTTAAATAAAAAATATGTTAGAAATAATACTGAGTTTTGTTGTGTTTGTTGTCGTTGTACTGGGGATGAGTATCGGTATTAAATTCGGCAGAAATACTTTGCAGGGCAGCTGCGGGGGGCTAAATCAGATACCCGGTATCGAGTCTGACTGCAATGGTCAGTGTAAAAGACCCTGTGCAAAAAAAAATAAACCGGGAGGATGCTGATGGACCGTATGCTAGTCAAAGATTATATGACCCGTAACCTTGTTACCCTGCAACCGGGTATGGACATTATGCAGGCGATAAATGTTTTATGTGAAAATAGAGTGCCTGGAGCCCCGGTGATGGACAGTTCAGGAAACTTTGTGGGTATACTGGTAGAAAGAGACTGTCTCAGTGCTGCTTTAAATGCCGCTTATCATGAGCAGAGCGGCGGACGGGTAGAAGATTTTATGCATCGTCAGGTAGATGTGGTCGAAGCAGAGGATAATATTACCGATGTAGCTAACCAGCTAATTAGCTCCGGGCATCGTGGAATGCCGGTTATCAGTAATAATATTCTGGTGGGCATGATTAATCGTTCGGATATTTTAAAAGCACTTGTTAAGTGTATGTCATAACTTGAGCATAACTTGATCTGGGGTGGGGGTGGAATAATTACCTTATTTTGCGGGTATAAGTAGGTTTGTGTGATTTAATGTGTTTTAACTTCCTCTTAATATGGCCGGATAAAAATATTATGCAGAAAAGCTATCCATTTTTTATAGCTGTATGGTCACTTATGTTAATAATATTTTATAGTGAAAATATTAAAAGTGAGAATAGTGATTCGCTTATGGGGGTGTATGAGTATGTCTATGAATACAATAGCGAAGGTCTTATTGAAAATCACTATATAGAGATTAAAGAAAAAAATGGAAATATCTCTGGTGTTTATTATGGTACCAGTGATGATTTTGATGAGGCAAGGGAGGGGTACTTGCCGGGGTTCTTTAAAGCTGAAATGAAAAATATTAAAATAACAGCTAAAAATATAATCTTTGAAATTTATGTAAGCAATGCGGATATGTATAAAAAACCCATTACACCATTAAAAAAAGAAAAAGAAAACCCTCTCTGGGGAGTTGGTGGTAAAAAATCAAAGCGTATATATTCTGGTGATATATCTGCGGGTATTATTATGATAAAAACTAAGGGTTTTGATCCAAGGAAGTTTAAGAAAGTGAGTGCTAACAAAAAATAATTATGAACTGCTTACAGGTTTTTTAAAAGGGGCGTTGTTATTAAATAAGCGACTTTAGCCTTTTTCTATCCATTTTGTTCTTTATAAAATACGCCCCAGTTCCAGGTTTTAATAATCTGTTTATCGCAAAGCGGAAAAGTTTCAACCTGCATATCTGGCAGGTGAAGAATCATGCAGCTGTGGTTAAACTGTGTGCTGCCCGGATTTATGACTTGCAGGTGTCCAATTTGTTCAGAAAATACCTGATGGGTATGACCGACAATTAAAATATCAGCATCCAGCGTTTTTAGCTGTTGTTTCCAGTCGGCTTTTCTGTCGGCATAAACATTACCCTGCGGGTCGAGTAATTTAATACCGCCATGTTGTGAGTCGGGTGGGTGGGCATGAACCACATAGATGCGTTTATGTTCTATATTCAGTTGCAGTGTTAAGGGAAGTTGATTAAAAAAATCCTGTATTCTGCTTAGTTGCTTCCCATAATCTGTGTGCGGGGTGGTGTGGTCATGATTGCCGGCAATCATCAGGCAGTTATTCTGTTCCAGTATTTCGATGGTTTGAATGAGTTCGTCTTCACCGTAACCGGCAATATCGCCGGCGCAGATAATCCTGTCGACCTGCTTTTTCCTGAAAATATCCAACGCCGCTTTTAGTGGTGCTATTGAGGAGTGAGTGTCACTGATTAAGCCAATGCTGGTGGGCATACTACCTCCTGAGCTACGGGGCAATTATTTTTCAACTGATCTAAGCACTATTTTGCTCATGTATTTTATATCATGCTTTTTGTGCCGATGACCTGATCTGTTTTGTATTGGAATAAGATTTATCACTGTTATTCCAGCCATATTCACCGGCCCATAAATCGTTTTTAAAGTCGATATCTAACCAGTTGGGTACATAGGGCTTCTGGTTGGCAATTTTAAAGTCGCTGACCGGTGGCGGGCCAGAGTAATCGGAAACCGAGCAGGTTTTTGTCATTACGGTATTAAATCGGACATAAATATTATTGGTGAGTCGTTTTGATGAGTTTAAAAGTTCAGTGAATAATCCGGCTTCAATGATTTGTACACCGCTTATCTCACTGTCGCTGTAGAAGGCCAATCGTTTGCCCAGCAGGCAGCTAAAATAGATCTGTATTTCGATAATCAGTGGTGTGTTTAGCTGTTTTGCGGCTGTTTGAGCATACCTGGAAAGCGTAATTAAAATATCTTTCTTGTGAAAACTGAGTTTTTGTTCAAGTGCCATGCTGCTTTACTCATGCTGGAATTATTTATAAGACCATAGAATGGGCTTGGGGTTCATCGGTAGAAATATCCTCGTAATTAAGGCTAATTCTCATGTTATGGCCTTAATTTTTCATTTGTTGCATTCTTGGCCAATACTTTTCAATTCTGGCGTTTTCTGGTTACTGGTCAAGTAGCTCCTGCTCCAGAGATAAATACACCCCATAGGCATTTTTACGGTGAGCGGCCTCAAATGCCGGCAGTTTTTCAAACTCCGACCAGTCGGCGGCGTTATAGGCGTCATCAAATGACATCAGCTCATCGACGGCATTTTTCATAATGCTGCGTACCTGCTGTAAGTAACGCCGGGTCAGTTTTATTGCCTGATCGGGCTTGCTGGCTGCAGGGCCATGCCCGGGTATAAGGGCGGTTAATTTTGTGTGTTTTAAATTTTCAAGCAGTGAAAGCCAGTGTCGGGTGTCGGCACTGCCGGTGAAGGGGATGCGGCCTTCAAAAATCAGGTCGCCGGTAATAAGCACATTATCGGGCTTTATTAATACGCTTAAATCGCCGTCGGAATGTGCATTGCCCAGGTAATTTAAGTCAAATGAAATATTACCCAGTGTAAAACGCTGATTTTTGTCGATGACTTTGTCTGCGCTCAGTAGTCGGGTGTCCTCATTGACCCAGGGCTCGAGGGAGAACTGACGTTCTTCGAGGCGGCTTCTGGCATTTTCCGATTCCAGGTAATCAAGGTAGCCTGCAGGAGCCAGAATTTCAGCGCCTTGCTCTTTAAATACCTGTAAGCCGTAAATATGATCGGCATGGTAATGGGTCATAATGACTTTAACCACCGGTTTTGAGCTGACCTTTTTCAGCAATTGTAAAAAATGCCAGGCCAGTGAGGGGCTGCCAAGGGCGTCGATAACAACGATGCCTTCAGGGGTTGTTACGGCGACAGCATTGGATATAAAACCTTCATTCTCTGTGGCTATACCGGCTTTGCCCTGAACGTAGTAAACATGCTCTGATATTTTTTCTAATTTCATTTCTACACTGATGGGCGCGTATTTTTCTGTTGCACTGAGGCCTGTTGCAGGTATTAGCGCCAGCAGCAAGGTAGTTTGGGTGAGCAGCGTGCTGAATAGCCGTTTACAGAGGCTGCCAGGCTGGGGTGCTATTGCTACTAGTTGGGTCATAAATTTGCTCATCAGTTTGAAAGCAGAGGTTAGAGTATCTATTGTTTTCCTTTTAAATTCAACAGAGGCTTTGACAGTTGCGGGTATCTGTTTTTAAATGGGGATATGAGTAAAGATTCCTACTGTAATATACCCACCAAGCCGGACTACTCCGGGGTGCAGATTATTGAGCCGGTTTTCGATGCGCCGCTCAGTGATTACAGGCAGGCGATGCAGCTTGCCAATGAGCAGGCCGCAAAGGTTTATGATGATTATATGTTGCTGGCCTGGTATGACCGTGACCGGGATTTTGAATCGCCTCAGCATGCCAGTGAATGCCATGTGAATAGTGCCATCCCCGGTTATATTGATTATGCGCTGTATCATGGCGCAAAACTAAAAATTGATATTGAGCAGGGGCGTTTTGTATTTTTTTATATAAATGTTGATTTAGATTAGTTTTTACGGCTGTATAAATTGTGTTTTCTATAAGCTTATTTTTCCGGTCTCAGCTAATGTTCCCCCCCCATGCCTCTAAATAATTAACGGCAGGCAGCAGTGATTATTTTTTAACGGTAATCTGCAAATAGACACGACCATTATCAATGTCCCTAACCCCGAGCATGGTTTCTCCCTTAATATAAATACGCGATGAAAATGTTCGTAGACCATCGGTGGCGACAATTTTATTACCTTTAATGCTTATATTATCTGATGCAAGCAGGGGGGCTCTGGACTGGTATTCTATATTGGTGAGCATGGATGGAGATACTTCTTGGGTTTGTTTTACTTTGGTTGCTCCTGTCTTTGATAACTCACCTTCGTATTTTGATTTGGCCTGCAAGTCTTTAATGACCAGTGTTTTTCCAAACATATGACTGCGGATTTCATCACCGCTCATTTGCTGGTAACCATCTTTAATAATATCATCTACATTCAGGTCATCTTTTTTTTCTACCGCAAAAACCTGCAATGTGAGCAGTAATATGCTGAGTCCGACAATCCGTTTTTTCATGGCTGGTACCCGTAGGTTTAAGTGTGGTTTCTGGTGGGGCTGTCGTTCAACCTGGAAAAGGCAGTAGAGCATCCAGAACTGTGCGCCAGGGGTATTATCGATAGAGGGTTTCAAGCTGATTTCCACTATTTTTGCTGTTGCTCTGCTTTGTAACGCTCAGTTCAAATTGATGGCACAGCTCAACAAGCTCTTCGCATTTCCAGTTAATAGTACCACTTTTATAAAGCTGTGTATTTAAGGTGTTTATTTTGTCTGCCAGAGGCTTATCAAGCCGTTTGCTGAGCGCACCTAAAGAATGAATCGATCGGTCATTAAACAGTGTTGAGCCCCAGTTTAGTAGCGCCTGCTTGCAGGCCTGTGCATCATTTTTTTCGCAGGCGGCTTTTAGCTGCCTGTTGGCCTGCTTGAGTGAGGTTTGAACGGTGGACGGTTTAACTTCGGTAACATTATTGTTGCGTTTTAGTTTCCAGAATAGAAACAGTGTCACGGCCCAGCCACTTGTCAGTAGTAAAGATATTATTTTCCAGAGCAAGCTGTTATCGTCATCCGCTGAAGGCATTGTGGTTGCAATATTGTGGCTGAGGGCTGGAGCCGGGGTGCTGTTGCTCTTAATGCTTGGCTCATTCGTGGTAATGGTCTGCTGTGGAGGTGTCGTTGCAGAGCCGCTGGCAGTGAGGGCCGGTGCTACGTTAAAGGTGCGGGCGGGAATTTTTGCTGTTTCCATTTTACCGGTTCTGGTATTCCACCAGGGGATGGAAATGCCCGGCAATGTATATTTTCCCGCCTGTGAAGGAATAAGAGCAAACTTTATCTGTTGTACACCGGTGATGCCATCATCACGTTTGCTGTCATTTAAGACGGGTTTATCCGGGTATTGCTTCAGGTTTTTAATGTCTGTCATGGTGATGTTCGGCAGCTGCGATGCACTCTGGCCGTCAGCGAGCAGGGACAGGGTACGGGTAATGGGCTCGCCTGCCCTGAATGTCTGGTTTTCCGGAAACTCTTCAACCAGCTGCACTTCAATGGCGGGCAGCCAGTGTTTGCCTCTGAATGATTTCGGGATGTTTTTTATCTCAATGACTTTTTTTTCAGATGAGCGACGAACCGTTTTTGTATTACTGCGAAAAGGATCGTAGCTTGAGCGGTTATTAATCGCTATTCGAGCACTTGCAAGGCTGGGTTCTATTATCAGCTTGCCGGCAGCCTGTGGGTAAACCGCATATTTATGTTCCAGTACCAGGTAAGGGGTTGTGCCGCGGGTTGTCTGGTACTGCTTTACTTTTTCACTCAGGGGTTCTATGGCGGCATCAACCCCGGATATTGTCAGTTTAGAAAATTCATAGCCATTAATATTGCGGGAGCTGAGCATACGCTGGGTAACAATAATCTGTGATTGCAGGTAGGTCGAATCGGTGCTGACTATCAGTTCGGATATAAAAGGTTCACCGCTCTTGCCGGTAGATTTCTGTACCGGTGAAATTGTAATCTGCTGTCGGGGGCTTTTGTCTTTACCAAAGCTGATTGAAGGGATGGTCAGTTTGCCGACTCTTAATGGCATTAGAGACAGTTTCCATTGTGAACTTTTTGTATAGTTGCCATTTATAATGCTGATATTGCTGCTGGTACCCTGGCTGAGTATTTTAAAATCCCGTTCCAGTGGCGAGAAGTCGGGGTCATCGTCAACACTTTCATTTGATTCAAATATGAGGCCAAAGGTTTCATTGAGTTCAACCTGTGTTCGATCGGCAATGACCCGAATTTCAGCGGCGCTTGCTGTACTGAAAAACAGGTATAGCAGGAGTAAGAATAAGCCGTTTATAAATGGATGTGTTTTCATAATATGCAGGTATTGTTGTCTTTCTTGCACTTGAGTGCGCAGCGTTATTAAATGTTTCACTCTCTACTATGGTGTTTAAAATTTAAAATTCAATAGCAGAGGTGAACTGTGTTTGCCCGGAATTAATTTAGCCGGGTCTGTTTATTCAGGTTTATTTATTCAGGTCAATTTACCAGGGCTGATTTTCTTCCTGCGTCTGTTGCCGGCTATACTGGTATTTAAATTTACGTCTTAACAGCCCGCCCGGGTCATCGGGTATTTTTTTAAGCCATTGTTGGGTTTGTTGCTTACTTAAATCCGGTGTTTCATCGGCGAGTTGCTGTGCCTGCTGTTTTCTTTCTTCGGCCTCTTTTTCCTGCTGCTGCTTTTCAGCCTCACGTTCAGCAGCCGATTGTTCATCAGCCTCTTTATTGTCTGCTTCTTTTTCTTCAGCGGCGGCGTCCTTATTGTTTTGCTGTTGTTCATCGGGTTCGTTTTTCTGTTCTGATTGATCGGATTTGTTTTCGGCGTTAGATTTGTCGGGCTGGGATTTATCCGAGTCGGAGCTGTTGTCTGATTTTTCCTTATCAGATTTTCCCTGATCAGACTTTTCCTGGTCAGATTTTTCCGGGTCAGATTTATTCGGGTCAGATTTTTTATCATCCGATTGTTCGGAGTCCTTATTCTGATCGTCCTTATCTTTTCTATCGTCTTTTTTATCGTCCTTATTTTCCTGCTTTGCTTTTTCCAGTAGTTGCTTATTGTATTTTGCGTCTTCGTGATCCGCCTGTAACTCCAGTGCGCGGTCATAGGCTTCAATAGCCCTGTCAATTTGTCCGGCTTTTGCCAGTGCGTTACCTCGGTTATAATTGGCTTCAGCCGTATCGATTGAGCTTAGTATTTCTGAGGCCTGTTCATACTGTCCGGCTTTATAATGTGCGGCGGCTTTCCATTGCGGGTTTTTAAATAACTCAGCGGCTTTTTCTGCCTCACCCTGTTGCAGGGCGGCTTCACCCTGCTGGTCACTGTTCTTCCACAGATCAGTCCATACACTGGCCTGTGCAGGCTGGGGCAAGGGCAGAATAAATACCAGCAGTAAAAAAATTAAACCTTTTCTGAAGGCATAGGCGGCAAAGGGAATCACCAGCAGCAGCAGCCAGGGACCTTCTTCATGCCACACATCGGTTTTAAAGGGATGCTTCTGCTGATCGGTCTGTGGGTTGCCGTCGGTGTTTTTATCGATGTCAATGTTGGACATCAGGTGATCAATGTCTCGATCGCCGGCGCTTAATAGGCTGAATTTACCGCCGCCGGCCCGGGCCGCCTGACGCATAATATCGAGATCGAGTTTAGGTATCACGATGTCGCCATTACGGTCCTTCACAAAGCCCCCTCCCGGCAGAGCAATCGGTGCGCCGTTTGCAGTGCCTATGGCAAGAACGGAGCTTGTGTAGCCCTCTGATTTTAACTGTTTAATTATGTTCAGCGCTTTTTTATTAATGCCGTCACTGATAATAAAAATATCGCCTTTTGAGTGGCCTGCATTTGTGAAAAGCTCACGGGCTTTTTTTAATGCAAGATCAAGGCGACTGCCCTGGCCCGGCATTATGTCCGTTTGCAGTGCCTGTATCTGTGCAGAAATGGTGCCTGCATCATCGGTTAACGGGCTCACGGTATAGGCATTAGCGGCATAAGCAATCAGTGCGGTCTGGCCCTCACGACGTTGTTTTAAAATATCCTCTATTTTAAAGTGTGCGCGACTTAAGCGGCTGGGTTTTACATCGGTGGCATCCATGGAAAGGGATAGATCAAGCAGGATGACCAGTGCCGAACGGGTTTTAAAAACAGGTTGAGAGCGTTTTTCAAATGCCGGGCCAGCCAGTGCAAATACCAGCAGAGAAGCCAGTACGGATAAAAGAATAACCGGGATTTTTTTCTGTGCGGCAACATTGTGCTGTAATAAATGGGGCAGCAGTTTGGGGTCTATAACCGAAGCCCAGCTACGGCTACGGGACTGTACGCGACTGTATATCCAGATAATCAGAGCAAGGGGTATTAGCGCCAGTAACCAGTAGGGGCGAATAAGGTGTAATTGAAGTAGCCATTGAAGGTTATCCATTATCAGTTTGCCCCGTAACAAATAAGCCTTTTATTCTCAGTGTGATCTGTTCGGCTAAAGGTAATAATATAATGAGTGCGCCAAGCAGTAGTGCCGTGCCCAGTGGCCACATAAAGAGTGACTTTATCGGACGAAAACTCTGGCTCTCCTGTTCCACGGGTTCCAGCTCGTCGATCAGTGAATATATTTTATTCAGCTCTTCAGTATTATATGCGCGGAAGTAGCGGCCACCAGTGATCTGTGCGATTTCTTTCAGGCTCTTTTCATCGATTTCGTTGTTTTTTACTCGGCGGTTGAAAAACAGGCCGCCGACTTCACGGGTTTTTGCGCCCACACCAATGGTATAAATTTTTAAATTTTGTTTTGCAGCAATTTCAGCTGCTTTAAGGGGCGGCACTTCGCCGGCGGTATTGGCACCATCGGTGAGCAGAATAAGCACCCGATTTTCTGCTGGCTCACCATCCAGGCGTTTGATTGCCAGCCCGATGGCATCACCAATTGCAGTTGCATTCCCGGCAATGCCAATCAGCGCTTCCATTAGCATTTGCTGTGTGGTTTTTGTGTCAAAGGTGAGCGGGGTTTGCAGGTAGGCCTGATCGCCGAACAGGATAAGGCCAATGCGATCACCTTCACGGCGTTTAATAAATTCACCGGCAACGATTTTTACGGCCTGTAGTCGATTAATTGTACGGCCATTCAAATCAAAATCTTCAGCGGCCATGCTGCCGGATAAATCCACTGCCATCATTAAATCACGGCCGCTTACCGGAATATCAATGCGCTCGCCCAGCCACTGGGGACGTGCCGCGGCGAGTATCAGTAAAAACCAGGCCAGTGTCAGCAGTGTAGCTAATAATTTGTTTTTATTGATGGCGCTGGTGCTGTGCTGTTGTGACTGAAAGTCGTCAATAAAGGGTACCTGCAGTGGCGCATCCTGATTGCTGTTGCTGGCGGGCAGGCTCAGACGTATAAGAATGGGCAGTGGCAGAAGGATAAACAGCCAGGGCCATGCAAACTGAATTTGTGTAAGTAACATCAGGCGTGCTCCCCCCTGCTGCGATTGTTTTTGGCCATAGAACTGTTTTGTGGTGTTGCCTGATGTGTTTTCTCAGGCAGTTGCTTTATCCACTGTTTGCAGGTATCTAATAACTCGTTCTGATTAAACTGGGCGTTTGCCTGATAAGGGGCATTAACCAGTAATGTGGCCAGCTCTGGTGTAAAGACCGTTTCACCGGCAAGCCGGTTGAGCTGTTCAACCCATTGCTCACCCGTGAGGCTGGCGATTGACTGTCGGGGCAGGTAGCTTAATGCAATGCGGCGCAGCAAGCTGGATATGCTTCGCAGTAATTCAATGGATGCCGGGTTATTTTTAAATTCTTTTTCCAGTGTTTTTATTTCCTGCAGGGCAATTTTTTTATAATCCGGTGCCGGTTTATATTGTTTTTTCAACTGAATCAGTTTGTAAATTACCAGCCCCAGTAACAGAGCAATAAGTGGCAGTAACCACCAGCCAATGGCCGGTGGCCAGCTGCTGACCGCTGCAGGTAAATGAATGTCGTGTAAGGGCAGGTCGTTCATGGTTTTTGCTTTTTAATGGTTGCCAGCCCCAGGCCTTGTTGTAATACACTTAAATAGTCATCGGCAGTGGATATATGGATGTATTGCATACCCTGTTTTCTACAACGGTTCTGTAACTGTGCCTGTTGTGCTTCATAGCGCTGATGGTATTGCTGGCGTTGTTGTTTGCTGTAGGTGTTGAGGTTAATTTCACGTTTACCATCGGTTATTTTATAGATACCGGCGGGGGGCAGTTGTGACTCCAGTGGGTCGTGTATAGAAATTAACACTACATCAGAGTGCCGTCCCAGTTGTGAAAGCCGGGTCCAGGCCATATCGTCCATATTTCTAAAATCGCTGATTAAAAAAATCAGTGAACCGGGTTTGCTGACTTTCTGTAACCGGCCCAGTGCCTGAGTGGCGCTGCTGGAATGATGACTCGCTGACTGTTCATGTGTGCCTGGTTCCGAATTGTTTTCTGGGTTATTAAACCAGGCGGGGTGCTGTGCCAGTTGTTTAATAAAATGCAGGCTGGCAGATTTTCCACGGCTGGGTCGAAGTTCAATATGGGCGTTCCTGCTTTGCTGGCTGGAAAAAATAAGTCCACCCAGTCGATCACCATGATGTGCGGTGCTCCAGGCCAGCAGGGCAGATATTTTCGCGGCCAGTACCGATTTAAAGTGCTGCTGTGTGCCAAAAAACATGGGCTGGCGATAGTCTACCCATAATAAAACCGGACGCTCACGCTCTTCACGAAAAACTTTTGTATGGGCTTTGCCTGTGCGTGCCGTTACCCGCCAGTCCATGGCGCGAATATCGTCCCCAGGCTGATAGGGGCGGGCTTCATCAAACTCCATACCCCGGCCTTTAAATGAAGAGATATATTGACCATTAAATTGCGCACGAATATTGCCTGAGCTCAGCACCAGCTGGCGGGCGTCCCGATTTAAACCGATCAGGGTCGACTGGCGAATGCGTGCAATGTCATCTGCTGCGGTGTCTGTTACTGTGTTGTCTGTAGCTCGGGCTGGCATTATGGTACGGCAACGTGAGTGATTAGTTCATCGATAAACTGGTCTTTGCTGATGCCTTCTGCCTCTGCTTCAAAGCTTAAAATAATCCGATGGCGTAAGACATCATGTGCCATTGCCTGAATATCCTCAGGACCGACAAAATCACGACCTGCCAGCCAGGCATGGGCGCGGGCGCAACGGTCAAGTGCCATGGACGCACGGGGAGATGCACCGTACTCCAGCCACTCGGTTAGTTTTTTATCATAGTGCCCGGGGTTACGGGTGGCCAGTACCAGTTGTAACAGGTAGTTTTCCAGCTCATCTGACATATAAATATCGAGGGTTTCATTGCGAGCTTCAAATAAAGTCGCCTGTGAAATAACCTCGGCGGGTTTGGCGGGTTCGCTCAGCCCCTGCCTGGCTTCTCTACGGGTCAGGCGCAGAATGTCGAGTTCGGTCTCTGCATCGGGGTAATCGACAAATACATGCATTAAAAACCGGTCTAACTGGGCTTCGGGTAATGGGTAGGTGCCTTCCTGTTCCAGTGGGTTCTGTGTTGCCATTACCAGAAACAGTTCCGGTAGTGGGTAGGTGACTGAACCGACAGTGATCTGTTTTTCCGCCATGGCTTCCAGCAGGGCTGACTGTACCTTGGCTGGAGAGCGGTTAATTTCGTCCGCCAGAATCAGGTTATGAAACAGCGGACCTTTCTGAAACTGAAATGAGGCGTCCTGGGGGCGATAGATTTCCGTGCCGGTTAAATCCGCCGGTAATAGATCCGGGGTAAACTGTACACGATGAAAATCGCCCTCAATACCCTCACCCAGCACCTTGATAGCGCGGGTTTTAGCGAGCCCGGGGGCACCTTCTACTAACAGGTGTCCGTCCGCCAGCAGAGCAATAATAAGGCGGTCAACCAGTGCAGACTGGCCGAGTATATGTTGACTGATGTATGCTTTTAACTGTGAAATTTGAGTGTGTTGTGACACGGGGTTCTCCGATAAACGCATTTAATTTTGTTGCAGGTTGTGGCTGTCACTGTTTAAGTTGTTCTTGGATGGCTCTATTTCAAGTAAAAAATGAATTTATCAGATGTATATATTCATTTTTTGCTTAAAGTACGGGTCATTCTGCCAGGAGCCTGTGAATTTCCGGTGAATTTCATTATTTACCGGCGTAGAATTAAAGGGCAGCTCTAAAAAATATTTTATTTATAGAGCATGCTTTAAAGACCATGTATTTGTTTAAAAGTTTTAATTCCTCTGAGCAGATGGTTAATAAATGCAGATAATAAGCAGGTTAATCCTGAAATTGATGGGCTGGCAACTGGACGAGAGGCAACCGGAGGCCCGTCGTTACGTGCTGATTGCTTATCCGCACACCAGTAACTGGGATTTCTTTTTTGCAATGCTGGCTAAATGGGCGCTTAAACCTAAATTAATCAGTTAACCGCATAAATACACTGTAAGTATTTGAGAATGTAAGTTATTCTCAATCAGTGCAAGTCACCCGTTCGGTGAGGGTGCTACACCCTAAATTGCACCCCTGGGAGCACACCTGACTATATCAAAAAAATCGCGAAGGACTCGCCATTAGCGCTCTTTTTGATTACGTCATCTGCACTTCCAGAGGCACACTTTGATGGTGTTCAACTGATTAATTTAGGTTAAATTACCGATGAACTGGGTGGCCAAGCAGAGTATTTTTCGCGGGCCTTTGCGGCCTCTGTTTATATCAATGGGAGGAGTACCTGTTAATAGAGAGCACTCAACGGGGTTTGTTGAGGCAAATATTAAACTGTTTGCTCAGCGGGATGAATTTATTTTAGGTCTTATGCCTGAAGGCAGTCGTTCAAAGAGGCAGAGCTGGAAGCGTGGTTTTTATTATATCGCTCATGGTGCCGGGGTGCCTGTTGCACTGGGATACATTGATTATAGAAATAAAAAAACAGGAATAGGTGAAGTGATAAATATATCCGGAGATATCGAGGCGGATTTTGAGGTAATCAGAAAATTCTATAGGGATATAACAGGTTTGAATCCTGAAAATCAGAGTGAGCTTACAATAACAGAAGTGGCAAATGAAAAATAAATTATCTCCACAGGAAATGGAGTTATATCAAAGGATTGATGAAATTTTATTTTATAAATGGGACCCCATTGGGTTATCTGACAGTGCATGGGTTAGAAATGAATACCAGTCTTATCTGCCGGAGGTTTTTAAGCTGGCAATGAAAAGCGAAAGCACGGACATGGTCGCCGCGTATTTAACGGCGGTTGCAACTGAAAATATGGGGCTTAAACAATCTCCCAGGCATGATAGAGCAATAGCCGAATTGATTATGCAAATAAAAAAAGGAATAAATTTATAGCCTTAATATCCCGCCATTTATATTATTTCACCTGCCTGGGTGTGGTAATCTTGCATATTGAATGGTAGGTAACTGGGAAGCCTGTGATCTGCTAACACAGAAGGTATGTTGTTAAGGAAAAATGAAAAATGAATGAACTTGTATACCCCCGTGAGCGCATCTTAGGCACCATTACTCTGGTGCTCGGACTACTGGCCTGGCTGGCGCTGATTGTAGGCACCTTTGGTGTGGCTCTTCTTGTTTTACTGTTTGGTTTTGTACTCTATCTGTTTGCTCAGTCTGCCTTAATTGCGCATATTAAGGGTAATGGTGTTGAATTGTCAGAGGAGCAGTTTCCTGATCTTTATGCGCAGTTCGTTGAATGTTGTGATCAACTGGGTATAACGAAACGCCCCCAGGCCTATATTCTCAATGATAATGGAAAGTCTTAATGCCTTTGCGACAAAATTTCTTGGTGCGCAGTATGTGGTGCTGATGAGTGATGTGGTTGATGCAATGACAAAGCACGAGGATGGTGTGCGTTTTTATATTGGTCATGAGCTGGGACATTTGCGCATGAAACACATTGATGGGCACCTGCTCAGGTGGCCGGTGTTATGGTTGCCATTACTGGGTGCGGCCTATTCCCGTGCGCGGGAAAGCACCTGCGACCGGCATGGTCTGGCCTGTAGTGGTTCTGCAGAGGGTGCAGCACGAGCGCTGGCGGCTTTATCGGCAGGCTCTGAGCGGTGGAAGCAGCTTGATATAAAGGCTTATCTTGATCAAACAATTCATTCGTCAGGTTTCTGGATGTCATTCCACGAGTTGACAGCGGCTTATCCCTGGTTAACTAAACGCGCAGCGCGTGTAATGGATGCAGGTGCTGTGATGCCCAGGCGTAATGTGTTCTCCTATCTGTTTGCTTTTTTTGTGCCCTATGCTGGTCGACTGGGTGCGGGTTTCGGTGTGTTGATTATGGTTTATATTATTGCTATTTTAGCGGCAATAGCGGTCCCGGCTTATAACCAGTATACCGTGAAGGCGGCGGTTGGCTCTGCCGTCATAAGCTCTCAGAGTGCACGGGATACCCTGGCCGGTTATTATGAGTCTAATGGCAAAGTGCCTGAAACACTGTCTGCAGTAGGTGTTGACTCGCAGCTGTTTGATGGCTCGCAAATGTCGCTTGATTCAAATCAGATGGTGCTCACGGTTGAAACAAAAAAGGGAACACTTATATTTACGCCGACAGTGGATGAACAGGGTAAAATTCTCTGGAGTTGCAGCAATGGAGAAGGTATAAAGCCTGGGCAGCTCTCAGAGTCGTGTATAAATATGGGTGCGTATCCGTAGGGAGAAATTTGGCCCGGCTTTTCGACTCGATTTAGCCGGGGATCACAGACTGTGTCAGATCTGCGAAACGCTGCCCGTGAATATATAAATAAAGCTGAAACTTGATCGTGTCTTTATCCAGGATTATAAAAATTTGTGGATGGTGTGTTTGATTTCATTAGGCGGGTGCGTTTGTACACGTCACCAGGTGGCTGTCAGATGTCTCTGTACGGCTAACTCTGTATTGGTCATTTTGTGCGGCTAGAGCATAGGCGCAAGCAGGTGAAAATCATATGAAACAGTTTATTTTAGGTGGTGCCAGATCCGGCAAAAGTGCTTACGCTGAGCAACAGGCAAAAAGCAGTGAAAAGCAGGTCATTTATATTGCGACGGCCAGTGCCGGTGATGATGAAATGCGCCAGCGAATTAAACTTCATCAGCAGCAAAGACCGGGCCACTGGCAATTAGTTGAAGAGTCGATACAGCTTGTTGATGCCCTGCGCCAACATGATCATGTTAATCACTGTTTACTGGTTGACTGTTTGACATTGTGGTTGAGTAATTGCCTTGCGATGAATAATGAGTTGTTTTTAAAAGAACAGCAACTTGAACTATTGAGCCTTATACCCGAATTAAAATCAGATTTAATACTGGTGAGCAATGAAGTGGGTCAGGGTATTGTTCCACTCGGGGCATTGAGTCGAAAATTTGTAGATGAGTCTGGAAGGCTGCACCAGCAGCTGTCCGTTGTGTGTGATCGTGTGGTTTTTATAACCGCCGGTTTGCCACAGGTTTTAAAAGCGTAATGGCCGGGATTAAAAAAGAAAAGGTAAATAAATGTCTGAGTTAGAGTGGTTACAGCAATCTGTAAAAATAATTAATAAAAAATATACAGTGCAAGCAGAGGGCAGACAGAATAGTTTGACCAAGCCGCCGGGGTCGCTGGGGCGTATGGAAACCGTGGCTATTCAGTTATCGGCTATGCAGGCATGCCTGAAACCTGCCGTTGATAATGTTTATATAACGGTGTTTGCCGCTGATCATGGTGTCGCCGATGAAAATGTATCGGCCTTTCCCCAGGCGGTTACCCTGGAGATGGTGCGTAATTTTTCCAGTGGCGGTGCTGCAATCAGCGTGCTGGCAAAGCAACTGGGTGCCCGGCTTGAAGTGGTTAACCTGGGAACGGTGAGTGAGCAGGAAAACTTACCCGGTGTTATTGATCAGCGCATTTCACCGGCAACAGAAAATTTCAGCCAGCAGGCGGCCATGAGTGCCAGCCAGATGGTAGAAGCGATGAATGCCGGGCGTGAAGCGGTGCTTCGTGCAGAAAAACATTCAGCACAGTTATTCATTGGTGGTGATATGGGAATTGCCAATACCACATCAGCGACTGCCGTCGCCTGTGCTTTGCTTAATGAAAAAGCAGAAAACATTACCGGTCCCGGTACGGGACTGGACAAAAACGGTGTGTTGCATAAAACAGAGGTTATTAATAACAGCCTGCAAAAACACAAAGCTGAAATGAAAACACCACTGGATGTGTTGCAGTGTGTTGGCGGTTTTGAAATTGCGGCGCTTAGCGGGGCGTATATCGCCTGTGCTCAGCAGGGGCTGCCGGTTATGGTCGATGGGTTTATTAGCGGTGTTGCCGCACTGCTGGCAATAAAAATAAACTCAGGGGTGAAGGACTGGATGTTTTTTTCTCATCTGTCTGCGGAGCCGGGGCACAAAATTATTTTACAGGCCATGCAGGTAGAGCCGTTGGTGCAGATGAATATGCGACTGGGGGAGGCCAGCGGTGCAGCGGTGGTGGTGCCATTGTTGCGACTGGCCTGTGCCCTGCAGAATAATATGGCGACATTTGAGCAGGCGGGTGTTAGCAATAAAAACTGATTTTAAGATGCAGAAAATATATACCATTGATCTATTGCGGCATGGGAAAACCACGGCGGGTCAGTGTTTTCTGGGAAGTACAGATGCAGACCTGACTGAGTCGGGTGTGCAGAAAATGCATAAAGTGTTACAGCAGAATAATTATTCACGGGTGATTAGTTCCCCTTTAAAGCGCTGTGCTGATTTTTCGCAAGCTTATATTAAAGATAAAAAAATACCCTTAATAATTGAGAATGATTTGCGGGAAATGAATTTTGGTGACTGGGAAGGCAGAACATCCGCTGAAATATGGGAAACACAGCAGAAGCAATTAAGTGCATTCTGGAATGACCCGGCTAATAATACCCCGCCCAATGCCGAGCCTTATACTGATTTTACTTATAGAGTAGATGCTGTGTTTTTAAAACAGATAGAAACATACTGTAAAGAAAAGTGCTCTGAAGAGCAAAATTCAGAGCAGGGTAATAACACCCTTATTATTGCACATGGGGGTGTTATAAGGCAGATGCTTGCTTGCATACTGTCATTAAATTTCCAGCAGGCACAAAAAATACACATCGATTATGCCAGTCTGAGCCGGATTGAATTTTGCGATGGTCATTTAAGTATTCGCTTTTTAAATCACAGGGTATAAAGACTAACCATATGAATGAATTTCTAATTGCTTTGCAGTTTCTTACCCGTGTTCCACTAAAAGCTGAGCTGCAGTGGGAGAATGAGAGTGTTGCTCGTTCACTGCTCTGGTATCCGCTGGTGGGAGCATTAATCGGTGGCATGCTTGTACTGCTGGCCATGTTACTAGCCAGCAGCACATCACCTGCTGGTGTGATGCTCAGCGCCGCGCTGCTGCTCACCGCCTGGGTATTTATTACCGGTGGTCTGCACCTGGACGGTCTGGCAGACAGTGCCGATGCCTGGGTGGGCAGCCATGATGATCGAGTGCGAGCGCTGGAGATTATGAAAGATCCTCAGGCAGGGCCGATAGCGGTGATTGTGTTACTGCTGTTATTGCTGGTCAAGTTTTCCGCAATCTATACGCTGTTGCAACAGAGTGCTTTGTGGCTGTTGCTGATTGCGCCGGTTGTTGCACGTTGCGTGCCTATGTTGTTGTTTCTAAGTACGGATTATGTGCGTGAGCAGGGTCTGGGGTCTGCTATGTCTGAATACCTGCCGAGGGAAATGACGGTTAAAGTGCTGCTGTTTATTGCATTTTTATTAGTTGTGTTTCAGGGGTTTATTAATGGCCTGTTGTTAATCTGTTTTGTTCTGTTATGTGTCTGGGTTTTACGCCGCTTAATGATAAAACATATTGGTGGCATGACCGGTGATACCATTGGTGCAACAGTTGAAATTATTGAAGCTGTAGCACTGGTGGTACTGGTGTTGATTTAATGGTACAGATTTAATGGTGCAGTCTGGTGACTTATGAACCTGTATTGGTGATTGCCCTTGCGCTGTTACTCGACAATGCGTTGGGTGAGGCGCGGCGCTTTCATCCGCTGGCGGGTTTTGGAAATGCGGCGTTACTGATTGAAAAACTATTGAATGTTGACGGTGGGAAAGGGCTTAAGTTCAGAGGGGTGCTGGCATTATTCATGTTGCTATTGCCTGTATTGTTGTTATGTTTATTGCTTTACTCATTTTTTTTCTCCGCCTGGCAGACTGTGTTAATGGATATTGTTATTCTGTATTTTGCTATTGGTAGAAAAAGTCTGTATCAGCATGCATTAAATGTTGCAGAAGCGCTTGAGCAGAATGATTTAGAAAAAGCGCGGCAGAAAATATCCCTTATTGTCAGCCGTGATACCGGTAATCTGAGTCAGGTGAAAATATTAACTGCCAGCCTGGAAACACTAATTGAAAACAGCAGCGATGCTATTTTTGCCGCCATTGTCTGGTACTTACTGGCGGGTGCGCCGGGAGTACTGATTTATCGCATGGTGAATACACTGGATGCGATGTGGGGGTATAAAAATAGCCGTTATCTGTCCTTTGGCTGGGCGGCAGCAAAACTTGACGATATACTTAACTGGCTGCCTGCACGGCTGACGGTTTTAAGTTTTGCGGTTTTGTCAGGTTTTAACAGGGTGTGGTCTATGGCTTTTCAGCAGGGCATGCAATGCAGCAGTAAAAATGCCGGGCCGGTGATGGCCGCCGGAGCCTGCGCACTGAATATAAAGCTGGGTGGTGCGGCTGAGTATGACGGGCTGACTATTAATAAACCAGAGCTGGGCTGTGGACATTCACCCCAGGCCGTGGATATTAAACGTGGAATATCGCTGATCGATAACAGCCTTATATTGTGGCTGGTATTGTTGTTTTCAGTGGTGGTTATGATTGAGGTGTTTTAAGTGTTACATCATGGAGGCCGATTAATTAATGCGGCAAAGCAGTATAATATTCAGCCTGAGTTATGGCTGGATCTGTCAACCGGTATTAACCCGCATGGCTGGCCCCTGGTGCCCGTGCCGGACAGTGTGTTTAATCGTTTGCCGGAAGATGACGATGGCCTGCATCCGATCGCACAGAAATATTATCGGGCACAATCATTACTGGCGATCCCCGGTAGCCAGTCTGTGATTCAGTTATTACCGAAATTAAAGCCCAAGTGTAAAGTTGCGGTTCCAGTGCTGGGTTATGCCGAGCATCAACATGCCTGGCAGCAGGCCGGGCATCAGGTAAATGCTTTAAATGAAAAGCAGATCGATGAAAAGCTGGAGCAGTATAATGTGCTGGTTATTATCAACCCGAATAACCCCACGGGGGATTATTATTCACAGCAGCAGCTTCTGGAGTGGCATAAACGGTTACAGAAGAATAATGGCTGGCTGATTATTGATGAGGCCTTTGTTGACAGCCGGCCTGAGTACAGCATGGCTGAATTTGCACAGCTGCCCGGGTTGATTGTATTACGATCCATTGGTAAGTTTTTTGGTCTTGCAGGCTTGCGCAGCGGTTTTGTTATAGCCGAAGCGCATTTACTGGAAAAAATACATCATGTTCTGGGGCCCTGGACGGTCAGTGGGCCCTCCCGTTACCTGACAATGAAAGCGCTGCAGGACGAGAGCTGGCATCAGTTTAATATTCTTCGCCTGAAAGAGCGCGGGGAAAAACTGCGCCAGTTACTGCTTCAGTATCAGTTGTCCGGTGATGAGCAGGCAACAGTAAAGGGAACGGATTTATTTCAAACATTGTTCTGTAATGATGCACAGGAGCTGCACAGAGAGCTGGCGAAAAATGCGGTATTCACTCGCCTGCTGGACAATAAACAGGGGCTTCGATTTGGTTTGCCGGAGTCTTCGCAATGGCTGAGTCTTGAGCAGGTTTTTAAAAAAATAGTAAACAGTGAAACAGCCTGAGCAGTGGTTCTCCGGCATGTTTCACAGCTGTGGAATCCAGGATAAAAGATGAAAATAAAAATCTTACTATACCTTGTCGTGCTGCTTAATCTGTCATTTGTTTTTTTTGCAGTCCATGCATCCGTTGAAGTGACAGATGATAAGGGACAGATATTTTTATTTGATAAACCCGCAAAACGCATTGTCAGTCTGGCACCGCATATTACTGAATTGCTGTTTTCTGCCGGTGTAACCGATCAGCTCGTGGCGACAGTTAATTATAGTGATTACCCTGAAGCGGCTAAAAAAATACCTCGGGTTGGTGGATATAATAAAATTGATATGGAAGCACTAATGGCGTATAAGCCGGATCTGGTGATTGCATGGTCCACGGGTAATTCTACTGAACAAGTTGAAAAAATCAGAAGCCTGGGAATTCGCGTTTTTAATAGTGAGCCAGAAACCTTTAAAGATATTGCTAAAAATATTCGCAGTATGGGGCGCATTCTGGGGACAGAAAAAACCGCGAACCAGGTGGCGCACGAATTTTTAAAAGAACTGGCTTTAATCAGGCAGCAGTATCCACCGGCAAAGCCGGTCAGGGTTTTTTACCAGGTGTGGAATGAACCACTAATGACGCTGAGTGATGAGCACCTGGTTAGTCGGGTGATTAAGTTGTGTAGCGGGGTCAATGTTTTTTCTGATCTCAGCGTAATGTCTCCTGGTATTGTTTCTGCGAGAGTGAACATAGAAGCAGTGATTGAAAAAGACCCGGATGTTATTGTTGCGGGCATGACAGAAGATCGGGGCAGCTGGTTAAAGCAGTGGAAAAAATGGCCGGTACTAACGGCGGTTAAAAATAAACATGTGTTTGCGATTGATGCAGATCTGATTGTCAGACAAACCCCCAGAGTTTTACAGGGAGCCCGAAAAATGTGCAAATATCTGGATGTTGTCAGAAATTATCAGAGTGCCTCTAAATAAGTATGTGATAAAAATTTCAGATTTCTCAGGTGTGTCAAGCTTATTAGTAATTACCGGCTTGCCAGTTTTTTAATAACTCAATTTGCTGATCAAAATAACTGTCATTCAGCCAGTGTCTGCCCCTGTCATCGCTGAGTTGTATATGTAACCCAATATGCCAGATATGGCGCATACATACAAATATTTTCACAGCGTCTAAATCGGCTTCGTTTAGCGGGTTCTCATTCTGGTAGGCCGTTAAAAAAGGTGGCCATATTTTTTTTTCATTCCCCTCGATACGCGCTCCCCAGCGAAATGCAGCAATATCGGCCGCATAATATCCGTAGCCACAGCAGTCAAAATCAAACAGGCCGATTTTACCCTTATTGATATGAACATTTGCGGTGTTGAGATCGCCATGGCAAAAACCTTTCTGCAAGTTTTTAGATGTCAGTTGCTGATAATTGTGTATCAATGTTTCTGCAAATGACATTAAAAAATCCTCGTCGCTCGGGCGGCAGGATAGAAATGGCCTGATAGATTGCAGCGGTTTATTGAGTAAATAGTTCAGGTTAAGTTCAAATCGTGTATGTGAACTGGAAAACTTTTTTAAAACCCGGTGCATTTTTCCAAATATCTGACCATAGGCCGAAGCTTCTTCTTTATAGTTGTTCTTATACGTCGGTGGCTCACCGGCTATATAGTGAAATAAAACCAGATAACGCAAGCCTTCAGGCGCATTAATTTTTGTGATACTGCCACCATCCCGGCGATTTATGGCTGTTGATACAGGGATGTTGTTCTGTAAAAGAAAGTTCAGTGCATCAATTTCGTAATGAATATCGGATTCACTTCTCCAGCCTGTGCGGTAGGCGCGAAGTATATACTTCTGTTTGCTTGTTATTATAAGGTAGGTGTCATTAAGCCCGGCCTGAAAATAGTTAAGTTGTTGAACAGGGGAAATATGATACTGCTGTTGTATGATTTTCTGCAGTGCGTGTGTTGATAGAACGGAGTGGGTGACGGGGAAAATCATAGGCGGTGACTTATATAAAATATACACATGGGATTGGAGTTATCGGCTAACAAGCTTATAAGTGATGGGCAATAAGTGTTCAATACTCTGTCCATTTAGAACGTTGGCAAGGTCTTTGTTGGCATCTATTTTGTTTAAGGCTTTGATTGCGGCTTTGTCTAAAGTGTTATATCCCGAGCTTTTGTTAATGTGAATATTATTTATGCTGCCATCTCTGCTAATGGTAAAGGCCAGTACAACATGTCCCTGACGATTTTTTCTCTGTGCAGATTTTGGGTAATAAAAGTGTTTGGCAAGTTCATTATTTAGCAGTGTTTTAATTTTTTCATTTTCGTCGCTGTTTATAGCTGGGCGCGAATAACTACGATTGATTTCAGTTTTTTGTTTTATATTAGAGGTAATAAACCCGTGGGTTGTTTGATCTGGAATGTTGTCTGATAAATGATGGGTGTCTGCTGTCTGAGTGTTTGAAGTGTCGATTATTTTTTTATCGAGTATTTTGTTAGTGATTTTTGCCTTTTTGTTCTTTGTTGTGTATGTATCAGTGACTTTGTTTTTTAAGCTGATATCTGCTTCTGTTTTTTTAGATGAAAGTTCAATGTTTAGAAAGGAACCTCCCTGCTCATGGTTTTCACCGATAATAAATATCGATTCATTTTGCGTACTGAGAATGGCAAAATGAATCAGAGCCGATATTATAATAAAGGTATAAAGTGCAGGCTTCATTGCTTACATAGTGTAGACAAGGTTGATAAAGAAGTTTCTGCCCAGCGTGCTGTAATTGTCTCCAGAGGGAGCTTGATTCAGTGAGTATTCCTTGTCGAGAATATTGTTTATTTTAAGGGCCAGTTTAAAATCAGCGTTAAAGTTATAGTCGGCAGTTAAGTCAATAATACCATAACCCGCAGTTGAAGCTGTATTTTCAGCATTTTGATAGCGTTTACTCTGCGCAAGGAAAGATATGCCCAGATTGTGTTTTCCCAAAACCCTGTTTGCGGACAAGCTGAAAGTTTCCTTTGCACGGGCCTGTAGTTGTTTGCCGTAATTGGGGCCTGATTTATTTACCGGGTCTGTGTAGGATAGTGAAGTGTTGAGTCGCCAATTTGATATTAGAATAGTGGATATTAGTTCTGCGCCTTTTATTTTTGCCCGTTCAATGTTCTGAGCAAGAAATGTATTTGAGTCATAAGCAATTAAGTTGTCTATTCTGGTTTGATAAAAATTAAGGGACCAGTTGCCGCTGGTATACTTTCCCGTTAGACCTATTTCTATGCTATCGGCTTCTTCTGGTTTCAGGGTTTCGAGACCAAAAAATGGAAAATAAAGCTCATTGAATGTGGGCGCTTTAAATGCTGTACCGTATGAAATAAAAACCCGTGAGTGAGTCGATAAGTTATGCCCCACAGAAATGCTGCCGGTGTTATGTCTGTTGAACTGTTCGTTATCATCTGAGCGAAAACTTATCTCAATGTCATGATTGCTGATAGCGCCATTCCATGCGGTAAAAAGCCCAAAATTATCTCTTGACGGTGCTGCGGTTGCAGGATAGGGGCTTGCCTCTACCGTGTCTTTGGAATAATCGACACCGAGTACCAGCAGGCGCTCTTCTGAGAGCTGAAGGTTATTGGTGAATGAAAGGTCATCTCTATTCGTTTCAAATCTACCGTTAGCTGTAGATTCCCAGTCGTTATTATTGAAATCACGGGATGTACCTATCAGAAATTTTCCGTCCCACATGCCGTCCGGGGTTATGTTTAATGTATTGCTGAATGTTTGCTGGGTAAATTCTGAAGAGCAGTCGTCTGATGAACTAAAGCTGCCGCTAAATGTGTCTATGCAGCTGTCGTATTCAGTGTTGCCCTGACTATTCATATATGAAGACTGTAATGAAAGTGCCTGATTAAAATGGTAATTAAAGTTCGCACTGATGGAGTCGTTATTATAGCCATCCTTATCATTGTTTGAGGTGTGTACTATTGCATCAATGCCATCGGTTTTGAAGCCACGGGCAGTTAAGTTAAAGCTGGCATTTTCAGTTGCACCGGAAAAACCGGCTGAAATTTCCTTACTGTTATTACTGCCCAGCCCGATATTGGCTGATGCCGATGGCTGCTGTTTTCCCTTACGTGTAAATATCTGAATGACACCGCCAATGGCTTCAGACCCATAAATACTTGAACGTGGACCGCGGACTATTTCTATTCGTTCTATCTGGTCAAGTGATATGTGTTGAAATGATGTGTTACCCGCTGTTGCAGAGTATAGTTTTACGCCGTCGATCAGGGTAAGTAAGTGGCTGGAGTTAGTGCCGCGCATAAAAATAGAGGTTGCTTTTCCATATGCACCCGATGTTCTTACATCAAGGCCGGGGATGCGACTGAGTAGCGATGGTAAATCAGAGGCTGATGACTGCTCTATATTTGATCGAGTGATAACAGTGACAGATGACAGGCTATCATCAACTGTTTGAGAGTAACGGTTTGCGGTAACGATGACTTCGTTAAGTTCATTGTTTTCTGCGTGCAGATTAAAGCTGCTGATGTTAGTGCTCAGACAAATAGAGCAGGTTAAAATGGTTTTTCGAACGTTTTTATACACTTGTAATCCCCGTAGCACCGCCCGTGCTGTTTGGTCAGGTGGGGGTAGGGGAGTGGCGGGATACATTGGCCTGAAAAGAGGGCAGGTTTACAAGGTATAACAACACTCATCAACTACCCGCCGTAGTTATCAGAATCAAATCAGGCCGGTCTCCGGGCTTGCGTATTGCCTCAACGCCTTCCCATGTTTACACACAGTGGCTTAATGTTTTGGCTTTAACGCTTACCGTTGCGGGGGCAGCTCTGGAATTTAACCAGCTTCCCGTTTAACCCAGGATGATTGACACCACCGGGCACCTGATAAGGAGTGGGGTAAGATACATTTTTTGTTGCATGAGTACAACCTGAAATATCAACAGGAGGTCAGAATTGTTAATCATTTACTGAAAAATGATGTTTTTCAGGGAGGGCTATAGATAGAAAGCAGGTGATGTTACTGGTATCTGTGTTTTTACCGGCCAGGTGAAAGAAACCGTGGTTGGCTCTTAGAGTTACCTTTATAGTTCATTTTGCAATAAATGCGCTGTAGCCAGAGGCATTAATTTTTATAACAGGGTAATCATAAAGTTTCATCAGGTTTTCTTCATTGAGTTTATCTTCGGTGTTGCCGGATAATGTTTGTCCATCGCCGATTAAAAGCAGTATTTTGTCGCAATAGCGCAGTGCCAGATTGGGGTCATGCAGGCTCATTAAAATAATTTTATTCTCTGTTCTGACTTTTTGAGTGAGGGTGTTTAGAAGCTGTATCTGGTATTTCAGGTCCAGGTGGCTGTTGGGTTCATCCAGTAGGAAAATGTCCGGGTTTTGTGTTAGCAGGGTGGCAATGGCGACCCGCTGGCGCTCGCCGCCGGACAGCTGGTTGACCTGACGTTGTGCAAATGCCTGCATATCAACCCGTTCAAGCGCCTGTTGTGCCATATCATAGTCGCTGCGGCTTTCCCATTGCCAGTGAGACATATGCGGGTGGCGACCGCTGAGCACCGTTTCCATTACACTGGTGGGGAATATATCTTCTGTCTGCTGGAGCAGTAGCCCGAGTTTCTGTGCAATGGTTTTTCGGGATAGTACCTGCAGGTTTTTCTGGTTGAGCAATATATTGCCACTGGCTGCGGGTCTGAGCCCCGCCAGTGTGTGCAGTAATGTGGTTTTCCCAATGCCGTTTCTGCCGAGTAACCCCCATATTTCACCGGGATGTAAATCTAACCGCATATTTTTACAGACGGTTTTACCGGCTATTTTTACTGTCAGGTTTTCAGTTTGCAGTTTAGTCATATTATTTTTCAACCACAGACCTGTTTAACAGGAACAGAAAAAATGGCACACCTAAAAATGCGGTTATGACACCTACGGGTAACTGCTGCGGGGCAATGATGGTACGAGCTAATGTGTCGGAAATTACCAGTAAGCTGCCCCCCAGCAAAACGGATGCGGGTATTAATAATCGATGATCACCCCCGGCAATAAGGCGAATCATATGGGGTACGATAAGGCCGACAAATCCCACGCTGCCTGCCAGAGTGACGGCAAATGCGGTGAGGGCCGAGGCGAGTAAAAACACTGTGGCGCGTAAGGGTTTAATAGATACGCCCAGGGCACTGGCCTGAAGTTCACCCCGCGATAATATATTGAGTTGTCTGGCCAGTGCAAAGCTGACGATGAGGCCACTTAATAAGACAAGTAATTCAGTTATGCCGGGAGAGGTGTTACTGATGTCCCCCATTAACCAGAACAGCATGCCCTTTAGTGGTTTATCCGGGCTAATGGACAGTATAAAGTTAATGGCAGCACCCCAGCCTGCTGCTATGACAACACCGGTGAGCAGTAATCGGGTGGGGTTCCAGCTGCCTTTGCCCTGGGACAGGACAAATACCAGGGTAATGGAGATTAATGCGCCGATAAAGGCGCTGCCGGAGATCCAGCCGCTGGTAAGCCCGGCCGACATGGCCAGAAGAGCACTCACAGAGGCTCCACCGGATACACCCAGAATATAGGGGTCAGCCAGTGGGTTGCGCAGTAAAACCTGCATTAAAACCCCCGCCAGTGAAAGCAGGCCGCCACAGATAAAGGCAACATAAGCCCGGGGAGCGCGCAGCTCCCAGATAATAGTATGGGCAATGCTGTTATCGTGACTGAAAAAAGTGCCTGAAATCTGTGCAAATGAAAAGTACATACTGCCGGTGGAAAAAGCCAGCGCAAAGCTGGCGATGCTGAGCAGACATAGAAGAGTAATCAGGCGTAATGGCTGACGCATAGAGATGTATTTTTAATAAGTTATTAATCCGGATTATGTCATTACATACTGGCAGAGCATAGTTTTTTTGGTTGTTTTGAGTGGGCAATCGCTATAATCTCATAGGCCACTCTAACATTTAAGGGCAGAGCTTATGGGTAACCGGCTTTCAAAAATTTACACTCGTCTGGGCGATGACGGCAGTACCGGTATGGCGAATGGCCAGCGTGTCTCGAAGGATAGTCTGCGCATGCAGGCTATTGGTGAAGTCGATGAGTTAAACAGCACGCTGGGGGTGGTGATTAACCGGTGCTCGCCCGGCGAGATAAAAGAAAACATGATAACAGTTCAGCATGACCTGTTTAATCTGGGGGCACAGCTGGCCATGCCGGATTATGAAAAGATCAGCCGGGCACGTATCGAATGGCTGGAAAAAACCCTGGATGATATGAACCTGCAACTTACGCCCCTGAAAGAATTTATTTTACCCGGAGGCGCTGAAAGCGCCTGCTTCTGTCATATGGCCCGGGCCATATGTCGGCGGACTGAGCGCTCGCTGGTGGCTTTAAATAATGAAGAGAAAATTAAAGAAGAGATGAGTGCGTATATTAATCGTCTGTCGGACTGGTTGTTTGTGGTCTCACGTATTTTAAATAAAAATGAAGGTGAGCCTGAAGTTTACTGGTGTTCAGACCGGCTTGTGGCATCGACAAAGGTTTAGTTAATGATGAGATACAATATGAAGCAAGTCAGACTTAAACGCATATTTGTAATAGCAGGCGCTTTGCTTGTAATGCCTGTTTGTGTGGCACAGGCGGCGATAGATTTAGACCCGGCAGCCAGAGTTAAGCTGTTTGGTGACTTTCGTCTGCGCGGCGAGTATGACGATAGAACAAAGCAGGATGGTACGCAGCAGAGTCGAAATCGATTGCGTTACCGTGTGCGGCTGGGGATTGCTTATCAGGTGAATGAACGCTGGTCAGCAAAAGCGCGTATGGCAACCAATATTAGCAGCATTAATTCACCCCATGTCACTTTTGGGGATGACCCTGATGTGGGGTTTGATCAGGCCTATCTGGCCTATCAGTTTAAAAAAATAACCGCATCTGCGGGTAAACTTCCCCTGAATTACTGGAACAGCTCTGAAATGGTATGGGATAAGGATTTTAACCCCGATGCGTTGAGCTATGTTCAGCAGTTTAATCATATTCAGCTGAATGCCGCACATATTATTCTCCAGGATAATAGCTGGAATGGCACAGATGATAAAATTGAAATGCTACAGGCGGTTTATGCAAAAGGTGACGTACTGGGTGCTCTGGGGTATTTTAATGTAAATGATGGCAGTGCGGCAAAAAATATATTCACGCTTTCGGCGCAATATAAACCACCCGGTTGGCGTGGAGTTCTTGAGGTATCATCTTCTGATGCTAAGCAGGAGTCACTGGCCTGCGCGCTTCAGTTGCGAAAAAAACTGGGTGAGATGGGCTTTCGCGTTTATTATTTTTATGTGGGAGCCCAGTCTATACCTGGAGATGGTCGATATGGACAAGATGATTTTCCCGATCAGAATGGAGCCGGATTATCAAACTTTAAGGGCGTTCGTCTGCAGTACGACCAAAAGCTGGATAAGAATGCTAACCTTGATGTGCGTCTGTACAGTATGCGGGCGATTGATGATAGTTTTTCTGCACAGGCAGGATCGGGGTCGCCTTTTTTTTCTGATAAAGAGCGCCTACGTTTGCAGATGAATCTTAATCTAAAATTTTAATACGACTCAAAAAAATTAAAAATTAATATGAAAATTGGTATTGATCTTGGGGGGACTAAAATTGAGTGCATTGCTCTCGATGAGCAGGGCAGCGAATTGTTTCGTCATCGTGTGGCTACTCCATGCGGGGATTATTCCGGAACATTAAAGGCGATAGGCAAACTGGTGCGTGTGGCAGAGAATACGATGGCTGAGACGGGCACAGTGGGCGTTGGCGCGCCGGGTGCTTTATCGCCTGAAAGTGGTTTGCTGCGTAACTCTAATTCTATTTGCATGAATGGTGAGCGGGTTAAGGATGACCTGCAGAAAATACTCAATCGAGATGTGCGTATCAGTAATGACGCTAATTGTTTTGCTTTATCGGAAGCGATTGATGGCTCAGCTAAAGGCGCCCATGTTGTGTTTGGTGTGATTATTGGTACCGGTACCGGTGCTGGTATTGTGGTTAACGGCCAGGTTCTAACCGGGCCTAATGCCATTGCCGGAGAGTGGGGGCATAACCCATTGCCATGGCCGAATAATAATGAGCGGCCGGGCCCCGAGTGTTACTGTGGTAAACAGGGTTGTATTGAAACTTTTCTGTCTGGCCCGGGTTTGTCGAATGATTATTTTTTATCAAGCGGGAAAAATCTGACGGCTATTGAAATTGCAGGGCTTGCAGAAAACAACGATCTGCTTGCAGAGGAAAGTATGCGGCAATATGAAAACCGGTTAGCTCGGGGGCTTGCTCATGTTATTAATATACTGGACCCGGATGTGATTGTGCTGGGCGGCGGCATGTCGAATATTTCGCGCCTGTATGAAAGTGTGCCGAAAATATTAAATGAGTATGTGTTTTCAGATGTGCTTAACACACGACTGCTTGCGCCAGAGCACGGCGATTCAAGCGGGGTTCGAGGTGCTGCATGGTTATGGGATTAGACCAGGTGGCGATGCACTTACTGCTGGCTGCATAAAATGAATACCCATTATTCAGAATCGGCCCTAAAGTGGTTATTAAGGGTTTCTTCCAGCGCACCCTGTAAATAACAACGGGGTAATAAAGATGAAGAAACGCTACTGATACTGACAGCGATTACTCCTTTTTATTCATATTCTATTGTTGCGGCAGAGTGCGATGAAAAGTCACCCACCTTGATTGTGCAGGAGGATAAATACTGTGATGTTAGTGAAGTACACAGCAGGGTATTGCTGTGCCATCAGATGGTGCCGTGAGGCTTTCGATTGATGCTGAAAAGCAGCAAGATAAAACAACGTATAATAAGATATTTGAGTTGCCTGGTTTTGATTATGTATTTGTGATTAAACAGATATCCGCTGGCAGTATGACGATTTATTCAAAGCAAAGAAGATCCACGGGGAATCAAACGATACACAATAAGGAAATTATAACCATAAGCGTGAGTAATCGAACATTGAATCAACCCGCTATATTAACGGCTATTTTGCACGGAAATACAACAGGCTGCTTCGTTAACCAATTGAAGCTGTCAGAATAAATGAGCCGGAAAGCTGGCGTCCGGTTTTTATAAAAAATAAAACCAGGCTTGTTCCCCTGTTTCTGTTTCCTTCATCCGGCTTATTCCAGATTTATCGAGGTCGCAAAATTAGGTGCCTGATTATTATCATATGCAATCTTCACCAGTGTCTGTGGTGTCGAATTGATATCCGTAATCATACGATCGATTGCACCCATATTCATCGGCATTTCTGATGTGTCTTTAAAATTGGTCGCACCGCTAAAATTAAAGGTGGCCCCTAACACGGTTATAGTGCCATTGTTTGCAAGCCCGCTGGCGGAGGTTGCGAAGCCCTGCAGGTTAAACTCGGAAGGGTCTGAGCGTTTTATTTTTGTCGCGGTGATGCCGCTGGTGTCGGTTTCGAAACCGACGATTTCCACAAAATCACCGGCCTGAATATCCGATAAGCTAAACGAGTCGATATCCTGCTGATCGTCTTCCAGTGTGGTAGATGAGGTAATTGCAACGACAATATCGGTGGAAGCAATGGAGATGGTCATCGTATTACCTGCTATATCCTTGGACTTCATTAGCGCATGTATTTCAGCATTACCACGTCTGGACTCAATATTCGTAGCAATGAGTATGCCGTTAACGATAGCCCCCTCCGCTTCTACTTTAATGCTCATGCCCGGTTGTTGAATGTTGCCTATGTCCTGTTGAAGACTGGCAGGTTCAAATGAAGCCGCTGAGGCATTGACAGGGATGCCGTTTATATCGAAATCACTGTTGTCGATATAGCGGGTAACAAAGCCTTCAATATTTACTTCATCAGCATCGCTGTTCAGGCTGATATCATCGGCGTCCACTTCAGTGGCTGTAATGCCTGGCGCAGCACTGTTATTGTTATAGATGCCTTTTACTTCAACATAAACGCCGTTTTGCAAACCATTAGTGAAATCGGTTAAATTGGCAGCCGCAGCGTCAATGCTAATATTGCGAACGCTAAAGCTACTGCCTGTCAGTCCCTTAATAGTGCCTTCAATCTCTACACTGGACAGAGGATTAAATACGGCAGATTTAAGTTCAATATAACTGGCCTGCAAATCGCCATTCTGGTCATAGAAGCCGCTGATTTCAACTGCGTTATTGGCTGCGATGGTGTCAAAGCTGAAGTTGTTAGCGCCTTTAAAAACCGTATTGACGGCATCAACGATAATCTTGTTCCCAAGCACACTGAAGGTTTTCTGGGTGTTATCGGCATTGGTTGTTATGCCGATAGTGCTGTCAACAGGCCCCTCCATCTGGTTACCATAACGAATACGGGTGGCAGTCCCTGTTTTTCCGTCGGCATTAATGCTGCCTTTAACCTGCACTACCATACCAATGCTTAAGTCCTGCTGACTGCCGCTGGCATCGTCTATTTCAAATGTGGCGCTGTCGGTATTGAACTCAATGCCATTAACAAATACGCTGCCAAAGCCGGAAACGCTGCCGGTTGATACAAAACCACTGCCACCAATTCCGGCCAGGCCTGAGCCTATGCCGCTACAGGCCGCAATAATACTGGCAAGTAGTGCGGCGGCAATAAGTCTGAAATAATTTTTACTGTATATGAGGTTCATTTTTCTGTTTCCTTCTCAGTCTCATCCTGGTGGATATAGATGCCCAGGCTTATATACTGTGAATTGTCTTCATTGCCCTGATGCTCGCTCAACCAGTTATCCAGCTCTTCAAGCAGAGTCTGGGAGCGACGCCCGGCATATTTTAAAAAAGCATCTTTGTGTTCGTTTGCAAGCAGGCTGGTAGATACCTTACGCTGAAATCTCCGCTCTGCCGGGTTGCAGTTCATATTGTAAATAACGGTGTTCATGAGTTCATTACAGTCAACACCCATAATATTAATGATATCGGTTGGGTCATTACCGGGAACATAGGCATGGCTGGTGAGATAAACCTTGTTGTCTACCTGTTCTATGCAGCCGCTTTTCTGTAATAGTTCAAACATCGCGCGTGTCGGTATATCACCACTGTAGTCTTTGACCAGCGTTGCAAATGACGGTTCTACCCCTTCCATATTCAATGCTTTTGAAACGCCCTGAGCAGAAATGAAGCGAGGGTCATTCATCCAGCCACTGATAACTCGTATGGCACGGTTGTACTTCTGGTTATTACTGCTGTCATTACTCTGTTCAATGTCATGCAGGCGTTTCACTTCTTTGCGAGACAGGCCGGTTTGGGCTGAAATGCCTGAAATAGTAGCTTTACCCTGTTTGCGAGCCATGTTAAAGGCTTCATCTATATATACCTTGCGTACCATCTCTTCAAAACTTCCACAGGCAACACCGTTTCTTAGCATAACGCGAATTAACGGGCTTAGAATCTTTCTGGCTGCTTTTTGTAGAATGGTTTGCAAATCTGCGCTCATGGTTGGGATTTTATTCCCAGTTTGGAAATGGTCAAGCAAGAAACGGTCCGTTGGTCGGATTAATTCCCTGTTTACGCTGATTGTCTGACAGGAGAGGTACTTCCCGCTATCTGCTGCACAGCAGATAGCGGGTTTTACCTGATATTGTGTCTTTAAACTAGAAAAATCAGTTGAATCGCAAAAGTCTGCGTAAGCCCTTAATTCGTCTGGCTATATGAAAAAAGTGCTCATCACCCATAAGGTGAATATGTATTTTTTCATTGCGTTATTCAAATCAATTGCTTACACATCTTTTTTGCGCCCAACTGGTTTTCCAGGTTTAAGGCATAGGTGTTGTAGAGCCGCCACCATTACCGCCACCGGTGTTGCCGCCATTACCGCCGCCGGTGTTGCCGCCATTACCGCCGCCGGTGTTGCCACCATTACCGCCGCCGGTGTTGCCGCCATTACCACCGCCGGTGTTGCCACCATTGCCACCAGGCATTACTGGCATCTGTGATATGTCATCACGGGTTAACTCGGTTGCAACTGTAATGTCGTCATCCGAGTATTCGATCTCAATATAATCGCCCTGTGCTATGTCGGACAGGCTGAATTTACGCACAGGCATTATCTGATTTTCATCCTGTTCATCCATCATGCGAGTGTTGTTATCGACCGTAAAGGTCATCGTTGTTCCATTTGTATCTGTTGAGATTGTGATGCTGCTGTCAGTGATTGCTGTGACCATGCCACCTATTTCATTATCAGAGGTAGAATTTTCTTTGATCTCTTTAACAATAAAGTCACCGTTAGCATCGATATAGCCTTCTACGGTGATCATCATGCCCGTCATCATTGAAGATGGATCAAAATCATTGTCTTCCAGGGTGTCGAGCATGACCAGTGCGCCATTAAACATGAAGGAGGTGTCAGTGATATCGCTGATAACGCCCTGCATTTTTATTTCTTCACCCAGGTCGCCATCGATATCCATGCTGCCATTTTCTTCCTGCTCTACCTTAGAGGCTGTCATAACAAAGCCATTGGTGATATCGCCTGTGGGCATAGAGAGTGTTTTAACTTCAATATACAGACCATCAGCCAGGTTGGGCGGGATTTCGGTGGCGTTGGTGTAATCGACTAACAGGTCGCCGAGCATGAATGTTAAATTGCCGGCGTTGTCTGTGCCCATGGCGCTGACCAGGCCCTTTACTTCTACATCGCTAGAGGTGCTTTTTGTTTCAATGCGTGTGGCTGCAACCGTACCGCTGCCATCTGCATAGCCGTGCACTTCAACGATAACACCTGTTGTCAGGTCTGCATTTTTCAGGTCAGTGATTGCGGTGAATGTGTCGCTATCAAATACAGTGTCGAGACTGATATTCACTGTTTGCCCCATAACATCAATACTGCCGGTACCGTCATTTCCAAGGTTGGCTGTATCCAGTATGTAGCCTTCCAGCTCATCCGCACTGGAAATAGAGGTTGCAGTACCGGTTTTGCCATCGGCATTTACTGTGCCCTGCAATACCACTACATCACCCACGGCCAGGTTGCTTTCAGAGCTGGGAACGCCATCTATGCTGATGGTCGTTGAATCAGTGAAGTACTCAACACCATTAACAAAAACACTGCCAAAGTTGGTAATAACACCAGAGGTGGTGCCCGCTGTAGTACTGCCCGCCGGGGTACTGCTGCCGCCATCGCTACAGGCGGTTAATGCTGCAATGCTTGCTGCTAGCAGGGTTTTTTTAAACAGGGATATATTTTTCATCAGGAATAGCTCCTCGGTCATAAATGACACTGGTTTTGTGATCTTGGGTGGTGCCTGGCTCACGGTGTAGTGGGTCTGGTACCTATTATGATTACTTTATATTTGGGATTATATTCCCAAATATAAAGTAATCAAGGGAAATTTTAAAATTCTGTGAAGTATTTCTCGAGGGAGGTGGATTCTATCAGGCGTTGGTGAGGCTGGGTGAAATGCGGGTGTATTGAATTAAAACAGGTTGTTTTGAAAGTAGGCTAACTCAGAGAGAGTCTGAGTTAGCCTGTGCTGGTCTAGTTAGTTGTGCTTAGACATTGCCACCGCCCGTTGGAGGGTTTGGAGCTGGAGCTGGAGCTGGAGCTGGAGCTGGAGCTGGAGCTGGAGCTGGAGCTGGAGCTGGAGCGCATGAAGACGAAGACGGGCTTGAGCTAGAAGACAAATCAGAGCTTGAGCTAGAAGACGAATCAGAGCTTGAGCTAGAAGACGAATCAGACGAATTGCTGGACGACGAAGATGAGTCAGACGACGAAGGTGAAGACGACGATGAATCTGAAGAGCTGGACGACGAATCAGATGAGCTTGGGCTGGAAGATGAATCAGACGACGAGCTGCTGGACTTCGAGGACGAATCAGACGAAGAAGAGCTTGAGCTAGAAGATGAATCAGAGCTTGAGCTAGAAGACGAATCAGACGAAGAAGACGTTGGGCAGCATGTAGACATCGATGAATCAGACGACGAAGGTGAAGACGACGATGAATCTGAAGAGCTGGACGACGAATCAGATGAGCTTGAGCTGGAAGACGAGTCAGACGACGAAGGTGAAGACATCGATGAATCAGAAGAGCTGGACGATGAAGATGAGTCAGACGACGAGCTGCTGGACTTCGAGGACGAATCAGATGAAGACGATGAGTCAGACGACGAGCTCGATGAATTGTGTGAACTAGATGATGAGCTTGAGCATGGATCAGACGAAGAGCTGGACAAAGACGAATCAGACGAAGAGCTGGACGAAGACGAATCAGACGAAGAGCTGGACGAAGACGAATCAGATGAAGATGTGCTGGCCATCTGTGCCTGTGATGCATCATCACGGGTTAGCCCGGTAGTCACTGTGGTGCCAGAGCTGTTATCTGTTGAGTAGTCGGCGATTACATAGTCGCCAGTCGAGATATCTGACAGGCTAAATTGACGAACAGGTGTAACCTGCTGGTCCTGTTTGTCGATCAGGCGTGTGTCATTGCTAATAGCGAATGTGGTCGGTTCGCTGTTTGCATCGCTTGCAATAGAGATGCTTGAGTCAGTGATTGCGGTTACAGAGCCGCTCATTTGTTGTTGTGAGGCCGGGTTTTCTTTTATTTTCTTGGCAATAATTTCACCATTGCTGCCGATAGTGCCTTTTACTGTAACCGTCATGCCATCAATCAGAGTGGCCGGGTCAATGCCTTTGCCTGATTTTAACTGAGACAGGTCAACCGGTGTGCCGTTAAGGTCGAAAGATGTTTCGGTTATATTGCTGACAATGCCCTGTATTTTAACCTTGTCGCCAGAGCTGCTGCCCATCGTTGATGAGCTTGCTTCAATCTTGCTGGCAAGTACGGTGAAGCCACCGGTTGTATCGCCTGTAGGAGTCGCAAGTGTTGATATTTGAACCTGCATGTCGTTTGTCAGGGTGGCGGGTAGCTCGCCGGCATTGCTGTAATCAACCGTCAGGTCGCCCAGTTTAAAGGTCATACTAGACGTGTCTAGTGAGCTGATAATGCCCTGTACTTTGGTTTTGATGTCAGCGCTTGTTGTTTCGATGCGGGTGGCAGTAACCGAGCCCTGGCCATCTGTGAAGCCCTGCACCTTAACGGCATCGTTAACATTCAGGTCGGTAATGGATGATATGCTGCTGCTATTGAAAATGGTGTCAGCTGTAATGATTACTGTCTGGCCCATGACATTAATGCTGCCGGTGCCATCTGCGTTCAGGCCGGATGTATCAAGAGCCAGGCCTTTTAGTGCGCTGTTGCTGGATATGGACGTTGCCGAACCGTTTTTTGAGGATTCCTGTAGTACGACAATGTCGCCAACATTTAGCTGGCTGTCTGTGCTTTGGGCGCCATCAATAATGATTGTTGTGGAGCTGGTGTCGTATTTTACGCCATTAACAGTGATGCTATCCAGGCTGGTGACTACACCGGAGGTAGTGTCGCTGCTGGCAATGGCATTGCCGGATATTAATGCTGCGATGGCCGCAGCAAGCACAGACTTTCTAAGTAAGATTGATTTTTTTTTCATGGGACTAAATTCCTCGCTCGCAAATAATGGAGCCGTTTTTAATAATTATAATATTGCCTCTAGTCCGAATAATTCATTTTTAAAGCGTGCTGGTGACCCGATTTATAAAAAAAGCAAATTATAAAAAAGCTTGTTTTTTATTGTGATCCCGCAAAAATACAGACGGTTATTGCGTTGTTGCTCAGGTGGCCCGCAGTTCCCCGGGTTTGCTGAGAATCTTCTTTCGCAAAACGAATGTATGAAATATCCGGCTAGCCTCTTCCAGGGCTGGCTCTATAGTTTACCCATGTCAGTTTGATGCCGACGTGTGTACCAAGAGTATATTCGTGTGTGCAATGTGATTAAAGCTGAAATTTGAAATACTGTGGAGTTTGTGAAGCGTGTCTCAGGAGTTGTCCATTCATAAATATAAAAATGTGTATTTACAGGGGGGTGGTGCTATGTGCAGTGTAAAAAATAATCGGCTTAAATATTTAATATTTATTTAATGTTTAGTCGTTAATTTTGTAATAATTTTCAGATAAATAAATCAAGACTATTCTTAATAGCCATTGCTTTTGCTGTTATTTACATATATCAATATCTGAAGCTGATTGTTTTAAATTTTTTTTTATCTAAACAGGTTTGATAGTAACGCAATTTTTTATTTACGAAAACCGATTAATTAAATCATTTAGAAATAAATAGCCCTGTTTTGATGCTGCAAACCGTTGGTCATGTTTTAGTAGCATGCCGTCTTCTATAGCCTGTCTGCATCGCTCTAAAATAACTTCTGATTTCAGTCCAGTGTGTTGCTCGAATAGATAAATATCAAAACCTTGCTTCAGTCGCAGAGCGTTTAACATAAATTCAAAAATAATTTGATCAGACTGCAGTATTTCATTGCCAGATGTTTTATCGGATGCGCCGGCCTGCATATAAGCTGCTGGTTGACGTGTTTGCCAGTAACGATTTATTTCACCGTTGTCGCTGCGGCTGATTTTACCATGAGCACCGGCACCCAGCGCCAGATAGTCACCAAACTGCCAGTAATTTATATTGTGTTTACACAGCTGGTTATTTTTTGCATAAGCGGATATTTCGTACTGTATATAACCCGCGCTTTGTAAAAGTTGTTGTCCTTGCTGTTGCATTTCCCAGCTGACATCATCAGAGGGTGTGTGTGGCGGGTGGTTATAGAACAGTGTGTTGGGTTCTATTGTTAACTGGTACCAGGAGATGTGTTGAGGTGAAAAATCAATGGCTTTCTGCAAGTCGCTCAGGCTTTGTTTAATGCTTTGTTCTGGTAGTGCAAACATGAGGTCGATATTTATATTATCAAACCCCGCTTTGCGAGCCACATCAATGGCTTTGCCGGCTTCAGAGGCATTGTGAATACGTCCCAGTGCCTGCAGCTTTGTATCGTCAAAACTTTGCACACCTATAGACAGGCGGTTGATACCGGCTGAAAAGAACTCGTTAAATTTACCCTGTTCCACCGTGCCGGGGTTTGCTTCCAGAGTAATTTCCATACCGGGCAGACAGTTTAAATGACTGTGAATCGAGCGGATTAGGCGGTGAATCGCTTCAGCAGAAAACAGACTGGGAGTGCCGCCACCGATAAATATAGATACGATACGTCGGCCCCAGATACTGGGTAACTGGTGTTGCAGGTCATCAATTAATGCATCGATGTAGGCTTTTTCCGGCAAGCCCTGGCTATAAGTGTGTGAATTAAAATCGCAGTAAGGGCATTTTTTAATGCACCAGGGAAGATGAATATACAGTGCGAGGGGGGGGAGTAGGGTGAATTCAGGCATGGGGTGATTTTACATCATTATTACCCTGAATTAATAAAAGGAGGCTTAAACCTGAAAAAATCAGCTGGATCAGACCAAAGTCTGCGCAAGCCTTTGGTCTGTCTCGGCCATATGAAAAAAGCGCTCATCACTAATAATGTGGCTATGCGTTTTTCATTACGCCCCTAAAAAAATCAATGGCTTACACATCTTGTTCACGCCCAGCTGATTTTTCCAGGCTAAAAGGCTATAACGGACAGGTCATTTTTAAATTTTCCAGGTTAGAAATATGCCAGGCTGTATTTGTTCTATAATCCTAAATGAATCAGTTAGCTGCACAAATGCACGGTAAGCATTTGAGAATGTTAGTTATTCTCACTAGCACACTTTATGGCGTCCAACTGATTAATTTAGGTTAAAGCATATTAAATAGAGGATTCTCAGGCATGCATGAGTGGCTTTGAGCGTAAAAAACGGATTTTTATTCTTTTTCATCGGGCCGCTTTTTATTTTTACGCAATGGCGTTCCGTTGAATCGGTTCTGGTTGGTCAATATATAGATAAATTGAATTTCAAATTTTATGGCCTGTCATCTGTGTTCGGCAGGTTTTCTATGCGTTTTAAAGAGTTTTGTTATCCCGTCATATGTCCGGGGGAAAAGGTAATTTAATGAGTTTTAAAAATAAAAAACACAGGTATGTATTAATTGTTGCTTTTCTATTGGGTGTCTCATCAGCCGCATTAGCCGAAAAGTCAGAAGGCTGTAAATCCTGTGTAAAGGCTCATGATTGCAGTCGTATAAACAAAACCTGTAATGCGACGTGTCAGGCAAATCTGTTTTCAAAAACAATTGATCTGGATTCGTGTCGGGCGGCATGCATCGGCAAACTTGAGAAGTGTCTGCTGGAGGCGAATAAAGAATGCAGTTTTTATTGTGCAGATGATGTTAGCAATTGATGGATGTGTCATTTAATATGATTGCCTGAACCTGAAGCCCAGGTTAATTGTCTGAGTTTAAGGTGGATTATTGAAAGCTGTATCGCTCCCTGGTTTTGCCGGGGAACGAGCGCCCTTATTGTACAGGGTTATGTTATTTTACTTTCATACCCGGCTGAGCGCCATCGTCGGGGTTCAGAATCCATAAGTCCTCTCCCCCGGGGCCGGCAGCCAGCACCATTCCCTCGGACATGCCAAAGCGCATTTTACGGGGCTTTAAATTGGCCACCATAACCGTGAGTTTACCTTCAAGGTCTTCAGGAGCATAGGCTGACTTTATACCTGCAAATACATTGCGGGTCTCATTGCCAATATCCAGAGTTAGCTGTAAAAGCTTATCGGCTTTTTTTACGTGTTCCGCCTTTACAATTCGGGCAATGCGTAAATCAATTTTTGCAAAATCTTCAAATTCAATTTCAGCGGCTATGGGTTCAATGCTTTCATTGTTGTCAGAATTAGCTTGCTTTGTAGCTGATTTCTGTTTTGTTGCTTTAATATCTTCTTTAGACGCGTTGACTATATTATCAATGGAATCTTTTTCCACTCGTTGCATCAGGGGCTTAAATTTATTAATGCTGTGATTAAGCAGGGGCTTGTTTAAGTCACTCCAGTTTAATTCGCCACAGTTTAAAAAAGCCTCTGCTTCGGCAATCACATTGGGTAATATCGGTTTCAAATAAATGCATAGAATACGAAACATATTGATGCCCTGAGTGCAAATATCATGTACTTCCTGCTCTTTGCCCTCCTGTTTGTTTTTTGCCCAGGGTTCTTCGATGGCAATATATTCATTGGCTTTATCGGCCAATGCCATAATCTCCCGGGTGGCCTGACTGTATTTTCGCTCTTCATAATGCTGCGCGATGGTGTCGCTGGCATCAATCAGTTGCTGGTGCAGCTCTGGTGCGGGTAAAGCGCTGGCTAACATGCCATCATTATTTTTTTTAATAAAACCGGCTACACGGGATGCAATATTAACAAACTTGCCCACCAGGTCGGTATTAACGCGTTGTTGGAAGTCTTCAAGGTTTAAATCAATATCATCGACACCGCTAGAAAGCTTGGCTGCATAGTAATAACGCAAGTATTCGGGCTTTAAGTTTTCCAGGTAGGTGCGTGCCTTTATAAAGGTGCCTCTGGATTTTGACATTTTAGAACCGTCAACCGTTAAAAAGCCATGGCAGAAAACTTTTGTGGGCGTGCGATAGCCTGCACCTTCGAGCACCGCAGGCCAGAACAGTGTGTGGAAATATGCAATGTCCTTGCCGATAAAATGATAGAGTTCGGTTTGAGGTTCTGTGCCATGCGCAGCAGGCTTCCAGTATTCATCAAAATCAAGGTCTGACGTATCACACAGGTTTTTAAAGCTGGCCATGTAGCCTATGGGCGCATCCAGCCATACATAAAAATATTTATCGGTGGTGTCAGGAATTTCAAATCCCCAGTAGGGGGCATCCCGGGAAATGTCCCAGTCTTTAAGCCCGGATTCAAACCATTCTTTCAGTTTATTGGCGATTTCAGATTGTACATGACCCGCTGTGGTCCACTTTTTAAGCATGGTTTCAAAATCACCCAGCTTAAAGAAATAATGCTCAGAGTCTTTTTTAATCGGCGTAGCGCCTGAAATAACGGAATAAGGGTCTTTCAGATCTGTGGTGTCATAGGTTGCCCCACAATCTTCACAGCTGTCGCCATACTGATCTTTTGCGCCGCATTTTGGGCAGGTGCCTTTAATAAAACGATCGGGCAAAAACATCTTGGCTTCAGGGTCATAGGCCTGAGATATTGTGCGGGTGCTGATGTGATTATTGTCACGTAAAGTAAGGTAAATGCTCTGCGAGAGTGCTTTGTTTTCCTCAGAGTGAGTGCTGTGATAATTGTCAAAATCAATCAGGAAATCAGCGAAATCGCTTTGATGATCCAGGCTGATATCTGCAATCAGCTGCTCCGGTGTAATGCCATCCTGGCGTGCGCGTAACATAATGGGAGTACCATGGGCATCATCTGCACAGACATAGTAGCAGCTATGACCGCGCAATTTCTGGAATCGGCTCCAGATATCTGTCTGAATATATTCAACCATATGCCCCAGATGAACAGGTCCATTTGCATAGGGCAGGGCGCTGGTAATCAGCATTTTACGTGTTGTTTGTGCTTGTTGGCTCATGGTTGTCTGGCTTGATGATTATTGAGGTGCGTAAAATAGCATTTTTGGAGGCTTTTTTCATCATCATTCAATAGTATATGTTTGAAGAGCGAATTTTCTTATATAATAGTATTCTGTCCTAACTGATACATATTTAAAGCGTGAACTATGAGTGTAATAGAGCAACTGGCCAGCCTGGTCGAGCGCCTGTATAAAGAAACAGCGGGTTATATCGATAACCCGGCGGATGCACAGATCTGGTATAACCGGGGGTATGCAAACGGTGTTGCCCGTTTTTTATCTGACCGGGGGTATAAGCAGGCATTACAGAAAATACCTCTGGATGATTTGAATATACACAGCAAGGAGCAGATTATGGCCTGGCATAAGGCTTATCACCATGGCTTTGAAATGGGCGCGCGTGAGTCGTCTGAGGTTCTGCCTGCGGTATCCTGATATTGCCTTTCCCCCTGTATTTCACCGGCACTGGTGAGCAAACAGACATTAAAATCAAAAAATAAAGGTAACTACTCAGCAAAATAATAACAAAAAATCTTGACATGGTTTCAGGTCGTTTTTTGTTTTTTACTGCTGAAACCAAAGGTGTTAATACGCCAACCCTGATCGCCGCTAACATCCGTCTACAGCCTGATCTTCTGACTCAAGGCCACCGTTGTGACTAAAAAATTTATCCCTCGTGTACGATTATACAGGAGGTAAAAATCGCTTTCAAAAACTCATGCGATAATACTCGGTATTGAAACACACCGAGCCGATTTTTTGAAAATAGATTCTATTAAGGTACAGATTAATCCATTAATACCTCACTATGGGCAGTATGATGTGAATAAAAATATATTAATGCTTAAGCATTCTAATCTGGCGTTGAATTCGGCCGTTGTTCAGTCGTTTTTCATTCATGAAGGCGTTCATATGGGAAATGATGTGGATAAAATCGGCATTGTAAAAGGGGTCGATGAAGAGGCTGCTGGATTTATTGCGCAAGCTATTTACTTTAGAGCTGAGACGGGAAGGTATTTATCAGATCCTAATAACAACCCTAAAATAAACAAGGTGTTTTCTCAGGCTAATGCTGCAGCTATCTCTGTGATAAATAAAAGCAGTACAGATATATAACATTAACCTGGACGGCTTTAAATGATGTAAATATATACCGGACGATTGTGAGGCGCGACCTTAATTATAACGGTGTTTGAATGCATAAATTGCCCATTTTATTCTTGTTGCCACGCTCTCTGTGGTAACACATACCCGGAAATTTGGCTGTTTGTTTTTTTAAGTCTTTAAAGTGAGAAACAGGGTTTATTGCGGAGTGTTTTTTAGAGGTATATTAATTATTTATACTTCAAGCGTTAACTGATAGCCGGCAAACTTACGCATATTTAATACTCCCGTGTCGAGTATCAGGTACTGCCCCTTAATACCCTTTAAATTACCACTCACTTCAGGTGTTTTATCAAAATTAAAAGATTTCACTTTAAGTGGGTATTGATCGATGGGGTAGTGAATATCGACTACAGATTCATTGCTCAGGTATTCAATCGCGTTGTTTCCTGATATAGCGATGAGCTCATTGATCGCTGTTTCACACAATTCATAAAGTTCATCACGTCTGGCATGCATATCCAGTTTCTCAGCTTCACCTTTTAGCATTTTCTGCCAGCTGGTCTTATCGGCAACATGGTTTTTAAATATGACTTCAACCATGCCTGACGTTAAACGGTCTTTAACTCTAAAAATGGGCAGAGCCTGGGTGGCTCCCTGATCCATCCAGCGTGTGGGTATCTGTGTGCAGCGGGTAATACCCACCTTAAGGCCCGATGAATTAGCTAAATAAACATAGTGGTCTTTCAGGCAGAATTCTTCACCCCATTCAGGCTGACGACAGCTGCCTTCCGTGTAGTGACACTTTTCAGGTTTAATAATACAGATGTCGCATTGGGCCAGCGACTGAAAACAGGGATAGCAAAAACCCTGATTAAAACTTTTCCTGGTTTTTCGGCCACAGGCAATACAATTAATTTCATGGTGAAAGATGAATTTAATGTTAGAGCCTGTCAGTGCGTTCATGTTGACCCGCTCATCACCCACAGGCAGACGGTATTGAATGGTATCATTGTGTCTGGTTTGCATTTTTCGTATGCTGCCTGTGTATTTCATATGGGTTCTTTCGGGGACGCTGTTAGTTGGTTCAGGCATTATAGCAGGAGAGCATGTGCGAATAAGATTTTTATTATATGTGAAATCACGATCTGTCAGGTGAGTTCTATTATCCTAAATTAATCAGTTGGGCACCATAAAGTGTGCCTCTGGGAGCGCCCATATTGATAATTATGGGGCGTAATCAAAAAGGGCGCTAATGGCGAGTTTTTTGCTGACGTGCAGGGATGCACTAATATCGCGGTTGCAGGACGCAAAGGAGCGAAGACGTGCAGGGATGCACTAATATCGCGGTTGCAGGACGCAAAGGAGCGAAGACGTGCAGGGATGCACTAATATCGCGGTTGCAGGAGGCAAAGGAGCGATGCTTTGATATAGTCAGCTGTGCTCCCAGAGGTATAATTGATGATGCAGCGCTGTTCACCGAATGGGTGAAAGCTCATTTATTAGTAAAATAAATATGATCATGCACTTACAATCTCTTTACGCAGTCAACTGATTAATTTAGGTTTAACCCATGTCATTCGTTGTAATTTAAATGGGGTGATACAAATGTGTCTTGTGCGAGTGCGCTGTGAGTAATTGCGTCTGAGTAGGGCGGGTAAAAACGAATGGTTTTATCATTATAAGCGGCACGGATCTGTCTTAGAGGGATATTGATTTCAGGATAATGTAACAGCATCCTTTTTATTATTTGTTGCGTCATACACATGATAAATATCAGTTTCTATTTTGCTTAAACCGCAAGACTTATCAATAAGTTTTTGAATTTAAATGTTTTTTTGTCGCTACGTGATGAAGGTCACATACTGCTCAATATTAAATTCTGTGTGACTATGGTTACAGAGTTGTCTTTATGTCCCATGTTACATTCGATTATAGGTATGCGAGTAAACCCGTAGTTTGTTTTGGTATTTATCTATGCGTAGGTTTGGACTCTCATATGTTGCGTGATTTATATGATTCGTTGGGTTCATTGCTTTTCTGGCTTCAGGTGAGAGTGTGATTGCCTGTTTGTGTTTGTGATGCCGTCTTTACAGTGTTCTGACTGAATTATTTTAAATCATAAAAAGTTGAAAATTTACGCTTGCGGGGGTGCTTCCCGTGGTTCAGGTCAGGAGATATCTTTAATGCGAAATTTACGAAGTTTAATAGCATATCAGGCGATATTTTTAAGCAGTCTGTTTATGGTTTTATCCGTTCTTTCATTTAACGCACATGCGGTGGTGGGGCAATCTGTTTCAGCTGCGCAACAGTCAGATGGTGTGCTGGTGCGGTTTAAATCCGGTGTTAGCAATGCTGCGCGCAAGCAGGCATTAAATAGTGCAGGTTGTGCTGAGGTTAAACAGTTCAAGCTTGTGCAGAGTTTGTCCCAGGCATCTCTGCGTGCCGGTGTGAACTTGAATAATGTATTGAGTCGGTTGCAGTCAAATAGCGCGGTACTTTATGCGGAGCCAAATTATATTGTGACCGCCGCAGCCATACCGAATGACCCACGTTTTTCTGAGCTGTATGGTTTGAATAATACAGGACAAACTGGCGGCACTGCCGATGCGGATATTGATGCGCCCGAGGCCTGGGATACTCAGACAGGTGATCGAGTGGTTGTGGGTGTAATAGACACCGGTCTGGATTATAACCACGAAGATATTGTCGGCAATGTCTGGGTGAATACCGGTGAAATTGCGAATAACGGTATAGATGATGATAACAACGGGTATATCGATGACACCCGGGGCTGGGATTTTGTAAATAATGACAATGACCCTTTTGATGACAATGATCACGGTACTCACGTATCCGGCACGATTGCCGCAGTGGGAAATAATGGTATCGGTGTTGCAGGTGTTAACTGGACGGCGCAGATTATGCCGCTTAAGTTTCTGAGCGCCCGAGGCTCGGGGTCTACTGCAGATGCTATTAGTGCGCTGGACTATGCAGTGATGATGGGTGCGCGTATTAGTAATAATAGCTGGGGTGGTGGTGCTTTTAGTCAGGCGTTATTTGACTCTATTTCAGCAGCACAGAGCGCGGGGCATTTATTTGTTGCGGCGGCGGGTAATGATGGTGTCGATACCGATGCGACGCCCAGCTACCCTGCCAGCTATAATCTGGACAATATTATTTCAGTTGCGGCGACCGATGATAACGATGCGTTAGCTTCTTTCTCTAATTTTGGTCGGGTTACAGTTGACCTGGGAGCACCGGGTGTATCTATTCTGAGTACAACACCGGCTAATACGTATTCCAGTTTTAGTGGAACCTCTATGGCGTCTCCCCATGTTGCAGGCAGTGCGGCATTATTGCTGGCGCAGGATGCAAGCCTTAGCCTGGTAGATCTGAAGGCCGCCATTTTGAACAGTGTAGATGCGATAGCGGCTCTGGCCGGTATCAGTGTTACCGGCGGGCGACTGAATGTGGCAAATGCAATCAATGGTTTAACCCGTGTGGTGGTAACACCTGAGTCAGTGACTCTGGCTGCGGGTGCGTCACAACAGTATACCGCCAGTGGCGGAACCGCACCCTATAGCTGGAGTGTGTCTGATACGACTGTTGCCAGCATAAATCCCACAACCGGTTTACTCGATGCACTGGCATCGGGGCAGGCAACGGTAACTGCAACCGATGCAAATGGTGTTGCCGGCACTACTCAGGTAACGGTAACAACCGTTGTGGTCAGTCCTGATACAGCAACGCTACTGGTGGCTGATACCCTGCAGTTCAGTGCAGTGGGTGGAACCGCACCCTATAGCTGGTCAGTATCCGATAGTGCAGTCGCCAGCATTGATATTAATACCGGCCTGTTAACAGCGCTGGCCCTGGGTACAGTGCAGGTAACCGTCATCGATGCCAATGGTTTTGCCGATGCAAGTGGCAGTATTACGGTTTCAGATATTGCAATCAGCCCGGATACGGCATTATTGGCCATAGGTGATATCCAGCAGTTTACAGTCAGTGGTGGTGTAGCGCCTTATAGCTGGAGTACCGGTAATGTGACTATTGCCACGATTGATGCAGCGGGCTTATTAACTGCGGTAGGTGCAGGGGTGACAAATGTGACAGTCACCGATGCAAGCGGTGTTTTCATTAGCAGCGGGGATATTACGGTACGCGATGTTACGGTTACACCGGACACGGCTACTGTGATTATTGGTGATACGCTGAGCTTTAGTGCAAGTGGTGGTGCTGCACCTTATACATGGAGTGTAAGTGATAGTGCCGTTGCCAGCATTGACGCCAATGGTGTACTAACGGCCATAGCGGCTGGAACCGTTGTAGTGAGTGCAACCGACGTTGATGGCTTTGTGGGTAACAGCGGCACGATTACGGTGAGTGATAATCATATTATTACCGTTACACCCAATACCGCGACAGTCGCTCGCTTCGCTGCACTTCAGTTCAGCGCAAGTGGCGGGCCTGCTCCTTATACCTGGTCATTAAGTAACCCGAATGCCGGCAGTATAGATGCAAATGGCCTGTTCACCGCTGGGCGTTTCCAGACAACTACAACCGTTATTGCGATAGATGCCGATGGTCATCAGGGTGCAAGCGGTACGATTACCGTATCTGGTGAAGGTGAAGGTGGTCGCGGAAGGTAATCGCCATGCCTTAAAAAGGTACATAAAGTAAGTTTGAACGCCGTATGATGTTATTCTCATACGGCGTTTTTTTTTGACATTTATTGGTAGCTGTGGCGCCAGGTTGGGTGCAAACTTAAAAAATACAAACCGCATTTCTGTTATATTTTACGGCTTTTCGACAAATATTTGATTACAGGTATTTGTTATAAAAATACTCAGAGTTTTCTCACCCTATATTGCCGGCCTTTTATTTTTCCATTGGCCAGAATCTTAAGCGCCTGATGGGCTACTGTCTGCTCAACAGCAACATAAGTCAGTTTGTCAAAAATATCAATTTTCCCAATTTGATTGCCTGCAAGTTTTTTGCCTGCGGTGAGTGCGCCCAAAATATCACCCGGGCGAATTTTTTCTTTACGACCGGCATTAACACAGAGTGTAGCCATGCCAGGCTTCAATTCAAAATCATCAAAGGTTTTGAGTGAGGCGGTTGATTCAATATTGACAGGCTGCTTCTGAAAATTTTCTATAGCATTAACTTTAGGTGCCTCAGAAGCCATAAATAAACTTAAAGCCAGGCCTTCGCTGCCGGCACGTCCTGTGCGTCCGATGCGGTGAATATGAATTTCCGGGTCGGGCGATAATTCGTAGTTAATAACCGCGTGTATATCTTTAATATCCAGCCCACGCGCGGCTACATCGGTGGCAATTAGAATTGAGCTGCTGCCATTAGAAAACTGCACCAGCTTCTGATCACGCTCTTTTTGTTCCAGGTCGCCATGCAGAGCAACGGCGTGAAAGCCCTGTTGCCAGAGCTCTTCTGCGAGGTCTTTGCACTGTTGTTTTCGATTGCAAAAAACAACACTTGACTGAGGTTTATAGTGGTGTAACAGGGCAATCAGAATTTTGCTTCTGTCTTTAGCCTGTATTTCATAGAACACCTGTTTTATTTTATTATTGTCATGCTGGCTTTCTACCTGAATATCAAGTGGGTTATTCTGAATGGAATTTCTAATCTTTTTTATTTCATTCGGGTAGGTGGCAGAGAATAAAAGCGTTTGCCTCTGTTGCGGTGTTTCATCAATGATTTGCATTATATCATCATAAAAACCCATATCGAGCATACGATCCGCTTCATCGAGAACCAGTGTTTTCAGGTTCTGCAGTTTTAATGTGCCTTTTTGTAAATGTTTTAATACTCTCCCGGGCGTGCCAACAACAATGTGTGGCTGATGCTCAAGCGAGGCAAATTGAGGGCCTATAGGCGAACCGCCACACAGGGTAAGAATTTTAGTATTAGCAATTGCCCTGGCCAGACGGCGTATTTCTTTGCTTACCTGATCCGCCAGCTCTCGGGTGGGGCAAAGCACCAGTGCCTGAACCTGATAAACATGTGAATCAAGCTTTTGCAGCAAGCCAATGCCAAATGCAGCTGTTTTACCGCTGCCTGTTTTTGCCTGTGCCAGTACGTCCCTGCCGTCTAGTATGACTGGCAGGCTTTGTTGCTGTATGGGAGTCATTTCAAGGTAGTTTAAAGTGCTCAGATTGTCTAAAAATTTGCTGGATAACGCCAGTGAAGAAAATGCAGTCGAGTTCATAGGGGTGTGTCTTAATATGTGTTAGCACATTATACAATAGTAATGTATAAATTTCCCTCATATAACAAGTGCGTACAGCCGGGTTCAGTCAAACGGGTCTGTTGAGTTTTATATTGCATTGCCCATGCATTGCAGTCGACGTTCAAAAAACCGGTGCCTGTGCCCCGGTAACCATCATCGTTATAAAGCCACAGCTTTGGCGAATGTATGTACCCTGTATGGTATAATCTATGCTTGTACCAATCGCAGGGCGGTGATCAATGTTAAAAGTGCCGTCTCCGGCAAGGCTGATATCCCATTTTGATCCTGGCCCACTGTAACTTTGTGCAGAGGCGGTTGTAGAAGAGTTGTTGCTGCTGCTTCAGCCAGACAGAAAAACAGTTCATAAAGTGATGATTAAGCATGCGCCCCGGCATGATTTTAAGAAACCTGATTTATGCATTGAGTTATCCACTGGTACTGTGTGTGTTAAAATTAATGGATAATTTTTTTCATTTGAGTGAAGGCAAGCCTGAAAAGCTAATGAAAGCACAGCACAGCACTTTATTTTTTTGTCTGCTAATAAATGGGCGGCAGAAGAATGAAATTAATTTTTAAATACCTGTGAAGCACATATCGGCAGACAGGTATTGAATGTCTGGAGAAAAAGTTATGTCCGATGAGCAAAATGAAAATATTTATCCCCTGGCCAACTGGGATATAGGGCCAATAGAAGAGCATAAACTGGTCGTGTTTCGCCCGCATTTTATTTCATCACCCGGGCAGGCGGCAGATGATGCCGAGGTGAGCCGTTATTATGCGATGACGGTTGAGCAGGCAAAAGAGCTCCGCCTGGCGCTGGAAAGTGCTATTGTTGTTTTAGAGCGATAAGAGTCGTTAATGCACAGAATAAAAGCATATGAATTATGAGTGAAAAAATATTTGCGGGTTGTGTCTTTGATCCGAAGCAGGCTGAGTCGATGATTGGCAAAACGGTACTGGTAAGCCTTACCTGCATGAACGACTTTGGTGATCTGGAGGCATTTGAGCAGTTCTTCGGGCCGATCTTAAGAATTAATAATGAAGACGGGCTGGTGGTGATGCGTAATGATACAGAAGAAGAGTTCAGTATTCCGCCAGACCTTGATCATTACCTGCCAGCCAGCCCTGGAGATTATAAGCTGGCCGAGTCTGATGCACTTGTAAGCAACCCGGACTATCTAGTAGAGTGGGATATTTATCCGCCGGATGAGGCGTAGTTCTCAGTTGTAAAAATGCAGCTTACTTACGCAAAATGGAGCCAATAACCTGCCCCAGTGCATGGTTAAATATTGAGTGATCGGCGATGATATTGGATTTTTTATCGTTAAGTTCTTCAACGAATTCATTAGCCAGTTTTTCTATTACCTTGTTTCCATGGCGATCTACAAAAATCAGTTTGGCCTCATCAAATAATATAACGGAGAGCTTTACTCTGCGCAGGGCCTTGTCTTCACCATTGTAAATTTCAAACCAGACACCCTGTTTTACATCGCCCGGCAGGCGTGATATCTGTATGTGGGGTGGCTCACCTTCCTCACCCGGCATTGGTTCTTCTGACTCCAGCATCATTTCATCCAGGCTTTTTTCGGCCAGGCTGTAATCGGGGTTTTCCTGAAAAAATTCTGATTTTTTAATGAGTCGTGTATGAACTTCTTTCAGAGCCGTCAGTGAGGCATCAATGCTGCCGGGGCTTAAGCGTGTGGTGTTAAGTTGTGCACCAATATCGGCTATTAAAATTTCTGAGTCATTGCTCAGTAATACCCATTGCTCTGCTGAGGTAACAGGCTGCAGGCTGTATATTAGATGTTTGAGCAGAGTGACAATTTCATTCCACTGGCTGCTTTCTTTGCCGTATTTTATAAGCCGCAGAAACATCAGGGCCGACCATTGTTTGAGAATAAGGGGTTTCAGCTCTTTCTGAATGATTTTTTTATAGGTGTTTCGCTGTAATTCATTTAAAACAACCTGTCGAGCATGTTCTTTAAAAATAGCTTTTTGAGTGACTTCTTCCTGTTGCCCTGTTTTGTCTTTTTCAATTGCGGTGAGTCGGTTAAGCGCGGTGAGTGCGGTATTGAAGCTGTTTAAGTTTTGTTCAAATGTGTTTTGCAGCTGCTCCACGATTAACTGCATAGTTTTGAACAGGGTGTTTTCCGCATCTTCAATGCCAATGCCGAGGTGTGCAATGGTGTCCAGCATATTTCTGGCAGGGTGATGATTATTCTGAAAAAACATGGGGTCGAGCATGGCGACTTTTATTAAGGGTATTTGCAGTTCGAGCAGCAGAGATTTAAGTGAAACGGAGATGTTTTCATCGCGCAGAAATGCCCCGAACAGCATTTCTACAAAATCAATGGTACGCCCATCAATGGCATTGAGAGATTTCGAGAGATTTGTATTGCCCATTTTAGCCATGCTATTGAGCAGGGCGTGTTTGAAATCATCGGTCTTGATGGTTGTTTCGCCAGGCACATAGCGGGGCTTGTGTGTGGTTTGCAGGCTGGTCAGGGCTTTTATAACATCCCGGCGATCATGAAACTGCTTGCCTGCAGTACCCGGTTTTGTGACGGTAGACGAAGCATCATCACTGTCGCCATGGATAAATTTTTTTATCGCTCGAGTGACTTTTTCACGTTCCTCTATGCTGTCGCCCGTATCGGCTGGCTTGTCGGGTGTATCTGAATCTGAGCTCATAATTATCGTAAAGTTAACCCTGATAAATCAGTTGAACGTATGCATTAATAGCAAATGATTGAAAAGTGCAAATGTTCGCCATATGTCGTTTGCCCTTACTAATCGGTGACGCTTTACCCAGGCAGGCTTAAGTGAGTGCACCCTGTTTTTCAGGTTGCGCCTCTCTATAAGTGTAGTCTCTGATCGACGATTTTACAGATATTCTGTAAAATTCCTGCATTTTCATATTGTTATAAGCGTTTTTTAATCAGAGCCTGCATCAGTGCTTCAGATTCAGGGCGTTAGCCTGGCTGGAAACAGGGTGGCGGCTTCAGATTAGCAGATAAAATGACGGCTGAGATCTTGAAAATCTGGAAAAAGCCCATAAGTGATGGGTCTTAGAATTATTTCGAGGCGTGGGTTTCTGCTGTGTCAGCACAGGTTGCAGGCTTAATGGGCAGGTGGGTGCCCCTATACCAATAAAGGTTGGGGTTATTTTTGTGCCAGCTGGTGTAGAATGCGTCACACAATATATAGAAGCACCATTGATAAATCGTTACGATACAACAAGGTTTTGGAGCAAATGCCATGAGCGTTTCACAGCAACAGATTGAAGAAGCAATTGCAAAGTATGTAGATCCGTATCTTGAAAAAGATCTGAAATCTGCAAATGCGGTTAAAAGTATAGAAATTAATGGTGCAGAAGCCGCTATTAAAGTCGTGCTGGGTTTTCCTGCCCAGGGGCATTACCCTAAAATAACAGAAGAACTGACAAAACAGGTGAGTGCGATTGACGGCATCGATTCAGTCAAAATTGATATTAGTCATGACATCGTGGCGCATTCAGTACAATCCAGCCTCAAGCCGATGGAAGGTATTAAAAATATTATTGCAGTTGCCTCGGGTAAGGGCGGTGTGGGTAAATCTACCACGGCGGTAAACCTGGCGCTGGCGTTGCAGAAAGAGGGTGCCAGTGTGGGCATTCTGGATGCGGATATTTATGGCCCCAGCATTCCGCGTATGCTGGGTATTACAGATAAGCCTGAATCTGAAGATGGTAAAACATTAAGCCCGATGCAGGGGCATGGCCTGCAGGCGATGTCGATTGGCTTTATGATTGACGATGAAACACCGATGATCTGGCGTGGCCCGATGGTAACCCAGGCGCTGGAGCAGTTGCTGGTGGATACACAGTGGAAAGACCTGGATTATCTGGTGATCGATTTGCCACCGGGCACCGGTGATGTTCAGTTAACACTGGCACAGAAAGTACCGGTCAGTGGTGCAGTGATTGTGACAACACCTCAGGATATTGCCCTGCTGGATGCCCGTAAGGGACTTAAAATGTTCGAAAAAGTAGAAGTGCCGGTATTGGGCATTATTGAGAACATGAGTGTACACATCTGCTCTAAATGTGGTCATGCTGAGCCTATTTTCGGGCAGGGCGGTGGTGAGCGCATGTCTGAAGACTATGATGTTGATTTCCTCGGGGCTTTGCCACTGGATATTACCATTCGCACAAATGGTGATGAGGGCACACCCTCGGTCTCTTCTGATGAAAACGGCACTGTGGCCGTCATATATCGTGATATCGCCCGTCGCACAGCGGCCAAACTGGCCTCTCAGGCGAAAGACTACAGCAGCAAGTTCCCTAATATTGTTATTGAAAATAACTAAAAGCTACTCACCACAGAGGTCACGGAGGAGCACAGAGATTTTTTATTAATAGCCGCCCTGGCTATAATAATGAATAAATTATTCTCTGTGGCCTGTGTGATGATCAGTTGTTCTTAAAAAAACAGGCCGGCACCTGCAGAGGTGTTAGCCTGAATTAGTGGAGCTGCTTATATGTTGCTCATATAACGTTTCGGTCTTTTACGCTCCTGATATTTAACCTGAATAAAAGTTCGCCTGCATTACCGTCGTGTTACCCGGATAATTTTAGCGCCGTGAAAATGCACCTTTTCCGCAGATAAAATAGCGCTGCCATAAAGCAGATTGTTATTGAAATTGATCAGCAGGGTCACATAATCACCGTAATCCTTTTCGAACCAGGAGGCAAAATAGACATTGCTTTCAATTTCGAAAGCCTGGTAGGGGAAGGGCCCCCACCACTTCTTCGGCTTTGAGCCGCTCAGATAGCGGTAGCTGACACCGGCGGCTGTAAACCTGACATTATAAGAGCGACCGCTTGTATAGTTGTAAGTGATATCGGTTTCATTCAGGGTTTGTGTTGGCTTTGCCAGTTCGGCAGCCTGAATTCCAGAGCTGAAAATAAGCAGCAACAAGGTGCTGATCAGGTGGTTCATATGGCTTTTCCAGGTTTATGGATAACACTCTAAAATACGAGTGATTTGTCGGTTAAAGTTTCTCAGGGGGGCAGCCGAATTAACTATTTTCATTTTAAGCAATGCGCCCTCCCAGCTGTTTAAAATAAATTCAGCCAGTTCGTGGCTATCGGTGCTCTGGCTCAGCTCACCCTTTTTTTTTGCTTCATTAATGCAGAGGGTAAAGTAACTGTTCCATATTTCCATAATCTGCAGTATGTGGGTGCGCAGAGGGGTATTTACATCCGCCAGTTCCTGAGCCATATTGCCCACCAGGCAGCCACCTTTGCAGCTTTTCTGTGACTCGAATATATCCGTCATGGCTTTAAAAAACAGTGTCATGCGGTTCACCGGGGGGTGTGGGGAATCAACCAGATATTGTTGCAGTAAGGGGATGAAAGCATTCGAATAATAGCTAAGGGCTTCTTTGGCAAAGTCCTCCTTGTTTTTAAAGAAGTGATAAAAAGACCCTTTGGGTACACCGGCTGCATCGAGTATTTCTTTTAGGCCGGAACCGTTATAGCCTTTTTCCAGTAATATTTCGATGCCGGACTGAATAATAATTTCTTTTGTCGGCTTCATATAAAAAATAGTAGACTGGTCGTCTAATGAAGTCAAGTGTGGCGCGCTCATTTTAAATATTTAGTGATAACTCGTGCTAGAATGCCGGCAATTTAAGAATAAGTGAGTTTGACGAGAAAAAAATGAGCATTAAGTCTGATAAGTGGATTCGCCGTATGGCTGAAAATGAAGGCATGATCGCGCCTTTTGAGTCTGGCCAGGTGCGTTATGATAATAACGATAATCGATTAATATCCTATGGTACGTCCAGTTATGGCTATGACGTGCGCTGTGCCAGTGAATTTAAAATATTCACCAACATCAACTCTGCCATCGTTGACCCGAAAAACTTTGATAACAACAGCTTTGTTGATGTGCAGTCAGATGTTTGTATTATTCCTCCCAACTCATTTGCGCTGGCTCGTACCGTGGAATATTTTAAAATACCGCGCAGTGTGCTCACAGTCTGTCTGGGAAAGTCCACCTATGCTCGCTGCGGCATTATTGTGAATGTCACCCCGCTGGAGCCTGAGTGGGAAGGCCATGTCACACTGGAATTTTCTAATACCACACCGCTGCCGGCAAAAATTTATGCCAACGAAGGTGTGGCTCAAATGCTGTTTTTTGAGTCAGATGAGATTTGCGAAACCTCCTACGGTGACCGTGCGGGTAAGTATCAGGGGCAAACCGGAGTGACCCTGCCTAAGACTTAACCGATGGAGTAGACCTTGTGCCTATCAGGTGCGGCAGTCAGGGAATATGCACGCACCCGCTGCGCCTGATCCACCCCACAGGCACAGTTGAATTTTTAATGTATGTCAATCAGGTCGTTTTTTGTGGCTGTTCAGCCGATCATTTCAGATTAAATGGTCTAAAATTCTGTTATAGAATTTTATAATACCGAATACAGGAAGACACCGTTTGCTCAGTCTGGAAAAATTAATCGATCGCAGTGGTAAGCTGGGGAGTCTGCCCGCCATTGTTTACCGGGTATTTGATGTAATGGATAACCCCAAGTCCACCGCGACTCAAATTGGTCGAATCATTAATGATGACCCGGCTCTAACCGCCAGGCTTCTGAAGCTGGTGAACAGCCCTTTTTATGGTTTTACCGCAAAAGTTGATACGGTGTACCGTGCTGTGGCCCTGATTGGCCATAAAGAGCTGCGCAGTGTGGTGGTGGCAGCATCTGCCATTAAAGTGTTTGACGGCATTCCTTCTGAACTCATTTCGATGCAGGATTTCTGGAAACGCAGCCTGAGTACGGCCGTGACCGCCCGTGTGCTGGCCGCTTTCAAGCGTGAAAAAGAGATAGAGCGCTATTTTATTGCTGGCCTGTTGCACGATATCGGCTCACTGCTGTTATTTCTGAGACAGCCAGAAGAAATGGCGCAGGTACTGCAGCAGCAGAAGTCAGAAGGGGCTGATAGAAGTAAGGTGGAGCGTGAAATACTGGGTTATGACCACACAGAAGTCGGTGGCAGCTTATTAAAAAAATGGAATCTGCCCGGGCTTATCTGCGGTGCCGTAAAGCATCAGCAGACCCCGCAAAAAGCACCGGAAGCCGAGCAGCAGGCTGCCTGGCTTATTCATCTTGCCAGTGCCATCGTGGCACATCATATTGAGCCTGATGAGCGGCTGGCAGAAGATGCACAAATAGATATTGCTGTCTGGCAGGCCAATAAGCTCGATCCGGCGCTGTTGCCAAAAATACTGGACAAGTCTCAGCAGCAGTATGAGAGCTCAAAAGATATTCTCCTGTAGGCTTGAAACCAGCCCGATTAATCACGAAGAGATATAGCAGGCCAGCCCTGTTGCTGTGCATAATTCAGTAATCTCTCATCAGCATCAACCACAACAGGGTTGTCCGCTTCTTTCAGCAGTGGCAGATCATTATGTGAGTCGCTGTAAAACCAGCTGCCCTGCATATCCATACCCTGTAGATCCATCCATGCCTGTAATCGCTTAACCTTGCCCTCCTGAAAACAGGGGGTTCCGGCTATTTTACCGGTGTATTGGCCCGCCACTCTTTCAGGCTCCGTGGCGATTAAATGCGTTATGTCGTAAGCGGTGGCAATAGGGCGGGTGATAAAACTATTGGTTGCGGTGATAATCACCAGCGTGTCCCCCAGATCGCGATGTTTGGCAATAAGCTCAAAAGAGCCCGTGCTCATCACCGGGCGTATTCTCTGCTCAATAAACAGATCTCTTAGCTGTTCCATTTTATCTGGGTCATTGTCGACCAGTGGTTGTTGAGAAAAAGCCTGAAATTCGTGGATATCCAGCGTACCTTGCTTGTATTCATCATAAAAACGCTGATTTTCCCGCTTGTAAAGTGCCTCATCAACAACACCCTGCTCGCACAGAAACGCCCCCCAGAGGTAGTCGCTGTCATCGGAGAGCAAGGTATTATCGAGGTCAAAGAGTGCTAATGCCATAAAAATATTGCCATAAAAAAAATTAAAGGGATCTCGTGACTTATAAAATTGATCTATAGTTAGAGATATCCGGATGCTCTTCAGACATATTGTAACTAAAACATTGCACAACGCCCGGATTTTTGGAAGAATCAGGGCTAAAATAAAATTATAACTAATTTGGGATGATCGTAAGTGATTGATTCTGACGGATTTAGGCCGAATGTCGGCATCATATTAAGCAACCCGGAAGGCAAGGTTTTCTGGGCGCGTCGCTGTGGTCAGAATGCATGGCAATTTCCACAGGGAGGCATTCATATGAATGAATCCCCTGATCAGGCGATGTACCGTGAGCTGTTTGAAGAAACAGGCCTAAGCCCGGAGCATGTTGAGATGGTGGGAAAAACCAGCAAATGGTTACGCTATCGTTTGCCGAAATGGATGGTTCGCCGGCACAGCCAGCCCGTGTGCATTGGGCAAAAGCAAATCTGGTTTGTGCTTAAACTGGTGGGAGAAGAAGCGAATTTCAACCTCAGTGCCATGGATCGCCCTGAATTTGATCACTGGACCTGGGTTGATTACTGGCACCCGATTGATGAAGTCGTGTTTTTTAAGCGCAAGGTCTATAAAAAAGCACTGACAGAGCTGGAGCCGTTACTCCTGAACCAAATCAGTGCTTGAATCTCCCCATGGCATCCCCGTGGCAGAGCCATCGCGATTTTCAAACTACAGGTAATCACATAGCCTGAATGCAGCAAAGCGAAACCCGGAGATAAAACTACAAAGCAACCAATGTAGGCCGGCATCAAGCGCAGCGGGTTCTCCGGCTTCATTCAGTCAAATCAGAATGCAATAAATAAACCCCGGGGCGCAAACGAAACAAAAACCGCGTATGGCTCATACTGATCTGCCCCGGCTCAATCGTCGCCGCGGGTAAAAACGAATCGGCATACTGCGTGGTAATATCCGAAAAATGCATTT
>UOFI01000023.1_pt1 | contig 81535 bp, 79 predicted proteins | sample 1988361 | NCBI WGS metagenome assembly UOFI01 (sample SAMEA4712194, study PRJEB27164) | hydrothermal vent metagenome | biome: marine basaltic hydrothermal vent biome; feature: marine hydrothermal vent; material: mineral | place: Pacific Ocean | collected 2011-06-14/2011-07-23 | depth 1689 m
CGGCCAGCGTGGCCATTTCTTCAGCGGCAGTACTGGGTTTAGGATGGTTACCATCGGAAATTGCCACAACACGGGCCCTGGCTTTATGTTTTGGGTCCATATAGCCTTTGTCTGGAACAATGCGCCTATCCGCAAGTTCTTTTACGTACCAACTTCCTTCCTTCGTTGCCTCAAAAAGCCCACTGGCCGTACTTGTATTAAAGTAGTCCCCATTAGGCACCAGCTCTGTAATCATATATGAACCATCGGGCCCGCCCAGAATGGTTGCCTTTAAGCAGGGCAGATCCATAAACAGCTCCTGTACGCCTTGGGCGGTCGATGAACGCTGTGACCCGGGGCGAACCTTGATATTGTTTTTGTTAATCGCACCTTCCTTGAGGCCCTTTAGCTCACTAACCACCAGCCTTGCCCAGTGGTTGCTGGCGGCGGCTTTTTCGAGTGAGGCATAAACCTGCGCAATGTCTGATTTTGCCCAGATTTTCTTTCCGCTGTGTTTGCCGGCAATGATTTGTAAATGATTGCTCATAAAAACTCCTTTGTAATATATGTCAATTATTAGTATTGGGGTATTCTGTAAATTGGCCAGTAGTTGAGTGACGCTTTCGGGCAGCAGGGCCGCCGATGTCTCTGCACGGCAGTTGTATCAACTGTTGAGTTGTGAAACCAGTAATGCCGAAGATTTTCTCGATACTGGTGTTGCGTTTTTGACACTCCATAGTCTTGTACACTCCTTTTATTACTTATTTAGCGGTGTAATTACCCAGTATTAGCTAGTGCCCATGCAGAAACAGGCATCTGCTGCAAACGAAATTGAAACGCCCACTTCACGCCACTAATGCTTGCAAGGGCACCCATAATAACCTTTGATAAACGAAAATCCAAGTCTTATATTCACGAAATCTGGAGTCAAACACGCTTAAGCCGCGCTATGCTCAAGTTGCACTCGAAGCCACACCTTATTATCTGCACATCTCGCTGTGTACGCAGAGCCATCTTTGTGGCCTGAATGCCGATACAGAAAAAGGCTACGAGCATCGGCGACAATGGAAAGCCCCCTCTAATCACGTCGAAAAGATCATAAAAAAGACAAGCTTAAAACCGAAATCACTTATTTTACTCGCCATCGAACGGGATGTGACTGTGCGTGTTTAGCGAAAGAAAATAAACCCACTTGACCACTACAACTAGGTCTGACATTGTTGAGTCGACTTGCAATACCATTTTAAAAATGCGCTGCAAACGCTCAGGTCGACGCCGGGAAAGGCATGGTAAACAAGCTGTTTTAACATTTCATTCAACACTGCTGAGCAAGCAAATAAATGAATGAATGACGCATGGAAATGGGTGAAAAATATTTATCTTAAACCAGTTGAACCACCTAAAAATGCGGTCAAATTAGTTGTAAATTGATTCGCATGAGATCTACACCCTTAATTTTATGGGTAAGCAACAGGGCGGGTGCAGGAGCCGGAGGCTATAGATACCTCAGGCTACCCGATTAGCTGTTTTTTTATTGGTTCGCGCCTCTAAATACCCGTAGTATATTTGAGATGTATATTTTGGATAAGAGCAAAAGCAGAAACTCTGAAGCACACAACAGCTTAAAAAAACACTATTTCTGTGAACTAAAATTATTTACTTCACTCACAAAAATGAAAAAAGACCTGCCACAATAAAATACAGATTAGCATCATATTGATACAGGTAGTACAAGCCAAGGTAAAATAAAATCATCCAGAACGCAATAAATAGAGATATTAAAATTCCTGCAACTTCTAGTCCACCAGCCCATTTCGGCTTTTTTTCCAGGAATCTGTTCCATTTTTCATTATTAATCATTTTTCATTATCTACTGGTAAATATTCATTATGTTATATTAAATATCACGAAGATATTATTGAGTATCCATTCTATCTATATTGATAACTTTTTACTTTACTCTAAGATTCTCTCAAAAATATCTGGGAACTTAATATTTCTCGATATTACTAAGGCTAACGGTGTTTTTCAAGGCAGTTGTCGCTTTATTTATATTATGCTGCTACTTTTCCCGATTCTGGTAATCATGGGGGGAGCCAGCTTGATTTATTAAACAGAAATATGCTTCCACAGGATATCTTTAAAGCCATGTTAGATAATAATTTATTATCTAATAATTTATTATCGCTGGCAAATAAACACGAATATGCATTCTATAACAGCACATTATATCTACCCTGAGTCGAATATGACAAATGATAACGAGAAAGATAAAGCCTTATTTTCACTGAAAACAGCACTGGACTCATATGCTGAAATTTCTGATGTTACCTGGGGTAAATTTCAACAGATCTGTCGCTTTAGAGACGTTAACAAGCATGAAATTCTCTGTGCGGCGGGTGACATACCCAGTAGCTTTTCTTTTGTTTATTACGGTTTATTTAGAGTTTTTGTTGTTGATGAAAAAGGCAATGAATATAATAAACTGTTTTTTGATAAAAATAGTTTTACTGGCGCAATGAGCGCATTATTAAAGTCTGCGCCTTCTCGACTGACAATTGAGGCATTAGAAACATCGGCAATTATCGAGATCGATTTCTCTGCATACAGAAAACTATTAATTGACGCCCATGATTTAAAGCTATTTCAAATATATTATCTGGAAAAAAACTGGCTGCTTGCAAAAGATGCTCGTGAGATACAGATTATTCAAGAAGATGCTACGCAACGCTACAAACGTTTTTTAAAGGATTACCCCACTTTAAGTGAGCGTATAACACAGTACCATATCGCTTCACACCTGGGTATTACAGCGACACAATTAAGCCGAATTCGAAAAAATATATAAGTTATCAACCTATGTAAATGCTTTTTACTGTTTTGCTGTTTATTCTTATACCTCTAAATAACAAAAGAGAGTTATACCTGAATAAACGCATGTTAACATTAAACTTCTTCTACACTCGAATGATAGCTGGCGCTGTATTATGATGACCTTAAGCATTTTAGCTTTTTTGGCGGGAGCAGCAATCGCACTACAGGCCAGTATAAATGCACGACTTGGCACTCTCCTGAAGAATTCATTACTCGGCACTACGGCCGCATTCACCAGCAGCTTGTTGTTTTGTTTAATCATTGTTATCCTTACAACAAAGCAGTATCCGCATAAATCCGTTATTGAGTCTGTGCCAATATATTTATGGGTTGCAGGCGGGGCATTAAGTACTTTTGGTGTTGCGATGTTTTATTATTTAATACCTAAAATAGGGCTTAGCTCCACGATTTCATATGCTTTAACCGGACAATTACTGGTTGCGGCACTAATTAGCCACTTCGGCTGGTTTGATTTGCCGGTTAAGTCATTTGATTTGACCAGACTAAGTGGCTCTATTTCTTTAATTATCGGGATTATATTAATTAACTGGAAGTAACATGAGCCGCATTATAAATCGCTATTTGCCGGATTACAGGTTGCCGTTGTTCTGATCTTCAAAAAAACGGGCCACTCATTAGATATGATTAAAGCAACATTATGCAGACGTTTTTAATATCATTTTTTCATGGCGTCCTACAACAGGACAATACTGCTCTCTCATTAATACCGAAGAATGACAATTCAATTTATATTGATGACAGCAACACTCAATTAATATTCACTATCACTGGTTTACACGAAATCATAAGAACAAATAAAAATATAAGCTACAAAGAATTTAAGAAGTTTTTATACTCCGGAAGTATAAATGAAAAACTTAACGATATAGGCGGAAAAATTGAAATTCATACATCTAACGGAAAGATTGATAATAATGTGTATAAGCTGGTAAAAACAAACTTCGGTAATACATGAGTAATAAAATAAAACGGATGATTAAATGGACCGACTTAAAAAAACCTTTGGCAGCCTTGTAGAAAAACATAAAGACCTGATAAAACAGGTTGGCGATAAAAGCAACCAGGAGCGACTTGCTGTGGCTGATGTTTTTTCTATAGAGCCATTTTATCATCAGCTGCACACCATCTCCTCCTATGATTTTGAATTTTATACCGAGGCGAGTCTGATTCCAGCAGGGTATGAAAAGTTGATCTGTCACTTCGGCGAAGACGGGATTCTACAAATACGAAATGAGTACAGAGAAGAAACATATTATGATAATTTTTTTATTTACCATGAAAACGAAAAATGGCGATTACAGCTCTTTGTAAATGGAAACGATGTAAAACCAACGAACGTAGAGCGGCTTATTCTGGACAGTGAAGGAAATGCCGTTTCTTATGAGACATATGATGGAATGACTTATACCCGCTTTAGCTATGATTACCAGGAAGCAGGCGTTATTCAGAAACGTTATGATGACAAAGACAATTTACTTGAAACCAATGAACTCATTTTTAAAGATAATATAAAGCCCGACATTAAGTCCGTAGTAGATCAGGTAATACTCATCATTGTTGACACTGTAATGAAGGGTCTGCAAAGTGATGGAATTTATCTTGAGGAAGACAATGAGGAGCCGATCGAGTGCATTTTGCTTCAGTATACAGCCCAGGGGCCGTTTCCTCCTTTAGTTGCCATGTCTCCTGAAGTAAGCCTGAAAAAGGGGGAGTACCCCTTCTATTTTTACAGTGCCAATGATATGAAACATGAGTTATTTCTGGATTTTTCAGCTCAGAACTGTTCCGTAATGGATGATTTAAATTTTTATTTTGAAAATAAGATGCATGACATTGAATGTGATGTGTCTGACAAAGGGCACATTGATGAAGTTTTAAAAATTGAAGCTGAAATATTTGATATATACGTGGGTATATGCAGGAAAATCAAGGCTAAAAGAAAGCTTGCCTCACTTATTCCAGTCACAAAAACTTTTCATGTGACGGCAAGAGACTTCGAGCGCTGCAATGAATGGGATTTTTTACAGGCAACCGTTTCAAAAAGCCGACTTAAAATAATACAAAAACAGCTGGATAGTTATAATAACGCAGATGCGCTTTCCATAGAAAAACGGGCATTGATGGAGAACTTTAACGCCACCTTAGATGAAGAAAACAAAGCATACGACTGCCTTAAAGAAAAGCTAAAAGCGACTTCTGTTAATGTTAAATATTCTCAACATCTGCACTATCATCTTGAGCCATACGCTTATGAATTGCGTTATAATAAGCCTCATACTCCGGGGCTTCTTATAAATAACGAACGACTCAGTCTGACACCTGAAAATAAAAAACATTATAAGTATCATTTTGATGGCGATTCTCTCTGTTTTATTTCTTACTATGATGGGGACCGACTTCTAAATGAAATGTTTTTTACGTATGATGATGATACAACATCCGTTCATAATTTCCACCATGCCGATTCAGGCCTGTACCTTCAGGAATTTGATCGCATGGAATATAAAAAGACTAAACCCAATAGACTGATGAGCTACAAATTCAGGTTTTTAGAGGAAACCAACTTCGAATTTAATAATAATGGCAGATTACTTAGCGCCCGCATGACTTCTACTTTTATCCATCACCCCAGGGTGGAATCTACAACTTCAAATAAATTTTATAGCTATGATAAATCGGGCGAGATGGTCAAGATAACCTCTAAAACACGTCAGGATAATGAGCATATAGTTTTATACACGGCATAATCGTTCTGCTGGAAATCATAGGAAATTATGGGGGCAGCCAGCTTGATTTATAAATTCATCACTCTTTCTATCGCCACCATGGCTCGCCAGTTTAGTTGGCCGGGATATTAGTTTACTCACTTTTTATGGAATTTTTCTGCACCGTAAACAACACCGCACATTGTGGATTCTGTTATCTGTTTAGCCTGCTCTGATGACTCAAGCTCATCAAAAAGTGCCTTGTAATTTTCACACCGTAAAGCCGTTTCTTTTTCTAGTCTTTTGTATTGCAGGTGCTCTGTGATTAATTTATCCGATATGCCCAGCGCATTATGCTGATAACTCGACCACTCATAATCTTCAGCTTTATCTACCAGCACCGCCTTAACAGGGTTCATTTCAATATATTTATACAAAACAAACAAATATCTTTCACTGTCAATCAGACAAGATTTAAAGCGACCCTCCCGAACTGTTCCTGTTCTTTGGTGTTTCGCATTAAAATACCTTACATATCTATTTGCCTTTGACTGCATGAAAATGGCAAGCTGATCTTTATCGCTGGGTGTTAGTAATAAATGCAAGTGATCCGGGATACTCTATAAGGATAGTCTTTCGTCAAAAACGCATTTGATGCCCCCCCTGCACCGAGTGCTGTTTTGATTCACCCCCTCACCCCAACCCTCTCCCCGTTGGGGTGAGGGGTTTAATGTCGCTGTGCTTTTTGGAGGATGACTACAGGCCGCACTGTTGCTTTTTATTCTCATTTTTCCTGCAATATTTTTTATACTGTACGCCCCTACAAATGAAGGTCAGGCCTCATTTGTTGATGCAACACTCTAACAATAAGGATGTGTTTTTTCTTTTCCACAAAATAAATCGCATGTTTTCGATAGTAATAGCGATAATATCCCTGGCGAAGGTCTTTTACTGATTGTGCCATTGATACGTTATCGGCAAGTACTGTAAGTATTTCATCCAGTCCAATCAAGTACGCTTCTGCTTGTATATCACCAAATTTTATTTCGCTATAGCGGTAAATTTTTCTGAGGTCACTTTCTGCTTTATTGGATAATTTATATTTCACCCGGCTGATTTCTCGGCCTTGATTATATCTTTGATTGAAAGATCTGATTCCCCACTTAACTCACCCTCTAGCAATGCCAGGCGAATCAGCTCAGTTTCTGTTTGATTATTACGAATTAAGTCCCGCATATAATCACTGGCATTAGCATAGCGGCCACTGCTGACCTGGCTATCAATCCATATGCGCATTTCATCTGGAAGGGATATATTTAACGTTGCCATGGGATGCTCCTGATTTAATTACCTAGTTAGTGCGCATCCAGAAGTACATCGTCGTGCGATGCATTTCTGGATGCGCATTGACCACATTATGGCAAATACTGGCAATGTTTGCCATCTCTGTATTAGAGAATACGATATTTGATCGTATATTTATGTAAATTTCGCTCGCTCAGCATTCCCTTTTCAGCGCTTCTCCGGGCTTAGATTCTTCTTTTTCCTGTTCAGCAAGTACTGTTTTATCCGTTATTAAACCCCTCACCCCGGCCCCCTCCCAAAGGGAGAGGGCTTAAGATCGATGGTGATGGTTTTGCTTTTGACTAACGACGAAAGACGAAAGACTGCTTTTTCTTAGCTCTCGAATTCACCGGACGCCTGTAAATCAGCATGGTATGACGATCTCACCATAGGTGCGCTGGCGACTTGTTCGAAGCCCATTTCTTCTGCCCGTTTTTTGTATTCTGCAAATTCATCGGGGGTTACGAAGCGTTTTACGGGTAGGTGGTGTACGCTGGGTTGCAGGTACTGGCCGAGTGTTAGCATACTGACGTTATGGGCGCGCAGGTCTTTTAGCACTTCGAGCACTTCTTCTTTTTCTTCGCCTAGCCCGAGCATTAGCCCGGATTTTGTGGGTACGTTTTCACAGGCTGCGCCGAAGGCTTTTAATAAATCGAGTGAACCCTGATAATCTGCTCCGGGTCTGGCCTCTCTGTATAAGCGGGGCACGGTTTCGAGGTTGTGGTTAAACACATCTGGAGGTGATGTTTTTAGTATCTCCAGCGCAACGTCGACTCTGCCACGGAAATCCGGCACCAGGGTTTCTATTTTTATATTCGGGGTTTGTTTACGGGTTTTTTCGATGCATTCTACGAAGTGTGCTGCGCCACCATCACGCAGGTCATCTCGGTCTACGGATGTGATCACTGCGTATTTTAGTTGCATGGCCTGTATGGTATCGGCCATGTTCTGCGGTTCTTCTGTGTCCAGTGGCAACGGGCGGCCGTGACCCACATCGCAGAAGGGACAACGCCGTGTGCAAATTTCGCCCATAATCATAAAGGTGGCGGTGCCGTGACCAAAGCACTCCCCCAGGTTCGGGCAGGAGGCTTCTTCGCAAACGGTAAAGAGTTTTTGCTCGCGCAGTATTTTTTTCAGGCGTTTTACATTGGGGTGGGTGGGGGCTTTGGCTCTTATCCACTCCGGCTTTCTGGGCATGACTTCGGTTTTTTTTATTTTTACCGGTATGCGGGCGACTTTTTCTGCCGCGCTCTGTTTAACACCGGCAATTATTTTCTGTTTACTCATGGGCGCTGTTTTCTGTGTTTTTTATCTGTTTAATATTGAGCTGCATACACAGCATTTCTAAAATGGATGCCGTTACCTGCTGCATATTGCTGTTCAGCCCCAGCCGTTTGAGACTGGTTACTTTCAGGCCGGGGTAGCCACAGGGGTTTATTCTATCAAAGTCTGCCAGCTCGATGTCCACATTCAGACTAAGCCCATGGTAGCAGCCACCCTGCTTTACCCTTAAGCCCAGTGCGGCTATTTTTTCGCCAGCCACATAAACTCCCGGTGCCTTTGGATCAGCAGATGCCGCCACACCCCGGGCAGCCAGAAACTGCACAACGGTGTTTTCCAGTGCGCTGACCAGCTTACGCACGCCCATTTTTTTACGTTTTATGTCGATCAGTACATAGGCGATTAACTGCCCCGGCCCATGGTAGGTGACCTGCCCGCCCCGGTCAGACTGCACTACGGGAATATTTTCAGGATTAAGCAGGTGCTCGGGTTTGCTGTTGGTGCCCAGTGTGAAAACCGCCGGGTGTTGCAGCAACCAGATTTCATCGGCACTGTTCTTTGTGCGCCCGGCATTGAACTGTTGCATTTGCCTGAAGGCTTTTTCGTAATCGAGCAGCCCCAGGTGACGAACGATGGCATATTGATCTAATGGGGTGGTCACGATTTGTCTGGTTTTATCAGGCTGGTTGTTATCATTGGATATTATTCGCGACAAAGACCAAAGGGACCAGGGTTAATTGGCCGGGATGGGGATAATAGCGCACGCTAAAGCGCCGTTCTAAATACAGTACAGCACATGCTCACAGCGGGTCAGTTCCATGTATATTTTGTCCAGATGACCTTTGCTCTGGGCGGTAAAGGTTATGGTTATACTGGTGTATTTTCCGTTGCTGCTCTGATTAAATTTTACTGCGCCTTCGCCCAGATTATCCACATGCCGATTGAGTATTTCCAGCACGGCTATTTCCAGTTCATCACCGGATTTACCCATGGCTTTAACGGGAAATTCGCAGGGAAAATCAAACAGGGTTTCCTGTTCATCGGGGTTCGTATTGTCGGGTTTATCGTTCATCTGTTAATACCTGTCGGGCCCTGCTTATGCCTGCCCCCTGCACTTGAGCCGGGCAACGAAAAAAACATCATTGAACGGGCTCTGCTGACACAGAAGGTCATTTACGCCATTCGGCTTTATACGCCTGATATATATCGATCATCTTCTCCCATATGGGGCCGGATTTTCCGTTTGCAACGGGCTTTCCATTGAGGCTAACCACAGGCAATATTTCTTTTGTGGAGCTGCAAAGCCATATTTCTGATGCGTCCTGTAGCTCCTGCTCTGTAAAGTGTCGCTCTTCACAGGTCATGTTGTTTTTATCGGCCAGTTCAATAATTAAATCACGGGTTATGCCCGATAATAGATGAATACCGGTGGGCGCTGTGACCAGCACATTATTTATTACTGCAAACACATTGCTGGCGGCACCTTCTGTGACCAGGCCTTTATTGAGCAGAATGGCTTCGGCGGCATCATTATCATGGGCCTGCTGGCGCAGCAGAATATTGCCTAATAATGAGATTGATTTAATGTTACAGGCTTTCCAGCGAATATCGTCAAGAGTGATGGCCGCCACTCCGCCTCGCAGGTTTTCTTTGTTAACGGGTGCCAGCTCGTTGACCATTATAAAAACCGTGGGGCTTACGTTTTCAGGGAAGGCATGGTTACGTTTGTCAGCAACACCCCGGGTAACCTGCAAATAAACGTACTGATCTTCGCCCTCTCCTTCATTCGGGTTTTCAGATAACAGTTTCTGTATGATTTCATTCCATTGCGATTCTTTCAGCGGGTTTTGCAGGCGTATGGCATCGAGGCTATTCTGCAAGCGCCGCATATGTTCGGCCATTCGCAGCAGGTTACCACCGTAGGCAGGAATAACTTCGTACACACCATCGGCGAACAGAAAGCCTCGATCCAGAACTGATATTTTTGCCTGATCCAGCGGCAGGTATTCAGCATTTAAATAAACCAGAGACATTGTTTTTTTGCCTTTAAATAGTTATTGGAAAAGTTGCAGCACCTGGTCTCTGCTGCGCTGCCAGAAGCTACCTTCTTCAACGGTTTGCAGGGCAATCAATGGCTGTGAAACAATTTCTTCTCCGGCCATTTTTACGCTAACCACACCCATTTTCTGGCCTTTTTGAACCGGCGCTTCGATTTTGCTGTTCACATCAATTGCCGCTTCGAGTTTTTTATACTGTCCCCGGGGTATGGTGACAAACAGGTCTTTTTCTATGCCCAGGTTTATGTTTTCAGATGCGCCTTTCCAGATGCGCGCAGAATTGAGTGATTCACCGGCGGTATACAGCTTGTTGCTTTCATAAAAACGAAAGCCATAGCTCAGCAACGACTGACTGACATCACCCCTGGCCTTTTCACTTTTAGTGCCCAGCACTACGGCGATCAGGCGCATATCGCCGCGTTTGGCCGATGACACCAGACAATAGCCCGCCGATTCTGTGTGGCCGGTTTTAAAACCATCGACACTTTTATCGCGCCACAGTAGTTTATTGCGGTTATATTGTTTTATGCCATTGAAGGTAAATTCTTTTTCTTTATACCAGGTGTAGTGCTCGGGAAATTCACGAATAATGGCACTTGCCAGCTTCACCAGATCGGCCGCCGTGGTGACGTGGTTTTTATGCGGCCAGCCGGTTGAGTTAACAAAGTTTGTATCATACATTTCCAGCTGCTGTGCATACTGGTTCATTAAGTCAGCAAAGGTGGTTTCACTGCCCGCAATGTGCTCGGCCAATGCAACGGTTGCATCATTACCCGACTGAATAATCAGGCCTTTTAGGAGTTTTTCTACGCTGATTTTTTTGCCCACTTCGATAAACATTTTTGAGCCTTTCATGCGCCAGGCTTTTTTGCTGATGGTAACGTCTTCATCAAGGCTTAATCTGCCGGCATCCAGCTCTTTATACACCACATAGGCAGTCATCAGTTTGGTAATGCTGGCGGGCTGCACTTTTTTGTGAATCTTTTTTTCCGCCAGTATGCGACCACTGTTAAAGTCAACCAGCAAAAAACTTTTTGCCGCCAGTTTAGGTGGCGATGGCACAGGGGCGGCCTGAGCATTTGCCAGAAGCCCCGTCTGAGCAAGAAAAACCAGGCTGTAGAAAAACAGAATTAATGCCCGTGCAGCTCTGTTCATTAACGTTCTATTCATTGCGATTTTATTCATTATGGATTTTTTATTCATAGTCAGCTTTTAACTTTTAAAGATTTAAAATTTATGTCATTTACAACGGCTGTTACTTTACTATTCAACCACACTATTCAACCACGACCCGCGCCGTCTGCATACCCAGTTCATTCAGCTCACTGATCACTTCATAGGCCAGGTCTACATTGGGTAAAGGTCCTATGCGCACACGGTAGAATTTTTTACCGTCGTTTTCGGTTACATGCACCCTTACACTTTGCATATGTTTGCTGCGCAGCTTATCGGCCATTTTATCCGCTGCGGTTTCTGTGCCCATGGCAGCCACCTGCACGTGTATTTTGCCGCCATTATGAATGGCCACAGGCAACACCACATCACTGGTTTTTAAGTCCAGCGCAGCGGTGTTGATAACGCGGATTGAAACGGGGCCTGTACCGGTTGCAGAAATATCCAGCTTACGTGCGGCGGCATAGGACAGGTCGATAATGCGGTTATCATGAAACGGGCCGCGATCATTAACTTTAACGATAATTTTGCGGCCATTGCCTTTATGCGTTACTTCTACATAGGTGGGCAGGGGGAGCGTTTTGTGGGCCGCCGTCATTGCATACATATTATATGGCTCACCACTGGAGGTTTTTTTGCCATGAAATTTTGTGCCATACCAGGAGGCAACCCCTTCTTCAGAAAAACCCGTGGCGGTTTTTAAAACCCGGTAGGTTTTGCCTCTCACGGTATAACTCTCGGGGTTTCCATAACGGCTTAAGGGTTCATTTGCCGGCACTGCATTGGGTGTATCACCGCGAACATAGCCATCCGGTGCATTATCACCTGTAGCGCAGCTATTCAGCAAAAACAGCGACAGCAGCAGGGCACTATAGCGTAAGAGAACTCTATCTGTAGAATAAGCCGGTTTCTTAGTTAACATTCTGCTCCGAGTGGTATTGCTGTGATATTTCCTGGCTCAGCTGGTAAACCGCCATGGCATAAAGTGGACTGTGATTATAGCGGGTAATAACATAAAAATTATTCAGACCCAGCCAGTATTCTTCGCCTTTTTCACCCTCCAGTTTTAACAGGGTGGCCTGGGCGGTATCTTTAAACGGCTTATCTGATTTCACGCCGGAACTTCTGTACTCCGCCACCGATGTATGGGGTTTCATTTTTTTGCTGGCCATGGGTATGGCGGATTTTTTAACCGATGCCCGACTGATAACCGGCTCTCCGCTCCTCCAGCCATGTTTGCTGAAGTAATTAGCTACACTGCCAATGGGGTCGGCTGAGCTGTTCCAGAAATCTCGCACGCCATTGTTATCAAAGTCAACGGCATAGCTTCTAAAACTGCTGGGGATAAACTGGGGCATGCCCATGGCACCGGCATAGGAGCCGGTGAGTTTTTGTGCGTCGAGCTTTTCTTCTCTTACCATCAACATGTAGTGTTTTAGCTGCTTTCTAAAAAATGTCGCTCGCGGGGGGTAGTCAAAGCCCAGGGTCGTTAGCGCGTCTAGTACCGGGTAGTTACCGGCTCTTTTTCCGTAGTAGGTTTCAACACCAATAATGGCCACTATAAATTCAGCTGAAACCCCGTATTCTTTTTCGGCCCGGGCCAGTAGTTGCGCATTTTTTTCCCAGAACTGCACACCTTTATCGATACGCTTGTCGGTTAGAAATATTTTGCGGTATTTTTTCCAGGTCAATACACCCTCTGCCGGTCGAGCAATGGCTTCAAGTGCGGTTTTTTGCTGCTTAACGCTTTTCATCCAGGCGATGATCGTCTCTTTATCATAGCCATATTCTGTATGCATTTCTTCTATAAACTGCTTAACGTCCTGACGTTCACTGTAATTGTCACCGGCATTCACTATAGCGGGTATTAAGCATATCGATAACGACAGGCGGCGTAAGTTATTTAAAATTGACTGTTTTTTCATATTATTTTAGTAAGCTATTTCTTTAATATTTACAGGCGATATTCTATAGACTCAACAGAGCTCGCCCCGGTTTCCAGTTTCATCCGTAAAAGCCGGTTTTTACTTGGACCACAATCTTCGGTGAGAGTTTATGGACATTAACATTCCAAATGCAGCCATTAAGGTCACCATGGAGGTTCCTCCATAGCTGATTAATGGCAATGGTACCCCAACCACCGGTAAAATGCCCGATACCATGCCGACATTCACAAATAAATATACAAAAAAGGTCAGGCTCAGGCTACCGCCGAGCAATCGTGCATAGGTGTCCTGCGCCTGTGCGGCGATGATTAAGCCCCGAATAATAATAAAACCATAGAGTACAAGCAATAGCATACCGCCGATCAGACCAAATTCTTCGGCAAATACAGCAAATATAAAATCGGTTGACTGTTCGGGTAAAAAATTAAGATGAGACTGACTGCCATTGAGCCAGCCCCGTCCATAGACACCGCCGGAACCAATGGCTATTTGTGACTGTATTATATGATACCCCGCGCCCAGCGGATCGCGCTGCGGATCGAGCAGTGTCATTACACGGGTGCGCTGATAATCATGCATAAAGTGCCAGAGCACCGGTAACAGCATGGCACCCAGCGCCGCCAGTCCCAGCATCAGCCGGGAGCTCATGCCACCGAGAAAAATCACAAAAAAACCGGCGGCAAAGATCAGCAGTGATGTGCCAAGGTCTGGCTGTCGGGCAATTAAAAAGGTGGGTATCAGTATTAATGCACTGGCGGTTAGTAGTGTGCGAATAGAAGGCGGCAGTGGTTTTTCAGCGAAGTACCACGCAATCATCATGGGGGTGACCAGTTTCATCATTTCAGATGGCTGAAAGCGCAACACGCCTAAATCGAGCCAGCGCTGCGCGCCCTTGCCCACATCCCCCATTACCAGCACCAGCACCAGTAATATCACGCCCACGATATACATCCAGGGCGACCAGAAGCGCAGGGTTGATGAGGGGATTTGCGCCACCACCAGCATCACCACAAGGGCTAAAGATATGCGGGTAAACTGTCGGTTCAGCAACGCCATTGACTGATCTCCGGCGCTGTATAGCACAACCAGCCCAACCAGAATAAGCAGGCCGATACCCAGCATCAGGTATTGGTCCAGGTGCATCGCCTGCAAAAGCCTGACGCTGAAGCTGGGGTAGTAATGTTTATCTTTCATTAATCACTTACCTGCCGCCTCAGTTTTAATTCGCAACCATTCATCAATGACTTTACGGGCTATCGGTGCCGCCACTCCACTTCCATGACCGCCATTTTCAGCAATCACGGCAACCACAATTTCAGGGTTTTTATAAGGCGCAAATGCGATAAATAAGGCATGGTCCCGGAGTTTTTTGGCAATGGTTTTTTCGTCATATTTTGCATCCTGGGCAATCCCGAAAACCTGGGCCGTACCGGTTTTACCTGCCATTTTAAAATTCAGCCCTTCAGCTGAGCGCCTTGCGGTTCCCCGGGGGCTATGCATTACACTCACCATGCCTTTGATTGCCCGTTTCCAGTTTAACTCACGATGAAGCTTAACCGGCTCCCGGGGTGACCAGTCAATGGTGGTTATAACGCCGGTATCCGGTTCTTCTATTTTTGACAGCAGATGCGGTTGCATCACTTTGCCCCGCATCGCCAATACCGATGTTGCAGATGCCAGCTGCAGTGGCGTTACAAGCATATACCCCTGACCTATCCCGGTGATTAAAGTTTCCCCAGGATACCATATTCTATTTTTAACCCGCTTTTTCCAGTCCCGCGAGGGCATAAGGCCTGAGCGCTCGCCTAACAGGTCGATGCCGGTCTTTTCACCAAAGCCAAATTTATGCAAAAAGGCATAGATGCGATTAATCCCCATTCTGTAAGCCAGCTCATAATAATAAACATCACAGGACTGGGCGATTGAATCATTCATATCGACATGGCCATGACCGGTTTTTTTCCAGTCCCGGTATCTGCGCTCTTCATTGGGCAGCAGGTAGTAGCCTATGCAGTTTATTTTTTCGTTATAACCAATGGATTTACTTTCCAGCCCACCCAGCCCCATAAACGGCTTTACGGTGGAGCCCGGTGGATACTGCCCCATAATTGAGCGGTTAAACAGGGGCCTGTCCGGCGAATCACGCAGGCGTTTGTAGTCTTTATAGCTGATACCGTGCACAAATAAATTAGGATCAAAAGCCGGCATGCTCGCCATGGCCAGCACTTCACCCTTATCCGGTTTAATCACAACCACAGAGCCGGTATAACCTTTTAGAGCGGCCTCCGCCACCAGCTGTATGCGCGCGTCCAGGGTTAAAAACAGGTTGTTACCGGGGATGGGCAATGTTTTATTCAATACCCGCAGTTCTCGGCCCTGCACATTCACTTCGATATTTTTATAGCCCACCGTGCCATGCAACTGACCTTCGTAATATCGTTCAAGCCCGGTTTTACCAATGTGGGTTGTGCCTTTATAGTTGGTCTGATCCACCCGTTTTAATTCATTTTCATCTATTCGCCCAACATAGCCGATAACATGAGCCATGTGCTTGCCCAGCGGATAGTAACGTCCCAGACGAGCATTGACATCAACCCCCGGAAAGTGATGCCGGTTAACCGCCAGTTTTGCTACTTCTTCATCGGATAATTTGGTGCGCAAGGGTACGGCTTCAAACTTGCGGCTGCGCTTTAACAGTTTTCTGAAACGTTTTAATGTGGCTTCATCCAGACGTACAATTTCACCCAGTTCAAGCAGTGTCTGCTGCATATTTTTTATCTGCTCAGGTATGAGTTCAAGCTGATAAGAGGGGCGGTTTTCAGCCAGCACGACGCCATTGCGGTCATATATCAGGCCTCTATTGGGCACAACAGGCACCAGACGAACCCGGTTATTTTCAGACAGTGAGGCAAAGTGACTGAATTCAAAAAACTGCAGATACACCAGCCGCGAGAGCAGCACCAATAGCAGCAACACACTAATGAGCGCCGCCACCAGAGCACGCCGTTTAAATAACAGCGCCTCCAGTGTATGGTCTTTAATGACGGCTCGACGTAGCATATTTTTTAGAAAGAGCCTCTAGGCTTTAGCATTGTTATAACGTTCAATGCTGCCCAGAATTTCTTTATGGGCGCGATCAGTGCCCACCCAGTTTTCAACTTTTACCCATTTGCCGGATTCCAGCGCCTTATATTGCTCAAAGAAATGTGTAATTTGATTGAGCATGTCGTCATGTAAATCCTGGGGTGACTGCACATCATCATACAGTCGAGTCAGCTGACTAACAGGAACCGCCAGTATTTTATGATCTTCTCCCGCTTCATCTGTCATTTCCAGCATGCCAATGGGACGACAACGTATAACGGAACCGGATATAATGGGCACGGGTGTCACAACCAGCACGTCAACCGGGTCGCCATCTTCTGACAGGGTATGGGGTAAAAAGCCGTAGTTACAGGGATAGAACATGGCGGTTCCCATAAAACGATCAACCACCAGTGTGCCGCTGTCTTTTTCTACTTCATATTTTACCGGTGAGCCATGGGATGGGATTTCAATCACTACATTAATATCTCTGGGTACATCTTCACCCATAGAGAGGTTGTCAAGATTCATACAAATACCTTAAATTTACAACACGTTTCAGGTGCCAGCCCAATCAGCTAACACCCCTCATTTTTCCTGAATAACTTCCACAGATTCCAGCAATTAAGTAACATTACACACTCTAAATTTCTACTTTTATCGCTTATTCAGAGCTGGAGGTAACGCCTCAGACCGAGAAAAAATCGAATTCGGCCAAATTAACCACGATTAAATATTTTTACATCACCCATTACAGGCATTATTTAACAGGACAGTAAAAATACCTCTAACACTCAAACCGGCAGGCTCTATAAAATACCATAAACTGATGCAAGCTATTGATTCATAATGATTAGACACATTAAAAATGTATATGCCAAACGATATTCCGGCAATATTTCAGTGTGCTTTTAGCCGTAACATATAACAATAATCAAACGGACTATTTATTCAGAATACCCGTATTATATCAAGAAGCGGAGTGAGAGTGCTCGACATTATCTGCGCATTGATTACAATCCGTTACAATAATTAAACCTTGGATAAGACCGTTAGGGGGATTAGCTGACATGAGACTCGTATTACTAGGGGCACCAGGCTCCGGCAAAGGCACACAGGCACAATTGCTGATAAAGCAATTGAGTATCCCGCAGATTTCCACCGGGGACCTGCTGCGTGCCGCTGTAGAAGCACAAACACCACTGGGCAGGCAGGCTAAAACGATTATGGATGCAGGCCAACTGGTACCTAACGATCTGGTGTTTGGTTTAATTCGTGAACGTCTGAGCAGCCCTGATACACAGAAAGGCTTTATCCTGGATGGTTTTCCTCGCAATATTGAACAGGCTGAAGAACTGGACAGTCTGCTATACGGTATGCATATGCCGATTCAAAAAGCGATATTAATTGATGTTGACTTCGATATTTTGATGCAGCGTCTCACAGGGCGTTTAACCTGCGAAGAGTGCGGCACTGTCTGCAATATCTACAGTAACCCACCTGCCCTTGATGACAAGTGTGATAACTGTGGCGGAAAACTGCACCACCGTTCAGATGATAATGAAGACACCATCAGCAAGCGCCTGCGCGTTTATGAAACCCACACGCTGCCCGTTGCCGACTATTATGATAAACAGGGTAAATTATCCCGGGTTGACGGCAAAGGCGAAATACAGAGTATTTTCTCAGCCATGAAAATGGCGCTAAAAACCGCAAAAATGTCTATGCCCCCAGTCAGTGAAAATAGCTCTGACTCAGCACCCCAAACCAGTACTCCAACTGTATCATCGCCTGCAACGCCACCTCGACCACCAGCGACTCTATCACCGACTGCAGCAGAAACACGCACTGCACCTGTGGAAAAAGCAGCCACCGCTGAATCTCACAAAACAGCTGTCAGTAAACCCGCAGCCTCAGTAATTGCATCTCAAAAGCCGGAAACTCAAAAACCAGAAACTCAAAAGCCGCTCGCGCCACCTGTGCAAAAAGCTAAAACAGTTACACAAAAGCCAGCCGCTAAGCCTGCAATGAAGTCTGAAGCCAAAAACGAAACGAGGAAAGAAACAAAAGCAGACGTCAAAAAGAAACCTGCCGCTAAAAAAACAGTTGCACCTAAAAACAAAAAAGCCTCAACAACTAAGGCCCCGGTCAGCAAAAAAGCCGCTAAGCCTACGCCGAAAAAGAAAGTAGCCGGCCGGAAAAAGGCGGCTAAAACAGCGACACTCAAACCCGCAAACACTGTAGTCGCGATGCGCGAGCAATTAAAAGCGCTTGTGTCTGAGCTTAAAGAGGTAAAGCTGGAACTGAAAGAAACAGAGAACCGTTGCAAATCACTTGCCAGCATCGAAGTTGAAAAAGATCAGGTACGTAACCGGTTCTCTGCTCAGTGGACCAAAGATGTACTGAAAACGCTAAAAGGTATTAAATAACCCTCTGGCTTTATTTACCCCCCCGCCTTCAGTTCTGCAGGGGGTGTAAGTAATTCCAACAGCTACGTTGCTGCTATCTCTCTGTTTATATTAAGTATTTTCTGAAAGGCGATGTTTTACAAAGAATCTGTAAAGCGTATCGTCAAATATGTAAACGACTGATTTATAATAAAAAACACGCATAAAAACAGATGGGTTATTCGGCTTTTCTTACAGAAGCGGCCAATCTACCTCATCACCTTATTGTAATTGCTTGTTTTTATTCAATTTATTGTAACTGGAACAATCAATGCTTGCTATAATTCCCGCCTTATAAATGATAAAAGAAACCGAGGGAACAATCGACTCACACTCTTTGAGGGCTGCGCAGTTAATATACGCACCGATCGAATATGACAAAAGGGAATAAAAATATAACTGAAATTTAAAGTCATTCATTCCGGGTGTATCGTATGTGGTTGCAGCTTATTGCCGTTATTTCTCTCTCTTTCGGGCTTATCACTCACTGTTTAAGCGCTGAAATATCAACAAACAGAAACACTACCCCGACCAGTTTGTCCGCTGCAGAGGCCACTGTCGACTCTCCTCTGATAATGTATCAGCAGGCACTCAATTATTTGCTGGGTAGAAATGGAACCGCCCGCTCGGCAGAAAAAGCCGCCGACCTGTTTAAGACCCTTGCTCAGCAAAACCTGAGCTCTGCCCAGCATATGCTGGGTAATATGTATATATCCGGCAAAGGGGTTGAGCAAAACGATTTACTCGCCTACAAATGGCTCAGCCTGGCATCGAGAAACAATATGCAACTGGCTGAGGCAATACAGAGTAAACGTAAGCGTCTCTATGAAAGGCTGCAGAGCAGTTTATCGGACCAGTCCCTGCATAAAATGGAGTTATGGATTACCGAGTGGCACCCCTCGGATAATGATAAAAGCCTGTAGTTTTTACACTGGGGCTCTCAAGCTGAAATGCAGCTTTGAAGCTGGAAAAATCAGCTGATTTTTCAGAAGGAGCCACCAGGAAGGGTTAAGTTCCTTGCTGCTCAGCCTGCGCCGCATCAATATCCGCCCTGACTTTTTCCATATCCAGTTTTTTAACCTGAGTAATAATTTCCTCAAGCCCTGATGCAGGTAACATACCTGCTTCTGAATACAGCACGATCTGCTCACGAAAAATCATCAGTGTTGGAATCGAGCGAATTTGAAAATGTGCCGCTATCGACTGTTCAGCTTCTGTATTCACCTTGCCAAATACAATGTCCGGATGTTTCTCAGATACGTCTTCATAGATCGGCCCGAATGATTTACAGGGTCCACACCACGGGGCCCAGAAATCAATAATAACAATATCATTCTCAACAACCGTTTTTTCAAGTACTTCTTCGTTTAGCTCTATAGTGGCCACGTATTTCTCCCGCTGGGTATTATAAAATTCTGGGCGATATCTAAGCTATACTGGCTGAATCATGCCAGGCCTTAGAATAGAGCCTGCAATGATAGAGGGGAAAACCCGTCAGTATTGTCATACGCTCTTTTAAATATATTAATACAATCTTATATTGTAGCCGATAAAGTATTTTCAAGCCAGTTAGCTGCAAATGCCGGCTTTCACAATTAACTCGAGGGCCCAGGCCATTCAGCAGAGACCATCAAATTTAACACTGGTTCTTGATCAGGGGTCTCACGCCAGTCGAGCCGCACTGTTTTCAGCCGAAGGTTCATTGCTGCAGCTGGAAACAGTCAATGTTTCGACCCACAACCCCGAAAAGGCTCATTTTGAACAGGATGCCCATGAAATTCTAGATTCTTTACAGACACTATTGACTCAAATTGACCGCTCTTATGCTCGCAATATAAAGTTCTGTGGTTTATGCACGCAACGCTCAACCGTTGTTGCCTGGCACAAACAGACAGGCCAGGCCCTGTCACCTGCAATCAGCTGGCGGGACCTGCGAGCCAGCAAACTCATGCAGCAGCTTAAGCCCGAATTTCCCGACATTGAACGGATAACCGGACTGCCCTTTTCCGCCCATTATTCTGCCAGCAAAATCAACTGGTTATTAAATAATAATGCAGGGGTAAAACAGGCGGCAAAGGAACATCAACTTTGCATTGCCCCTCTCTCCAGCTTTTTACTCTTCCACCTGCTTAAGGAAAGGCCTTTTGTTATTGATCACAGTAACGCTCAACGCAGCCTGTTATTTGATATAGAAAAACGGTGCTGGTCTGAAGAGCTGTTGCAGCTATTTGAAATAAGCAGACTCTATCTGCCTGAGTGCAAACCCATCGTCCACCTCTATGGGCATTTAAAAGAACTCAATATTCCACTCACTGCTGCCTGTGGTGACCAGAATGCGGTGCTGCATGCCTACCCTCAAACCCCGGATAACAACACCCTCGTTAATATTGGCACGGGTGCTTTTATTCTTTCGAACGCACTCGAGCAGAGAGCTCATGCGGAAAAAGCCAGGCTACTGCGCAGCATTGTTAACAGCCGCAATGACAGGGTCAGGCTGGTGACGGAGGGTACGGTTAATGGCGCGGGGGCTGCGCTTACTCATATACTGGAAAGCGCCCCCTGTGAGAATCTTTTTGAACAGTTACCCCGGTGGCTAAACGATATCACTTCACCCCCGATTTTTATAAACACGGTATCAGGTCTTGGCTCTCCCTGGTGGTGTGATGCCGGCCCTGCTGAGTTTATTTCAGGTGACACCCATAGTCTGGAAGAAGGATATGTTGCGATTATAGAGAGTATTGTTTTTCTAATTGATGCCAATTTGCAACGACTGCAGCGTTTTTCTCAAGGCTCATCTCCAGAGGTTTTGTTTCTCAGCGGAGGGCTTTCACGACTCGATGCTTTATGCCAGAAACTGGCGGATTTATGCGGGCTTAATATTTTACGCTTTGAAGACGCTGAGGCCAGTGCGCGTGGCTGCGCCTGGCTTGCCCGGCAGCTTCAGGGGAGTAACAACCAGCAATGGAAAGTGTTAGAAGCGTCTCACAAATTCAGGCCCTCAGAAAACCCTCTTCTGATGCGTCGCTACCAGCAGTTTATCGCAGAACTATACAGACGCTGCGACAGGAGCTAAACTTAAAAAACACCTCCCTCGGTTATATACAGGACTGGTAATAATGGCAATACCTGAACTTGTCGCACATCGCGGCTATATGGAAAGCTACCCGGAAAACACACTCATCTCGCTTGAGTCGGCTTTATTATGTGGGGCCCGATATATTGAGTTTGATGTGCAGTGCACCGCAGATGGTCAACTCATTGTTTTTCATGACACCGAGCTGTTTCGTACCACCGGTGTAAAAGGCAATATATTTGAAATGAGTTACGCTGAACTCAAAAATATACGGGCGCACGAACCCGAACGATTTTCGCATGCTTTTTTTAATCAGCATATCCCGCTATTAAGTGATGTCATTCAACTGCTGCAGTCATATCCACAGGCCACCGCTTTTGTGGAAATAAAAGAAGAGACATTGCAACAATTTGGCACGGCTCAGATTATGCAGGAATTGCTGCAAAGCCTGAAAACCATTCAACCCCAGTGTGTTATTATTTCATTTGATAAAGACGCCATAAAATACAGCCGAAACCACAGCGAGTTTTTTTCTGGCTGGGTTTTACACAGTTACGATGATGCCAACCATCAGCTGGCTAAAGAATTAGCACCGGAGTATTTAATCATTAACCACCGAAAAATTCCTGAAAATGCAGACCCCTGGCCTGGAAACTGGCACTGGATGGTTTATGACATAACAGACCCAGAACTGGCGCTGCACTATGCAAGTCACAATATCCCGCTAATAGAAACCCGTGATATCTGCAGTATGCTGGAACACCCCGTACTGGCCCTGAATAAAGCAGATAACATAAACCAGGAAACATGAGCCATCGTTAATGCCCCATGAACCAAGCTATGACATTGTTGTTATTGGTGCCGGCATACAGGGTGCCGGCGTTGCCCAGGCAGCTGCGGTGTGCAAATATAAAACCCTGATTCTGGAAAAGTCACCATCCGCCGGGCTGGGTACTTCAAGCAAATCAAGCAAGCTCATTCATGGCGGCCTTCGATATCTGGAGACAGGGCAGTTCAAACTCGTTATGCAAAGCCTGCTTGAAAGAAAGCGCCTGCTTAGAAATGCACCTCACCTTGTAAAATTTATTCCATTTTTTATTCCTGTTTACGCCAACAGCTCGCGACCCGCCTGGCTTATATGGCTGGGTTTGTGCCTTTATTCTGTTTTTAGCCTAAAAAAATTTCATATTGTTAAAAAATCTGAATGGAGGGATCTGGACGGCCTTAACTTAAAAAATCTTAAAACGGTGTTTAAGTATTATGATGCCCAAACAGATGATACCGCACTGACCCAGGCGGTCATGAAGTCCGCACAGGAGCACGGCGCAGAAGTTATGTACGATGCCCATTTTTTAACATCGCAGGTAATAAACGGGCACCACCAACTCACTTTCAAACAGAATAATCAGACGTCTACAGTAAAATGCAATTGCATTATAAACTGCTCCGGCCCCTGGGCCGAGCTGGTACAGGCAGGTATTACACCCTCGCTTAAGCTACCGGATATTGAGCTTGTTGCAGGTGCCCACATTATTATCAGGCGCAGGCTAAATCAGGGGGCATATTATATTCAGGCAAATGATAAACGCGCGATTTTTATTCTCCCATGGAAAGAGCACAAATGCGGCGAAGACACTGCAATGATTGGCACGACCGAAACCCCCTACAGCGAAGACCCCGACAAAGTAACCCCCACCCCCAGGGAAATATCATACCTGCTGGAAAACTACAACAGACACTTTAACAACAACACGTCAAATGAAGATGTTATTGAGTCATTCTCAGGACTAAGGGTTTTACCCGCAAGTAAACGAGGGGAAAACGAGCTTTCTTTTAAAAAACCAAGAGACAGCCTGATTGTCTATAGCAACACTGCTCCCGCCTTAATCACGCTCATTGGTGGAAAACTGACAACCTACAGATCCAGCTCTGAAAAAGTCATTAATTTACTTAGAAAGATTTTACCGTTAAACAACTTGTCGCCATCACGCACGCGGAATATTAAACTAAAATAAAGCTGAGCTTCAGGATATGCGTTACCACGCAGAGCGTGGGAACGAGAAAAACATCTCTTCTGAATGTGAAGCAGAGCTTCAGGCTATACGCTCCCATGCAGAGCATGGGAACGAGAAAATCACAGGTTACTCGAACTTAAAACTCATATGATTCAGGGGAACACTAAACCTTACCCATTAACCTGAAGATTAATCACCCTTGTCCTGGTAACGAGTTCGTATTTCAAAAAACTTTTCTAAATTATCAAAAAACATGCTGACCAGTTCTGGGTCGAAGTGCTTACCAGACTGCTCTTTTAATAATTCAAATATTTTTTTATCGTCCCATGCCTTTTTATAACAACGATCAGAACCCAGTGCATCAAACACATCGGCCAGTGCCGTGATACGCCCGTATAGATTGATTTTTTTCCCGGGCAGACCTTTCGGGTAGCCACTGCCATCCCACTTTTCATGGTGCTCCAGTGCAATTGTGGCAGCTGTTCGCATAATAGGTCGTTCACTGTGCTTTAACATTTCATAGCCAATTTTTGCATGGGTTTTCATTACCTCAAATTCATCGACTGTTAAGCGTCCTTTTTTATTCAAAATAGAATCCGGTATACCCACTTTTCCGATATCATGCATTGGTGATGCCATAGCAACCAGGTCTGCTTCGTAATTATCCAGGCCACAAAGCAGGCAAAACAATCTTGAGTATTCTGCGACTCGCTTTACATGCAGGCCCGTTTCTTTTGATCGCGTTTCACCAATTGACCCCATTGTGAAAATAACTTCTTTCTGGGTTTCTATTATTTCCTTATTCAGCATTTTTAACTCTGCAAGCGCATTATCAATAACAACCTGCTGCGAATCTTCAAACGCTTTCAGTTTTAAATGGGTTTCAACTCTAACCATTAGCTCAGAAGAATTAAATGGTTTGGTTATATAGTCCTGCGCACCTGCGTCAAACGCCTCCATCAGGCTTTCCTGGTCAGTTTTAGCCGTAATAAATATAACCGGTATATCATTATAGAGATGATTCTTCTTTATTATTCTGCAGACTTCATAACCATCCATCCCCGGCATCATTACGTCCAGCAGCACCATATCAAAATCGTTTTCCTCAATATGTCCTAGTGCCTCCTTACCATTTGTAGCATAGGATATATCATAACTTTCATCACCCAGGATATTAGCAAGGACCTGAATGTTTTTTGGTGCGTCATCAACAATCAGTATACTAAATCGTTTTATCATAGTGCTTACCCTGAATGGTTTTAATTCCAAACAACACGCTGCTTATTAACTTCTGTGTTTCTTCTATGTCAAAGTATTTGTTTGCGCTTTTTATCTTTTCAAAAACATTGTTAAACTCATGCATTTTAAATTTTATTGATAATTCGCAGAGCCGGTCCAACAGTTGATCAAGCCCGGAAAAGCTCCCCCGGCTTTTGGCCGTTTCCAGCATTGGCTGATACTCTACCAATGCCTCACAAAATTCTCTGCTTGCCATACTTAGTTCTTTATCAAACATGGACAGCGTATCACCCACCACGCCACTGGTAGCACTGGCTTCTTCTGCAAACAATATTTTTGCCAGAACTTTTTTTAATGCATGCCGATTAAGTGGCTTATATAAAACAGCATCAAATAACGATCGCTTTTTATCCGATCTCTTATCTTCAACGACAGATGCTGTGACTGCCACGACAGGCACATCAATTATCTGGTCGTCCTGTTTAATTATCTGCGTTGCCTCAATACCCCCCATAACTGGCATGCGTATGTCCATTAGAACCACATCAGGTTTTTCCTGCTTTACCATGTCTATAGCCTGCCTGCCATTACTGGCCTGAATAATATTAAACGGCTGAGCTGATAAGTATTCACTTATTAGTTCCCGATTCATGTCTACATCATCAACAATCAATACCGTTGCAGGTTTAAAAATAATTTCAGACGACAAACTTAACTCATGTGCATCAGACTGCTCCATAACAACTTCAGGTGAGTGCATAAGCAACTGAAAACAGCTGCCTTTTCCTGGCTCACTTTTCACGATTATTTCTGAATTTAATTTTTCTGCCAACCCGGCACTAATAGCAAGCCCCAGACCCGTGCCACCAAATTCCCGTGTATTCTGATTATCCTGCTGTTCAAAAGTATTAAATATTGCTTTCTGACCAGTCTCTGAAACACCAATGCCCGTATCTATTATATTAATGACAAGGCTATAATACAATTCTTCTGGTTCCAGCAGGCTGTATTGCGCAAAAATTTTCACACTTCCCTTACTGGTAAATTTTATTGCATTATTTACCAGATTAAATAGTATTTGTCTAAGCCTTAGCTCGTCTGACATAATAACCGAGGGCAGCGAATCATCTATATTCAGCTCAAACTCCAGCCCCTTTTCCTTTGCCGAAATAGAAAACACCTGACGAATATCTTCCAGTAAATTTTTCAGTGACACCTCTGCAAACTGCACACTCATTTTGCCCGCTTCAATTTTCGACAGATCGAGAATATCATTAATCAAGCTCAGTAAATTTCTACTGCCTGATTGTATCGAGCTAACATAACCCTTCTGCTTTTCGCTCAGCTCACTTGATGACAGCACATCGGTGAAGCCAATCACCGCGTTCATTGGTGTGCGTATTTCATGGCTCATATTTGCCAGAAAGAGGCTTTTTGCATGATTTGCTGCTTCTGCTTTTTCCTTTGCAACAGACAATGCTATATTTGTGTTATTTAATTCCTGTGTTCTCTCTCTCACTTTTGCCTCCAGCATATCATTCGCCTGCTGCAATTTTTCCTGTGAGAGCTTTCTTTCAGTTATGTCACGCACCGATGCCAGAATATATTTATTCCCGTCTATATTGACATAACCCAGCCTCACCTCCACTGGCACAACTGAGCCATCTTTTCTCATGTGCTCGCCATCTATAGCCAGGTGTTTTCGAATATTTAATTCACCAATTAAAGGCAACAGTTTTTCACCTGTATTATATTTATGGTCTATATCTGTTACTTTTAATTTAAGAAGCTCTTCTCTTTTATAGCCCAGCAACTGACACGCAGCGCGATTAACATCTACAAAACCCCAGTCCTCATTTACGATAAAAAGGGAATCTACTGACTGCTCAACAACCTCTCTGAACTTGTTTTCGCTGTCTATTAGTTCTTTATTTCTTATTTCAAGTTGAGCCAGCATTTGGTTAAATTCATTCGTTAAAACGCCAATTTCATCTTCACTTTCCTTTTCAGCTCGTAAACTATAGTTTTGTTGCGCTGTTATTTTTGACACCGTATTGGTCAGATGCTCAATAGGAGCCGATATTATTTTCTGCAACCTTGATGCTAGCAGGTAGGCTACCAGCACGCCTGCAGACATGATAAACAACAAACCTATAACAGCGGTTTTTATAAACTCATTAACCAGAGAATCATCAGATTCAAGGTATAAATATCCGGCTAGTTCATTATCAATAATAATATCTTTCCATACATAAAAGACATCGTCTTTATCCAGGTCTTCCTTGCGTAAATCTTCGTAACTAATATTTTTATTTTTTCCATTTCTTGCATGTATGATAAATAATTTTTTATCACGATCAAATATAATCGCTCTGGATATCTGTTTTTTTGCACGTAACGACCTAAGTGATTCAGCAGCCCCTGCCGCATCATTAAATACAATAAATCCGGACGATGTCTCTGCTACTATTTCTGCCATTACCTGCAAATCGATTCGCTGAATTTTATTGAGATTAACCACCTCATTAATCAGTATACTGGAGCCGACAGTTCCAAGCCCAATCAAACTGACTGACATGATAATTATCATCAGTTTTTGCTTAATTGACATCGACATAAACAGTCGAACCAGAGGTGACAGCATGGGAAGCAGGACAGTCGTCTTTGATTCTTTATTCATGAATTTATTTTAATGTACCCGGAAAAAGTAACTATTTGTTTGAGTATAGGCTATTTTTTCACCCCCGCTTACTCTACAATTGCATGTTTTTTAACGGGTTTATTCTTTATGTTATCTCTTCAGGCACTGATATTTGATGTTGATGGAACACTGGCTGACACAGAGCGCGACGGGCATCGTGTCGCATTCAACAAGGCATTTAAGCAGGCGGGACTCGACTGGGATTGGTCGGTTGATTTATATGCAGAGCTACTCGCGGTTACCGGCGGAAAAGAGCGCATGGCCTACTACCTGGAAAAATTTAACACTACTTTTTCTACGGATACTAATATCACATCACTGATCAAAGACCTTCACAAATCTAAAACAGATTTTTATACAGAGCTTTTATCAACCGGTGCTATTCCTCTACGCCCGGGCGTCAGGCGACTGATTGAAGAAGCCCGGGAACAGAATATGCGTATCGCCATATCCACCACTACAACGCCCGAGAATGTTACCGCTCTGCTCGAGCACGCACTGCAGCCCGGCTCTAGCGACTGGTTTGAGGTGATAGCCGCTGGCGATATTGTGCCGGCCAAAAAGCCCGCTGCCGATATATACCTGTGGGCCCTTGATAAACTGAAACTCAGCCCGGCTGAATGCCTGGCGTTTGAAGATTCTGAAAACGGTATAAAATCATCGCTGGGAGCAGATCTGAAAACGATCATTACCATCAATGACTATACCAGGGATCATGATTTTAGTGGTGCCTCGCTGGTGCTGAGTGACATGGGCGAACCGGATAAGGCATTTAGCTGTATTTCAGACAATGATTTTGGTGGCGATTATCTTAATCTCGATTTGCTTACAAAAATCCATGCATCCTGATTCAACCTCAATGAGCCAATGCCCAGACGCGTGCAATGCAGCCGCTGGAGAGAGAATAGCCAGAGCCTGTACAAACCTGGTTTTCTCTACCCTCTGAGCCGAGCAAAGTACAGCTGGTCACATCTCTTATGATTAGTTCTTACGCTGTTTATCGCTGATGCTATACTTTGAAGCAGACGGTAAAATGAATAGATTACTCCCCCTGCTCTCTCTGCCATCAAAAGCAGTAATCAGGCGCGTAATCCACAGATTCAATACATACAATCCAGGCCAGCTGACACCATACTATGCTTAATAACCCGAATATTGATGCTTTCGAAAAGCTCCTGAGTTTACCTGATCATGATATCAGCCTGGCTGAGGCTGCGCTGATGATTGCCCGCATAGAGTACCCCGACCTGAATATAAACAATTATTTATCCAAGATTCAGGATATTGCTGAAGAAATAAACAACCGCCTTCCGAAAACAGCCAATGCCGCCGAGGTTCTGCAGCAGCTCAATCACGTGCTTTTTATCGAAAAAGGCTATGAAGGCAATTCCGATGCCTATTATGACCCCCGCAACAGCTTTCTCAATGATGTTATTGAGCGTAAACTGGGGATCCCCATTAGCCTGTCTATTCTCTATATGGAGCTGGGGCACGCTTTAGGCCTGCCTCTTAGTGGAGTACAATTTCCCGGTCACTTTCTGGTAAAACTTGAGATCAATGACGGGGCAATTGTACTTGACCCCTATTTTGGCGGCATTTCACTGAGTGAAGATGACATTGAAGAGCGCCTGCAGGAATATTATGGCACCCAGACACTGAAGACTCAATCACATGGCATACTCGCAAGCTGCAGCAATAAAAACATCATACTGCGGGTACTGCGTAACCTGCGCAATCTCTATATGGAAGAAGGTAACTGGGAGAAAGCATTGCCCATTGCTAATGTAATGATCAATATTGAAAACGATGACCCTGCAGATGCGCTGAAAGCCCGTGCGTCCATTTATGACCAACTGGAATGCCATTCATCGGCATTAACGGATTACAACGCTTACCTCAATATATCAAGCATCACAAAGAGTGACAAGTTCATACGCGCAAGGGTTATTGATCTGGCCCAGACGGTCAGGCGGGTTTGCTAATTAGGCCCACAGCTTTATCCTTTTATCCTTCCTCCTGAGCCGTCTGTGACTGTTTTTTTTGACAGCTTACCCATAAAAAATCTAAAATGGCCCGCCCGGCAAAGCCAAGCCTATTTAACCCGGACACTCAAAAGACCACTCTATATCCCTAAAATGAAAGATTCTAACTCACCCGTCGTTCTCTGCTTCTCTGGACTTGATCCAACAGGTGGCGCGGGCATACAGGCAGATATTGAAGCCATTGGCTGGCATGGCTGTCATACGGCACCCATTATTACCGCAAACACCATCCAGAACACCCACAACGTTATTAGTTTTGAGGCTATCGACCCCACGTTTATCCTTAAGCAGGCCCGGGTTATACTCAAAGATATGCCCGTGCGGGCCATTAAGATTGGTATGCTTTGCTCCGGCCACACGGCTGAAGCGATTTATACTCTGCTGAGACAGTATAAAGACATCCCTGTTATATTTGACCCTGTATTAGTCGCGGGGGGCGGATCAAGTCTGGCGCATAAAAACCTGATTGATGCAGTAAATTCATTAATTATTCCCCACACACATATTTTAACGCCCAACACGCCAGAAGCGCTGCAACTAACCAGCAAAAAAATCGCAGCCGAAACCGCTGCTCAACATCTGAACAATATGGGGGCCGACTATGTATTACTCACTGGCACACATGCTGAAACCGCTCATGTGATACACAAGCTTTATAACAGAATGAAGTGCGAGCATATATTTCCATACCCGCGCCTTGCGCATGAATACCATGGCTCAGGCTGTACGCTGGCGGCCAGTATTGCTGCGCTCATTGCGCACAACATTGAACCTGTAAACGCCTGCCAGAATGCTCTGGATTTCACCTTTAAGTCCCTTAAAACGGCCCAGCCACTGGGGTCGGGACAGCTTATTCCTAATCGGCGATTTAGCTGATTTCCAGGATCATAACATCAACCTGAAACAACCACCTGGCAGCAGAAAATGAAAAATAAACTCCGTGGACTTTATGTCATCACCAATGAGCAACTGATGCCCGCTGACATTTTTTCTCAAATGGCAGAAGCCGCTCTTGCTGGCGGAGCAACTGTATTGCAGTACAGGGATAAAAGCGATGATGCGAAAAAAAGGCTTAAGCAGGCAGAAAACCTGAAGGCATTATGCCTGAAATACAATGCGACTTTTATTATTAACGATGACCTATCGCTTGCGAAGCAGGTGAATGCAGATGGTATACACCTGGGAAAAAGTGACCTTATATACGAAAAAGCAAGAGAAAAACTCGGACCAGACAAGATTATCGGTATCAGCTGCTACAACCAGTTATCTATTGCCAGAGACGCTATAAAACAGGGTGCCGATTATATTGCTTTCGGGCGTTTTTTTAATTCATCAATAAAGCCGGAGGCCCCCGTAGCCAGCCTTGATTTAATTACTGAAATAAAAAAAACATCTGACATTCCCGTTTGCTGTATTGGCGGCATTAATGTCGATAACTACAAACCATTATTAACTTCAGGTGCAGATATGCTGGCGGTTATTAGTGATGTATTTTCAAACCCTGATAGCCGGCAAATAAATTACCAATGCAAACAGTTTGCAGAAAAGTTTTAAGCGATTTTTTTACACTGTCTGTAACGAAAGCAATCTGTTGTATGATCGTTCACCATACCCACTGACTGCATATAGGCGTAGCAAATAGTAGAACCGACGAATTTAAATCCGCGTTTTTTCAGGTCTTTACTCATCGCATCGGACGCTGCTGTATTTACCGGTATATCTGACAGTGTCTTCCATTTATTTGTAATGACCTTGCCTCCCACAAACTGCCATATATATTCAGAAAAACAGCCGAATTCATCTACTACTTTTAAATAGGCCTGTGCATTTTTAACCGCCGCATTGACCTTAAGTTTATTTCTTATAATATCCGGGTTCTGCAATAGTCTATCAATTTTTTTCTGTGTATAACGTGATATTTTTTTTGCATCAAAATCATTGAACGATTTTCGATAACCTTCTCTCTTTTTTAAAACGGTCAACCAACTTAAACCTGCCTGAGCACCCTCTAATATTAGCATTTCAAACAAATGATGGTCGTCATAACTCGGCACCCCCCACTCAGTATCGTGATACTCCCGATACAGCTCACTATCGGTTAACCACTCACATCTTTTAATTTTTTTGCTCATCACATACCTTTGATAAAAAATAATTTAAAGTCTGCTCATCTTCCAGATCAAACTGGCTATCCTGCGCCTCATAACACTCTATCCTATCCAGGCGGAACTGGCGAAAGTCATTTCTGTTTTCACACCACGCCACCATGGTCCAGACCTTACCCCAGAAAAAAAGCCCCAGCGGCCAGACCACCCTTTCTGATTTTTCTCCATCCGCCCGCTGGTAATGCAGCAATACTTTTTCCTGCCGCTTAATGGCTCGCCGGATACCGGGCATCACTTCTGCCACATCACTGAAGATATGAAATGCCGGCACCAGTATCTCCTGGCTTTGCAATGACTGCTTCAAATTTTCCGGTAATATGCATTCAATTTTTTCAATCACCCGGGTTGCCTCTGCCGCCATATGCCGGTCACTCCAGGCCTGCACCATACGTGCGCCCAGCAAAAGCGACTCAAGCTCATTTTCATTAAATGTAATCGGCGGCAAGCTGTATGCGGGATCAATGGAATATCCTCTGCCGGTTTCAGAGATAATCGGCACAGATGACAGAGACAGGTCCTGCATATCCCGATAAATCGTTCGCTCTGAAACCTCCAGCCTGTCCGACATCTGTCGTGCGGTTATGCATTTATGCGTTCTCAGTAACTGAACAATCTGAAACAGCCGGTCACCACGTCTCATTGTATTTTATTCACCTGCCTGCAAGCCTGTCGAAATGTGCTGCCAGAGAAAAAAATAGCCAGAGTCTTTTTATTTTACTCTGACTACCAAAAACCCTCTCCAGCACATGCTTTATATCATTTTATCCTGGAAAAATCAGTTGAGCGCAAAAAAGATGTATAAGCAATTGATTTGGATGGCGTAATGAAAAAAAGCGTATTCACCTTATGGGTGATGAGCGTTTTTTCATATAGCCAGGCAAGTTAAGGGCTTGCGCAGACTTTTGCGATTCAACTGATTTTTCCAGGTTTATCACTCTGTCATGGAGTGAAGTGCAATTTTATTACCCTCGCTATCACCAATATGCGCAATAAAACCATTCTCCCCTATGCCGGTTTTTTCCATATAAACATCACCGCCCTTCTGCATTGCCCTCTTCATCACTTCATCCAGCATACCTTCTGCATTCAGATATACCAGGCAACCCTTCTGATCCGGTTTTTGAAAGTCTGCTTTAATCAGCGCACCGGCAATACCCTCTTCATCCGCCGGAAATATTGCCAGATCAATATCCCCCATTTTTTCTCTCTTCAGCTGAACATCCATCACCACTTCATAAAAATCGATGGCTCGCTCATAATTACTGACCGGAATTTCAAACCAGTTAATTGCATTTTTTAATCTCATCTTTTTTCCTTTAGTGTTTTCGAGCATGCAAGAATAACCCCCCCTTACTGACAGCCTGATGTCAGTAAGGGTGAAGCAGTTTATGAAGTCATGGGAAATTTGGTGTAAAATACCCGACCTTGTGAAACCCGAGCTATCAGGAACCTTATAATATGTCGCAGAATCAATCTCAGGCCGAACTCTTTAAACAGGCACAATCCGTTATTCCCGGCGGCGTTAATTCGCCCGTCAGAGCCTTTAAAGGCGTGGGTGGCGACCCGGTGTTCATCGATCGAGCCAGTGGAGCCTATATCTGGGACACTGACAATAAACAATATATTGACTATGTGGGCTCATGGGGGCCAATGGTTCTGGGTCATGCTCACCCCGAGGTTATTCAGGCGGTAAAAGACAGTGCTGAAAAGGGCCTTAGCTTTGGCGCACCCACCGCCATAGAGACACAAATGGCTGAGCGTATTTGCCAGCTGGTGCCCTCCATTGAATCTGTGCGCATGGTCAGCTCCGGCACAGAGGCCACCATGAGCGCAATTCGCCTGGCCCGTGGCTTTACCGGTCGTGACACCATTGTAAAGTTTGAGGGCTGCTATCATGGCCACTCTGACTCTTTACTGGTTAAAGCCGGCTCAGGCGCACTGACCCTGGGTGTACCCAGCTCACCCGGCGTCCCCGCCTGCCTTGCTGAACATACTATTACTCTGGATTACAATGACATAGACAATGTTCGCCAGGCATTTAAAGCCTCCGGCGATAAAATCGCCTGCATTATTGTGGAGCCTGTGGCAGGCAATATGAACTGCATTCCACCGCTTGAGGGTTTTCTTCAAGGCTTGCGCGAGATTTGCAATGAATATGGCAGCGTACTTATTTTTGATGAGGTCATGACCGGATTTCGCACCGCACTGGGTGGCGCGCAGTCTGTATACAATATCAAACCCGACCTCACCACCCTGGGCAAAGTCATTGGCGGCGGCATGCCTGTTGGGGCTTTTGGTGGCCGCAGAGATATTATGCAGCATATTGCACCTACCGGTCCGGTTTATCAGGCGGGCACCTTATCCGGCAATCCGGTGGCTATGGCGGCCGGCCTTAAAACACTGGAGCTCATTTCAGCAAAGAACTTTTATGAAAACCTGAATACAAAGGTCAACACGCTGGTCAAGGGTATTTTAGAAAAAGCCGCCGAAAATAATATCCCGATGGCTCAAAATATAGTCGGCGGCATGTTTGGCCTGTTCTTTACCGATGCAAGCAAAGTCACAAACTTTGCTCAGGCAACCCAGTGCGACACCGAACGTTTCCAGAGGTTTTTCCATGGCATGCTGGATAAAGGCATTTATCTGGCACCTTCTGCTTATGAAGCGGGCTTTGTAAGCACTATGCACAGTGACGAAGACATTCAGGCAACCATTGACGCTGCAGGCGAAGTGCTAAAAACCCTATGATCAACTGCTATATATACCGCTGCTCTGCCAGGGAAGATATGTTTATCTTCCTGGCGGAGGAGAATGATTTTGATGCCATAGATGAAGACCTGAAAAGCAAACTCGGCGACCTCAGTTTTACTATGACCCTGCAACTGAAAGAAGACTCAAAGCTCGCCAGAGAAAACCCGGCAAAAGTTATCGCCAACCTTCAGTCTCAGGGGTTTCATTTGCAGCTGCCCGCAGCAATTACCATTGAGAAGCTATTGTCTGGCCTGGCCAAATGAAAACCGGCAATAAGCAGAATATGGCTGGATTTAAAACTCAGATTCTCAATAACCGCCATGAAATATATTTAAAAATCAACAGGATAAAAAAGCGGACTACTTAAATAATCGCGAATAACACCTTGCACTACCGCCGCATATTTCCAGTTCTGGCCCGCCTGCTTTCTAATGCCCCCCTAATAGGGAATGTATTTATTATTTCAGCTTAACCACCTATTTTTCAGCTCTATTTATCACCTCGACACATTAAAACCTTTATTCCTTAAAATAAGCAGGGGAATTTGCTTTGAGCTAATCAAATCATTAGCTCAAACACAGAAACACACTCAACCATCATACTTCCCATTTAACGCACCGATTACTACTGGTCGTGAACACTATAAAAATACTATAATAGGAATGTTCACGGAGCATTACATTTTTTGAAAGAAGGAACTTATACAAAATCGAAAGCACACGACAACCCGACTGTCGCAATCATTACACTCTACATTTTATGTTTAGGAATATTTTAATATGAACAAAGCTGTTATTCGTCTTATTTTTATAAACATCACCATCACTTTAATTGCAACAGGAATTGCATCTCAGGCACTAACTCAGGAAAATTTCCCGGGCAACGTCGGATTAATAATTCTTTTTATAATAATTTTCACCTCCACCTTTATATCTGCATTAGCCAGGCCTAATATGCACCTAGGAAAATATCCCGAAAGTGCCCAAAATAGCATTAATTCCGATAATTCCCGTGAATCCGGCATTGTAAAATGGTTTAATACCAGCAAGGGCTTTGGCTTCATTACCCGCGATAACGGCGATGATGTTTTTGTCCACTTCCGATCAATTCGAGGCCAGGGCCATCGCGCTCTTTTTGAAGGCCAACGTGTTGAGTTTGATATCACCGAAGGTGATAAGGGGCTACAGGCAGAGGATGTTGCCATTGCCTCATGATGTTAAATCTTTAATATGCTCATGGATGACATATTAGATGAAATGAATCTAAAGGTATAAGTAAATGTCTGATCGTGTAACTGGAACCGTAAAATGGTTTAACAATTCTAAAGGCTATGGCTTTATTGAACGTGACACTGGAGACGATGTCTTCGTTCACTTCAGAGCAATTCGAGGCGATGGATTTAGAACACTAAAAGATGGGCAGAAAGTTGAGTTTAACCTGATTGATAGCCAGAAAGGCTTACAGGCTGAAGACGTTAGCGATCTGGACGCTTAAACTAAAAAAGCTGACTTAATTTAAGTCAGCTTTTTTATACTTTACAGGCACGTTTAATTACATCTGCCATTCAAATACGATCACTCCCCCCATTTTGGCTGCAAACCTTGATTAATCCCCAGGTGATCCAGAATGCGCGCAACCATAAAATCAACCATATCCTCAACTGATTGCGGCTTATTATAAAAGCCCGGATTCGCCGCCATAATGACCGTATTCATACGCGATAACTTAAGCATATTTTCCAGATGAATTTCTGAAAACGGTGCCTCTCTTGGTACCAGGATGAGTTTTTTTCGCTCTTTTAAAATAACATCTGCCGCCCGCTCCAGTAAGTTTGCACTGGCACCACTGGCAATCGATGACAATGTTCCCATTGAACATGGACACACTACCATTGCGTCAACAGATGATGAGCCGCTGGCAATCGGTGATGACCATTCCGACTCTGCGCACACTTTAAGTTGATTTTTATCTGCCCCATAGCGCATACACAGCTGATCATTTAATTGCTTATTATTTGACGGCCAACTCAACTCCGTTTCCATGCTAATTACGACATGTGCGGCTCTGGTGACCAGCAGATATACCTTATGCTCATGAGTCAGCAACTGCTCCAGAAGACGAATGCCATACTGCACACCGGAAGCACCACTAATAGCGAGAACGACTGTTTTTTTATCTGCTTTCATTATCCATTACCTTTGTTTAACCTAAGTTAATCAGTTGGGTGTTCTAAAGTGTGTCTCAGGGAGCTCAGATGATGCAATCAAAAAGAACGCGAATGCTGAGTCTTTAGCGGTTCTTGATATAGTCAGATGTGTCCCCACAGGGGCAATTTAGGGTGTAGCACCAGCACCGAACGGGTGACTTGTACTCAGTGGGAATAACTCATACTCTCAAATACTTATAGTGCATGTGTACGCTCAACTGATTCATTTAGTTTTAAGTGCATCTAATATTTTCTGATGTATGCCGCCAAATGCACCATTACTCATCACCAGTATATGCTCACCCGGCTGAACCTGCTCAGCCAGCAGGTTAACAATATCATCGACCGAGCGCATAAGCCGGGCACGGCCACCGAGCGCCTGCACGACTGACTGCATATCCCAGTCAACATCTGCAGGCTGAAACAGTATCACTTCGTCCGCCAGCTCCAACGATGGTGCCAGCTGCTGCTTGTGCACGCCCATACGCATGGTATTTGACCTGGGTTCAAGCACCGCCCAGATGCGGGAATTGCCAATGGCATCTCTTAAGCCCTGCAGGGTTTCTTTAATGGCGGTAGGGTGATGTGCAAAATCATCATAAACCGTCTTGCCATCAACCTCACCCACCACTTCCATGCGCCGCTTAACGCCTTTAAATTCCTTTAATGCATCAGCCGACTGTTGCACCGGCACACCAACATGGCGCGCCGCAATAATAGCCGCCAGTGCATTCATCCGGTTATGCGGACCAAGCAAGTGCCCTTCTACCGTGGCCATTTTTTCATTCTGATATAAAATATCAAAACATCGGCCATCTGTAGAGACATTATCAATCTGCCAGGCCTGCGTTGATCTTTCGGGTGATTTATTACTGCAAAAAGAAGCCTGCTGACTCCAGCATCCCTGCTGCAAAACATCAGCTAAATTTGCCTCATCACTGTTATGCACAACCAGCCCTTCACCGGGTACAATGCGCAACAAATGATGAAACTGTTTTTTAATCGCATTCAGGTCTTCAAAAATATCCGCGTGATCAAACTCAAGGTTATTTAAAATAAGTGTTCGCGGCTGATAATGCACAAATTTAGAACGTTTATCGAAAAAAGCCGTATCATATTCATCGGCTTCAACCACAAAAAAAGAACCTCCACCCAGGCGCGCCGAAACACCAAAATTTGCCGGTACTCCACCAATTAAAAACCCCGGCTGCAGCCCTGCGTATTCCAGTATCCACGCCAGAATTGAGCTGGTGGTGGTTTTTCCATGAGTACCTGCAACCGCCAGCACCCATTTGTTTTTTAATACGTTTTCAGACAACCACTGAGGGCCGGATGTAAAGCTCACTCCTTTATTCAACACATGCTCAATGGCTTCATTGCCGCGGGACATTACATTACCCACCACCACCTGATCCTGCTCAGTCAAATGCTCTGCTTTGTAACCCTGCATTAGCTCTATTCCCTGTTGCTGCAGCTGCGTACTCATCGGTGGATAGACATTGGCATCTGATCCTGAAACCTTATGCCCCGCCTGCTTGGCCAGTAACGCGACCCCTCCCATAAAGGTTCCACAAATTCCCAGTATATGTATATGCAATTGCTAAGCTCCTGTTATTATTTGCCCGGTTCGGTTATTAGTGGCGCAGTTACTGTCGACCCTGTTGTTATCGGCTCAGCGGTTATTGACCCCGTTGTTATTGATTCGGGAAAGAAAAAACCATGAGCCAGTAAACTAATCGTGATATAACAAATCGTCAACACCATCGCCAGGGGTAACCTCACTTCAAATGAAGACCTGAACACATGGGTTATAACCGCCAGCGACCAGCTGGAAAATATAAAAAAGGCAATTGCGACCCCCTTCAACTCTTCCGGCGCTTCTACGTCTATATCAATGTTATTGAGCCATATAAACGCGATTACCTGATACACCACACCAATTGATGCCAGTGAAATAACCGTTTGAACAAACCGCTCTGCTTTTGAAAGCCCGCGTAAAACCAGATAAACAAACAACAGTAAAACCGCTATATCAACGATCATTGCCAGCACTGCAATATCTAACTCAACACTGGACTGCGAGACCAGTACGCCTGTTATAAAATTAGCCAGTAAACACAACACCATTAAAACAGTGGAAAAGGGGAAATCCTGCGGCCCCTTAGTCAGAAACAGATTACCTATTAGTATTTTAAAAAAATTATTCGCCATATTTTATTTTATAATTCATCTATTAAAGAGCTTCTGCTCCAGAAGCTCCGTCAAAAACAACCACAGAGTTTAAGCTATTGAGCACTATGGCGCATAAAAAATTAACATTAGGGCACCTCTAATCAACAAACAACTGTGCTGATAAATACAGATATAAATTGGCAACACAGCATAAATCAATGATAATTATAACCTTAGCCAACTAATTCAGACAGGTAATACCTTTCATATAATGACTAAACTTAGCATAATTCGACCTGATGACTGGCATTTGCATGTTCGCGATGATGAAGCACTTGCCTACACGATACCTTTTAGTGCTCGCCAGTTTGGCCGCGCAATCATAATGCCAAACCTGACCCCGCCGAACATTACCACAGATCAGGCGCTGGCCTATCGCGAACGTATTATTGCCGCCATTCCCAAAAACTGCACCTTTACGCCTCTTATGACTCTGTATTTAACCGACAACACTTCGCCAGAAGAGATTAAGAGAGCCAAACTCAGCGGGCATATCGTTGCCGCCAAGTTATACCCTGCCGGGGCCACAACTAATTCTGACGCCGGTGTAACCGACATAAGAAAGTGCTATCCGGCGCTAGAAGCACTGCAACAGCATAATATGCCCCTACTGGTCCATGGTGAGGTCACCTCACCACACGTCGATATCTTTGACCGGGAGAAGGTGTTTATCGATAAGGTGCTAATCAGTACACGCAAAGATTTTCCGGAATTAAAAATTGTATTTGAACACATAACAACGAAAGATGCCGTTGACTATGTGTTAAGCGAAGACGGCTATACCGCCGCCACTATCACGCCTCAGCATTTACTTTATAATCGCAATGCTATTTTTCACGGCGGTATTCGCCCACATTTTTACTGCCTGCCGGTTTTAAAGCGCGAAAAGCACAGGCGGGCTCTGCTTGAAGCCGCCATTTCGGGTAAGCCTAAATTTTTTCTGGGCACTGACAGTGCGCCGCACCCTAAAAATGCAAAAGAAACGGCCTGCGGCTGTGCCGGAATTTTTTCAGCCCCTCTGGCGATTGAGCTTTACGCCAGAATATTCGAGGAAAACAATGCGCTGGATAAGCTCGAGGCATTTGCCAGTTTTTACGGTGCCGACTTTTATGGCCTGAAAAGAAATACGCAAACCATCACTCTGCATAAAACCAGCTGGACCGTTCCCACAAGCTACCCCTTTATCAATAATACAATTGTCCCCCTGCACGCAGGGGAAACCGAGACCTGGTTAGTTTCATCAAGCTGAATGTTTTTTAGATTTAAAACGTATTTGAGGTGTAAAATACCCGGCATCTGCAATAGCCTGACAGATAAATACTTTATAAGCCCTGAATGGGCCCTCTAAAGTAAAACAACAAAATGACATGAAAGCCTTATGGCCTCATGTTTTCCTATGTTTTTAATGAAATCAAGATGCATTAACTGAATGAGCACAGATACTTCTAAACCTACTCCCATGTCCAGACGCTTCAGGGGCTTTATGCCCGTTGTTGTCGATGTTGAAACCGGCGGCTTCGATGCAAAAAAAGATGCACTGCTGGAAGTTGCCGCCGCCACACTTAAAATGGATGATAATGGGATAATTGAAATTGACGATCAGATATGCCGCCATATCATACCTTTTGAAGGCTCTAATATGGAGCCTAAGTCAATGGAGGTGAATGGCATAGACCCCTACCATCCGTTTCGTATGGCCATTGCCGAACCTCAGGCTCTGGGTGAGATTTTTACTTTTATTCGCAGTAGCCTGAAAAAAAACCAGTGCAAACGCGCCATTATGGTAGGACATAACACCGCCATGGACCTGGGGTTTGTAAATGCGGGAGCTGAGCGCTGCAATATCAATCGCAATCCGTTTCACCCCTTCAGCACCTTTGACACGGTGTCTTTCTCGGGTCTGGCCTATGGCCAAACGGTTCTCTCAAGAGCCGTACAGGCAGCTGGAATAGACTGGGACAGCGAACAGGCCCACTCTGCCAGCTATGACACACTTAAAACCGCAGAACTGTTCTGTAATATTGTTAACCGCTGGCGCAGATCAAACGGTATGGTGTGGACTGCACAAATTGATTAATAATGTTAAAATACTAAAAAAACCACCCGAACGAGTGAGTAAAGTGTTACTTTATGTCAATATGGCCGTATCAGGGCTTTAAACCAACATTCGGGAGGTGCTGAGATAATTCGGATTGACTCAAACTCTAATAATGGAACCAGTAATCGCCATCCATACTATAGTTATGATGACGATTACAAAACACAGGACTGAAATAGATTACACATGTCAAATAAAAACGTTTCCATCATCATAGTTGATGACATGCAGTTTAGCCGCGTAGTGGTACAGGCCGCATTAAAAAAAGCCGGTTTTAGTAATATCCGTGTCGCATCCAGCGCACAACAGGCACTCAATATGATGAGTGAACTGCACGCAGATGTTGTGCTTGCCGACTGGGTTATGCCGGAAATGGACGGTCTGGAGCTTACTGATATTATTCGTCAGCGTGATGAGGAGCTCGGTGTCTACACCGCTATTATTCTGTTTACTGCCCAGGAAGGTATAGAGCCCCTGGTTGAAGCGTTCAACCGTGGAGTAGACGATTACATCAGCAAACCGCCAAACCCACATGAGTTGGCGGCGCGGGTGAATGCCGCAGCCCGTATTGCGTCTTTGCAAAATGATTTGCTGGAAACCTCTCAGCAACTGGAAGACACGGTCAAGCATCTGGAGGAAATGGCGCTAACAGATCCACTCACCGGCATCGGCAATCGCCGCCTGTTATCAAGGCAGCTTGAATACCACCTGCTTGACGCTTCAGCCCGACACGGCGGAGTCTGCTTTGTTATGCTGGACATCGACCATTTCAAAAAAATCAATGACGCCTATGGCCATGATATTGGCGATGAAGTACTGGTGGGATTTACCCGCAGAATACGCCGCACGGTGCGACCCACTGACCTGGTGGCACGCATGGGGGGCGAGGAATTCGGCATCATTATGCACTACACCCGGGCGGAAAATTTCCGTCAGTCCACACTCGAGCGCCTGCTCTCAAGCATTAACCAGCGGCCATTTAAAACATCCGTGGGTGATTTAAAAGTAACCGCATCAATCGGTATCTGCTATTACCGTGGAGAAGGCGAGCAGCCTTCGGTTCAAAACCTGATTAAGTGCGCCGATGAAAAGCTCTATGAAGCCAAGGCTAACGGACGAGATCAGATCGCTTTTTAAAAATAAAGATAAAAGCATTTTTACCGTCAGTTAACGCCAAGCACGCCCATTTTTTGTGTTGTGTGCCTGCGGCTCCCAGGGAAGGCTAACCCCGAGCAAATTTACACTCAGGCAGCCACCTCATCAATCATCTTTTTCAGCTCACCCTTTTCAAACATCTCAAGGGTAATATCGCAGCCGCCAATCAACTCACCATTGATATAAACCTGGGGAAACGTTGGCCAGTCAGCATAGCGTGGCAGGTTCTGAAAGATCTCCTGATCAGCCAGTACATTACAGTAACCGAATTCTTTGCCGCACTGCTTGAGCGCTTCTGAAGTACGGCTGGAAAAACCACATGAAGGAAATTGCGGTGTACCCTTCATAAAAATAAAAACCGGATTACTTTTAACCGCTTCATCAATACGATCCATTACATCCATACATCACCTCAAAATTAAATAATCTAAAATTTGTTTACCCTGAATTAATCAGTTGACCGCGAAAAAGATGTGCAAGCTATTGATTTTCATATAGCGATACGAACCAGGAAGTTGTGCAGACTTTCGTGACTCAACTGATTTTTCCAGGTTCACCAGCATATGGGGATAATATTAGTATTTTCAAGCACGATAAAACACCCTTTAAAACAAAGGATTTAGCTTGTTCTCTAAAAGCGAAGGGCTTCTACCACAAATTAAAACCAAACACACAAATTTTTATGCTGTGTGCCCAGGGCACGCAAACCCCATTATTATTTCTGTCTTTATTTGCGTGTATTCTCGCTCATTTTCGGTTAACTGATTAATTCAGGTTAAACATTCCGCTGCAGCCACATCTCCAGCAACGCCAGATGCCACAGTTTACTGCCCTGTAACCGGGTATGGTAGCCTTCAGGTTTTGCCAGCAGCTTTTCCACATACTCAGGCTGGAATAAACCGCGTTGTCTGGCCGATTCGCTGTGCAAGGTTTCACGCATAAACTCAAGAAACTCGCCTCTAACGTACTTGAGTGCGGGCACGGGAAAATAGGCCTTAGGCCGATCTATTATCGGGTCCGGCACCCGCCCGCGGGCGATTTTTTTCAACACATGCTTGCCACCAGACTGCAGCTTCATCTCAACCGGCATGCTGGCCGCCAGCTCTACCAGCTGGTGATCAAGAAAAGGCACCCGAGCCTCCAGCCCCCAGGCCATTGTCATATTGTCCACCCGCTTAACCGGATCATCGACAATCAGGGTGGTCACATCCAGTCTTAAAACCTTATCCAGGTACTCATCTGCATTACCCTGTGCCAGCAGACCGGATATCAGCTGACCTGTGTGATCTTCTCCCTGAAATGGGGCGCTAACGGTTTGCAGGTACTCTTCATGATCGCGGTCAAAGTAGCGGGAAGCAAATCGCTGTAAATCATCTTCACCCTGAGCCTCATGCATTTGCGGGTACCAGAAGTAACCACCAAACACTTCATCGGCTCCCTGACCACTCTGCACGACCTTTACTTCACGGGCAACCTGCTCAGACAGCATATAAAAAGCCACCGCATCCTGCCCGACCATGGGCTCAGCCATTGCATCAACGGCGTCCGGCAAATAATCCAGCACCCGGTCGTTTCGAATAAAAAACTTGTGATGCTCAGTACCGTATTTATCTACAATTAAATCTGAAAACTCGAACTCATTGCCTTTTTCTTCTGGCTGATCTTCAAAACCAACAGTAAATGTTTTAAGGTTGCCAACACCCGCTTCAGCTAACAGCGCCACCAGTAAGCACGAATCCAGCCCACCGGACAAAAGCACACCAACCGGCACATCCGCAATGGTTTTACGTTTTTCTACGGCGGCTTTAAGTGACTCATGTATTGCCTCAGTCCATTCCACCTCGTCCATTTTTTCCCCACTACGGGGTCGGCAGGCCTTTAATTCCCAGTACGACTTCTCACTGCAGGCTCCGTCCGCTTTAAAACACATGCAATGCGCCGGGCGCATTTTTTTTATGCCGCTTAAAATAGTATGGGGAGCAGGGATGACCGCATGCAGTGTCAGCTGATGATGCAGGCCCACCGAGTCTATAGAGGTATCCACATCACCCGTGGCGAGTAAAGCCTGCGCATTTGATGCGAATAACAGCCGATTGTTATTCAAACTGTAATACAGGGGTTTGATCCCCAGTCGATCACGCCCCAGAAACAGTCGCTGTTTGCGCATGTCCCATACCGCGAAGGCAAACATACCGTGTAATCGCTCAACACAGGCCTCGCCCCACTCAGCATAGGCCTTTAGAATAACTTCTGAGTCGCCACTTGAAAAAAAACGATAACCTTTATTCTGTAGTTCAGAACGCAGCTCGGGAAAATTATAGATCGTGCCATTGAATACCAGTGACAGGCCCAGCTGTTGATCAATCAATGGCTGATTAGCATGTTCGGACAGATCAATAATCGCCAGACGCCGATGACCGAAAGCAATGGGGCCATCCGAATAGGAACCGCCGTGATCCGGTCCTCGGCGCTCAAGCCGCTTCATCATTTTATGGGTTTGCGCCAGGTCAGGGGCTGAACCATCAAATCTGAACTCTCCACAGATACCGCACATAATTCTTTCTCTTTAAATTTCAGGGGTTAATTTGCGGCAAATCTTTTGCTATAAAACACTAAAACAGCTGCTCAGGTATCACGTTTCTACTGTCCAGATTCGTCGGTATTTTTTGTGCTGACATGGATTTTGGAGACAATTCAGACCTGAACACCTCAAACACAACATCGGTATCTGATGCATTCGCCAGCTTACCGGTTTGCGCATTGATTCTTACATTCACCAGGCCTTCCGGGCGCGGCATCTGAGTTTCAGGAACCCCTTTGAGCGCCGTTTTCATAAATTCAATCCACATGGGTAAAGCCGCTTTGGAGCCGGTTTCATAGTTTCCCAGTGACAACTGCTGCTGATCGAACCCCACCCAGGCTGTTGTCACCAGTTTATTGTTAAAGCCATTAAACCATGCGTCTTTCTGGTCATTTGTAGTACCGGTTTTACCGTGTAAATCGTTTCGCCCCAGCACTCTGGCCCGACGCCCGGTGCCTCGGTTAATAACATCTTTCAAAATAGTGTTCATTATGTATATTACACGCTCATCAACCGTTCTCTCTGCCTGCCGGGGAAGCTTATAACCCAGATTTGCTTCCTGAGAATCCGCCAGCTTATCTGCATCACCACTCCCCTGCACATCAATCGGGCGAGCATCGTCTGCGCCGTCCATTAGCGTGGTTTTCTTCTGTTCATTTACCTCTTTCTGTTCTGTCTGCTTCTGTAATGACTGACTCAATAACTGCTCCTGCCTTAGCTGCTCCGCTTTTAAGCCGTCCATGCCGGCCACCTGTGGCAACACAATCCCCCTGGCTTTCAGTTCACAGCTCACACAGGCGACTTCCGGCTCTGCTTCAAATAACACATTGCCTTTCAAGTCTTCAATGCGCTGAATAAAATAGGGTTTTATACGGTAGCCACCATTTGAGAACACTGAAAAGCCAGTTGAAAGCTGTAGCGGACTCAGCTCACCACTGCCCAGTGCAAGTGACAGATCGTGGGGCAGACGCAGGTCATTGAAACCATAGTTTTTTGCAAATGAAGTCGCATAGCGAACACCGATGGCGCGCAATATACGAATAGAAACCAGATTACGTGACTTTACCAGAGCCTCGCGTAGGCGTGTCGGACCAAAAAACTTACCGCTGTAATTCTCAGGCCTCCAGGTACCTTCCAGTGCCGGGTCATGAAACACAACCGGCGCGTCATTAATGAGCGTCGCAGCGGTATAGCCCTTACTCAGAGCAGCACTATAAATAAAAGGTTTAAAGCTGGACCCCGCCTGCCTCTTTGCCTGCAAAGCCCGGTTAAACTTACTTTGATGAAAGTCATACCCCCCCACCAGAGCCTGCAATGCACCATCATTTGAACGCAGGGATGTTAACGCGCCCTGTATCTCTGGTACCTGCCCCAGCAGCCACTTATCAGCTTCCTTGTAAACGCGCACGATATCACCGGGCTTTAAAATATCGGCCGCTTTCTCCGGTTCCTTGCCCTGCCGGTTGCGGTTAACAAACGGTTTTGCCCATTTTATAGACTCCCAGTCCAGCTGAATTAAGCGCCCCCCTTTCAGGTAGACCCGTGCGCCCTGGTCAAGCGTCTCTATGACCAGCGCCGGGCGCATTCCACCAATATTGCTCAGGTCCTCTACCGCGTCTTCCCAGAGAACTTCCAGTTCGCCAACCGAATACTCCACCCCTTCCGGTTTTAAATCAATGTGTGATTCAGGCCCACGATAACCATGACGCCGATCATAAGCCTGTAGCGCATGGCGCAGGCTTGCATTTGCCGCCTTCTGCAAGCGCCCATCAATGGTGGTAAACACATTCAGTCCTCTTGTGTAAGCCTCCTCTCCAAATTGACGGGTAATTTCAGCGCGCACCATTTCTGCCACATAAGAAGCAGGCACGTCCACCTGAGACATATGCAGACCCGCAGTAACAGACTGAGCTTTTGCAAAGCGCATATCCGCCTCACTGATATAGCCCAAAATCAGCATTCGCTTCAGCACATAGTTTCGCCGTAGAACGGCCCGATCAGGGTTAATAACCGGGTTATAACGGGAAGGAGCCTTGGGCAGACCCGCAATCATCGCCAACTGTGACAGGTCAAGATCATCCAGATCTTTGCCATAATACACCCGTGCAGCGGCGGCTACACCATAGGCACGATTACCCAGGTATATTTTATTCAGGTACAGCTCCAGTATCTGATCTTTGCTCAGCTGCTGCTCTATTTTTAATGCCAGAAAAATTTCATTTAATTTCCGACCAAAGGTTTTTTCACGACTTAAATAGAAGTTTCTTGCCAGCTGCATGGTGATAGTACTCCCCCCCTGACCTCGCTCGCCGGTTGTTAAAAGCACCATCACGGCCCTAAGAATGCCCTGATAATCAACCCCCGGGTGTTCGTAAAAACGATCATCCTCCGCAGCCAGAAAAGCCTGACGCAGGGCGAGCGGGATTTCATCAATGGCTTTTGGCGAACGGCGTTTTTCACCGTATTCCGCCATAAGTCCGCCTTCTGAGCTATAAACCCTTAATGGAACCTGTAACTGAATATCATTCAAGCCGTCAATTGAAGGTAATTTGGGCTCGAGAAAAAGATAAAGACCGGTTAAGCCTGTAAAGCCCAATATCAACAGTACAATAAAAATTTTCGAACTGATTCGAAGAAATTTTATGATTTTTTGCATATTATTTAATTTAACCTTTTCAGCAATCTGGTGAAAGCTAACTCCCCTGAGGACGACACGAACCAGACAGCAAATATATCACTTTAAAGCCAAAAAATTGACTTGTTTTTCAAATACCTATCTACTATCAGGTATCGCTTTAATTTTCTACCTGAAGAGTGCAATATAAGCCAGAAAGAAAACACAGTGGTGCGTTTGTGTGGGTGAATTATAGTCTTAGAACGGTTTTCAGGCGACATGATTTTCAAAATAGGCTAGTATTATTCAGCACTTGCGGCTAATATTTAATGCAAAACCACATGAAAGAGCTATAACTACTTATACTCAAAGTGGATTCTTTAAGAGGTACAAGACGTGTTTCAACTGAAACGCAAGAAAACTTCATTGCTGGGGATAGACATAAGCTCGACTTCTATCAAGCTGGTTGAGCTATCAAAAAACGATAAGGGTTACCAGGTTGAAAGCCTGGCTGTAGAGCCTTTGCCGGCCAATGCAGTTGCAGAAAAAAATATTCAGGATGTTGATGCCGTTGGCGAAACACTGATAAAAGCATTAAAAAAATCTGCATCCAAATGCAAGCAGGCAGCACTGGCTGTGCCCGGCTCTTCGGTCATAACCAAGGTTATCACCATGCCATCGAGCCTGTCTGATAGTGAGATGGAATCTCAGATAGAGCTTGAAGCCGACCAGTATATTCCCTACCCACTGGAGGAAATCAATCTCGATTTTCAGGTGCTGGGAGAAACCAAAGGCAACCCGGACACAGTAGATGTGCTACTGGCAGCATCCAGAAGCGAAAACGTAGAAATGCGCACCGCCGTTGCTGAAATGGCAGGGCTTACCGCTAAAATTGTAGATGTTGAAGCCTATACCATAGAAAAAGCCACCACCCTGCTGCCCGGCAAAAAATTTCAGCTGGGGGATGACGGTGATGATTCATCGCCTTTTGTGGTTGCGGTACTCGATGTTGGTGCCACTATGACCAGCCTGAATGTCATCGAGAACAACGAATTAGTTTATACCCGGGAGCAGGCCTTTGGTGGCAAACAACTCACCGAAGAAATTATGCGTCGTTACGGCCTGGCTTATGAAGAAGCGGGCAGGCTAAAAAAAGTAGGGGGGCTGCCAGATAACTATATTCCTGAAGTGCTCGAACCTTTTAAAGAAAACATGGCGCAACAGGTGAGTCGCTTTCTGCAGTTTTTCTACACTGCCGGACAACACGAATCGGTTGATATGATTGCCCTGGCAGGTGGCTGTGCATCTATACCCGGCATAGACGAACTGATTGCATCTCAACTGGAGATAGAGACCGTTGTAGCCAATCCCTTTGCCAGTATGGGCTTATCAAACCGGGTTAATTCACAGGCGCTCAGCAACGACGCCCCGGCACTGATGATTGCCTGCGGCCTTGCCATGAGGAGTTTCGACTAATGGCACAAATTAACCTGCTTCCATGGCGTGAAGAATTACGTAAAGAACAAACCAACCGTTTTTTAACCATGATGGGGCTGGCGCTGATGCTCACCGCCTCCATTCTGGCACTGGTTCATATCAATATTGCCGGCATGATTGACCACCAGAATACTCGCAATAGTATTTTACAGGACGAAATCAAACGCCTGGACATTGAACTGCTAAAAATTAAAGATTTGGAAGACACCAAAGCCCAGCTGCTATCCCGTATGGAAATTATTCAGTCGCTGCAGCAGAAACGCCCGCAAATTGTTCACCTTTTTGATGAAGTTGTGCGCACCATACCTGAAGGCCTGCATATTTTAAAAATAAGGCAGGAGGGCGCTAATATCACCATAGAGGGCTTAGCTGAGTCCAACGGCCGCGTATCGGCTTATATGCGTAATATAGATGCCTCTGACTGGATGACAAAACCACGCCTGCAAGTTATAGAAAGCACCCGTAAAGACAGCCGTGGCAGCAAATTCATATTAATCGCACAACAGTCTGCGCCCAAGAATGATGCTAATAAAGCTGAGGATTTATAAATGGATCTATCAAAATTAAATGAGATTGATCTCAGCGATATTGATGTTAATGACATTAAAAAAATCGGCAGCGCACCCACCGCCGTTAAAGTTTTTTTAATCATACTTATCTGTATTATCGCCGGTGGTGCCGGTATTTTTTTCGACACCATGAAACAGCTGGACCAACTGGAATTTGTCGAACAGAAAGAACTCGAACTCAGGGAGACCTTTGACAGAAAGCAAAGCAAGGCCGCCAACCTCGAGGCTTACACCCAGCAGCTAGATGAAATGAAACAGTCATTCGGAGCATTGCTTCGTCAGCTTCCCAATAAAACAGAAATTGAATCGCTATTAACTGATATTTCTCAAACGGGAATCGCCAGTGGACTGGAAATCAAATATTTTAAACCTGAAGGGCTCTCACCTAAGGAATTCTATGCGGAATTTCCGATCAAGCTGCGAGTTACCGGACACTACCATGAGTTCGGTAAATTTGTCAGTGGCGTTGCCGCCCTGCCGCGTATTGTAACCATGCGTAATATAAGCATTACAAAACCCGGAAAAAGTGACGATGGCCTGCTACAGATGGAAGTAACGGCTGTGACATATCAATACCTTGATGAACAAGAGGATGTCTAACAATGTCCTTAAAGTTTAAACTACTCATTTTACTCTTCACCACTGTGCTTACGGCATGCTCTGAAGGCAATGAAGACCTGTATCAGTTTATTGAAGAAACAAAATCAAAACATCTGGGCAGTGTGCAGCCAATACCGACTTTTGAACCATACAAAAACTTCACCTACTCGGCATCCGCATTACGAGACCCTTTTGAAGATGTTTTTGAAGTCGACAAAGATCAAAACACAGTTAACAATAACGGTATTCGACCCAATGCCTCTCGACCCAAGGAACCCCTGGAAACCTTCCCGCTGGATACATTAAGCATGGTGGGCATACTGGTACAGCACGAAAACACCTGGGGTCTGGTTAAAGACCCTAACAATGTTGTACACAGAGTGCAAACCGGCAACTATGCGGGACAGAATGAAGGGGAAATCGTAGCGGTTACCGAAAAACAGATCGATATCATTGAAATAATACCGGATGGACTGGGCGGCTATATAGAACGTGAAGCCTCACTAGCCATAGGTTCAAATTAAGAAAGAGTATGGAGCAACCATGAAAAGCGTATTAACTGGCATTAATCATTCAATGCATAAAAAATTACTTTTTAGTTTCATACTTGCGATGATAACTAGCCTGACCCTGCCACTAGCACATGCAAACAGCAATAATATTGAAGAGATTAGCTACACGTCATTACCTGGCAACCGGCTGCAGATAAATATTCGCCTGAGCGAAATCACTGAAAAGCCGCTCAGTTTTAACATTGATAATCCGGCAAGAATTGCATTTGATTTCAATAACACCGGCAGCAAGCTTCCAAAAAGAAAGCAGCAAATTGGTATTGGTGTAGCTCAGTCAATAACCGCTGTCAGCGTTAAAAACAAAACCCGGGTCATTCTTAACCTCTCGGAAACGGTGCCTTACACCGTATCGGTTAACAGAAACACCGTTTCAATCACTCTGGAAAGTGATGCGGGTAATACATCTGGCTCATCGGGCGGTGGTGGCATAGCCAGCATTACAAATGCAAACAACCAGGGCCGAAGCAGCGGAAAAGCCGTTACTAAAATTGATTTTCGTCGTGGCGCAAAGGGTGAAGGCCGGGTGCTTTTACACCTGTCAGAACCCGGCATTCCCATGGATATCAGTGAAGAATTTGGCAAAATTGTGGTCAGCTTTGCCAATACCTCTCTCCCAAAAGAGCTACACCAGCGCCTGGATGTCCTGGATTTTGCTACACCGGTTAAAACCATCGACAGCTTTCAGATTGATGGCAAAGCAAAAATTCTGATTGAACCCAGCAATAGAGACTTTACTCACCTGGCTTACCAGACCGATAAACTTTTCACTATAGAGTTTATTCCTATTTCCAAAGAAGAACTGGATGAGCAGAAAAAAGCCAAGTTTGGCTATACCGGTGAACGCCTGTCATTAAACTTTCAGGATATTCCGGTGCGTGCCGTACTGCAGCTGATTGCCGATTTCACCGGTTTAAATGTGGTGGTTAGTGATTCTGTGGACGGTAATCTGACATTACGCCTGAAGAATGTTCCCTGGGACCAGGCGCTGGATATCATTTTAAAAGCCAAAGGCCTGTCCAAGCGTGAGTCAGGCAATGTTATGCTGGTAGCTCCAAGTGAAGAAATCGCAGCGCAGGAGAAGCTTGATCTGGAAGCCCTGCAACAGGTCACCGAACTCGCGCCTATTCATAGCGCCTTTTTCGAAATCAACTTTGCCAAAGTCACCGACCTGGCCCAGTTGTTTGAAGGTGGTGGAGAAGGTCAGCTTAACCTGCTCTCACCCAGAGGCCGTGTCATTATGGATGAGCGCACTAACACCCTGATTGTCAAGGACACCGACAGTGTTATTTCTGAAATCAGACGCACCCTGAAAAAGCTGGATATCCCGGTTCGCCAGGTCTTAATTGAGTCCAGAATTGTAATCGCAACCGATGACTTCAAAAAAGAACTGGGCGTACGCTTTGGTGTAACCGCTGCAAGTGCCCTAGGCACTGATGGCTACACTGGCTCTACAGGTACCTTCAGCGGTGCAAACACCATGGCAGATAGTGCCCTGAACAATATAGGTGCAGGCAACCCTCCGCTTCCTGTAGAAGTCCCTTCTGGCGCTGACCGGCTGAATGTAAACCTGCCTACGGTAGGCGCGGCGGGCAGTATTGCCTTTACCGTACTCAGCGGCGGCAATCTACTGGATCTGGAGCTATCCGCTCTGCAATCTGAAGGCGACGGTGAGATTGTTTCCAGCCCCAGGGTCGTAACTTCAGATCGCCACGAGGCCTTTATCGAACAGGGTGTGGAAATCCCCTATTTATCAGCCACCTCCAGTGGGGCTACCCAGGTGCAGTTTAAAAAGGCGGTATTAAGCATTAAAGTAACACCTCAAATCACACCTGATGATAGAATCATTATGGATTTAACGGTCAATAAAGATGCCGTGGGCCAGATATTTTCAAATATACCCAGTATCGATACACGCCAGGTCACCACTCAGGTGCTGGTAGACAATGGCGATACCATTGTACTGGGGGGCATCTATGAAACTGAAACCCGTAACCAGGAAGATAAAGTGCCTTTATTAGGTGATATCCCCCTGATCGGCTATCTTTTCAAGCACACAGTAGAAAGCATCCAGAAACAGGAACTGCTAATATTTGTAACACCAAAAATACTAAAAGATGCTCTAAGCCTGTAATATAATAAAAATCAGCAATCAGGATATAATGAATCATGAAAACCATATTTACAATATTAATGCTATCTCTTTTAGCATCCCTGTTATCTGCCTGTGGCGATGATAATGCTTTCTCGGCAGCACCTGAAACAGGTGAACTGCGCATAGGTAGCGGCACTGGAGGCGGCTTTACCGAAGGTGGTATAGGGCTATCTCCAGCTTCTATCGTTGTAGGTGCAAGCACCTCAGTAAGTGTGAACATTGTAGACTCAACTGGCGCGTTAGTATCAAATGTTGACGGCACCGTTGCTTTCTCTTCAACTTGTGTCAGCCAGTCACTTTCCAGCTTTTCTACAGCATCAACAAATATTGCTTCAGGCACAGCAACAACTACCTACACAGATATAAGCTGCACGGGTCCTGATACTATAACAGCAACAGCAACACTGAGTGATGGCACTACGCTTACGGCAAATGCATCATTAACTATATCTGAAGTTGTTCGCCTGGGCTCTGGCTCGGGTACAGGCTTTCAGGAAGGCATAGCTACTTTAGGCTCATCCAGTATCAACACCGGCGAAACTACAACGATTGCAGTTAACATTGTAGATAGAAATAACGCACTGAGCACGAATGTATCCACCGTTACCTTCTCCTCAGTTTGTGCCAGCAACTCGCAAGCCAACTTTACAACCCCCTCTGTTGTTACCTCATCAGGAACTGCTATTACAACTTATATTGACCAGGGTTGCGTAGGTAACGACTTTATAACAGCAACACTTACATCTGGCGGCCTGAACCTGACTGCAACAGCCAATCTGGCCATTGCACCCCTGCGGATTGGCGCAGGCACAGGGGCTGGTTTTGTTAATAACGCCATAACATTAGGCTTATCCACTATCACAGAAGGAAACTCAACGACCGTTTCAGTAAATATCGTTGATTCTAATGCCGTTCTGGTATCTTCTCCATCAACTGTAAGTTTCAGCTCAAGCTGCGCTACTGCGACACCTTCTACCGCATCCTTTACCAATCCGACTGTTGTAACAAGCACTGGTGTAGCAAGCACAATATATCAAGATGCGGGCTGCCCGACAGCTGATACAATTACGGCCACCCTGAACACAGTGAGCTCATTCGACCCCATTGCTACTCAGCTTATAAATATTGCACCATTACGTATAGGATCAGGTAGTGACAATAACTTTAACAATGGTGTAGTAACACTTGGTCTTGCCTCAATATCTTCAGGTGGCACGACCTCTGTGTCTGCCAGCGTTGTAGATGCAGCCTCCGCCCTAATCACTACCCCTATCACTGTTAGTTTTGAGTCTAATTGCGTATCACAGGGTTCTTCATCTTTTGACAATAACAGCAGTTCAACTGTTAATGGTATTGCCAGTGTAACCTATACCGCAGGTGCTTCCTGCTCGGGTACCGATAATATTCGAGCAAAAATTAACCCCTTTAACAATAATGGAAGAACTGCGCAAGCAAATTTAACCATTGGCGCACCTTCTGTTGGATCAATTCAATTCACGTCAACCAGTAGTGATGTCATTGCATTACAGGGCACCGGCAATTCTTCCACCCTAAATGAGAATGCAACATTAACCTTTACAGTCTTTGACAGTACGGGAAGCCCGCTATCAAATGCACTAATTGACTTTGCGCTAAATACCACCGTCGGCGGTATTACACTACAGGCAGCAAACGACACCAGCGATAGCTTAGGGCGGGTTCAGGCTATTGTACAATCCGGCACTGTTTCCACATCGGTCAGGGTTACAGCTACTGTCAACTCGACCAACTTTTCAACCCAGTCTGCAGCCATTGTTATTTCTACTGGACTACCACACCAAAACAGTTTTTCACTGTCTGCCTCGCAACTCAATCCGAGAGCATGGGATCAGGATAACGTTACAGTCACCATAACCGCCTTGCTTGCTGATCGCTTCAATAACCCTATCCAGGACGGTACTAACATCAGTTTCACCACTGAGCTTGGTTCAATCGTGTCATCCTGCACCACTATTAATGGAGGTTGCAGCACAACCTGGAGAAGCCAGGCTCCAAGAAGCACAATTGGTCCGGGCTCAAACGCTGGACGAACCACCATTCTTGCCAATGTCGTTGGAGAAGAATCCTTTATTGATGGCGATGGAAATGGCATTTACAGCGATGGCGACACAAGTGGTTTTAGTGATTTGCCAGAAGCATTTGTAGATTGGGATGAAGATGGAAATAGAGATAATGGTACAAACATTCCTTCGGCAGCCTTTAATGGCACCCCTGAACCATTTAAAGACTTCAATGTTAATGGCACCTATGACGGCCCTGATACTAAGTTTAATGGTGTCTCCTGTACTCACTCTACTGATTGCAGCACAACACGAACCACATTTGTTCGAAGCGCTATCGTTTTAGTATTGGCTGAGGATAACCCTGCCATTGTAAAAGTAGGGGGAGCCACAACACCAGCTACAACCCCGAACTGTGACAGCACAGGGGGAACATCACCATGCGCGGGCACTGGAAGCACCTATCCAACTGAGATTGATGTATCCGCCTCACAAAAAACCATATCCTTCACAATCGTAGGCGCTACAAATTTCCAGGTGCTGCCTGTTGGTACTACAATTGCGTTCTCTGCTGGAAACGGGAAAATAGTCAGTGGCGCATCACAGACAGTTGTTAACACAAGTGCAAACACTTATCCTAATGGCTCACCCGATAACCTTGGGGTAGCCACATACTCAGTCACAGTAGCCAAGGACACTATAAGTAGCACAGATGGCAGCCTGACTATTAAAGTCACAACACCTGGCGGGTTAATCACTGAATTTTTAGCTATTCCAATTCGGGATTAAATTTTAAAAGAAATAAGGCGAGAATCTCTCCCGCCTTATTTCCTCTTCCTGCGTTTTTCTATAATCTAAATCACCACAACCACTGATTTTAAAAACCGGCCTAAAACTGGTTGGAAAGCATTAAACAGCACACCCCCGCACCTACCAGCTAACCTAAAAATTTCATGAGTTTTTGAGAATTTGGCTAAATAGTGCCCATCCAGAAATACATCGTCGTGAAAGCGAAATTGAAATGTTAGATTTGCGTCACTAGATATAGGCGTTTGGTTATTCCAGGCCACTATATATAGTGGCGTGAAGAGGGCGTTTCAATTTCGTTTGCAGCAGATGCCTATTTCTGGATGGGCACTAAATAGCTTTTTTGGGCAGGCTATGGCACCCCAGATTGGCTGCAAACTTGAAAAGTACAAACTGTATTTTTGTAAGTCACTAAAAAATTGCTGTAACACATTAATTAAAATATCAATTGTTTAGTTTTTTGGGTGTACCCATGAAATATCCGGACTAAACCCCAACTTTTTTCTGGTTTTTAAATGGAACAGAAGCAAGCTTAAATCACCATGATTTACGATACAACATCAACTCTTTTTCTACTGGTGTAACTGTTCTATGCTATTATAAAAATTGTGACGGATTTAATTATTATTTCTAAATTTAAACACCGTTTATGTTCCCAGTTCAAAAACAACCAACTTTTTCGCCTAGAAATGATAAACTCCATATTGCATGGGTAACAAACAAAATATCTTTCTAATCGGCCCCATGGGTGCGGGTAAAACCACCATGGGACGACAAATTGCCAAACGTCTGAATATGGACTTTGAAGACAGCGACCACGCGATAGAAGCCCATACCGGAGCAGATATTGCCCTGATTTTTGAAAAAGAAGGGGAAGCCGGCTTTCGTAGACGCGAAATATCCACCCTTGAAGAACTCACACAAAGGCAGAACCTGGTGCTGGCCACCGGTGGTGGTGCGGTGCTGGCAGAAGAAAACCGGCAATACCTGAAAAACAGGGGCATTGTTATTTACCTGCACAGCGACATTAAACACCTGCTAGAGCGTGTGCGCCATGACACCAAACGCCCGCTGCTGCAAACCGCAGATCCCGCCGCCAGCCTTAGAGAAATTATGGCGATTCGTGACCCTCTCTACAGAGAAACCGCTGATATTATTATAAATACCGGCCAACAGTCGATTCGTGCGGTAATAAACGTTATGCTAGGCAAAATAAAAGCTTTTCAGAATAAAGCCTTACACAATAAATCTCGGGCAACCAATGATTTCACTAAACGTTAATCTGGGTGAGCGCAGCTACCCTATCTGCATCGGGCAGGATTTACTCGAACAAAGCGAGTTAATAACTCAGCATATTCCCGGCAATAGCGCACTCATTGTCAGCAATGAAACCGTCGCGCCGCTGTATATGGACAGCATAGAAAAGTCACTGCAGGGCATACGTTACCACACACTGGTACTACCGGATGGTGAAGAGCACAAGAACCTCACGGTACTCAATACCATTTATGACTGCCTGCTGAAGAATCGCCTGGACCGAAACACCACATTAATTGCACTGGGAGGCGGGGTCATCGGCGACATTACCGGTTTCGCTGCGGCCAGTTACCAACGCGGGGTGCATTTAATTCAGATCCCCACCACCCTGCTGTCCCAGGTTGACTCCTCTGTGGGGGGTAAAACTGCGGTCAATCACCCCCTGGGGAAAAATATGATTGGCGCTTTTTATCAGCCCAAAGCGGTTATCGCCGATACCCACACCCTGAATACTCTGGAAGCCCGCCAACTCAGCTCAGGCATAGCCGAAATAATAAAATATGGCCTGATACGCGACCTGCCCTTTCTCGAATGGCTGGAAAACAACATCGATAATTTACTGGACAAAGACCCGCAGGCTCTGGCTTATGCCATAGAACGCTCCTGCCAGAACAAGGCAGAAGTGGTTGCAGCTGACGAAAAAGAAAGCGGTCAGCGCGCCCTGCTCAATCTGGGCCACACCTTTGGCCATGCCATTGAAGCCGGCATGGGTTATGGTACCTGGCTACACGGAGAAGCCATTGCCAGTGGCATGGTCATGGCAGCCCGACTGTCTAATAAGCTCGGCTGGATGAGCGAGGATGAAGTTGACCGGGTAATTAATATACTCGAACGTTCAAATCTACCGGTCACCGCGCCGGAGCAAATGAATGCAGATCAGTTTATTGAGTTGATGTCGGTAGATAAAAAAGTCTCCGACGGTGTATTAAAACTGGTTTTATACAAAGCACCTGGCAATGCGATTATCAGCAAGGATTACACTGAGTCGGCATTAAGGGAAACCATTGCAGAGAGCTACTAGAAAATCACTACTAGACAACGACTGAAACCGATATTCCCATAAAGCATCGGCTTAACCTAAAACAACATAAGGCTGAGATAAAAACATGCATACAGCATACGACCTGCCAAACCTCGCCGCCTATGCATGTAGTGAGTCTACCTCTCGCGGCCGGCTCCACCCGGAACCCGACCCGGTTCACCGCACCCAATATCAACGCGACCGTGACCGTATTATTCATTCCGCCGCCTTTCGCCGACTGGAGTACAAAACCCAGGTATTTGTAAACCATGAGGGCGACCTGTTTCGCACCCGTTTGACTCACTCACTGGAAGTCTCGCAGATTGGCCGATCAATTGCCCGTGAACTACACTTACACGAAGACCTTGCTGAAACCATAGCCATTGCCCATGATCTGGGGCACGCACCTTTTGGTCATGCGGGCCAGGTCGCCCTTAACCGCTGCATGAAAGACTTTGGCGGTTTTGAGCATAACCTGCAATCACTGCGGGTAGTCGATGAGCTGGAAGAAAAATATGCGGAGTTTCCCGGCCTTAATTTAAGCTTTGAGTCCCGGGAAGGCATACTCAAACATTGCTCGGCAAAGGATGCACAAAACCTCGGCACTCTGGGGCAGCGCTTTCTGGAAAAAAACCAGCCCAGCCTGGAAGCTCAAACCTGTGACAAAGCCGATGAAATAGCCTATAACAATCATGATATCGACGACGGTGTAAGGTATGGCCTGATCACCATAGAACAATTGCTTGAAACCCGTCTGTTCAGAGAACAGCACGAACTGGTTATGCAGAAATACCCCAAAATAAGCAACACCTGCCTGATACACGAAGTGATTCGCAGAATGATCAGTCGCATGGTTGTAGACTTGATAGATACCAGCCGTGAACAGTTTGAACGACTGAATTTAAAGCACCCGAATGACGCCAGAAAACTCGATAATTACGCCGTCAGTTTTAGTGAAGACATGCAGAACCAGACCCTGGAATTAAAGCGATTTTTAATGAAAAACCTGTATCGTCACTACCGGGTGCAACGCATGACAACCAAAGCTGAAAGAGTATTAAACTCACTGTTTGAAGCATTTATTAATGACCTGCGAATACTGCCGCCGGACGCACTGTCACATTGCAATAATTTAAAAGACCGACTGGGCGATAAGGGTATCGCCAGAGGCGTTTCTGACTACATAGCCGGCATGACTGACCGTTACGCCATTGTAGAGTATGAGCGCATATACAACCCACGACAACTTTCATTTGCTAATTTAATTCCCTGAAAAAACATATGGCCTCTAAAAACAATTCATCTGCTGCTTCATCCACCGACCTTTCTGAGCAATCAGTAAAATTTTTAAACCTGAGCAAACAACCCTTTGCCCGCGAGATTCTTTCTGATAAAAGTTTTTTTAAAAGTCAGGCACTGGATAAAATCTCTGATAGCCTGCTTCATCAGGTTCAGTTCAGTGAGCTACTACTGGTTGTTGAAGGCCCTCATGGGTCAGGTAAAACCGCACTGTTCCGCCAGTTTATCCAGACCGATATAAGCAATACTAAAACACTCTCCATGCAGGCAGAAGCCACCGACACGCTGGTTCAAATTCAACAGAAGATGTCTATTCACCTACAGGACATGGGCGATGACAACCACCTGGATGACAATTTAAAAAGCCTGAAAATGTTTGATCAGACCCCCCTGGTCGTTATGGATAACGCCCATGTACTGAGCGATACCACGCTGCAGGACATACTGCGTTACCAGCAGGAACTAAAGCAGGCGCATGAAATCACACTGAAGCTGCTGATTTTTGCTAATAGCGGCATTGCAGACACACTACTGAAAATAACCGACATACAACCGGAGCAGATGTATGTACAGCAAATGCCAGAATACTCAGCAAAGCAGATAGAGCTTTTTATCAGCCACAAACTGTTCTGTGCCGGCTACGCAGGTGACAACCTGTTAGATATTGGCAGCATCCAGCAGCTGCTGAAAAAATCACAGGGCATACCCCTGGCTATTTTACAACTGACAGCCCCCCTGATTGATAAAGCCATTACGAAAAAAATTAAGCCCGCTGGCAAGCGCAGTAAAAAATTATCATTTATCAGCTTTGCACTGATTGTTTTAACCGGCGGTGGCCTTGCTGCTTATTACCTGCTGGTAGAAAACACGCCCAACCCTTCAGACAACTATCCTGTTGCAACCGATATGACCGAAGCTCACTCAACAGATTTAGCCAGCAGGGAAGCAGAACCTGCCGCTGACTTAGACAATATTAATCATGACATGACCGCAGATGCAGAACCGGATGTTATTGATATACTTGAATATGACGAGCCTGAAAATGATAGATATGGAAATGATAGATCTGGAAATATTAAACACGGAAAAGGTAAGCCTGAAAGCGACGCAGCGACGCAGTTAGAAACCACAAGCTCCATACCAGAATACCGTGCAGAGCAGCCAACGCAAGCAATTGAAATGAACAACAACGAAGCCGTTCATAACACAGAAATTAAAAACCCGGTAGAAACCACGCATGTAACAGATAACGCCATCGTCCATAAGCCCGTGGCCGATACCGTCTCAGTCGCAAATGAAGCCGCAGCAAACAAACCTATAATAGAGGTGCCGGAAGTTCAACACGCGCCCGTTAAATCTGAGCCGGCGGCAGCACACCGGTCCGCACAAAAGAAAACAGCAACGCCCCGCACGCCACCTGCACCCCACAGAGAAACCATCAGTGAACCCGCCAAAACAGCTCAACCGGCACAGAAAACCCCGCCACTTCACCCTGCACTAAAACAGCTACAAATAGCCGGTGTGCATAATGAAGACTGGCTTAAACAACAGCCAAAAAGCAACTGGACGTTGCAATTTTTAGGTGCCAGAGGCCCGGAAACACTTTTAAAATTCACACGAAAGCATAATTTAAGCGCACCCGTCACCTGGTATAAAACCCGGTTAAAGGGGAAAGATTATTTTGTTCTGGTGTATGGCAGCTACCCCGACAGAAATACAGCACGCAATGCCATTAAAGAACTAAGCCCGCAACTACAGGCAGTAAAACCCTGGGTTAAAAGCATGAAATCGGTGCAGCAGGCTTTGAAATAGCAGCAGGCTTAAACCTAAATTGAATCCATAAATCCTCTCAAATACTCCAGAAATGAATATTTATGTGAATAAATTGTATTATTAACTTGATAAATCTCTCTGTCTAACTTATCTTAATGCCCCACTAAATTAGTCAAGTATTACTCCACCCTAATATACAGGAAATAAATATGAACCCCTTAATGACAATCAAAGGCACTTTAGCTGTTGGTTTTATTCTCGCTATTGCAGTAGCATTCGGCCTTGGCAATGGCATTGAAGGCTTAAAATACGCCGCAATGACCTGGTTACATGTAATGGCAGGCGTGACCTGGATCGGCCTGCTTTATTACTTCAACTTTGTTCAGGTACCCGGCGTTGGCAAAGCCCTGGCAGAAAAAGACAGCGGCGGCCCCGGCCCTGCAGCCATTAACAAATATGTTGCACCCACGGCATTACTCTGGTTCCGCATGTCGGCAGCCGTTACCTGGTTAACCGGTTTAAGCGCTCTGGCATCACTCGGTGGCGGCATGCAGGGCGTTATTGATGCCTTTACTTTCCAGAACGGCATGGCTGTTATCGGCCTTGGCGCATGGTTAGGCACTATTATGCTGTTCAATGTATGGGTGCTGATCTGGCCTAACCAGAAAAAAATTCTGGGGCTGGATGGACAGGAACACAGTGCAGATGTGATCGCGGGTGCCAAAAAAGTAGCACTTTTAGCTTCTCGTACCAATACAGCGCTTTCTATTCCAATGCTGCTGTGTATGGTTGGCTACGCGCACAGCCTGGCGTAAACCGGCTGCGAGGTTTGCAGAAAAAGGGCACCCAATGGGTGCCCTTTTCGATTGCATCAGCCAAACACCCCCTCGGCTATCCCTCTATAACTATTTGAAAAACCCTCAAAGCCTAGTATAATTACGCGTTTCGCGGCAGCTTTTACTGCCGTTTTTGCATTTTAGGGCAACATAAACCAAGCCACCGGATAAACCACTGGATAACCATGAGCGGATCTGAACACATGATGAAGACCTACGCACCCCTTGACGTCTGCTTTGACAGGGGTGAGGGTGCCTGCCTGTATGATACTGAGGGCAGGGAATATCTGGATGCGCTTTCCGGCATCGCGGTTTGCGGGCTGGGCCATTCTCACCCTGCGGTTACTAAAGCGATTCAGGACCAGGCTGGAAAACTGCTGCATACCTCCAATTTATACTGCATTCGAAATCAGCAACAACTGGCAGATCAATTGTGCGAAGTGTCCACGATGGACCGGGTGTTTTTCTCAAACTCCGGTGCTGAAGCCAATGAGGCGGCGATTAAACTGGCCAGACTCTATGGCAACCAGCAAAAAATAGAGAATTCATCCATTATTGTAACGGATGGCAGTTTCCACGGCCGTACCCTGGCAACTTTATCCGCCACAGGAAATCGCAAGGTTCATGCGGGCTTCGAGCCCCTTGTACATGGCTTTATCCGCGCACCCTACAACGACATTGAGGCGATTAAGGCCATTGCACAAAATAGCAACAGTGTTGTAGCGATACTGGTTGAACCCATTCAGGGCGAAGGCGGCATTAATCTGCCAGATGAAAACTACCTGCAGGAGCTGCGCAGCATCTGTGATGAAAATAACTGGCTGCTTATGCTGGATGAAATTCAGACCGGTATGGCGCGCACCGGCAAGTGGTTTGCCTTTCAGCACTGCAATATTATGCCCGATGTGATGACCCTTGCAAAAGGCCTGGGCAATGGCCTGCCAATCGGTGCCTGCCTGGCACAGGGTAAGGCAGCAGAGCTGTTTCAGCCTGGCAACCACGGCTCAACTTTTGGCGGCAACCCGGTTACCTGCGCGGCGGCCAGCGCGGTTATCGACACCATTAACGCCGAACACTTATGTCAACGTGCAGAGCAACTGGGAGAAAAAATGCGCAGCGCATTTGAGTCTCAGCTAGGCTCACTCGCAGAAGTCAAATCGATTCGAGGCAAGGGCCTGATGATCGGCATTGAGCTGGACCGGAACTGCGCAGAGCTGGTAAAAAACGCGCTGCACAAACATTGCCTTATTAACGTAACCGCAGGTTGTGTTGTTCGCCTGCTCCCACCTTTAATTATGTCTGATCAACAGGCTGACACGATTGTTAATATTGTCAGTGGCCTGATTAAAGACTTTCTGAAGTAATTTTTGCGGAGAAACCTATGGCTGTACGCCATTTTCTTAGCCTGCTCGACCTCAGCCCCGACGAACTTAGACAGTTAATCGGTCGTGCCAGCGAACTTAAAACCATGCAGCATGCCGGTGAAATTTTTGAGCCACTGAAAAATAAAGTGCTGGCGATGATATTTGAGAAATCATCCACCCGCACCCGGGTCTCTTTTGAGGCCGGTATGGCGCAACTGGGCGGTCACGCGATGTTTCTATCGCCCAGGGACACCCAGCTGGGTCGCGGGGAACCGATTGAAGATACAGCACGTGTTTTATCAAGCATGGTCGATATCATTATGGTGCGGACATTTGAACACGAAAAGCTCACCACTCTAGCGGCACATTCTTCAGTACCTGTTATCAATGGCCTTACTGACTGGTTGCACCCCTGCCAGTTATTAGCTGACATGCAAGCCTGGAGTGAGCACCGTGGTGACATGCAGGGTAAAACGGCAACCTATGTGGGCGATGGCAACAATATGTGTCATTCCTATATTAATGCAGCACGACAGCTGGATTTCAACTTACATATTGCCTGCCCCGACGGCTACGACCCGGACCCTGAGCTGGTAAAAGCAGCTGGTGATAAAGTCACTATTTTCAGGGACCCTAAAGCTGCCTGCGAAAATGTGGATATGATCGTTACTGATGTATGGGCAAGCATGGGGCAGGAAGAAGAGCAGAAACAACGGGAAGTCGCCTTTGCAAACTTCCAGGTAAATGATGAGGTTATGGCTCTTGCCAATAGTGATGCACTGTTTATGCACTGCCTGCCTGCTCATCGTGGAGAAGAAGTAAGCTCCAGTGTTATTGATGGTAAACAGAGTGTGGTGTGGGACGAGGCCGAAAATCGCCTGCATGCACAGAAAGCACTGCTTGAATTTTTGAGTATGTAATTTTTACTTAGGCACCTCTGATTAAGCCCGTCAGGCCTCGGCTCAGCGGGGCTTGAGGCAAGTCACGGCGCTACACTCTAATTTGCACCCCTGGGAGTACACCTGACTATACCAATGCATCACTTCTTTGCATCCTGTAACTGCGATATTAGTGCGTCCCTGCACTTTATGGCGTCCAGCTGATTATAACGGGCTTGACCAGAGGCACCTTAGCCCATCCTGAAGCCACGGTGTTCAATATACTTGTTTAACACCTCATCCGAGTTTTTTCCGAACTCAGTAAAAACAAAGGCCATACCAAAAAGATTACGACTGCCAATCACAACGGTGCGCACCACCCTGGCTTTTGCAAACACCCGCCTGAAATCATCTGCAAAGGGCAGGTCAAATGCAATTTCAAATACTTTTCCCGCATCTGCCGGAGCACCATATTCAATATAAATCCCCCCCTTAGACAAATCCACCGCATGAGCACGGGCTATTTCCCCATCTGACAACCGTATAAGCACCTTAAGACTGACCCTGAAGCGCTCGTGCTGCCGCTGATCACTTGCTGCTGGCTCTGTGTTATCAACGCCAACGCCGTCAACATCTACTTCGGCTTCGGCTTCTACGTCGGCTTCTACATTAGCCGTATCTTCGGCCTCATCATTATCTTCTTCCATTTTGTCGATATTCCCCCTACTCAAGCGCTCTATTCAAGATACAATACACGCTTTTAATTAAATAACCCAATAGCCCACATCCCTGTTCAATAATGACTTTTAAGCACTTCTGTTTATATAGCATATTAACTGCCTGGCCATCATTTCTATGGGCGGGCATTCAGTCGCCGCAGACGCTATTCAAACAATGTCCGACAGACAGCGAATCTTTACTGGTCCATCAGGTGCCCCCCGCATTTTCTGCCGATATGATTGACTCTACTGATATCAGCGCCGAGCAGGTCATTAACAAAAATAAATCACTCAGCATATTCAGTGGCAATGTCTTAATTGAGCAACACCTGAAGCGCCTGCAGGCCGATCAGGTCACCTACGACAAAAAAAACCAGCGCCTGGAAGTAGATGGTAATATACGCATAGATACTGAAAGCATGGCGCTGAGCGCCAACAGTGGCTGGGTCAATCTGTTAACCGATGAAAGTGAGTTCAGTGGTAGCACTTATTATATTCCCGAAGCACACCTGTCAGGCAGCACGCCGTTATTAACCGCAACCGGAGACAATAAAACTATTTTAACTGACACCCGTTTTTCCACCTGCCCGCTCAATAAGCCGGACTGGAGCCTGAGCACTTCACGCCTGGAACTGGATCAGAATACATCAACAGGCACAGCCACACACACCGTTTTTAGAATGAAGGGGCTACCTGTACTGTACCTTCCATGGATACAGTTTCCTCTTGGTGAAGAGCGACGCTCCGGGTTTCTGATCCCCAGTATTGGAATTTCCAATAGCCGTGGTTTTGAGTTCAGCACACCCTGGTACTGGAATATTGCCCCTAACCAGGACGCCGTCATTACACCTCGCTATATGAATGATCGCGGCCCGATGCTGGCTACAGACTATCGCTATTTAACTAAAAGCAGCCGGGGTAATTTTGATTTTGAGTATCTGAACAACGACAAAAAGCTCGAAGAACGTCGCTACCTTATTCACTTTCAAAACCAGAGCCGGTTGTCCGACAACCTGAGTTTAAACCTGCTGGCCAATGATGTGTCAGACTCTGCTTACCTACGGGATATGGGCAGCAATATCAGTGTATCCAATGCAACCCACCTGGAAAAAAACGCCGATCTGAATTATCGATTTAACAACTGGAACGCCAGGGTTTTCGCTCAAACCTTTCAAACCATCGACACTGACATCAGTTTAAACGGCAGACCTTATCGCAAATTGCCGCAGATTACTCTCAATGGTAAAGAGGAACTCTATGAGCTGGACTCCGGCTATTTGCTTGCCTCACTAAATACTGAGTGGACTGATTTTGAACATGAAAGTCAGAATAAAATACAGGGCTCACGATTTTTTATCTATCCGAAACTAAGCCTGCCGATACAGAGCAATAGCTGGTATATAACCCCCAGCGCCGGCTATATTTTTTCACAATATGACACCACCGATAGCAACGGTGATAAACAGAATTTAGACGATAGAGGATTAAGCGTAATCAGCCTGGACAGCGGGCTGTTTTTTGAAAAAAATTACAACAGCTCAATAATACAGACCCTCGAGCCCAGATTGTATTACCTTAATATCCCCTATGAAGACCAGTCGTCTATCCCTGTATTTGATACCTCCGAGCAGAGCTTTAGCTTTTCATCCCTGTTCAGAGAAAATCGTTTCACCGGCATTGATCGTGTAGGTGACGCTAATCAGCTTACCCTCGCTTTAAGCTCACGAATATTAAATTCAAATAATGGCCATGAATTAATGAACTTTAGTATCGGGCGTATATACTATTTTGATAAACAGCAGGTCTCTCTCATTAACCCGCTAAATAATTCTGATGCATCTGACCTTATTGCCGAGTTTGGCTTTAATCTTAGTCACTGGCGGGCACGCGCAACGACTCAATGGAACACAGAAACAGACACTTCAGATAAGCGCAGCATACAGTTCAGCTATGCGGCTTCTGAAAAAGCGGTTTTTAATATTGGCTATCGTTTTTTCAGAGACCCGATAAACGAAACAAACAACCTCGAACAAACAGACCTTTCATTTGCCTGGCCATTTATAGACAACTTTTCTTTATTAGGCCGCTGGAATTACTCCCTCACCGAAAAGAATAACCTGCAAACACTGGCAGGCATAGAGTATGAATCATGCTGCTGGGCTCTGCGCCTGGTAAGTCAGCGCTATATTACTGATGACCCCGCACAACCCTACAGAACCGATTTTATGTTCCAGCTTGTTCTAAAAGGCTTTAGCGGCAGCACTAATAAAAAGGCAAACCGCGCACTTAAACATGCTATTCTAGGATATCAACCGGATTTTTAATATGCACCTGTACTCCATAAAATATTTTATTTACTTACTGGCTTTACTCAGCTTAATTTTTTCTTCAAATATATCGGCCATCGAAGAAATTGACTCTGTAGCAATTGTTGTCAATGATAACATTATAAGCACTCAAGAAATTAAGCATCGCCTTAACGAGATTAAACGTCAGATACAATTACAGAACAAGGCCCTGCCACCTGAAAATTTACTGAGAAAACAGGTTATTGAACGCATGATTATTGACAACATTCAAATGCAACTGGCAAAATCCCAGGGCATACGCGTTGACGACCTTAGTCTCAACAAAGCCCTTGAAGGCATCGCCAAAAACAACCGCACAACATTAAATAAAATGCGCAAGATACTGCAAAGCAAAGGAATTTCTTTTGAAAATTTCCGTGAACAAACACGTAAAGACCTGACTATTCGACAACTACAGCAGCGTATTATTTACAGCCGCGTAAAAGTATCGCAACAGGAAATCAATATTTTTCTGGAACAACAGAAGCAATCGGGGGAGTCGGCCAATGATAAATATCACCTGGAACATATTCTGATCGCAACACCGGAAGCCGCATCACCAGAAGAGGTTGCAAAAGCACAATTCAAGGCAGAGCTGGTAACCACAGAACTGGACGATGGCAAAGCATTTAACGATATGGCTCTGAAATATTCAAACGGTCGAAACGCTCTAAAAGGTGGCGACCTTGGCTGGCGCACTGCAGCCGAACTACCCTCACTCTTTTTAAATGCGGCTCGCAGCCTGAAAGTAGGCAAGCATACAAAACCCCTACGCAGCGCTGGTGGTTTTCACATTTTAAAACTGGTCGACAAAAAAACACAGCAGCATATTGTGAACCAGACACATGCCCGGCACATTCTCATCAAGGCAGATGAAATCACCACCAATGAACAGGCCCGCATTAAGCTCAGCAAGGTCAAAAAAAGACTCGACAAGGGCGAAGATTTCGCAAAACTGGCGGCTGAATTTTCCCAGGACCCCGGATCAAAAAACAACGGCGGCGATCTCGGCTGGGCAACAGAAGGCACATTCGTACCCCGCTTTACCGAGGTGATGAACACACTCAAAGACGGCCAGACATCAGAGCCCTTTCGAAGTCAGTTTGGCTGGCACATTATACAGGTGCTGGAACGACGCAAGCAGGACGAAACCAATCAGCGAATTCAGCAAAAGGCGGAACGTGCAATACAGAACAGAAAAGCCGATGAAGAGCTGCAATTATGGATGCGCCGTATTCGGGATGAAGCCTATGTTGAATACCGAATCCCACTGGACGATACCACAGCTGAGAAAAAGGGCCGTTAAGTGCCACCCGTCATTGCTATAACACCAGGGGAACCTGCAGGCATAGGGCCAGACCTCGCCATACTATCCTCACAGGAGAGATTTCCCTGCCAGCGCATTTATTTTGCCGACCCGGATTTACTCTGTGAGCGCGCTCATGCATTGAAGGTAAGTACACATATTCAGGTGCTGTCCTCACTTGAAAGTATCCCGCAGGTCGATGAAAACCAGCCAAACAATCTACTTGTCTGGCCAGTCAGACTGACAGAGCCGGCAGTTGCCGGAAAGCTTAACCCGGTCAATGCCGACTATGTTTTAAGCTGCATACGACTTGCGGTTGAATCCCAGCAAAAACAACAAACCCACGCACTGATGACCGGACCAATACACAAAGGCGTTATCAATGCGTCAGGCACCCCTTTTTCAGGGCATACAGAATATCTGGCAGAATTAAGCGGCGGCACTCCGGTTATGATGCTGGCTTCTGAAAAAGACAAACTAAGAGTGGCACTGGTTACCACACACCTGCCCCTCAACCAGGTAAGCAGTGCCATCAACAAACAAAACCTTCAACAGGTTATTTCAATTCTACATAACGACCTGCAGCAAAAATACGGCATTAGTAATCCACATATATTTGTGTGCGGGTTAAACCCCCACGCCGGTGAAGACGGCCATATGGGCAGGGAAGAAATTGAAATCATTACCCCTGTACTCAATGCACTCAGAAGCCAGGGACTACACTTAACCGGACCATTGCCCGCAGACACCTTATTCACACCAGCCCATCTAAAAGATGCCGATGCTGTACTCGCCATGTATCATGACCAGGGGTTGCCGGTTTTAAAGCACGTGGGATTTGGCCATGCCATCAATATTACACTGGGCCTGCCAATCATTCGCACCTCGGTTGACCATGGCACGGCACTTGATCTTGCCGGCACATTAAATATAGATACCGGCAGCTATACCGCAGCACTCAACACGGCAATACTGCTTGCCAATAACACGGCCATTACCTTACACACCAGGAAAACCGCTTAGGAAAACAGCTTAAAATGGCCATACAGCACCGAGCAAAAAAACGCTTTGGACAGAATTTTTTATCTGACCAAAGTATTATTCACCGCATTATTCAAAGCATTAACCCAAAGCCGGGCGAGCGAATAATTGAAATCGGGCCTGGCCTGGGTGCGCTCACCTGCCCGATTTTAAATATCGCCGGACAAATTGATGTAATCGAGCTTGACCGGGATATTATTCCAAAACTGCAGTTGAACTGCGGGCTCGATCAGGTGCAGAATAATAATTTACGCATACACAATATCGATGTTCTCAGGTTTGATTTTGCTGAACTCAATTACCCGGAACCCTTGCGCATAATTGGCAACCTGCCCTATAACATTTCGACACCGATTATTTTTCACCTGGTCAGTTACAGCTCAATGATTCAGGACATGTATTTCATGCTGCAAAAGGAAGTGGTGCAACGACTTGCCGCTAAACCTGACACTAGCAATTACAGTCGCTTATCGGTTATGGCTCAGTACTATTTCAATGTCACACCTCTCTTTCTGGTGCCTGCGGAATCATTTCAACCCATACCAAAAGTAGAATCCGCCATTGTTCGGCTCATACCCCATGCGGAAAAACCCGTTCAGGTTAATGATGAAAAAGCATTCGCCAAACTGGTCACCCAGGCATTTTCACAACGACGCAAAACACTGCGAAATGTACTCCGGGATATCTGCACTCCTGAACAACTGGAGTCCGCAGGCATTGACCCCGCGTCCCGCGCGCAAACCCTTACACTGCAACAATTTGCAGATTTGTATAATATGCTCAGTTAATCGACAAAAACCACTATAAAAATCACTGAAATAAGACGACAAACTCTGTTAAGCTGAGAGGGTTCCAGTTTGTTTGGTATTTATTATGAATGAAAATCCTTATAAGATAAGCGTAGAAGTAACACCGGCTTATATAGAAGAGCAATCGAACCCTGATCAGGGGCATTATGTCTTTTCTTACACCGTCACCATTATCAATGATGGCAACCTCCCGGCACGCTTACTAACCCGCCACTGGATTATTACTGATGCAAGGGGTGAAACACAGGAGGTTAAAGGCGACGGAGTTGTCGGCGAGCAACCCCTGCTGAAGCCTGGCGAAGGCTTTCAATATACCAGTGGCACCATGATGAAAACCTCCAGCGGCTCTATGGCCGGCAGCTATCAGATGATTGCAGGTGATGGCTTTCATTTTGATGCCAATATCCCGGAGTTTTACCTGCTTGCCCCGAACACCCTGCATTAGTCACGTTAATGAGCCTTAAGTTTAGCTACACACTGCTTGCACCCATCTATGACGCAATAGTCGGCAGCTCAACCCAGGCTATGCGACAGACAAGCTTACAGAGACTAACTTCGAATGAGCCACAACGGGTGCTTATTAATGGCATAGGAACAGGCCTGGATATTCCCTTCCTGCCACCTCAGCATCACTACGTAGCAACTGATCTTACACCGGCCATGCTGGACAGATGCCGCACGCGACTCCAGCAATGTGACAATTTAAATATTGAATTACATACAGCCGATGTAATGCAGCTGCCCTTTGAAGATCAACAGTTTGACACCGTGCTAATGAATTTGATACTGGCAGTGGTCCCTTCCCCACTAGAAGCCCTGCAGGAAGCCAGCAGGGTTCTCAAGCCAGGCGGTAAAATTCTAATCATGGACAAATTTATAAAACCCGGACAGCTGGCTCCTACTCGTCGCCTGTTGAATATTTTTATGCGCCATATTGCAACCCGTACAGATGTGGTTTTCGAACACTTACTTGAGCAATGCCCGCAACTGCAGCTGCTTGATGATAAACCGGCACTGCTCAGCGGCTGGTTTAGATTCATCGACTTACAGAAACAGACATAAGCTGAAATTACTTTATGGCTATTTATGCAATTGGTGATATCCAGGGATGTTACCCGCAACTAAAAAAACTACTTCAAAAACTTAAGTTCAGCTCAGATAAAGATCAACTCTGGTTCGCCGGCGACATTGTAAATCGCGGCCCTGAATCATTAAACACCATCCGCTTTATAAAATCACTGGAAGATAACGCCATCACCGTGCTTGGTAATCACGACCTACATCTGCTGGCCATGGCACACGGCAGACATAAACAGGGAAAAAAAGACACTGTGCAGGAAATTCTTGATGCACCTGACTCAGAGCAGCTGCTTAACTGGCTGGTTCATCGCCCGTTAATGTATTACCAGAAAGAAAATAATGTCTGCCTGGTACACGCAGGCTTACACCCCCTCTGGACTAAAGACCAGGCACTGAACTGCGCAAAAGAAGTTGAGAAAGTATTGCGCAGCTCTAAAGCACATGAATTTTTTCATCACATGTATGGCGACAAACCCTCCGGCTGGTCTGATAATTTATCCGGCTGGGATAGGCTGCGTTTTATTACCAACTGTTTTACACGAATGCGCTACATCAATGACAATATGAAACTGCGACTGAAAGAAAAAGGCTCCCCGGGCAAACAGCCTGCTGACATTCATCCCTGGTTTGAGTTTAAAAGAAAAACCGATGATTTAAATATAGTCTTCGGCCACTGGTCGACGCTAAAAGACCCACAAATTGCTACCCTGTTTCCACTGGATACAGGTTGCCTGTGGGGCGGAAAACTCACCGCTCTAAAAATAAACAGCGATTTAAACCTGAACAAAAGGACTAATTTAATTGCCGTGAAATGCCCTGAAAACCACTCCTTTGATTAACCCCCTTTAACCCTTAAGCCTCTCATAGGTCACAATTTCAAAATCATAATTGTTTTTATCATCCGCTTTAACCGATTGCTGTTGTATAACACGCCACTGTGATTGATCAAACTCTGGAAACCAGGCATCGCCTTCACATTCTGCATCAACAAACGTCAGGTACATCCGATCAGCACGGTCGATTATCTGTTCATAGAAGCTGCAACCGCCGATAATCATCACCTCTTCAACATCACCCGGCAGATCCAGAGCTGAGTCAATACTATCAACTACCGTTACACCCTCTGCTGCAAACCCACTGCGACTTATCACTATATTTTGCCTGCCGGGCAAAGGCCTTCCAATTGATTCGTAGGTTTTACGTCCCATCACTATGGGTTTTGCCATTGTAACTTCTTTGAAGTGTTTAAAATCAGCGGGTAAATGCCAGGGAAGCGCATTCTCTGCACCGATTAAACGATTTTTATCCATCGCGGCAATAAGTGAAATAATCATAGGCATATCTTTCAACTCAATTTTCGTAACAGACACACGCTCATGGTGCACAGGTACATTATGATTTTTTTAAATTTAAATGTATGTTAATCAGCTCGTCATGATCTTTATTGTACATTTAAACGACTCTTCCAGCCAGCAGCATTATAATTCTTATGTAACGAAATTTAACCGCATCATGGGCAGGCAAAAGCGCTCTACTTGCCCTCTTTCGTCAGGTAAGCAACAGTTTATATTAATTTCTTAACTGCTCCAACGACTGATACATATGAAATAGTTACAACTTGTAATAACTTTTATGAAAACCTGTTGAGCAAAAAGAGACCTAAGCCGAATATTTCATAGACACGCTCAAAAAACCCATGAAATATTCAAGCTAATCACCGTTATTTATTTACACGAACACCTTCAATCGACAGAATTAGTTCGACATTTTTAGAGCTTGGCCCCAAGTCTTTAAGGATACCATAATCTGCCATAGCAAATTTTGCACTGCCTTCAAAGCCCCGTCGATAACCGCCCCAGGGATCGGCCCCGGCACCAATGGCAGTGACGGCTATCTCAATCGGATGAGTAACACCATGCAGGGTGAAATTCCCCTTTAATGTACCGCCCCCATTTTTACCCGGTATATAACGTGTGCTGACAAAATTAGCCTTCGGGAATTTTTTTACATTAAGTAAATCATTGCCACGTAAGTGTTTGTCACGCTCAGCATGATTCGAGTCCACGCTGGCAGTATCAATAGTAATTTCCAGTGTCGTCTTTTCTGGCTTTGATTCATCATAGCTAAACTTGCCGCTAAATTTATTAAAGCGACCATAAAGCCAGCTATAACCCAGGTGGGCCACTCGAAACTGGATAGATGCATGCATGCCTTCTGTATCGATAGTATATTCTTCAGCACTCACAGTAATAGATACCGCTAATAGAGCAGGGGCTAAAAGCCCTATGCTTAATGGCTTAATTTTTATCTTCATATCAGTCTCTCTTGTTGTAAATAATTATTGTTGGTTAATCAGGATGTTTTTTCGTTAATAACATTATTTTTAATGTATCGTCTTTAAAAACGTAATGGTGCACCAGTGCAGCAACAATATGCAACGCTGTCATTAATGCTAATACAGTGCCAAGCACTGCGTGAACTTTACCCGATAATTCACCTCGTTCAGAACTATCCGATAAAATGGCGGGTAATTCAAAAAAATTAAATACCTCAATACCCTGCCCTTTCGCAGTTGAAATCAGATAGCCACTAATAATAAGTAATGCCGTTATCAAGTAGAGCATTAAATGCGCCACTCTAGCCAGCAGATATAAACTTATACTTGCCGCCTGAGGCTTTGGCCGGGTCTGCGAATAATTCCATATAAAACGAAACACGAGCACTGCTGCTAACAGAATTCCTGCCGATTTATGTAGCGCGGGCCCTTTGTGATACCAGGCATCGTAATAATCCAGATCGACCATATAATCACCAAGAAAATATAAGCCAATAAGTGCTATCGCCATGAACCAATGCAGCACAATGGACACCCATCCATAGTAAAGATTAGAATTTTTAAAACGCATCGTATTCATTTAAATTTCAAGCTGTTTCTTTTCCGACCTGTTCATCTGAATATTTTTCATGCGTACCATCACAAAATGGTGTATTGCCGCTTTGTTTACAGGCACATAACCATGCCTCACCTTCTTTTTCAGCGATAAATGCTTTTGGAGAAAATGAGGTTCCTGTATGCGAACCATCACAGAATGGTTGGCCTTTCGATCGTCCGCAGGTACAAAAATAGTATTCTGTGCCCTTCTCCAGGGTAACAGAAACGGGCTTGTTATCGGCGATTATTGATTTTGTCATGACGGGCCTCTTTGTAGTGTTGATTAATGTTTAGTGTTATTCGGGTGGAAATTTACCGCTGTGTATTTAATCCCAGGTTTGTATGATTTCTGCCCTGTGATTCATTATTATCCCGTTTTCCTGCTGGAAAAATGCGTTTGAGTTTTATTCTCGCACCATCTTCGCAAGGTGCTGCCTTTTGTATCAACAGGACTTCACGATTCATTGATGACGGCTACCGAATTTTCCCCGGTTATGCGCTACGCACCAGTCCTGATCAGCACTTAAAGCCACGATACCAGACGGATTTATCGAAAGATGACTGGCATAGTAATGGCGCTTTATATGTGCCATATTAAAAGTTTTACGAACCTTCCCATACTGATAAAGTTCCAGCATGTAGTTATAGATATTTTCATACTCTTGCAATAATCGAACATTGCACTTGAAGTGCGTGTGATAAACCGCATCAAAACGCAGCAGAGTAGGCAGTAAGCGCCAATCGGCTTCGGTGACCTGATTACCAATAAGATAGCGGTTTTTCCCCAGGATGCTTTCTATTTTATCCAGCGCATAAAACAGCTTTTTACAATTATTTTCATACGCTTTTTGTGTGCTCGCAAATCCTGTTTTATACACGCCATTATTAATGTCATGGTATATCAGTTCATTTATCTCTTCGATTTCAGAGTGTAAGTGCTCGGGATAAAAATCCAGATTGTTTCCAGTCAATTCATCAAACGCTGAGTTGAACATGCGGATAATTTCTGATGATTCATTGTTGACGATGCACTTTAGTCGTTTATCCCACAAAACGGGCACACTAACGATGGCTGTATAGTTATCTGCACTTTCTGCATAACGTTGCGATAAAAATTCGCTGTTATATAAAGTATCACCCGTCGTACCATATAATTGCTCACTCTCCTTATCATGTTGAAACGTCCAGTCGTTATCGGGCATATCAGGATGAACAACGCTTACACTGATATGATTCTCAAGCGCTTTAAGCTGCCGGAAAATAAGCGTGCGGTGCGCCCAGGGGCAAGCCAATGAAACATAGAGATGGTAGCGACCTGTTTCCGCTTTAAAACCGCTCTCGCCGGATACACCTCTAGTGCCATCTGCTGTAATCCAGTGACGAAACTCTGAATCTTTACGTTTAAATTCGCCTGTATTATCATTCGTCGGCAACCAGGCTGTTTTTTCTTTCATCATAGTTTGAGCCGTTATTTATGTATGTAGCCATCATATACCTACAAATACTGGAATAGAAGACAGGTTTAAGGCATAGTATCTATTCTTTTTTGGAATAGATGGTGAGCATAATGGATAGATTAGGTGCAATGCGGATTTTTGTCCGAATAGTAAAAGCCGGTAATTTTTCAGCTGTTGCCCGTGAACTGAATACCACTCAACCAACTATCAGTAAGAAAATCACTCGCCTGGAAAACGAACTGGGGGTAAAACTGCTGAGACGAAGCAGCCGAGAACAGGAGCTTACCGAAGCTGGGCAGGTCTATTTTCAACGCTGCCAGAGAATCCTCGATGAAATTGATGAAACAGAGTCCATCGTGCGCCACCAGACCATTGCACCACAGGGCACGTTAAGAATAACCGCACCCGTCGATTTTTCTCACTCCATTCTTGCTCCGCTGCTTAAGGATTTTTTGCAGCTATACACTGATATACACGTAGATCTAATTCTTGATAATCGAGAAATTGACCTGGTTGCAGAGGGTGTTGACGTGGCCATTCGTGTTGGTGAGCTTAAAGACAGTTCTTTATTCGCTAAACCGGTTGCCGAGAGCTTCTTTTGCATGGTCGCATCACCAGAATACCTGAAACAGTATGGGACACCCAGCAGACCAGAGGATTTAATTAAGCATAATTGCATAACCTATTCGCTGCTGCGTGTATGGGACATTGTAAAAAATGAAAAGCCTGGCACTGTTTCTGTAACAGGTAATATGCGATGCAATAATGGCGATATGATTTTAGAGTCTGCACTGATTGGCGCGGGTTTAGCAATATTACCTTACTGGTTAGTTTACGAAAAACTTAAAGCTGGCTCATTGAAACAGATAATGCAAGAAGCCATGCCCGATGCAGTCCCTGTCAGTACGGTCTATCTGGATAAAAAATACCTGCCACTAAAAGTGCAGAGTTTTATCGACTTTTTTACTACATGGGCAAAGGTTCATCCTGCATTTAATCTATAGAAATAAGTAGAATTACGATGGGGCGGCACTTTTTCTACTAGAACACCCGCCAGACAAGCCTGACTCAGCAAGGGAAGCCATTTTCATAGCCGCTCTACTGATATGAAGCAGAGCTTCATCGTATGCATTCCCACGCGGAGCGCGGGAACGAGACCTAAACGAGGCTGTATTTTGTAAATTATTTAAAAATGGCTGAAACACGTTAATTTAAAGAGCAATAGCTTAATTTTTTGAGCTTACCCATGAAATGTCTGGCCTGAAATATCAGGCCAGACAAACCTGGTTCCCTGGCTCAGCCAGGGAGCCCATATTCATAGCAGCTCTGCTGCACATGAAGCAGAGCTTCATGGTATGCGTTCCCACGCGGAGCGCGGGAACGAGACCTAAACGAGGCTATATTTTGTAAATTATTTAAAAATGGCTGAAACACATTAATTTAAAGAGCAATAGCTTAATTTTTTGAGCTTACCCATGAAATATTCGAGCTAACCAGTTATGTGCATGTGAGCATTTCCAGCGCTTTATTTTTTACACGGCAACCTTAGCCTTAATCGGTGGGTGAGGATCGTATCCCAGCAACTCAAAGTCCTCTAATGTGTAACCATAGATATCGTCAGGCTTGCGATTAATTTTTAAAGTAGGTAATGGCCTTGGCTCCCTGGAAAGCTGTGTCTTAACCTGATCCATATGATTGCTGTAGATATGGGCATCACCAATAGACATTACCAGGTCACCTAACTCAAGCCCCGTTTGCTGACACAAAATATGAACCCACAATGCGGCCTGAGCTGTATTGAAAGGATTTCCAAGCAGCAGATCATTCGACCTGATTGTACACATCAGACTAAGCTTATTATTTGCTACATTGAACTGATATAAAAGATGACAGGGGGGAAGTGCCATTTTTCCATTTTTAGCATTTTCCTGCGGCGATACAGACTCGTCTGGTAGGTATTCACAATTCCATCCATGAAAAAGTATCCGCCTGGAATCTGGATTGTTTTTCAATAAATCTACAACATAATCTATTTGATTAATTTGCCCACCGTCTTTAGTTGGCCATGCAGTCCATTGCTTACCATACACAGGCCCCAGCTCTCCTGTTTCTGTCGCCCACTCATTCCAGATTTTTGCATCGAGATCATTGATGTTTGTACTTCCCGATAAAAACCAGAGAAGCTCATTAACAACCGATTTGAAGTGTACTTTTTTAGTGGTTAGAAGTGGGAAGCCCGCTGAAAGATCAAACCGCATCTGATAGCCAAAAACAGAAAGCGTACCTGTACCCGTTCTATCTCCCTTCTGTACACCCTGCTCCTTCACATAACGCATTAAGTCTAAATACTGTTTCATGCTTTATTGATACCTTATGTTAGTAGCCGCCACCCGATGGTCTTCCTTTAGTAACCTTCATTTATAATGATTATTTAGTAATGGTCGATTTTTTATATGCAAACATCAAGATAGTTGCGCCAAAAATAATCATCGGTACCGAGAGCTGCTGGCCTTTTGTCATCCAGTCAAACATAACGAACCCGAGATGAGCATCCGGTGTACGGTAAAACTCAGTGATAAAGCGGAAACTGCCATAGGCCATCATAAACACGCCGCTCACCGCCATTGTTGGCCGAGGCTTACGGGAATAAACAAACAGTATAATAAATAGCAGCAGACCTTCACTAAGCGCCTGATATAAAGATGACGGGTGACGGGCAATATGATCGCCATAGTCCATAGCCCAGGGTATAGCAGTATCTACAGGGCGCCCCCATAATTCCTTATTAATAAAATTACCCAGCCGGCCAAAACCCAGCCCTAAAGGCACCATAGGCGCGATGAAATCACTGACCTGAAAAAAGGTTCGGTTGGTTTTTCGCCCAAATAAATATAAGGCCAGAAACACACCCAGCATCCCCCCATGAAAAGACATGCCACCTTCCCATATACGGATAATAATCGCCGGATTTTCTATAAATTTGTCGAAATTATAAAAAACGATGTAACCAATGCGCCCACCCAGCACAACGCCCAGAGCGCCATAAAAAATAACATCGGACACCTGGTCCTTATTCCAGCTGGAATCCACCGCCTTTGCCCGGTAGTTCCCCAGAGCCCAGGCCGATATAAAGGCGAACAGGTACATCAGACCGTACCAGTGGACTTTTGCAAAACCTATATCCAGTGCTACTGGATCAATTTGAGGGTATATAATCATGGGCGAATATTATCAGAAAAACACTTTAAATAATTTGTTTAATCCACTCGAATTTATCAGCCTCAACTAACTGCAATCATTTGACATAAAATTCTGAGATTGAAGGTATAGAAAAACAGAAGCATGACCATACAAAACAACACGCACTCGCCATAAAATAAATTTATGGGTGACTTTTCTCGGATTATTTTTTCCATTAAAAAAGGCGATATCTGTGTTTTTTTCTTCTATTTAGGAGCCATTCGGCAAAGTTATGCTACTGTTTGCCACAAATAACACCACTTATCTGCTTTTGACTGCCTCTATTAGTATATAAGCGCCATCAAACCCAAAGCTCAATTTATGACCGATATCACACTTATTCTTCATAAGGCTATTTATTATATGCAACATATTCTGCCGCTTAGTATTTGGCGAATTGGTGCTTTGTAGTATCACTCTGTTTACAGGCCTTTGAAAATGACAAAAGAAATTTTACACGCATGGGATTATTAGTTAAACAGTTTTATTGAACGGCCGTACATCTGCGTTTTGCAAGCGCAATTAGTACTCACAATTAAAATCCGGCGTTCTTTAAGAAAGACTGATTGACCCTGAACACAGGCTTATAGATAGAATTTCACTAACTAGATATAAAAAAGGATAAATATGAAAAGACGCAACTTTTTAAAGATTGGCGCTGCCAGCCTTTCAAGCGCTCTCACAGGTACAGTTTTATCAGGCTGCGATCAGCCTGCTGCTGATACCACGTCTAATTCAACCAATAAAAACCTGGCTGCTGCAACAAATACAATACCCGTAACAGCCAACCGAACGTACTTTATAACTGAAGGCTTTATTACTCAGCCTGATGGTGCTCAGGTTTATTTCAGAGGCTATAGCCAGAGTGAAACAAGCCTTGATGTTCCTGCACAACCCTTTATCGTTCAGCAAGGTGATTTAGTTACAGTGACTATCACCAACACACTGACAACTGACCACAGCTTTGTAATCGATGGTATTGTAGACAGCGGTACGATACTCGCGGGCGAAACTAAAACCTTTACATTCTCAGCTGATAACGCTGGCTCATATATGTTTTATGACAACCTCAACGCACCATATAACCGCCTGGTTGGTTTACACGGCGGCATGGCGGTTATGCCTGCGGGCAGCACAGATGAACTGTACACCGGTAGCCCAACCTACAAGCAACAATATTTCTGGGTAACTAATGATGTTGATAATGTATGGCACGATGACATTAAAAATGGCAATACTCCATCATCAATATTCAACCCACGATATTTTACAATTAACGGCCTGAGCATGAGAGTTCCAGGTAACCCCGACTACAAAAATGCCAGTATTGACTCAGGCTACAACCCTCAAACCCGCCTGGTAGGTGCCATCGGCGACAGAGCTTTAATCAGAGTTCTGAATGCTGGACAGTGCATTCACTCAATGCACTGGCATGCAAACCATGTTGAATGGCTGGCTAAAAACGGAAAGGTTAATGATACTGTCTGGGAAAAAGACACTATTTTATTACCCAACAACAAGGGCAGCCTGGACGTAATTTACCCCTTCAGCCCTCCACCCAATGCATACCCTACTGTATCAACAGGGCACTACCCAATGCATGCGCATGATGAAATGACGCAAACAGCTGGCGGTGGAATGTATCAATTCGGTTTAGCTACAACTATCGAATTTAAATAAATTTTGGGGAAAATAAATTATGTTTAAAATCTTAAAACCAACTTTGATGGACGACCACAGCGAAGATAGCACAGGCGGTGGTAGCAGCAGTAATGGCGGAAGCAGCAATAATAACTCTGGAAATAGCGGAAACGGCGGCATGGGTGGCGGTGGAAGCACTAGCGGTAACGGCATGAACGGTGGAAGCGGCGGTAACACCGGTAACGGTACTAACCCTGGTAACGGCGGTAACACCGGTAACGGTACTAACCCTGGTAACGGCGGTAACACCGGTAACGGAACCAACCCTGGAAACGGCGGTAACACCGGTAACGGAACCAACCCTGGAAACGGTGGAAACACCGGTAACGGCACAAACCCTGGAAACGGTGGAAACACCGGTAACGGAACCAACCCTGGAAACGGTGGTAACACCG